>Ga0184628_10001620_pt1 | contig 11110 bp, 12 predicted proteins | sample PLM4_5_b1_FD_133149 | JGI IMG/M metagenome (GOLD analysis project Ga0184628, IMG submission 133149) | Groundwater sediment microbial communities from an aquifer in East River, Colorado, USA - PLM4_5_b1 | ecosystem: Environmental > Terrestrial > Soil > Riparian zone | place: USA: East River...
ACGGAGACGATCGCCGCGTTCATCCCGCAAATGTTTGGGCGGATGAATCAATACACGAAAGAACTCGCGCTCGGTCCCCTGCAACAACTCACGCTGACGGTCGAAAGCGGCCCGTGGCACGTAATCAAATGCGATACCATCTACTTCGCCGTGCTCGGCAAGCCCGGCGAGAATCTTCCACTCAACTTGCTCGCTCAAGTTGCCGCTGAATTGAGCAGTCAATCGAACTAGCCTATGGCCATTATTAATCAAGCAACCAAGGAACTGCAGGTCAAAATCGTGTACTACGGTCCTGCGCTCGGTGGGAAAACCACCAATCTGGTCCAGGTTCACGAGCACGTGCAGACCATCGAGGGTCAGAAGGGCAAGCTCGTCTCGCTCGCGACCAGTTCGGACCGCACGCTGTTCTTCGATTTCCTGCCCATCGAAGCCATGGCGATCAAGGGCTTCAAAACCAAGTTCCAGCTCTACACCGTCCCGGGACAGGTGATTTACAACACCACCCGCCAGCTCGTGCTGCGCGGGGTGGACGGCATCGTCTTCGTCGCCGATTCGCAGTACGACAAGATGGAAGACAACGTGAAAGCGTTTCAGAACCTGGCGGAGAATCTCCAAACGCTGGAACTGGATCTCAATGAGATTCCTTACGTCCTCCAATACAATAAGCGCGATCTGCCAAACGCCGCGCCCACCGAATACATGGAATTCCTGCTCAACAATCGTGAGGTGCAGGTGCCCTCGTTTGGCGCCACGGCGCACAAATGCCAGGGGGTGTTCGAGACGCTCAACATGATCACGCGCATGCTCCTGCACAAATTTATCAATGAGAGCAACCGGGTGAAGCAGTTGGTCTAAGGGGAGCAAATCCCAAATTTATGGCTCTGCCCCAATTAATTGCAGAGGACATGCGGGAACTGGACCGCGTGTTGAGTGACCTGGTCACTCGCAGGGAAGCTTCCGCCGCGCTCATCATCGACAAGGCGGGTTTCCTCATCGCGGAGACTGGCGACTTCGGGGAATTCGACTCGACGACCCTCGCCGCCCTGGCCGCCGGCACCTTTGCCGCGACGCAAGGAATGGCCTCGGTCATCAGCGAACCGAATTTCACCTGTGTCTATCAACAAGGCGAAAACTTCAGCCTGCTCGTCCGAAACGTGGATGCCGAAACGCTCGTGATGGTCGTCTTCCAGGCGCACGTCAGCGTGGGCGCGGTCAAATACTTCGCTAACTCCGCGGTGGCGCAGCTCGCTCGGCAGTTCGAGGCCGCGCAGCAACGTAACCCCGGCGGCAAAGTGGACTTCGCCATGATGAACATGGAAAACAGCGGCGAGTTCTTCCGCAAGGCGGGGTAGGGCAGGATCTCGCAATTCCCTCCATCATCTGTATCTTTCCTTCGCCCGGCGGGTTCTCACCCCTGATGGGAGACTCGTTCTCGAGTCGTCAAAATGAAATTGGCGAAGAGAAGATTGCAATTGCTGGTGACATTACTGGTGGTGTCCGTAGTCATCACCATGTGGTCTGTGGGTTGGTTGGGAATCGAAGAATCCCGGCGAGGTGAATCTTGCATACGCTGCGGGACCGAGCGGACTCAGGGCGAACACGCGTTCCGACTTTTCCAGATGTGATCGCGAGTCAGCGGGTCCTCGAAAATTAAACCGACTTCCTTAACCGAGTGCTGGTTTCGATATGCAGTCTCGTGTGAGCACGATTGGGCTTTTCATTACCTCAATACGCGCCGGGGTTCCGGAAAGTCCTTCGTCGATGGATTTCCATACTTTCGTTACCCTGCTGCCTCCGCTGTAGCAGCAGACAGTTTCGTGCCCGCGATTGATTGGTTGGATGTCCCCAATGCACGCTCAAACGCCTTAGTGGCCCTGGGTCATCGCGACAACCTCCTGCGCTTTGTGGCGGCCGAAGCGTTGCGCGATGTCGCAGATGGTCTCCGAAATGATCCGCGCATATGGTGGAGCAGCAACGAGATGTTCTTTTCAGTTGTGACAAACAAGGGGCGCGCCTTGGCGCTTTTAGACTCTTGGGAGAAATCCGAGGAGACTCGCTATCAGCACGTTTTCGAGCAAAGCCGCGACTTGATTCGCGAAACATCGCGTTGACGCTCCCCGGCCTTCTTCGCAGTATCCGCCTCGCCTGTGACCCAGGCGCAAGGTTCTGAACCCTGAACTCAAAACCCGGTCTCGAATTGTTTTTATGAAGCTCGACAGCGTTTATTCCAATCTCACCATTAAGACGGGCGCGAAGCTCGTGCTCATCGTCATGGACGGACTCGGCGACATCGCCACCAAACAATCCGGCTATCTCACCCCGCTCGAAGCGGCCCACACGCCGAACCTCGACACGCTCAGCAAAGACTCGGCGCAGGGCCGCATGATTCCCGTCGCGCCGGGCATTACGCCGGGCAGCGGACCGGGACATCTCGGACTCTTCGGCTACGATCCGCTCGAGTTCGAAGTCGGCCGCGGTGTGATCGAGGCGCTCGGCCTCGGGCTTGAACTGAAAGCCGGCGATGTCGCGGCGCGTGCGAACTTCTGCACGTTGAATGACAAAGGCATCGTCACTGATCGGCGCGCCGGGCGCATTCCCACGGAGAAGTGCGAAGAGCTTTGTGCCTTACTCGCGAGCAAGATTAAAAAGATCGGCGCCACGCAGGTCATCATCCAGCCGGGCAAGGAACATCGCTTTGTGATCATTTTTCGCGGCCAGAATATCGAAGGGCCGCTGACCGATTCGGACCCGAATCGCGAAGGCCTGCGGATTGCAGCGGTGAAACCGCACAATCCGAAGTCGCCCGCGCAACAGAAGGCAGCGAAGCTCGTCGCGGATTTTTACAAGGCCGCGCTGCCGTTGCTCAAGGGCCAGCGGCCGGCGAATGGATTTCTCATGCGCGGCATCGCGCATCAGCCGAAGATCCCGACCTTTGAAGAGCGCTACCAGCTCCATCCTGCGGCCCTCGCAGTTTACCCAATGTACAAGGGCCTGGCACAACTGGTGGGCATGAAGAAGATCGAGGGGCCGCAGACGATTCGGGAGCAGTTCGAGCGCTACGTCACCGAATACGACAACTACGATTACTTTTTCATTCACTACAAGTACACCGACAAACACGGCGAGGACGGGAATTTCGAAGCCAAGAAAAACGCGATCGAGGAACTCGACGCGGCGCTGCCGGTTCTCCTGCAAAAGAAACCGGAGGTGCTGGCGATCACCGGCGATCATTCGACGCCGTGCGCGATGAAGGGCCACTCGTGGCATCCGCAGCCGGTGCTGTTGCACTCCGCGTATTCGGGTTCGGATAAACTGGAACGCTTCACTGAGACGGGAGCCAACGTCGGATCGCTGGGCGTGTTCGATGCGAAGTTTTTGATTCGCTTGATGCAGGCGAACGGCAAGATGTTCGACAAATTTGGCGCGTGATGATCGTACGGAGAAATTTCTGCGTCGGAAATTTCTTTCCACGTGCGCATGTTCTCACTACAAAGTTGCTCCATGAAACGCACACGATATGGATTGGAGGTGAGATCACGTGGCAGCAAAGAAAAAAGCGACTAAGAAAAAGAAGTAAACTTCTTCAACTCAACCAGGATGGCGCGATTCTGCCATCCTGGTTTGTTTTTTATGGCGACCCTCATTTTTGACATCGAAACCTCCGCGCTCCCGGTCGAATCCTTCGACGAAACTCAGCGGGAATATCTTTTCCGCGACGCTGAGCGCATGGAAGATCTGGCGGAACGGGAGAAGCGCCGTCTCGAGATTCAAAGCATGATGAGTTTGTGGCCGTTCACCTCGCGCGCCGTCTGCATCGCCATGCTGAACGCGGATACCGCGCGCGGCCAGGTGCTCTTCACGGCGGATGATTACGACGAAGAAGGTGTTGAGGCGGCCGGGCCGGTGGAGTTTGTCGCGTGTTGCGATGAGACTGAGATGCTGACGGCCTTCTGGGACGTGGCAAAGCACTACGACAACATCGTCACGTTCAACGGGCGCGGCTTCGACGTGCCGTTTCTCTATCTGCGGTCGGCGCAGTTGAACGTGCCCATCTCGCGCAAGGACTGGCTCGGCTACCGTTACGCCACCGATCCGCACTGCGACCTGGCGGAGCAATTGACGTTCTACAGTGTGAGCGGGCGTGACGGCGCGGCCCGCAAGTTCAACCTGGATTTTTATTGCAAAGCGTTTGGCATCGAGTCGCCCAAGAGCCAAGGCGTCACAGGAATGGACGTGATGCGCCTGATGGATGAAGGCCGCTACCGCGAGATTGCGGAATACTGTCTGCGCGATGTCGTGGCGACGGTGAAGCTCTATCAGATCTGGAAGGAGCGCCTGGCCGGAATCAAATGAGCGCGCCTGTGCTCGTCTGCTTCGCCGTGCCGCAAGAAGCGAAGCCGTTCCTGAAGCTCATCCGTGACCGCACTGATGTGGTCGTGCTCGTGACCGGGATCGGTGCCCGCAACGCGGAGCGGGCCGTGCGCAAGATGCTCGACGAATTCTCACCCGGGCGTGTTTTCTCCTGTGGTTTCGCCGGCGCGCTGAATTCTCAACTGCGAATCGCCGATGTCGTGTTCGACATTGAATCGACGGACGCTGATCTCGGGGCGCGCCTTCAATCGCTCGGCGCGACGCCGGCAAAATTCTTTTGTGCGGAGACGGTTGCCACGACCGTCGCCGAGAAGGCCGCGTTGCGCGCGCGGACCGGAGCCGATGCGGTGGAAATGGAGTCGAAAACCATTTCCGAAGTATGCCGTGAACGCGGCATCGAATGCGTGACACTCCGCGCCATTTCCGATTCGGCGCACGAGAATTTGCCGCTCGACTTTAATGCGCTGATGACCCCGGAGCATGAGTTGAGTTCTGTGCGGATTGCGTGGGCGATTTTGCGAGCGCCCCAAAGGATTCCGGCGCTGGTGCGGCTGGGCCAGAATAGTGCCTGCGCCGCGGAGCAACTCGCGCGCTTCCTTCAGCGCGCTATCTGCGGCCCCGTCGAGTGAGTATCGCCTCTTAATCCGCGGCAGTGCTCAGCGTGGCTTCATGCTGGCCGACTTACTTCGTTTGTTCCTCGCCGACCGGCGTGGAACGACGCGCGTCCTTCACTTTCTCGCTCCAAGTGATGAATCCCGCGCCAATCACGATGAGCGCGACACCCAGCCACCGCGTCGTTGAAACGCGTTCGTGCAGGTAGAACACCGCCGCGAGTGTCGTCGTGACGAAGCTCAACGACGTGAGCGGCCACACAAAACTGATTTCGCGCTGGCTCATCATGTAGAGCAGGCACGCAAAAAACACCGCTTCGAGCGCGACACCCGCGAGGATCTTCGCGTGCGTGGCCCCTTTGAGAACGATTGGCACTATGTTCACGAGCGTCACGTCCCGGCCTTTGCAAATGGCATCGATACCTGCTTTGAGCAGCACGACGGCGGCTGCCTCGCAGACCAAACCGAAGATCAAGATGACGAAGATTTTTGCCATATCACAAATCCTGGTAACGAATGAGTTCGATCTCCTGGTCGCGGATGAGTTGCTGCACGGCCGGACTGACGAGCGCATCGAATTCGTTTTGAAACTCATCGAGCGACGGGTGCGAGTAAAGCTCGGAATCGCCGGGCGGCAATCGGAGCAGGAGCTTCGTGACGTAGTCCTCATCGACACGTCCATTTTGCAGCAGGCCGAATACGCGAGCAGGATGTTTGACGCCACGAAGGCCGACTACTCCCGCCAAATACGCGGACAAGCAAGAATAGACAACGGTGTGACTGATTCGGTAACTCCATTCGCCACCAGCGAGCCGGGCGTTGAGCCAGAATAAATCGCGTGTCAGTCGCAAATGTGTAATTCCCCATTCGCGCGCATGATTTATCAAAATCACAAAGACGACGGGATGCATGTGCATGTGCAAGTGACCATTCACATGATCGAGCTTCAGTCCTGTGGCGTGAAATCGCCCGAATTGCGCGGTGATTTCTGCTTCAAGCTGCGCCCGCAACTCGCGGCGGAAGAAGTATTTCAGACCTGCGCCTGCCGGACTGTTGGTGAATTCGCCTTCTGCATTCACAAGTCCTGGAATTTCTTTCCGCGGCAACGCCGCCCGCCCGCACAGGAGCGTGAGATGCAAGCCGACGCCGAGCCGTGGATGCTGCTTCGCGAGCGCCACGGCTTCGCCGCACGCCACTTCATTCACCATCAGGCTCGCTGTAGTCAGAATTCCATCGCGATGCGCGCGGGCGACCGCCTCGTTGATGGAGTGAGAGCGTCCAAAGTCGTCGGCATTGACGATCAGACGGCGGCGCGCATCAGCGTGCCCCCGGCATCCTGCCGGGTCTTCACGTGATGGCTTGGGTCCGACCCGGCAGGATACGGGAGGCACGCTCGCCTCAAGGCGTGCCATAGTTGGGGACGACATTGCCGGAGGCGATGCGCAGCCAAGTGCGCAGGATGAGCAGAAGTTTCTGTCCTTTGCTGACGCGCGTCGGCTCCGCGCCGAACACGTTGAATTCCTGCGCCTGAAGTTTTTCGAGGAGGCGCCAATAGACCGAGCCCATCAGTTCCGCCGCCGCCATCGCGCGCCGGTCTTCGCGAGGCAACGATTCGCGCGCGAGTGTGTAATAGTGCTTGGCGCGCCCGGCCACGCTGGCCGCCAGTTCGCGGAAGCGCGGCGAGTATTCACCATGCAGGATTTCAGATTCGCTGACGCGGAAGCGGGACAGTTCCTCCAGCGGCAAATAAATCCGGCCCCGCTCCGCATCGGTGCGCACGTCGCGGACGATGTTGGTGAGCTGCAGCGCCTGGCCGAGGGAGACGGCGTAGTCGCGCGTGCGCGGATTGGTGTAGCCGAAGATTTCGATGCTGAGCAAGCCGACGACGGACGCCACGCGATAGCAGTACCGCTCCAGCTCCGCATAGTTCTGGTAACGCTTGATGTCGAGGTCCATCTCGACGCCGCGAATCAATTCATCGAACAGCTCGAACGTGAGTCCGGGATGCTGTCGAACCACGGACTGCAATTCGCGATTGACCGCGAATTCCGGTTCGCCAGCCCCGCACGCCTTCCTCACATCCTCGCGCCACGCGACGAGTTCCCGGCGGCGTTCCTCGATCGGCGAGCCTTCATCATCCGCCACGTCATCGACTTCGCGGCAGAAGGCGTAGAGCGCGGACATGCCGTCGCGCTTCGCCTTGGGCAGGAGGACGAAGGCGAGCGCCAGATTGCTCGCGCTCTTCTGCGTGATGGTGCGGCTCTCCTGCATCAGTATTTCGGCAAGTCATCATCCGGACGCGGCGGCGGCAGGCCACCGGTTTGCTGAAGCGAGGGGTTGCGCGGCCGATGATCGCGGCGGCGGCGGCGTTTCTTGCGTGTGCGCCGCCGGTCTGACTTCGCGTCAGTCTCGTCGTCGCGAGTCACGGGCGCTTCCCGCGGCGAATCGCTGCGGGTCACGACTTCGGGCTTTTTTCGAAAGCGCAAATAAGCCCAAACAAAAAGAAGAACGCCGATGCCGACGCCAATCGAGATGGCCACAAGCGTATCCTGCCCGTCGAAGCGCGGGCTGTCCGTGGCGTTCTTGACGTTTTGCGTGAAGGCGCTGTCCGCCGCGGCGAGTTGGATGACAAATCTCAGCATGTCGTTCTTAAGCAGGTTGCACCGGTTCTTCTTCCGATTCGGCCGGGCTGTTGATATTCAATCGTTGCATCCGGTAACGCAACGCATGGCGGCTGACCTTCAATTGTTCGGCTGCGCGGCTGACACTGAACCGGTTCTGCTCCAGCGTGTGCTGAATGAGCTGCCGCTCGAAGTGAGACATCGCGCCGTCCAGCGATTCTGGCGCCGTGGCCTGAGCCGGCTCCGGCTTCTTCAATCCGCTCTCGAGAGCAAAATCCGGCAGGTTGCGCGCCTGAATCTCCGCCGTGGTTTCCAGGATCACGGCGCGCTCGACGACATTGCGCAGTTCGCGGACATTGCCCGGCCAGTGGTGCGCGAGGAGCTTTTGTTGGGCGGCCGGCGCGAGGGTCTTTGCCTGCTTCTTCATCGCGGTGTTGAAGTGCCTCAAAAAGTGCTCGGCCAGCAGGACGACATCCTGCCCGCGCTCGCGCAACGGCGGCGGGCGGAACTGCACGACGTTCAAGCGGTGAAACAAATCCTCGCGAAACTGGTTCTGGCGAATCGCTTCCACAATGTTGCGGTTCGTGGCGGCGATGAGCCGCACGTTGACGCGCAATTCCTCATTGCCGCCGACCCGCGTGAAGGTGCCGTCCTCGAGAAAGCGGAGCAATTTCGCCTGCAGCGATCGGCTCATGTCGCCGATTTCATCGAGAAAAATCGTGCCGCCGTCCGCTTCTTCGACCCGGCCGAGCTTCTGTTTCACCGCGCCGGTGAACGCACCCTTCTCGTGCCCGAACAGTTCGCTCTCGAGCAGATTCTCGGGAATAGCAGCGCAGTTGATGCGCACGTAATGCGCGGCGCGGCGTTCGCTCAGCGAATGGAGCGCGCCAGCGATCAACTCCTTGCCGGTGCCGCTCTCTCCCAGAATCAGCACCGTGGCATGCGACGGCGCGACCGTGCTAATCAGTTCGCGCAGTTCCCGCATCTTGGACGATTCGCCGATGATGTCGGACAACTGGTAAACCTCTGCCGTCCGCGCGCGCAAAGCCGCATTTTCCCTGAGCAGCCGATAGCGCTCGGCGCAGCGGGCCACCGCGTTGAGCAGTTCCTCCGGCTCGTAGGGCTTGGGCAGGTAGTCGAAAGCGCCGGCCTTGATCGCTTCCGCTGCCAGTTTCGGGGTGGCGTAGGCCGTAATCATCAGCACAGGCATGTTCGGCCAGCGTTCGCGGCAACGACGGAGCAGTTCGCCGCCGGTCATTCCGCCGAGGCGAAAGTCCGAGATGGTCAGGAAGAACTTTTCGCGCTCCAGCAGGCGCAGCGCTTCCTCGGCCGACTCGACGGCCTTCACGGCATAGCCTTCCTCGCCGAGGATCGTCCGCAGCGAGAGCCGCATGTTATTCTCGTCATCAACGATCAGCAGCGGGGGGATCGGGACACTCATTGCCGAATTTTCATGAACGTTCGTGTGGGCAACTCTAAAATGAAGCGCGCGCCGTGTCCAAGCTCAGATTCCACGTGGACCCGACCGGCGTAAATCTCGGCGTTGTGCCGCACGATGGCGAGGCCCAGGCCGGTGCCGCGCGGCTTGGTGCTGAAGTAAGGCTCAAAAATCTTTTCCGTTTTCTCCGGCGGAATCCCGGGACCGTCGTCCCTAATGACGATATGCACCACGTCGTCCTTCGCCTCCGCCGCGACATCGATGTGTCCGCCGTCCGCCAGAATCTCGCGCGCATTCTGGAGAATATTCACAACCATTTCCGAGAAGTGCTTTCGTTGCATCAGCAGCGGCGGAAGATTTTCCGCGTAGTCGGTCCGGATTTGGATCGTGCGGTATGCGCCGGGCGGAAACACCTGATTGAGCGCGCGGTTCAACTCCTCGGTGACGTTGAGGCGTTCGACCGTGCCTTCCGCCAATTGCGCGTAGCCCATCAGTTCGGTGATAATGCGATCCGAGCGGTCCACTTCTTCCCGGATGATCTCCAACTGTTTCGTCGGAACGGGTTTGCCGGCGGACACGCTGCGCTGCAATGCGAAGGCCGCGTTGTTGATGATGCTGAGCGGATTCTTGATCTGGTGCGCGATTTCGGCGGCGAGCCGTCCCGCCGCGCGCAGTTGTTCCTGTCTCGCCGCGAACTCGCGGGCCTCCTCTTCGGCAGCGCGCGCCTTGCCGAACAGGACCTGTAGGCCGTAACACGCTGCCATCATCAGCAAGAGCACCGCGACGCGCAGCACGACCGGCTCGGCCTCAGGCTCTGCTGTCCCGAGCAACTGGATGGCGGGCCCCCGCGTCTGTTCGGGGGTCTGCGAGAGATCGTAACGGGTCACGACCGAGTTGATGATGCCCGCGCATATGAAGCTGAGAATGAGCGTCGTATTCAGCACGATCTGCACGCGCGCGATGGGAAAGCTCACGGCGTTGCGCACGAGCAGCCCCGGAAAGGCCCAGTAGAGCACGCTGTTGAATCCACCGGTGATCAGCGCCAAGGCCGCGAGAAACAACCCGTCCAGCACGCTCATCACGAATACGAAACGCCGCCCCCACTGGAGAGACATGCGGCGCGACTTCAGCAGATACACCGCCAGCACCAGGTTGATGGCGAGGTAAAAGCCGAAGGCCTGCTGCGTCATGCTTTCGGTGATTTGCTTGGCGGTCTGAATTTCGCTGGTCCAGGACGTGAAATAGAAATAATAAACGAGAATTGCCAGGTAGAGGCCCTTGATCGGCAGGATGACATCGCGCTCGACGGACTTGATCCGGAACAGCTCGTCCGCCGGATCGGGTGGCAGCGGACGGAGCAAATCCCGCAGTCGCTCGATGGTCCGTTTTGGAAAGCGCATGGCGCGGCCTCGGTCAGCGCGGCGTTTTCAGCAACGCGCCCGCCCGCTCCGCGATTGTTTCCACCGGCATCAGGCGGCCGATGCCTTCGTAGCCGCACGAAAGCATTCCTGCATCCGGCCCGATGAATTCGGCGCCGCGGCCTTTCAGCGTCCGGACATTCTCCTGCGTGGCGGCGTGCTGCCACATTTTGCCGTTCATGGCGGGCGCGATCAGAATTTTGGCGGTCGGGCGCATGGCCAGCGCGATGCAGGTCAGCGCGTCGTCCGCGATCCCGTGCGCCAGCCTGGCGATGACATTCGCCGTGGCGGGCGCGATGAGCAGCAAGTCTGCGTTGTCCGCCAGTTCAATGTGTGCCGGCTTCCAGCCTTCTTCCTCGTCGTACAGATCCGTGACGACCGGGCGGTGCGACATGGTCTTGAACGGGAGGGGAGTGATGAAGCGCAGGGCATCCTTCGTCATCACCACGGAGACGCTGAAGCCGTCTTTCGTGAGCAGGCTCGCGAGATCGACGGCCCGGTGCGCGGCAATGGACCCGGTCACTCCCAAAACAATGTTGTTCGCGGAACTCATGTCGTAATCGTAATCCTAATCCTGCTCGTTTTCAGCCCTTCTCGCGTCACAGCAAGATTATGATCAAGAATTGGTCAAAACTCCGGCGCTTTTGCGCG
>Ga0184628_10001621_pt1 | contig 11107 bp, 11 predicted proteins | sample PLM4_5_b1_FD_133149 | JGI IMG/M metagenome (GOLD analysis project Ga0184628, IMG submission 133149) | Groundwater sediment microbial communities from an aquifer in East River, Colorado, USA - PLM4_5_b1 | ecosystem: Environmental > Terrestrial > Soil > Riparian zone | place: USA: East River...
AACCACTCGACCGGCGTGACTTCAACAAGCTGACAGCGGCAGCGCTTGGCGGCTTGGCCGCCGGCACCGTCCTCGGCTGTGGCAGCGACAAACCGGCCGCGCCGGTTGCGGCCAACCCCGCCACTCCCACCACTCCCACCACACCCACGGCGGCCGAAAAGCACCTCTGCCGCGGCCTCAACGAGTGCAAGGGCCAGGGCAAAGGCGGCCAGAACGCCTGCCGCGGGCAGGGCGCCTGTCACACCGTCGCTGAACACAGTTGCGGCGGGCAGAACGAATGCAAAGGCCTCGGCGGCTGCGGCGAGACGGCCGGCGCGAACGAATGCAAGACCAAGGGCGGCTGCCACGTCCCGCTCATGGATTCCGCCTGGGACAAAGTCCGCAAGCGGAAGGAAACGGAGTGGCAGGATAAGAAGCTGGCATCTGGCGCTGCGCCGGCGAAGGCGGGTTAGCCTTTAGCCGTGACCAAACCTGGTCACGGTGTCCGGCAACGGTATAAATTTCTCGGTATGAGCACTCCGGGACCAGGTTTGGTCCCGGCTAAGAACAGTGAATTCTCATCTTGGCTTCGGCGTCGGCCTCCGCAGCGTCCATTTTGGGCACATCTTGCGGGAGTGGCCGGCGGTCGATTGGTTCGAGATCATCAGCGAGAACTTCATCGATTCGCAGGGCCGACCGCGGCATGTGCTCGATCAGATTGCCGAGCGCTATCCGATCGTGATGCACGGCGTCTCGCTTTCGATCGGCAGCACCGACCCGCTCGACTTTGAATACCTCGCGAAGCTGAAACGACTGGCCGGCGAGGTCAACGCACGCTGGGTTTCCGACCATCTGTGCTGGACCGGCGTCCTCGGCCGCAACTCGCACGACCTGTTGCCGCTGCTGCTCACGGATGACTCGCTGAACCACGTCGCCAGCCGCGTCCGCACCGTGCAGGATTTTTTGGAGCGACCGCTCGTGCTCGAGAATCCCAGCAGCTACATCACGTTTGCCGCCGACACGATGCCCGAGTGGGAGTTTCTGTCGCGATTGGCGGGCGAGACCGGGTGCCGGCTGCTGCTCGACGTGAACAACGTCTATGTCAGCAGCCGCAATCACGACTTTGATCCGCATGCGTTTCTGCGTTCGATTCCCGCGGACCGCGTGCAGCAGTTTCATCTGGCCGGGCACACCGACCTGGGCACGCACTGCATCGACACGCACGATGGCCGCGTCGTCGATCGCGTTTGGGAGTTATACCGGGAAGCAGTGGACCTGACCGGCGGCGCGGCGACGCTGCTCGAATGGGACGCGAAGAGCCCAACGTTTGAGGAAGTTCATGCAGAAGCCGAAAAGGCCCGCACCTTAGCGAGTCGAGAGTCTCGTGATTTCGGATTTCGGATTGCGGATTGCGGATTGAATGCAGGTCAATCCGCAATCCGCAATCCGCATTCCGCAATTGGCCTTCCCCATCCCGCCCACCTCGTCCCCGCGGAGGCCGAATGACCGAGCCGCGCGAGCTGGCTGCCCTGCAGCAGTGGATGCTGGCCACGATTGCCGATCCGGCAGCGATCGACGCGGCCGTGGTGTGCCATCGCGTCACTGCGGGCCCGCAGCAGTCGCCGGCGCAGCGGCTGAGCATCTATCAGCACGCCTATTTCGCCCGGCTGCTCGACGTGCTCCGCGAGCAATTTCCTTGCACGCGCTTTGCCGCGGGCGACGAGGCGTTCGACGATCTGGCAACCGACTATGTCGTCCGGCAGCCGCCGAGCAGCTACACGCTCGCCCATCTGGCCGACGGCTTGCCGCGTCATCTGGAAGCGACTCGCCCGCGCGACGGCGAGTGGGGACTGTTCCTCGTCGAGCTGACGCAGCTCGAGCAGGCGATCGACCGCATTTTTGACGGCCCTGGACCGGAGCGGCTGCCGCCGCTTGCCTTGCCTGCTGACGCCGGCGAAGGGTTGCGACTGCGGTTCGTTCCCGGTTTCGAGCTGCACTCGTTTCGCTTTCCCGTCAGCACGTTTTATTCCGCCTGGAAGGCCGGCGGCGATCCGAGCTGGCCGCAGGAGAATGCACAGCACGTCGCCTTGCTGCGCCGCGACTACATCGTGCGGCGCTGCGAGCTATCGCCGGTCCAGGCAGCGCTTCTGTCGGCCTTGCACAGCGGCGCCACCCTCGGCGAAGCGGTGGCAGCCGCAGCCGGCAACCTGCAAAGCCCGGTGCTCGAACAACTCGCACCTCAACTCCACGACTGGTTTGCCCACTGGTCCGCCGCCGGGTTTTTCACGTCCTGATCGCCATGCTGGCAGCAGCTGCAAATCAATCGCTAGCACCGATTGGCGTTGCATCGCAGCGCTGGTTTTCGTATTTCCCCGCGCTGGGAATCGGTTCGCTTGCGCGGGAGCTGCGCCATGGATCGCCGCTTTTGGTTTCGGTCGCTCGTCGCCTTCTGCGGCTCGGGGCTGGTGCTGGCCATCAGCCGGCGGGCGGCGGCCGGGCCGGAGCAGGCCAACCTCAACGAAACGCTGCGTTACGTGCTCAAGGCTCGGCGGCCGCAAGAGTTTGCGTTTGTCGATCTGGTGACGCTCAAGGTCAAGCAGGGCGAGCTGTCGCTCGACATGGTGCTGAGCATGATGAAATGGTCCGTCGAGCGGGCCCGCGCGAAGAACAGCAACATCCCTTTTCCGTATTTTCAGGAAGGCCTGCGACTGCGGGCCAAGGAAATCGGCGTCGATCTGCCGGCGTTCAAGCCGTAACATTCCCGTGGGGCGGGCCTCTGGCCGGCCCTAAAAATCTCCTCAGGCCGGCCAGAGGCCCGCCCCACGTTACTGCGGCAAATCTTCGGGCGGCCTACGCTCCGACTTCGGCAGCTCGATGGGCTCGCGCAGCTTGACGCCTTCGTTCTTCGTCGCGCCGCCCGTGGCCAGGAAGAACCGTCCTGCGCCTTGTCCCGCGTCAATGTTCGTCGCCGGATTGCTGTCGGCCGTGAAGCGGGCCGATTCGATCGGCTGCCATTTTCCCTCGGTATCACGAATCCAGCCGTTGCCGTAGGCCGCTCGGCGAATGTGCTCGGTCGAGACGCGGTTGCGGCGAAAGTCCTCGACAAACGAGTAGTATCCGCTAAGCGTTTGGACGTTCGACTTCGGCGTGGCGGTGATCGTCGAGAAGGTCACGAGCTTCTTCCATTTCTTCTCGGCCGGCGGATAGAACCAGGCCGTGAACTCAGTCCGCTTGTCGGCCGGGGCGGCGGTCACCAGGAACCGATACGTCTCGCCGATCTGCCAATCAAAATCGAGGAACGACTGCCCGCCGGTGCCTTCGTTGCCGAAGCGACCCACGCGCACCGCGTCGTCCTTGTAAATCAGCTTCACCCGCTCGGCTTCCGCGACGGAGTTCGGATCGTTCTGCTTCCCCGGGTCCCAGACCGAAAAGATCAGCAGCCTCTTGCCGCCGCGCAGATCCTGGATGCCGTAGTAGCCGCGGTTGAAGCCGCAGACGCAGAAGTACGTGCCCTCGGCCGACTTTTCGACGGTCACTTCATTGTAAAACGCGGTGCCGGCCGGCGCCTGGAACTGCAAATGCACGCTGCGGCAGGCGACGCCGGCGAGCTTTTCATCGGCCGCAGCGGTCAGCTGCAACGCGACCAGGGCAATAACAGCAAGCCAATAGCGCGTCGGCATGGATCGCCTGTGGTAACATGCGGAGCGGGGCAAACTCGAAGGCGTTCATTCTATGTCCGCGATTCTCGCCCGCGGTAGTGCCGCCGCCATTGTGCTTTTTGGTGCCACGGCGCTGGCCCAGGTCGATCCCGGCTTTCCGCCTGGATTCCTGCCGGCGACGACCGTGCAACTGCCCACGTTCGGAATCAGCATCGACGCCGACGGCACGCTCGACGCCAAGACTTTCAAGGACTTTGACGGCAAGCTGCTCCGCGAGCGACTCGCCGCGGCGAAGGCGGCTAGACCGGGCGACGTGTGGGGCCTCTCCAAGCTCCGCAAGATTTCGCTCGTCAAGCTGGAGGCAGCCGTCAAAGCCGAATTGGCCGCCGGCCGGCAGCCGGACGAGGTGCTGCGGTGCCTCGCCGGTCTGACGCGGTTGCAATACGTCTTCTGCTATCCGCCGGCAGGCGGCTTGCCGGGAGACATCGTCATCGCTGGCCCCGCCGAGCCCTTTGCTCTCGACCCGGCGGGCCGCGCGGTCGGCCTGAAATCGGGCCGGCCCGTGCTGCAGCTCGAAGATCTGGCCGTCGCCCTGCGGGCGTATCCGCCGGCCGTCAAGGCTCGCCCGTTTCTCGGCTGCACGATCGACCCGCCGGCGGCTGGCCTGGCGAAGCTGGTCGAATTTCAAAAGACGGTTCCGCGGACAATTCGCGAGAACCAGCGCGACGCGGTGGCCGCCGAGATCGCCAAGGGCGTCGCCGACAGCCTGGGCCTGGCCGACATTCGCGTGTTCGGCATCAGCAATCGCACGCACTTTGCCCATGTGCTGATCGAGGCCGACTATCGGATGAAGCGGATCGCGATCGGGGCCGAGCCGCCGCCGATCAAGCTGGTCACGTTTATCGACGCCTTGCAAACTCCGCAGCAGGGCATGCTGCAGCGGTGGTGGTTCACGCCCGACTACAAGTGCGTCAAGCTCTCGTCCGATTCGCTGGCGGCCGAGTTCGTGGGCCAGGGTGTGCAACTGCAGGCCGAGGACAAGCTGATCGGCGCCGACGGTTCGCTGGCCGCGGCGGGCGGCGCGAAGCCGAACAAGGCCAGCGAGCTGTTTACCGTCGGATTCACGCGCAAGTACCCGGAGATTTCCGCCGCCAGCCAGGTCTATGCCCAACTCCGCACGCTGATCGACCTGGCGGTCGCCGCCGCGCTGATTCGTAGGCACGATTACTACGCCAAGAGCGGCTGGACCGCCGACGTGCTTCGCGACGAGCGGCAGCTGGGCGTGGAAAGGCTGCCCGCGCCCAAGCAAGTCCCCTGCGTCGTCAACAGCCTCTGGAAGGGCTCGCGCCTGCTCACGCCAGCCGGCGGCGGCATCTCGATCCGCCCCGACGAAGCGCTCGACGAGGGCAACGTGCTACCCGACGAAAAAGCCGCCGTCGCCGACCAGCGTCTGCAACTCGTCCGACCTGCCGAGGCGGCCCGGTGGTGGTGGGATTGAGTCCGCGGCACATTCTTGTGGAGCCAGGCACATGTTCCTCCGCCAGGATAAACGGCTCGTTCGGATAGGCCTGCTGCTCGCGCGAAAGTGGCCCACATCGACCGGCGGAAGGAAGCTTTGTATCGGGAGTTGATTTCCGCTCAGTTCCCGCCTATGGAAGGCGCGTGCGACCTGGTCGACGCCTTGGCAGCCGCCGGCTTCTGCCTGGCCGTGGGTTCGAGCGGACCGCGCGAAAACGTGGAATTGTCGCCGGAAAATCTGGGGCGGCAGGGCAAATTTCTGGCGGCCATTTCGGGCAGCGATGTCACTCGCGGCAAGCCCGACCCGCAGATTTTTCGGCTCGCCGTCGAGCGATTGGGCCTGGCGCCCGCTCGCTGCCTGGTCAGCGAAGATGCCCCGGCGGGCGTCGCTGCCGCCAAAGCCGCCGGCTGCCGCTGCCTGGGGCTGGCGGGCGGTCCGCCGCGCGATCTATCGGCGGCGGATATGATTGTGCATTCGCTGCGTGAAGTCGATGTGGAACCGGTCAGGCGGCTTCTGGCTTGAACTCGATCAAGCCGATGCCCGGCCAGAAGCGGCCAACCCGGGCGGCATAGCGGCGGAATGCCATGCCGTACGTCCGCTCCAGATAGGTTTCTTCTTCCAGCGTTTGCGTGTAAATGCACCAGATGACGCCGGCTGCCAAGGCGAGCGACAGCCACGTCGTCAGCATCAGCGTGATGCCGACCAGGCTGCCGATCATGCCCAGGTAAATCGGATTGCGGCAGAACTTGTAGAGGCCCGACGTAACCAGCCCCGGGCTGGCCTCGTGGTCGATACCGATCCGCCAGGACGCGCCCATGTTGAGCTGAGCTGCCACGATTAGCGCCAGGCTCGCGAGCAGCGTCAGCCCGCCGACCGCCATCATCCAGCCCGGCATGGCGATCACGGCCAGCCGCGACAGCGTTTGCGGTGCGGCGGCAAAGATCGCCGCCTGCAGCAGCACGGCCAGGAATAGCAGGAGAAACGCCACGTCGCGCAGCGCCCGTTGCCAACCGGCCGACTGAAACAGCACGATGCCGAGGTTGCCGTACTTGCGGTACTGCAGCCACCCCCGCCACACGACGCCGAGCAGCACAAACAACGTCAGTCCCGCTAACGGGGCCAAGCGCGCAATCATGGCGACTTCCTTGGATTGAGTGGACGCAACTGCCGTGCGGGGGCACGCCCACCCGGCAATATCCGGCAGAGCGCACGACCGGTAGTTTTGTTTCCAGGTCGGCTCACACCAGTGGAACGCTATGCATCTCCCAAGTATTCTGAATGGCGTCTGGCCCACCTTTGCGCCTGCCCCTGCCGTCCTCTCCCACGCTTTGAGGTCTCCGATGAGGTTTTGCGTTCGCTTGATGGCTGCTTTGGCGGCTTGTTGCTGTATCCCCGCGATGGCCGACGATCTGTTCCCGGACAAGAATCTGGAGGAAGCCGTCCGCCAGGAAGTGTTCGAGAAGCGCGGCAAGAAAGAGCCGCTGGTCGAGGCGGATGTCGTCAACATCTCGCAGGTGAAGGGCAAGGGCAAAAAGATCGCCAACCTGGCCGGGCTGGAGAAGTGCAAGAGCCTGGCCTTGATTGAACTGGACAACAACGAGATCAGCGACCTCGCGCCGATCAAGGACCTGAAGATGCTCCAGTCGGTGAGCCTGGGCAAGAACAAGATTCAAAGCCTGGAGCCGCTCGCTGGGCTGACGGGCATTCAGTACCTCGTCATCGAGGACAATCAGGTGGCTGACCTCGGCCCGCTGAACAACATCAAGGCCCTGGTGAACCTGTATGCCTCGAACAACCAGATCAAGGATCTGGCCCCGCTGACCGGCACGCCGAAGCTGGTGTCGCTGTACCTCAACGGCAACCCCGTCGAGAACTTTGCCCCGCTGGCCAGCTTGAAGAACCTGCAGCGGCTCGATCTGCGTAATACCAACCTTAGCGACGTCACGCCTTTGACCGGCTCGACCGAGTGGACCTACCTGTTCCTGAACAATTGCAAGATCGCGGAGCTGGGTCCGCTGGTCGCTGCCGTGAAAAAAGACCTGGAGGGCCCGACGCGGTTCGCGCCGTTCTTTTACCTTTACATTGGCGACAATCCGCTTAACGACACCGGCAAAGCCCAGCTTGAAGAGCTGAAAAAGCTGAAAGTGCGGATTCGGATGGAATACAAGTAGCCGCTGTTCCGCTGCCGCGGGCAGTTCGGCTACGATAGGCCCACGTCGCCAGAGGAATCCGGCGCACTCATCCGCGGTCAGATTCTGGCGCTTTGCATTCAAGAGGGATCTATGGCTCGCTCGCGCTTGCTCCTCGCGTTGACGTTCTTGGCCGCCATTCCTCTGGTGGCGCTGGCCCGGGCGCCGCTGACTGGCCCCCTGGCCGAGTACGTCGCGGCCAAGGACGACAGCTACGGCTGGGTCAAGCGGTCGGAAGGCTCGGTGCTGACCTGCAAATACGTTGAGCTGACGCTCACCTCACAGACCTGGCGAGGCATCGTCTGGAAACACCAGCTCTTCCTGGTGAAGCCCGGCCGTGTCAACGAAGCCGCCAAACACGCCACGTTGATGATCGCCGGCGGCAGTTGGCGCGATGAGCTGGCGGATCCCAAGACGCAGATCAAGCTGCCCGCCGAAGCCTACGCACTGGCCGCCGTGGCTGAGGCCCAGCAGTCGCCAGTCGCGATCCTGCTGCACGTGCCGCAGCAGCCAATCTTCGACGGCAAACGCGAGGACCAGATCATCGCCTACACGTTTCGCGAGTTTCTGAAGTCGGGCGACGAAACCTGGCCGCTCCTCGAGCCGATGGTCAAAAGCGCCGTGCGGGCGATGGACGCCACGCAGGAGGCCCTGAAAAAGGAATGGGGGCTCGACGTGGAACGGTTCACGGTCACCGGCGCGAGCAAACGCGGCTGGACGACCTGGCTCACCGCCGCAGCCGACGATCGCGTGGCTGCGATCGCCCCGATGGTCATCAACATGCTCAACATGTCACCCCACACGAAGGCCCAGCGGGTCGCCTTCGCTGGGCAGCCGTCCGAGCAGATCGACGACTACCAGGGCCTCGATGAATACCTCGACACGCCCCGCGGTCAGCTGCTGCGAAAAATCGTGGATCCTTGGGAATATCGTCAGCGGCTGGAGCTGCCCAAGCTGGTCATTTTGGGCACGAACGACCGTTACTGGCCGCTCGATTCCAGCAATCTTTATTGGAACGACCTCGTCGGCGAGAAATACCTGCTGTTCGTGCCCAACGCCGGCCACGACCTGAAGGACCGCGCCCGCGTGATCGCCGGCCTGTCCGCGCTCAATCGCAGCGTGATCAGCGGCAAGCCGCTGCCGAAGTTCGATTGGAAATACGCCGATGGCCGCGGCGCGGAAGGCCGCGGCGGCGTGCAACTGCGGATCACCAGCAACCCGCCGCCCACGCGGGTCCGCATTTGGACGGCTTCGGCGGCGACGCGCGATTTCCGCGAGTCGCCCTGGAAGGCGACCGACGCCGCAGCCTCGGACGGCGCCTGGCTGCACCACCACGCCAACCCTGCCACGGGCCTGAGTGCGCTGTTGGGCGAGCTCGTGTTCAACGAGGGCACGGAGAACGAGTTTTCGCTCAGCACCGACGTGCGGATCGTCGCAGCGCCGACTGCTGCGGCCGGCGGAAAATGAACGGCGCGGCAAGGCAATCGACGGGCGTGCCGGGTCTGGATGAGCTGCTCGGCGGCGGGCTGATCCCCGGCACGCTGACCGTGATTGTCGGCGCTACCGGCATCGGCAAGACGCAGCTCGGTTTGCAGTTCGCTAACGCCGGCGCGGCGCAAGACGGCCGCCGCGGCATTGTGCTCGACTGCAGCAGCCGCGGCGACTCGCAGAGCCACGCGGAATACGCCCGGCGGATGTTTGGCTGGACGCTCGCTGCGATTGATGCCGGGCAGCCGGTGGATGTGGACAATTTGTTCGTTGCGCTGGGGAACGCCACAGAGGGCGTTCGCTACAGCGCAGATTACCTGCACATCTTCGACTACCACGGCCGAAGTGTGACGCGGCGCGATCTGGAGTGGGACGAGTGGCGCAATTGGCAGGCGGAGCTGAACGCCCGGCTGCAAGCGGCGATCGCGTTTTTCTACGGCAACTTCGTTCGCGGCGTGCGGCGGGTCGTCATCGACGGGATCGAGCCCGTGGACCGACCCGGCGACTCGATCCAGTTCAGCCTGTTCGAGTACGTCTATCACCAGATCCTGCGGAAAGACGCCGAATGGGTCGCCCGCGACCTGTTTCGCGAGGCCTACCGCCGCCATGCCGAGGAAGCGGCCCGGTACACTTATGATCCGGCACACATCGGCTGCCTGCTGCTCGTCACGTCGCACGAGACGATGCTCGACGAACTGATCCGCCGGCCGCTGGCCGAGGGCGATGTTCTGGCCAACGCCAACACGCTGATTTTGATGGGCAAGATCCGCGACGAGAATCGATTCGGCCGCGGGCTCTACATCGCCAAGCACCGCGGCAGCGCCTGCGACGAGCGGATTGTCGAGTACCGGATTGACGACGGTGGGCTCAGAACCGCCTAGCCCGCCGATTGTTCGCAGCGCGAATCAATCCGCGCTTCGCGCGGTGACGATCGCCGGCAGGCTCGTGGAAAGGTACCAAGCCCGCGGCGCGGTCAGCTCCAGGAACTGCCCCAGCGTCGGCCCTGCCGCGCCCGAACCAACCGGCGTCTGAGCATAGCCGCCCAGCTCTCCCAGCAGCGTCGCGGGCCGCTTATAGCTGACCACGAGCGTCTTGTTCTTGTTCAAGCTGGCCATTTCGAGGGCCCGGTCGATCGCATCCTCGATGAAGCCGATCTTGTCGATCAGCTTGTTGTCCAAGGCCTGCTGCGAGGTGAAGATTTCGCCGGTCGCCAGCTTGTCGAGGGCCGCCTCGTCATCCTTAAAGGCCGGGCGGCCTTCCTTGATGATGTCCTTGAACCGCACGAACATGTGGTTGATGTGCTCTTGAATGAGCTTGCGGTGCTCTTCCGACATCGGCCGCGTGGGGCTGAGCATCTGCTTGCGCTCGTGCGTGGCGATCGAGTCGTCCTTCACGTCGAAGCGGGCCATCAGGCCGCTGACGTCGTAGTGCGGGATGATCACGCCGATCGAGCCGGTCGAGCAGGTCGGCTCGGCAAAGATCGAGTCGGGTTGATCGCCGACGGCCATCGAGACGTAGTAGCCGCCGCTGGCCGCCATGCCGCCCATGCTCACGACCATCGGCAGGCTGCGTTCCTTCCGCAGCTTGCTGAGGTGGTGCAGGATGTAATCGCTGCCCGTCACCGTGCCGCCGGGCGAATCGACGCGCACGACCACCGCTTTGACATCCTTGTCCTTGCGGACCTTGTCGATCTGCTGCTTGACGAAGCCGTCGCCCTCCATGATGACGCCTTCGATCGAGATCACCGCGACCTTGTCGTCGGCGTCCTTGTCGCCCTGGACGTACTTCTCGTCAATGTTCGTGGTGTCGTCGTCCAAGCCACCCTGGGCCACCAGCAGCATCAGCAGGATGAACGCCGTCAGGCCCATCACGAAGCAGCCGAACCAGCCGATCCAGCTCCAAAAGCGGGTCCAGGCCGTCTGGGTATAAACGACAATGGTCTGCTGCGGCTGATTCATCGCACTCACGGGCAAGCCTCCACAAACGTCAAAAACGGAACGACCGGCAAACGCCGACTTGGCGGCTTCTCGATTCTACGCCGCGGATCGCCGCGCGCCCAACGGTATGCTGCCGGCTAGCGATACACGGGAACAATGCCGAATCGCTCGGGGTCGCTGAGGCGGCGTCCCAGGTAATCGACGCTCTGCGCGTCGGTCATCTCGTCGAAAAAGACGCGGGCCCAGCAGCAACTCCCCGCATAGGCCAGGACCAGTTTTCCGTCATAGGCCACCGCCGCCACTCCCTTTCCATAGTACAGCTCCACGCGGTGGCCT
>Ga0184628_10001622_pt1 | contig 11106 bp, 25 predicted proteins | sample PLM4_5_b1_FD_133149 | JGI IMG/M metagenome (GOLD analysis project Ga0184628, IMG submission 133149) | Groundwater sediment microbial communities from an aquifer in East River, Colorado, USA - PLM4_5_b1 | ecosystem: Environmental > Terrestrial > Soil > Riparian zone | place: USA: East River...
AAGGGCCTAATGGCAGCGGATACAGAGAGGCAGCGGGTTGGCGATGGCGCTGGCGTTGATCGTTTCGGCGCGCCCGTAGTAGACCCAACTAAAAACGTAGAGGATGCGGTTAGGGCAGCGGTACAGAGGCAAGATGATCTGCGCGAGGCTGAGCGGCGGCTGAACGATGCAAAGGTTGAGGCGCTGGAGAGAATGGTAGCGCTGCGTGCCACGCATCGGCTCGAGATTGATACCGTGCGCGACAAGTACGAGGAGCAATTACGGCTTGCCGAGGCGAAGCGGATCGATGCTATTCGCGCGGTCGACGTCAATGCGGTTGCAGTCGCGTCGCAGCGGGCGGCGGATCAGGCGTCGGTGCTGGCTAACCAGGTGACGACATCTGCCGATGCGTTGCGCACCCTAGTGGCAACGACGGCGGCAACCGTTGCGCAGGCGCAGCAGCAGCTCGGCAATTCGTTGTCCGACCGGCTGTCGAAAGTGGAACAGGCGCAGTACGCAGGCGGGGGAAAGGTCGCCGGTATCGGCTCCATTGGAGCCCTAATAGTCGGAGTCGTTGTCGTCATCGGAACTATTTTTGCAATTATCAGTTTTTTCGCGTCCGGTAACGGCAAGGTTGCTCAGGTCCCGGCTGCGCCTCAAGTCGTGTATGTGCCCGCGCCGGCCGGGAGTCTGTTGCCAACCACTCCGCCGCAAGCGGCGCCACGTTGAAATGCAGTAACCAATGAGACCCCGGGGGGGATTCAATGTCCTGGACCGCAAGTGACGTCATTATCTTCATCCTCGGGCAGCTCGTAGTCGGGGCCGCCATATGGGGGAGCATCCGCACGGACATAAGGCACATGCACGACAAGATCAAGGATATAGATCGGCGCTTTACTCGCCACGAAGAACGGATCGACAGCATTTACGGCAACGGCTGGAACGGCACGGATCGTCGGGGCCCTAACGGAAGGAGTTAAGCAGATGGACATGTCATCGCTCGTAAGTATCCTCGTCGCGCTAATCATCGCCGGCGGCATCGTGTGGTTGCTGTGGTGGCTAATCGGCTATATCGGCCTACCCGAACCGTTCAACAAAATCGCTCGCGTCATCATCGCCGTCGTCGCGGTGGTTTTCTGCATCAACCTACTGCTGAGTCTCGGCGGGGGCCAGCCTTTCATTCGCTGGAAGTGACGATGGACGAGCGCACGAAGGACTTGACGATAATCATCGGAACCGTGTTGGTCATCGGCGTCATCCTTGGCATAGCGCTCGTGTTCGGCGTGGTCGCGCTGTTGTAAATGCTTGCGAATTGGGGCGTCAGTCCGGTCAACGCGCTATGGCTCCTGCTTGCTCTCATGTTCTGCTGGATGCTGTACCGCTTCCAACTCAAGAATAAGCACTTCGATATTGCCGATATGTTCATGACTTATTCGGTAAGCCCGCCGCGCGCCGACCTGACGAGCGTAATCATCTTCATGATGGCGCTGATGTTCATCTGGGTATGCGTCGAACGCGTGAGCAGAGACAAGGACGTCGACAATCTGGTGCTGGGCGGGCTCGGGATATTCGTGTTGCGTCAGGCGATCAAGATCGGCGCGGATGCGTACGTCGCTAAACCGTCGGCACCAGAATCGGAACAGCCTGCGTCGCGTGACGTGAATGTGAATGTCGGGCCGCCGGTAAATCCACTGGCGGCGAAGGGAAAGCCGCTGCCGGTCGAAGTGACTAATCCTGATCCGATCGAGGTCACGCAAATTGAACCAAAAGGAAAGCGAGGCAAGTGATGGAATTATTCCTGCCGCTGCTAATCGGTTTTGCTGCCGGCGTCTTCGTGACATATCTGATGACGCCGCCAGAGTACCGCTCCGCGCTGTTCGCCCGCGTGCATACGACGATCGATGACTTGCACCAGAAGATCGCGGCGTCGATCGCCAGGGCGCGCGATAAAAAGTCGCAATGACGTATTCAGATGAACTCAGAGAGTTTATCAAGCGTTGGGAAGGCGGGCCATTCCTCCGCCCGCATTGGGATGCTATCGGCAAGGTGTGGGATATTGGCTTCGGCCACGTCATCCGCGATGATGAGGAGCGCCGCGACATAACCCGAGAAGAGGCGGAAATGCTGCTGGATTGGGATGTTCACTTCTTCGACGACGGCGTGAACGCAGCGGTCACGTACCCGATAGCCCAGTGCCAGCATGACGCGATGGTTAGCCTTTCGTACAACGTCGGCCTGCGGAATTTCGAAGGCTCGACGCTGCTGCGCTACGTCAATGTTGGCGACTTTGAAAAGGCGGCGGAGGAATTCATGGTCTGGACGAAGGCCAAGGGGAAGACGATCCCCGGGCTAGTCAATCGCCGAACTGCGGAGCGTGAAATGTTTGAACACGGAACGTACAGCGGAGCCTAAAATGTTCGGACTCGGCCCGCTAATCTCGCTCGCGATCTACGCCGGCATTGCGGCCGTAGCCTTGGGCGCGATCTATGGCTTCGACAAGTCGCGGCAGAACGTCGGGCGGGACAAGCAGATCGCGGCGGACGCTCCAGTGATGGAATTGTGCTCGATGTTCCCGTCCAAAGGTCTGTTCGGCGGGACGAAGGCGAGCGATCCTGCGGAGTGCGCTAAACACCTTCGCGACTCAATCGCGAAAGGCGTGGAAGCGGAGGCCGCAAACGTTTCTCTAGCAAAAGATGTAGAGGCGTGGAAAGGCCAGCACGCGGAATGCTCTGCTGCGGTCAAGCGGATTGAGCGGCAGGTTGACGTGGCGAAGGCGGCGATCGCGGCCCGCAAGCCGACCGACGACAAGGCGATCGCCGGAATTAACGCCGGGAAGGATTCGATGGTCGCCGAGCTCGCTACTGTGGGCACCAGGGCCAGGACGTGCGAGCAGCAACTGGCCGAGCGCAATGCCGCGTGGACGGCAGAGGCTGTGCGACGGCAACGGGATTTCCCGCCTACCGGGGCGGCGCCGTCTTCGGGCGACGTGAACATCAGGCCGCCGGCGGTGAATCCGCTGCGGCCGGGGCCGGCGAAATGAAGATGCCAGAAAGCGCGTTCGCTGCGTTGACGGCCGTTGGCTGCGTCGGGTTTTTGGTTGCCGCCATTCTCTTTGTCGTGATGCTTGCCGGCTGCGCAACGCCGCCCGCGCCGCAGACTGAGATCGTCAGCCGCGCAGCCGCGCCCGAGCCGATCCGCGTGCCGGTTTTGCTCCCCTGCCTCACCAAGGAGCAGATACCCGCCCCGCCTCCGACGTGGATGCGCGCCGACCGCTCCGGCGAATACAACGAACTGGCGGCCAGGATCGATTTCCGCGAGCTCGAGTTCTACATCGTGCAAAGCCAGAGCCGCATGTGGGGTTGCGTCAAATCGTTTGAGGATGAGAAAAAGCCATGATGGTCGCCGTCGGGTCAGCCAGCATCCCGACAGCGTTTAACCGGCTGGCGCGGCTACTACGTAGACTCTATCAAGGCTTTGGCGCGCACGTAGATGCAGTCCGGCTTGTGCTCGCACGGACTCTTAACGGCAACCTGCCAACCACCGCAGAAGAAACAGGACAGGTCGCCACCGCATTCTCCGGCGACAATAGGATTGCCGTCGTCCTTGAACCACTCGCGCCAGAGTTTGAGAGCTTCGTCCATGACAGAATTTTAGCATGACTACGCTTTTAGACATCGACCCGCTCTACGTCATTCTCGCCTTCGTATTCGTAGCGGTCGGCATCGTCATCTATCTCCGCTCATCGCACGAAGCGAAGATCAAGCGGACGGTTGCGGCCAAATACGACCTGACGGAGAAGCTGGCGCCGAAGGCTGCGCCAGCGCCGGAGATGCCGCCGCCGGATGTCGTGAAGGACAAGGCCGCGCGCTTGTCCGACTTGAAGAAGGCGCTAGTTGCCGGCGATCTCTCACAGATTGACTACGATACCGCGAAAATTCGAATCATGTTTGAGCGATGAATGGCTCTACCTTCGTGGTGGCGTACAGCAGCAGATCCGCCGGACTGGTGGTTCACAGCAACGCCGCCGAGTTCAGGATCAGACGAGGCCAACGCCTCGGCACTGCGCACCGTCATCCGATTACTTGGCGAACTAAACAGGAGTCTTGACATGGCATCCGCACGACTTGAGGAAATGCGCCGGACGATTGAGGCGGCGCGCGGCACGTTGAACGACTCGCTGCCGATCATCCAGAACTACGCTCACTTGCGGGACGCGGCCGGCGAGCTCGACCAGATGGAAAAGCTGATAGCGGACCTTGGCAAGGACGGGGCAATCGTCGCCTCCGCGATACAGCAGGCAACGCAAAAGACGGACGAGCCGCAGTCGCTGCCGCCAAACAAACAGTAGACGAGCACACTCGCACGGTAGCCCGCCCAGCGCGGGCTTTTTTACGTCCCGAGTTCCTGTGCGGCAGCATCGCCAGCGTGCTGCCCGATCCAAAGTCATTTTTGCTGGTGAATACCATAGGAGAACGTAATGGCTGCATTAGACCCAGGCGTCATTGAGGCTGTCATCAACGCGAACTTCAAAACGATCGCGGAAGCCGAGACGATCAGTTCGCAGGACAGCAAAAATCGCATCCGAATAATCGCGGAAAAAGGCACCGGCAATACCCTGATGAGCATGGATACAACTAACGTCGACGTGTCCGAATCTCAGGGCACGAAGACCGTCGCCGAGGCGGGTCTCGGGTCGCAAATCACGTCGCTGACTGCGGCCCTGGCAACCGCGATGCAGCAACTGGCGGCAGCAAAGGCGAAAGTTTAATTCCGCGATCAGTTCGCGGATTTAATGTTCGGCGGCATCACCAGCTTGCCGCCAACTGCTCTTAGTCACGGCTGGTGAACATCAATAGGAGAACGTAATGGCTACATTGGACCCCGGTGTAATCGAGTCCGTCATCAATGCGAATTTCAAGACCATCGCAGAGGCGGAAACGATCAGTTCGCAGGATCACCGCAATCGGATGCGCATCATGGCGGAGAAGGCGATGGGCAACACGCTCATGAGCATGGACACGACCAATGTCGACGTGTCCGAAGCGCTGGCAACAAAGAACGTTGCCGAATCCGGCCTTGCTTCGCAGATCACCTCGCTGACCGCAGCGCTGGCGACCGCATTGCAGCAGCTGCAAGCCGGAAAGTCTGGCACGTAAGAGGCCATTCGTGACCGCGCGCATAGCCGAAGAGAACCTCGCTGCGGAAGTGCGCGCGGCCGCGGAGCATTGCCATGCCGCATTAGAGAGTGCGGCCGTTGCCTACCATTCGGCAATTGTTGCGGCAGAGGAACATTATCGTCGCGAGATGGAAGCGGCCCGGGACAAGTACGCCCAGGAAATGCGGAAGCAGATGGAGCAAACATGAGAATAAATAGACTGCGCTTGCGTAAACAGCAACTAGCACTACAGGCAGAGAATCGGGCGGAGCAAAATTCCGTGCAAGATGCGGTTGCCGATCTTACAAAAGTTGTCTCTGCGGTCCAGGCCGAGCTCGTGGCTAAAGCGTCCGGCTCCCCTACCGTTCAATCTGCAATCAACGAACTCAGCGACAAGGTTGCCGACGTTCAGGCCGAGGCCGCAGTATCGTCTGGCATGGTGCAGGTAGCGGCAGCACCTGATCTGAAGGTCGGCCAAACCTTGACGCCGCAGCAAGCTCGCGAGCTTGCCGCGAAGCTGCTCGCCGACGCCGACGCGGCAGAGAAACCATAATGGAAATCCCGATGTACATCGCTGGCGGCGCCGCTATATTCCTCGCCGTGATCGGCATCTATATCTACCTAGAGCGACCGTTCGGCCTAGCGTCAGAAGCGTGGATCGACAAGCGACTCGCGCAACTAATGGCTCAGATGGAGCACTGGGAGCAGGAGAAAAACGACATGGTCGCCGAGAGGAAAGCCAAGGCGGCAAAGATCCCGGTCGGCGCATCGTCGGCGAAGACAAAGGCCATTAGCGATATCGACGCGATCAAGGCTGCGGCATACCTGCTGGAGAACAAGCTGATCGACCAGCCGCAATTCGAGAAAATGAAACGAGACATTCTGTCGTAACCACGGAGAAACCATGTCAAAGATTCTGACGCTGACCGATCCATCTGCTGCCGAACTTCTGACGCACGCCAAAGCCTTCGGCGCTGTCGCGCTGTCCGGTCCGCTGCGGAGCGAGATCATCGCCGCGCTCGGCTCGCCGGTCGTGCCGCCGACCGGCGATGCGCGGGCGCAAGCGGTAGCCGCCGCTGCTGCGGCCGGACTCCGGCTCATGTTCTACGCCTGGGATTGGGCCAGTGGCCTGAGCCCGGCGACGCTGTTGCCACATACGATCCAGACCAGCAACGATTCCCAGGGTCCTGGCGGAGCCGGCGTCGTAGTCTGCATTGCCTTCACCGTCCCGGCGGCAGCTCCGCTTGGCGGAGTCGGCAGCATATCGGTTGTGGGCTGGCCGCTTACCGCAACTGGCGTTGCGCGCACGGTCGCGATCTCTACCGCCCCCTGCGACTTTGCGCCACACCCGCCATCAAATCCGCCAAGTCTGGACGATGGGACGTGGGTGAAAAGCGGCACTGATATCGCGGCCGGCTTCCGTGTCGGCTCAGGACGGGCCGGGATGTTCTCCCCGTTGGCGCAGGGTCAGAGATATTTCATCAACGTTCTGAGCGGCGACGACGTGCGGATAACACTGACGGCGCCGTAGAGCATGCCCGGCTAAACCGTTCTCCTGATCCGCAGCAGCGCCGAATTGCAGGCGGTCTACCGGAAAGACGCCGGCAGCTCTATGAGGTGATTCCGTGGACTTCATGACGCTATGGCACAAGCTATTGCAATGGGCGCGCCCCGCCCCCAGGGTCGCCGACTGCGGGCGGTTCGCCAGCCTTGTAGTCAAGGGGCAGTTCAAGAATGGGGACTGGGCGTACGAGTTTCGTTACCATCCAGCTGGCGGCGGCCCTGGCTCTGAATACACCTTTAGCTGCAACGTGATCCAGCATCCCGACAGATCAATCGATTTTTCAATGGGCTCGATGAATTCAGGGCAACAATTCGACGCTAAGTTGTGGCGGGCTATTCGCCGGGCGATGAAGCAGATCAAGGGCACCAGAGGAGCGTTCTACAGACACAAGGAGCACGGACGCTCGCACACGATTATCGCCGGGCCGTTCGATGAAGATACCCACGGGCAGGCCGGATGACATGACAGCGGACTTTAGGGGCGCGTTTAAATGCGCAATTTGCAGTCTCACATTTAAGGAGCAAGAGCATGAAACGTAATCTGATGGCATTCGCACTGATGTTGTTCGCGGTGAGCGCGTTTGCGCAAGCGGCCGCGCCTGCTGCACCGAAGGCGCCCACAGCAACCGGCGCCACCGGCGGGACGGTCTGCGACATGATCGGCATTGTCGACGGCAGCGCGACCATCAACGGCGTCGAATATGACGCCGGCTATAACTATGGCTTCGCGCCGGCAATCCCTATGGCTGACGTCAATGACAACCATGCAAAGTGGATGAAGGTGCTCGACGTTGCATCGAAGGAGCAAGACAAAGGCGGTCCTTACGAAGTCGAGATCTCCGAGTACAGGAACTGCGACGGAGGCGGCACGGTGAAGATCAGCGACGGGAGCGTTCTAATCAAAGGCATGACCCTGGCCGGGGCGACAAAGGTGGCCGACGAGGCGTTGAAGCAGGCGGCGGCGATCAATGACCGGACGAAGAAGCGCGCCAAGGACAAGAACAGCGTCGACCGCGACCACAAAAAAGCGCCCAAGGTGAAGCGGAACGACCTAGGCGTGAAAGTGAGGGGTTAGCCCTCTTTTTTTGCCCTCGCCCCCATCATGGCCCCATCGGCGGATGGTGGCGCTTTCGCATTACGCTATGCCGCACAGCGGATTTTTGGCAACTAGCGCGACTTTTAAGTCCGCTGTGTCTACCAGTTTCACCACCCGGGCAGGGGCGTAGCAGGTGACCAGGATGCGCCACGAATATCCGGTGTACCCCATCAGGACCCCATCACGGCACGAAGCTCTTTCGCCATCGCTATCAGCATGGCGGATCCGGGGCCTTCCCCATAGTCATCGATCAACGCCTCGGCTTGCTGCTCGAGCATGTCCGCTGCCCGAATTATCACAGACGGCTGTGTGGCGGGGATAGCCCGAAGCGCGCCCGCCTTGAATTCTAGGCGCCATTGCCCGCCGCAATTCGGGCACAGCAATACGCTGTCGCGCACGATCGCCAGCGCCTCTTGTACGGCAAATTCTGCATCGCTTACGGCGCGCGTCGTGGCGGCCGGTTCGGGAACAAACGGCTCGCCGTCGATCCACGCCTTCAGCGGCGTCGCGCCCGGGGCGCCGGTTACAAAGTCGTTGCGCTCCATCTGGGCAAGGATATTGTCCTGCACCGCTAAGCTATCCGTCGTGCCTGCATCCGATGGAACTTCCGGCAGTCCGTATTCGCGCAACAATTTGTTCGCGTCGAAGCGGATCTTGCCGTGGGTGATGCAGGCCGTTCCGGCGACGAATAGAAGCAGTCTTTTTTCGCGCTCGGTCATTTCAGCTTCCTCATTGCCTTGGCTAGCGTCCCATGCGCAAGGTGCGCGTAGCGGGCCGTCGTCGCCGGCGCCGTGTGCCCCAGGATGGCCCCGACGGTGAAGAGGTCGACCCCGGCGTTTATCAGCCACGAGGCGCAAGTGTGCCGCAGGTCGTGAAATCGTGCATGCGGGAGCCCGGCCGCGGCCCTGGCAGCGCGCCACGCCCAATTTAGTTGTGAGTACGTCACCGCGAGCGGCAATCGCCCCACCAGGGCCCGGATAGGGGAGGGCGCTGGCACCGTGCGCGGCTTTCCCGACTTGCTGATGGGGACGCCGACGGATTTTCGATCCGCAGACGGCACGGCGATCAGGAGCTCGGAAGCCCGAAGCCCGGTGTAAGCGGCGATCCGGATGGCCGTGCGCAGGGGCTCGTCGGCGGCCATGGCGAGGCGATTGACCTCGGCCCGGGATAGGTAGACTTGGCGCCCGGCCGGCTCGCGCAGGCGCTCGATTCTGCCCGACAGGTTGTCGCGGATCCATCCTTGCCGCCAGCAGTAATGCAGGGCGGCTTTCAGCACGGCGAGCCTACGGTTCACGGTAGAGGGCGACAGGTCGCGCCACGCGGCGATCGCTTCCCGGGCGGCGTCCGTGGCCTCGCTGGCCGTCTTGCCGGTGACGAAGGGGGCGAGCAGGACGGCATTCTGCCGGGGCCCGCGTTGATCCTTTTTCCTGGCGACGGTGGCCTCGAGCCATAGCTGTATCGCCGCCGCTAGGCTCGGCTCCGCTTGCTGGCCAAGGCGACGGGCAGCGAAAATATCTGCGCGGATTTTGGTTTCGAGGGCCTGGGCCTGGCCGCGCGTTGCGCCCGGGTGCAGGCGGCGAAATATGCGCGTTCCGCTTTGTTGAAACTCAACAGTCCATCGGCCGGCGATTTGCCTGACTGCCATCCGGTCCCCGCGTATTGGCAAAGCGCCGCTTCGGGGATCCCGATCCGCCGGGGCGAAAGCCGGACATACGGTAGCACACCGGCCGCGATCAGCCGGCGCACCGTGGTCGCGGACAGGGTCAGCCGGCGGGCGGCGTCGGCGATCTTGACGGTGGCGGCGGGGTCGGTCATGGGATCATTTCGAATCGATCAACACGTATCCGCCCTCATTGGTGACGACGTCGGCGTCGCTCTGAACCCATACAGCGCCGGGGTCGAACGTGCCGTCTATGCGCACCTTCACCGGCTTGTTCGGCGCCTGCTGCTGTAGCGCGGCTATGAGCTCGGCAACGGTCACGCGTCCGCGTCCGCCGGTTCCTGCTGCTGCACCCCGTCGCCGCGCGCCTTCACGACAACGCCGGCTACGCTGATTGCCGGGCTTGAATCAATCAGGCGCTCGAGGTCCGCCGCTTCCGCTCGCGCTTCGTCGACCTTGTCCCGGCCCAACGCGACGACGTACTTCCGCAGCGCCGCGGGCTTGATCTTGTGTTTGTCGGCCTGCACCTTGATTGCCTCGCGGAAGTCGGTCGACGCGTCGTTCGCCGCCGTGCGCAGAACGCGGAGCTCGTCGATTACGCCGGTCGGCACGTTGCCCGGCTCGACCGGGGGCTCAAGCTGGAATTCATCGCGGGAATTTTTCAGACGTGGCATGGCGGCGTTTCCTTTTCGGTTGGCGTTGCGGTTGGTGTTGCGGCTCGTACACATGCCGCCCCGCGCCGGCGACTACCCGGGCAGCTAGCGGCGATGATTCCCATGGGAAGAGCGGCGGAAGCGGGGCGCGGCTCATGTCCACTTGACGACGAAGCACTTCCGCTTTTCGTCCCACTTCGGCGGCGTGAAGATGACGCGATCCGCGATACGCAGGCGGGTCCGGAATGGCTTCAGCGTCGCGACGACGTGCGCTTGCGCCTGGCGTAGCGCGTGCGATGCGTCGTCGAATTTGCCATTGTTGCCGGTCACGTTGCCCTTGTTCCGGGTGCGCCAATAACACGCGCCGGGCTTTCCGAAAATCTCAATTTGCATTTGGTTGCTCCCTTTGGGGTTATCCGCGCGCGCCGGCCTCGGCGGCCTCGAGCGCACGGCTCGCGAGCACGCGCTCGCTTACGGCTTTGACGCCGGGCAGCGCAAGCGTTGCCTTCAGGGCTCTCGCCTGCGCATTCAGGGCCGGCATGTTCGGCAGTAGGCATTCGGACGAAGCCTTGCCATCGGCCACGGCGCGCGCCAGTGCGACGATATCGGTAACTTCCGCGCGCCAGAGCTCGCGCATCGACTCGCCGGCGATCTTCGGCTTATCGCTCGCCACCGAGATCGGGGCGACCATCTGCGCGGCCGCGGCGATCGCGTGCGCGGTTTCCGTGTTGCCGGCGACGCGCTGCCTTTCGGCTTCGTCCGCCAAGCGCCTGCGCTCCGCGTCGGCAGCGGCGGCGGCGGCGGCCTGCGCCTCGCGCCTCTGCCGTTCCTGTTCAAGATCCCACTTCACGCACGCCCGTTTGATCGTCGTTTCGGCGAGCTCGAGGAATTCGGCCGGCTTCCGGAATAGATCCATGACCCGCTTTTTCGCGAGGTCGAGCGGACCGGTTATCCCCTTGCGCTGCTCGTCGACTTCCTTCGCGAGCGCCTTCACGCGCTG
>Ga0184628_10001623_pt1 | contig 11101 bp, 7 predicted proteins | sample PLM4_5_b1_FD_133149 | JGI IMG/M metagenome (GOLD analysis project Ga0184628, IMG submission 133149) | Groundwater sediment microbial communities from an aquifer in East River, Colorado, USA - PLM4_5_b1 | ecosystem: Environmental > Terrestrial > Soil > Riparian zone | place: USA: East River...
CCGGGGACAACATCTGGGTTGAGGCGTGGGAGCTCGAGCAGTGACCGTCAGCGAGGCGATCGTCCTGCTCGAGAAGATCAAGCAACAGCACTCGCCGACGGTGCAGGTCTACTTCGACTGCCCGTCGTGCAGCCTGGCGTTCACGCCGTCGACCGTCGCGACGACCGCCATCCACATCGCCGCAGAAAGGAAACCCTAGTGCCTGAGACGAAACCCGACCGCTGCCGGGGGTGCCCGCTGTTCGCGGAAGCGGGCCCAGTGCCCGGGTCCGGAAACCCGTCCGCAACGATGATGTTCGTGGGCGAGGCCCCGGGTCGAGACGAAACCCGCTTCTCGCACCGGCCGTTCACCGGGGGCTCCGGCCGGCTGCTGACGGCCCTGATGACCAACGCTGGGATCGACCGTCGGACGGTGTGGCTCACGAACGTCGTCCGATGCCGTCCAATCGCGCGCAACGCCCTGGGAGCTCCGCTCCTCAACGGGCAGGGAGAAGAGGTAGACTGTGCCCCGTCCAAAGAAGCCATCATCCACTGCGCCCCATTCCTCTACGAAGAACTCCAGCGAGTACGTCCAACCCTGGTTGTCGCCCTTGGAGCCACCGCTCTCTACGCCTTCAAAGACGTCAACACCATCGGAAAGCATCGAGGGATCCCCTTCGCCACCGCCACCGGCCAGAAAGTCCTTGCCACGTACCACCCAGCCGCACTCATGCGACAGCAGGCCCAGTTCCCCGCCGTCGTCACCGACCTACGCACAGCGGCTCGCGAAGCAACGTTCCCGGACGTCCGCCGTGTCGCAGTGGAGTATTCCCCGAACGCAACTGTTGCAGCTGATGGAGAAGATCTGCTCCGTCGGGTCCGAGCTGCCGGCTGGATATCCATCGACTGGGAGACTACCGGCGGAACCGACCCACGTGATCATCAAATCGTCTGTGCAGGGGCTGGAACGGAACCATACAAGGGTGAAAGTTACGATTGGACCGACAGTACTCAGCGGTTATTTCGGGACATTCTTGTTGACCCTTCTATCGAAAAGATCGGTCAGAACTCGGAGGACTTCGACTGGCGGTTCTGGGAGGACAAAGCCGGGGAGGAAATCGCCGGGCCCAGTTTCGACACCCTCCTCGGGTTCCATTTAGTCTCACCGGACCTGCCAAAGAACCTGGAGAACATCGCCACGTACTACGCCAACGATGTCGAGCCCTGGAAGGGTCCGAAGATGTACAAGGCCGGACATCTTGCTCTGAAGACGGGAAACTGCCGGGACGTCGATGTTACCCTGCGAGCGGCGTTCGGGATCAAGAAGGAACTGCGGATCCTCGGGTTGGAGGACCTGTACCAGAAGTCCGTGATGCCGCTGCAACCCGTCTTGCGTCGGATGACCCGCGCAGGCCTCCGCAAGGACGAAGTCAAGGCGGTGAAGTGGGGCATGGCCCTAGAGTTCAGCGCGGCGCAGAACGAACAGACGCTCCGCGCAGGTCTCGGCGACTCGACGTTCAACGTGCAGAGCAGCAAGCAGCTGCAGCAGCTGTTCTACGACCGCCTGGGCCTGCCGGTCCAGTACACCAAGGACAAGAACCACGGCATGCGCCCGACGTGCAACGCCGAGGCGATGGAGAAGCTGGCCGAGATCACGCACGATCCCATCTTCCACCTGGTCAACAGGATCCGAACAAAGCGGAAGTACAAATCAACCTACTGCGAGATCGAGGCGGACCCCCGCGGGTACACTCACCCGCACTTCGGATGTGCGAAGGCGGCGAACGGCCGGTTGAACTCGTGGGATTTCAACGGGCAGAACGTTCCCGTCGAGCTCCGTGAGCTCTGGATCCCCGACACCGACGAGCACATCTTCATCTCCGCCGACTGGTCCCAGGTCGAGTGGCGGGTGGATATGGTGCTCGCGGCCGACGAGTCCGGCATGCAGATGTTCGCGGAGAACCGCGACATGCACCGGTGGATCGCAAGCGTGTTCGGCACGCCCTACGACGAGGTCACGGAAGACCAGCGGCACGAGAGCAAGTTCGTTGTGTACGGCTGGGCCTACGGCCGAGGGGCCCGCAGCATCGCCCAGAAGCACAATAAGGAGGAGGCGTGGGTTAAGACCTTTCTCGCGGGTCTGGAACGGCGGTTCCCGCAATACTGTGCCTTGAGGCGGATGCGCGAGAAGCAGGTCGCCGACACGAACTACCTGGCCAACCCGTTCCGCAGGCGCCGTTGGTGGTACTCCCGGCAGGTGACCGAAATCTACAACTTCCAGGCGAGCAGTACGGCGGCCGACATGATGTACCTCGTCCTGCCGAAGATCGAACGGGAACTGCCGCGCGGAGCGACGCTGCGCCTGACCGTGCACGACGAGGTCGTCGTGTGCAGCCCGAAAGACGTCGCCGTGGAAGCCGCAAACTGCATCCGGGAGAACATGCAACGGATGTTCCCGCAAATCGTCGAGGCGTCCGTCCGTCCGGAAGTCGTGCGACGGTTCTACCCGAACGGTTGGTACGCCCCGTCGGACGTATCGTTCGGCACGACGTGGCGGCAGTGCAAGCCGAAGACGGCGGCCGACAAACAATGGCAGAGAGACTTCCGGAAGCAAATCGGCTACACCGGTTAACAGGGGCAAGCCCCCGCAGGAGAAACAATGAGACTGGCCTTAGAGATTCCGCTCACGCATCTCGAAGAATTTTCGAAAGTCACGGACGTCGACTTCGCCCTCGCGCACATGGTCCTGAACGACAAGGTCTACGCCGAGTTCTACTCCGAACAGCGCAAACGCCAACGTCGGGTCATACTCGACAACGGCATGCATGAGCTCGGCAAACCGCTCAGCGTTGGGGAGATCATCGAAGCGGCCCGACGGATCAACCCTTCGGTCGTGTGCCCGCCGGACAAGCTCGGCGATGCGGCGTTCACCTACGCCGGGTTCGATGAGCTCCGGAAGCACGCTTCATGCATCTGGGACCCGATGTTGATCATCCAGGGCGAGACGTTCGCCGACCGGATCGCACTGTTTAACCACGGACGGAACCACAGCAATACGCTCGCGCTGCCGTTCCGGGAACCGCGGACCACGTGGCTCAAGGAGCTCGTCGCCGCAACCCCCAAGCAGATCGCATGGCCACGGCACCTGCATCTGTTCGGCGTGAACGAACTCAACGAGCTGAACTGGTTCAGCCGGTTCTGCGAGGGCTTGCACTGGGACGCTGCCGCGCTGACGGTCGACACCGGCAAGCCGATCAAGTGGGCCGTCGCGCGCAAGCGGATGGATGAAGTCGGCTCGCTCCGGGGTGGTGGCCCGCTCGACCACACCGCGAAGCTCACGATCGAACAGCGTCTCACGGCCCTGTTCAACATCGCCTATATGCGGCGGCACATGGCCTAGTCCGGTGGAAAAGCCCACTGGCAAGCCTCTCCCCTGGGGCAGACAGATCGTTCTCCTGATGCAGGGTCTGGAAGCCATCACCGCGACCGGTGATGACCCGCGCCTGCCGACGATTCTCTCGTGGATCAAGGACCTGCCTGCTCACGCGCAACCGCCCGAGCTACACGCCGCCGTAGCTCGGGCCTTCGGGCTTAGCCCAGAAAGGATCAAGCTTGAGCTTAATCCGAAGACCGCCGTCTCCGCCGACTTCGACCCGCTACTGCCGCGCAGCGGCTGGCTCCGAGACTACGTCGAGTACACCCGAACAACTGAGCCTCCAACTATCTTCCACTTCTTCGTTGGGGCCACCGTGCTCGGCGCCCAGCTCAAACGGAACGTCTACTTCGACAAAGGCTACAAGCACCTGTACCCGGGAGTATGCACTTTACTTGTTGCTCCGTCGGGCCGGTGCCGCAAGACCTCCGCATGCGAGCTCGGGATCTCCCTCTACCGGGAGGCAGGCGGACTGGTCCTGGCAGACAAGATCACCCCCGAAGCGCTCGTCACCACGTATTCCGAACGTGCAGAGGCGACGGGGCTGATCTACGCCGGGGAACTGAAGCAGTTTCTCGGGTCGCAGAAGTACATGGAGGGCATGATCCCGTTGCTCACGCGCCTGTTCGATTGCCCGGATGTCTGGTCCTCGGCGACGATCGCGCGCGACGAGATCACCCTACGCAACGTCGCGTTCTCCATGCTCGGGGCCAGCACCATGGATTGGCTTCGTATGCTCCCGGGTGACACGTACGGTGGAGGGTTCATGTCGCGGTTCCTACTCGTCGTGCAGGAGGACACACCTCGCAGCTTCCCGCTACCGCCGCCCATGCCCGAGCATCTCCGCGTCCGGCTCGTCACACGGCTGGTCGAACTGAACTTGATCAAGCAGAAGATGTCCCTGACCCCAGCGGCGGAACGCTGGTTCCGTAACTGGTACAACGACCGGTCGCAACGTGGGACGGAGGAGAAGCAGTTCAGCGGGTACTTCGAACGGAAGCCCGATCACCTGTTCCGGTTGGCGATGCTGCTGAGCATCAGCGAGGACGACGGCGGCGCGTTGGAACTCAAGCAGCTCGAGAAGGCCCTGCAGATCCTCAACTGGGTGGAGGCGTGGCTGCCGAACGCGTTCGAACAGTTGAACTCCACGGACATCGGCGAAACGCACCTGCGGATGCTCGCCCAGCTCAAAAAGTCCGGAGGCTCGATGAAGCACAGTGATTGGTTGCGACGCAACAGCGGTCGCATGCATGCCGGTCAGTTCAAGCAATACGTTTCGACCCTGCGGGACGCGAAGCAGATAGACTTCGACGCCACGCAAGGTCTGTACTACCTAACCCCGGAAGGATGGAAGTGATGAGTAACACAGACTGGACTTCGCATGCCCGGCAGCTGGGCTTCGCGGATGAGGGAGAGTTTCTACGTGCGGCGTATCCGAAACAGTCGATCACGGCCCTGGCCAAGGCCCTGAGCGTGAGTGCGTGGACGGTGCAACGGAAGCTCGCGCATCACGGGATTGCGATCCGCAAGCGCGGTGGGCCGATGCGCGTGAAGCTCGAGGTCTTCGATGAGGCCTTGGCGGAGCGCATGCGCGTGGAAGGTGCCACCGCCGTAGCCAAGTCCTTGGGCTTGACCAAGTTCACGTTGTACAACAGGCGAAAGCGGTGGCTCGCGGAGCAAGCGACTACTGCTGCGGCGGCTCCCGTTGCGGAAAGCCCAGAAACGCCCGAAACGCTCCCTGAATGTCTCCCTGCTCAACCGCCTCGAGAGTGCCCTTGAGATGCAGGAAGCTTTGAGTACCGGGGATGATGTGCGTACCGAAGTAGCCTTCGGTCCGGCTCTTCGCCATCCGCACCTCGTTCGTCTCCCAGTTGCCGTCGATCGCCGCCTTGGACAACGTGCCCAGGTCGTACGTGAGTCGGACGAACGGGCCTCCCCGGTACTCAAGCGCGTTCCACACCGCCCATTTACTCGCGTCGGCATCGAAGACTTCCTCCACCGCCGTCATCACGGCCGCGTTCAGCGCAATCGTCGAGCCCAGGGCGAAGAGCTTGTTCTTCGTCAGCATCTTGTCCCCGCTCTTCGCCAACTGCCACTGCGACGAGATGAACGACATTGGCCAGGTGCCGTAGCGGCCAAGGTACCGACCCATGGTCCCCTCGAGCATCGCGGGTGCGTTGCCCCGGGTGTATAGGAAGTTTGTGTCGATCTGGAACTGGTGAGCCGCTCGGTGTGCCGCCGTCTGCACGTCCCCCGCATCCAGCGCCATCTTCACTTCCCGATGCAGGACTCCGTGCCCTTCCTCCTGCAGGTCCAGCCGGCTCCGTTCCCGGAACTCCTGCCAGCTCAACTTGCCCTCGAGATACTTCTTCCCTTCCGTCATCACGGCGTGATGCTTGCCCATGTACGACGCGACGCGGGTAAAGGAATCCGCGAACTGCATCGGGGCAAGTCCCGCCTCCAGCGCCCGGTTCGTCAGCGTCAACGCGGTCGAAGCCATCGCGCCGGACGTCTTCGCAAAGTCCTCGCCCAAGCCCATCGTCTGACCCGTGATGCCGCGGGTGCGCATGTCCTCGATCAATGGAGACATCTTGCCCGTGAGACGCGCCTCCATCGCTTCCTTCCCCCACTGCGTCGCGTAGCGGAGGCCATGTCCGCCGTACACGGCGCCCAACCGCGGGATCGTCAGCTGCGTCAGCTGCAGGAACTGCATGGTGAATGTGCCAGGGTTCGCGACGAGGTCGGCCAGGTACCCCGACGTCGAGAGGACGTCGAGCAGGTTGACCCTGTCCTTCTCCGTCAGCGTGCTGCCCAGGCCCATCTTTCCGAAGGTCGCCTTCCGCATCATCGCATCCGCATGCTTGATGATCCGGCCCGAGGTCGCAAGCGTCGCCTGCATCATCTCGTCCGGCACGTGCAGCTTTGCGTCGAGATAGTTCTTCCACTGTCTGGAGACGTAGTCGGGAAGCTTGTTCCCGTTGTCGTCCCGCCACACGTGCATGTACTGTTCCATCTTCTTCATCGTCTCGTTCCACGGCTCGGTCAGATGCTTCTCATACGCCATCATCCGACTCAGTCGCATGCCGAGAGAGTAGAAGTCAGTCTCGCGTTCGTCCAACCGCAGGACAGTATGCTCCCGTTCCATCTGCCCCTGGATGAATTTCATCAGCCGGGGAAGGAATGTCTTCGCCTTGACGTAGGCGCCGAAGTCTCCTTCCTTCCGGCGGAGGGTCGGGAAGTCCGAGAAGAAGGCTTTGTACTCGTCGTCGTCGAAGCCCAACCGTTTCGTGAACTCGCGCCACTTCGTGTCGAGTTCGGTGGCGTAGCCGGCGTGCTTCTCCGTCATGCCCGCAGACAGCTTCTTCGCTTCGTCCACCCGGCCCGCAGCCTTCGCTTCGAACAGCAGCTGGATGTTCGTGCGGTCGGCTTTCCGCTGTACCCGATCCCGCATCTTGCGCAGAGGGTTCTGGACGAACTCCGCCTCGTTCAACGCCAGCTGGGCGCTCTGCTCGATGTTCAACCACTCTCGGTAGAATGGAATCCCTGTCGTATTCTCCCACTCTTGGAAGCTGTGCATTGCCGTACGTGCGGCCCGCTGAGCCAAACCGTACTTCGGCGCCGACTGCGCACGCTCAGGACCGAACCGCTTAGGCCCTTCGTCTCCGTCCATGTCCGGTTGCCCGGGCCCACTCGGACCCATGTACGGCTCCATGATCGGCGGAGGAGCGTGCGGGTCAATCCCCTCGAAGTTGAGCTCGATCGGGATCTGCAGGAAGTCCTTCAGCTCGTGCGTGTGGTTGAAGTCGTCCGGATCCTCGAGCGTGCTCAGCGGACAAGTGGCTTGCATGGAATCCCTCCCTTAGCGATCACCCGCTCGCGCGCATCGCGGAAGTACGACGCTTTGACTTCGTCAGGGTACACTCGATACGGTCTACCCGTCACAGGGTCGTCGATGACCTTCCCAGCGAGCATCGCATCAGTCTGTTGCGTGTTCTGCAGATGCGCGTAGATGATTGCGGACTCCGGATCTGGGTGCGACAGGATCTCCACGCCGCTCTTCCGACCAATCAGCCCTTCGACCATCCGATTGACGTCGCCGACCGGGACCTTGAGCGTCTGGTTGATTGCGGGTGCGTACCGCTTGCGCAGCTCGTTCGCCCGGTTTACGTCGTAGATCAACACCTGTCGCTTCCCTTGTTCGGTCACCGTCTTCGTAATCGTCGCACCCTTCTTCCGAACCATCTCCATCTTGCCCGTTTTATACGACTGGCGGATCCACGGCTTCGTTTTCACTTCGCCCTGGGTGATACCCATATCCACCGCACGCATCGTGTTCGGCGCCATGCCCAACTGCTGCTCGAGCTCTCGCAGGGCCCCGTGCAACTGCGTGTCGGCGTGGATCTCTCCCGCCAACGCATCCGCCGCTTCCGTCCGTCCGGCTTCCCGCGCCTTCGCCTCACGGGCCGTTAGTTCGGAGATCGCCTCGTCCGACGCGACCCACACCTTCACACCCGCGCGTTTCCCGTCCACCACTGCCTGCGTCGCGAGTTGACCGACTTCGTGCGGGACGAAGTCTCCTCCGCCCAGGGCCGAGTCGTGCGACCCACGCCAACCCATCCGCAGGAGGGAGTTGAGGTCGGCATCGAGGTCCGGCTGGATGGTCGAGTCGTGCTGCTTCCCGAGAAAACTGGCCGCCGCGACTCGGGACTCGAACTCCGTTTCGACTTTCGTCTCCACGTCCCGCAGCACGATACGGGTGCCCTGGGGAATCGCTCTGTAGCCCTTCCGCCGCGCCGCCACACGCAACTCCGGCAGGGAGTATAGCCCCGGTGCCGCCCCTCGCAACTCCTCCAACGTCCACGTGTGCGGCATGCCTTCCTCACCAAAGTGCAACGTGTCGCTGACAACAACTCGCACTTTCGTCCCGGGGTCCACGTTCCCTTCCTTGATCAGGATGTCCGCCGCCTTCTGTGCGTCGACGAAGTTCGGGTCGGTTTTCAGCGGTTCCCGTTCAACGGTATAGCGACCCCGCTCGTTCGACTCCCACCTGTCGATCCCCTTTGACTCGTCCGGGGTCAGCCTTCCCTACTTCCTCAACGTCTCGTCGATCTGCGTCTCCGGTGACGTCGACTCGTATTCACGACCCCTAGCCGCCGCGGTCACCTCGGGCAACGCTCCGTGCGGCTCAGTCTCCGGGGACGGGTAGTTCTGCATCGTGCCGGTTCGGCGGGTCTCAACTTGCACGAAGCGTCCTGTCGTCGGGTCCTCCTGCCAGGACCAGCCCCTCGCCTCGCGCGACTCCGCCCCCGCTCGTGCCCGTCCCCCTCCCACGTCGCTCGGGTAGCGGTAGCGGATAGGCGGTGGCGCCTCCGGCCTCTGTCCCCGGCTTCGTCGCACCTCGTTCCGCTTCTCGACCCGGGCAAGTATTCGCGGGTCCGTTGGTGCGGACCCCGACATCTGCTGTGTTGTGTCGCCGAGGCCCTCGTGGTGGGCACTAATCTCCTGCGCGCTCCGCCGCTCGCCTGCAGGGTACTTCGCGCGCGCTTCTGCATCACCGATGAAGTCTCGTCCTTGCGGTACGGCTTCGTTTCCGGTGTTGTATGTCAGCAGCCGTTCGCCTTTGGTCACGCTCAGGGTCAGGGACCCGTCTTCGTGCACAAACACCCGAGGATCGTTCATCCCGCCGCCGCCACGATCGATGTCGGTGAACACGTCTGACCGGTACCAGTTCTCCGGGTCGGTGTGCGCGCCCACCTCCTCCATCTCGAGCTTCCGGTTGTTCAGCAGGACGTAGCCGTGCCGGAGCGTTCCATCCGGATGCGCTGCAAGTCGTTGCGGAGCGAGCTTCGTTTGCAGGTAGGCCCGGACCGCCCTCGGAGGTTGTGGGAGCACTTGCCCGGTGACCAGGTTCCGTACGTGGATAACGGGTTCCGTCGGTGCGGCGACAGCTGGGGTGTTTCTCGACTCCGCAACAGGCGCAGTGTCCGCCGGCGCCGCACGTTCGGTCTGCCGGAGTCCCTCCGCCGTCCTCGGCTTCGCAAGCGGCCCTGCGGCTTTCTGCCGCATCGCCATCATGTCCTTCGCGAACGTTTTCTTCAGCGCACGCCGTTCCTCGTCACTCGTAGCAGCCTGCGCGTCCCGCTGATACTGCTGCATGCGTGTGGACATCTCGCTCGGCGCTTCGTCCGGCGCAGCCGTCCGAGCTTCGCTCGTGGGCGTCGTAAGCTCATCCAGCATCTGCTGCCGTGCCGGCGCAGCCGTAGAGCGCGGAGCCGTACGCTGCTCGTCTCGGAGCGCAGCAAGGTCCTTCTTCCCCCGGGTCAGTGCGTCCCGCACCTCCTCAGCCGACGAGGAGTTCCGCACCTCATCCTGCATCCGCCGCTCGCGAGCGTTGATCTGCTCCTGCAGCGTGGGCGCCGCCGCGACTTGCGTCCGTGCCGCTGCATCCCGCGAAGCTTGGGCCGTCCCCGGTCCGTCGACCACGACGCCCGTCCACGCTGGCTGGTCTCCGTTCCGCACGATGACCCGCGTCCCTGCGGGCGGATGGTTCCCGTGCTCCGCCACGCTTCCAGCGGGTGCCGTACGAACCATCTGCTTCTCGAACGCCGATAGCGTCCGTGCGTCCATCTTGCCCATTGCCGAAGGCAAGCCTGTCAGTCGGGTCATGAATCGGGTGTACAAGCCACCCTTACCAAACCGCAGGTTGTCCAACCGGATCGGAATCCCTTTTTCGGAATACTGGACGATCCGCGCAGCGAGCTGGTCCACTTGCTCGGCGAAGTAATTCGGCCGCGAGACGTCCCCGGGCTTCAGGTGCATGTTCTGCACAAGCAGCTTCTCGCCGGCGTACACGTCCAACAAAACGCCTTCCTGTCCCCGGACGATACTGTTCGTCCGTGGGACGATGTTTCTCCAATACGCGTCGAGAGCCCGGCGCGCCTCGAACTTGATGGGCGATCCGTCCGGCGCGAGCTGCCCCACGGCCTCCGCAAGCTCGGGCTCGTGCACCCCAGCCCCCGCCCTCACTTGCGAAATCTTCACCTCCGCGACGTTCGTCGCCGAGCCCGTCCTCCGTGCAATTTCGTCCGCCAGGGCCTTCGCTTTCTTCTGGCCCAGCTCCGCATACCACGCCTTCCGCACGCTCGGAAACCCGACGACCTCAAACGCCGAGTTCACCGCGACGTCCTTCACAACCCGCATCCACTTGCTCTCGCCGTCCTGCGGGTCGATCAACACGCTCGTCGACGCCGTCGCAAGAGCGTTCGCCATGCCTGCGCGCGCGACCCGACTACCCAGGGTCTTCGCTGCCGCCACGCGCATCACGTTCGACGCCGCACCATAGGACGCCATGTTCGCGGGCGTGTTGCCGACCAGCTCTCCGACGACCTCAGGCCCATACGCCGCAAGCTTCGGCACGCCACCGATCAGCGCACCCGCCAACGGCGCAAGTACCGGGGACCCAGGACTGCCAGTACCGGCAACCCACGCGCCCGCGCTACGCAACTTCGCCTGCGCTCGTGGGCTGATGACCCCCGCCTCGACCTCCGCCGCGTGCCGCGCGAACGCCTTATGCGCGAACCGGTTGACGAGGCTCGAGCCCTGCATAATAGCTTGCATCTCCGGCATCGCCGCACCCGCCGCAATGCCCGTCCGCGCCATGAACGAGCCCAAGTCGGCCGGAAGCTCCGTC
>Ga0184628_10001624_pt1 | contig 11093 bp, 7 predicted proteins | sample PLM4_5_b1_FD_133149 | JGI IMG/M metagenome (GOLD analysis project Ga0184628, IMG submission 133149) | Groundwater sediment microbial communities from an aquifer in East River, Colorado, USA - PLM4_5_b1 | ecosystem: Environmental > Terrestrial > Soil > Riparian zone | place: USA: East River...
CATCGTCGCTTCGATCGAATTCAGCACGATGCCGATACTGGTGGTGAGCTGCTCGAGGAACGAAATCTGCAGCGTCGTGAACGACGACATCGACGCCAGTTCGATGACCGCCTTGACCTGATCTTCGAACAGCACCGGCAGAACGATGATGTTTTGCGGCACCACCTTGAACAGCGCCGAACCGATCGGAACGGCGTGCGCCGGCATTTCCGTGATCAGCATACGGCGCTTTTCCGCCGCGCACTGGCCGATGAGTCCTTCACCAAGGCGAAGCATTTGCGGATGGCCTGTGCTGCCGTCGTCCGCATAAGCTGACAACAATCGCAGAAATCCAGTTTCCTCGTTTTCAACCTGATAGATCACGCCGAGCTGAGCGTTGACAAGTTGCGTTAGCTCGGACAGCAGAAGCCGGCCAACTGTGGTGAGGTCACGTTGGCCCTGCAACATGCTGGTGAATTTGGCGAGGTTGGTCTTGAGCCAATCCTGCTCGGTATTGCGATCGGTGGTGAGCCGCAGGTTGTCGATCATCGTATTGATATTGTCTTTGAGCTCGGCCACTTCGCCGCGCGCATCGACCTGAATGGAGCGTGTGAGGTCGCCTTTGGTCACCGCGGTGGCGACTTCCGCGATGGCGCGAACTTGCGTGGTCAAGTTTGCGGCCAGAAGATTCACGTTGCCGGTGAGGTCTTTCCAGGTACCGGCGGCGCCGGGCACCGCGGCCTGGCCGCCGAGGCGGCCTTCGACGCCGACTTCGCGCGCCACCGAAGTCACCTGGTCGGCGAAGATCGCCAGCGTATCCGTCATGTTGTTGATGGTTTCGGCGAGCGCCGCGACTTCGCCCTTCGATTTCACCGTCAGGTTTTGCTTCAGGTCGCCGTCGGCCACCGCGGTCACCACCTTCACGATGCCGCGCACCTGTTCGGTCAGGTTGGCTGCCATCACGTTGACGGTGTCGGTCAGGTCCTTCCAGGTTCCGGCGACACCGGGCACCTGCGCCTGGCCGCCGAGCTTGCCTTCGGTGCCGACTTCGCGTGCCACACGCGTCACTTCCGAAGCGAAGGCGTTTAGTTGATCCACCATCGTATTGATGGTGTTCTTCAGCTCGAGGATTTCGCCCTTCACGTCGACGGTAATCTTGCGTGACAAGTCGCCGCGCGCGACGGCGGTCGTCACTTCGGCGATGTTGCGAACTTGCGTGGTCAGGTTGCCTGCAAGCAGGTTGACGTTATCGGTGAGATCTTTCCAGGTTCCGCCGACGCCTGGCACAACAGCCTGGCCGCCGAGGCGTCCGTCGGTTCCGACCTCGCGCGCAACGCGCGTCACCTCGCCGGCGAATGAGCGTAGCTGCTCAACCATGGTGTTGAGCGTGTCCTTCAGCAATAGGATTTCTCCGCGTACGTCGACGGTGATTTTTTTCGACAAGTCGCCGCTTGCGATAGCAGTCGCCACTTCCGCGATGTTGCGGACTTGTGCCGTCAGGTTGCTGGCCATGAAGTTGACGTTGTCGGTCAAATCTTTCCAGGTGCCGGCGACGCCAGGCACTCCGGCCTGACCGCCGAGTTTGCCTTCGGTGCCGACTTCGCGTGCCACACGCGTCACTTCCGACGCGAACGCATTAAGCTGGTCCACCATTGTGTTGATGGTGTCCTTCAGTTCAAGAATTTCTCCGCGCACGTCCACGGTAATCTTCTTCGACAAGTCTCCGCTGGCGATGGCGGTCGAAACTTCCGCGATGTTGCGGACTTGCGCGGTCAAGTTGCTCGCCATCGAATTGACGCTGTCGGTCAAATCTTTCCAGGTGCCAGCGACGCCGAGAACGTTGGCTTGGCCGCCCAGCCGGCCTTCGGTGCCGACTTCGCGCGCGACGCGCGTCACTTCGCCGGCGAACGCGTTGAGCTGGTCCACCATTGTGTTGATGGTTTCTTTCAGCTGAAGAATTTCGCCGCTGACATTCACCGTGATCTTTTTCGAAAGGTCGCCGCCGGCGATCGCAGTCGCCACGTCGGCGATGTTACGAACCTGCGCGGTTAGATTGCTCGCCATGAAATTGACGTTGTCGGTCAAATCTTTCCAGGTGCCAGCGACGCCGGGCACTTCGGCCTGGCCGCCGAGCTTGCCTTCGGTGCCGACCTCGCGCGCAACACGCGTCACTTCCGAGGCAAACGAGTTGAGCTGGTCCACCATCGTATTGATGGTGTCCTTCAACTCGAGAATTTCCCCGCGCACGTCGACGGTGATCTTGCGCGACAGGTCTCCGCGCGCCACGGCCGTCGTCACCTGTGCAATGTTGCGAACCTGACCGGTCAGGTTGCTGGCCATCGAGTTGACGTTGTCGGTGAGGTCCTTCCATGTGCCGGCAACGCCAGGAACGATAGCTTGGCCGCCGAGCTTGCCGTCAGTGCCGACCTCGCGCGCCACGCGCGTCACTTCCGAAGCGAACGAGCGGAGCTGGTCCACCATCGTGTTGATGGCTTCCTTCAGCTGCAGGATTTCGCCGCGCACGTCGACGGTAATTTTTTTCGAAAGGTCGCCGTTAGCGACCGCAATCGTCACCTCCGCGAGATTGCGGACTTGCGCGGTGAGATTGCTGGCCATCGAGTTCACGCTTTCGGTCAGATCTTTCCAGACGCCGGTGACTTCCGGCACCTGTGCCTGACCGCCGAGCTTGCCCTCGGTGCCGACTTCGCGCGCAACGCGCGTCACTTCGGAGGTGAATACGCCGAGCTGCTTGATCATGGTGTTGACGATTGTTGCCGAGCGGAGAAACTCTCCCTTGAGCGGGCGGCCGTCGACATCGAGTGAGACTGTTTTGAGGAGATCGCCTTGCGCGACCGCAGTGATGGCGCGAGTCATCTCGGTGGTGGGCCAGACCAGATCGTCGATCAGGGTGTTGATGGAGTTTTCCATCTCGCCCCAGGCGCCACTTGAGACGCCAAATTTCACACGTTGTTTGGTCTTTCCCTCACGGCCCACGACCTCGCCAACGCGATCGAGCTGCTTTGCCATGCGTTGATTGGCGGCGATGATGTCATTGAATGTATCTGCAATCTTGCCTTCGATGCCGGTGCCGTCGCCGGGCATACGAATGGAAAAATCCCCGCTCCGCATAGCCTGCAGGGCCGTGAGAAATTCGGCCAAAACCGGCGATATGTGCTCGGTTGTCTTGGCGGCAGATATGCCATTGGTGACCGCAGGGGTTCTTGACCCCGTGGCGGTGGACTCGGTTGTGCGCGGCATAGGTGTTTTCTCCCCCGGACCCCTCGGAACAAAGAATGCCGAAGGTCGTCTTGGGTTCCCAGTGTCGAACAAAAAGTCGCGGCCGCAAATTGCGCAACGCTCCAAACGGTAAAATATAATAAAATCAAGTAGTTACGAATGCGGGCGTGGCGACGGCAGGTGCCGCGGCGGTTTCGAATTGAAGCGGCTTGCCAAATAGCTCACTCCGCAACGAGCAGGGGATGGCTCCTGACTGACAATTCTGGTCGCCACCGCGATCGGAAACCACTGACATGGTCAGGATGCGGGTATTTTGTCTCACGCCAATTGGTTTTGATGCCGAACAACAGATATATGCTCACCTCATGAATCTGGCAGGCAGATTTGTCGGCGATATAAATTTCCGCCGTACCGCCGATTATTTGGCTATTGCGGTCGCGATTTCGCTTCCGTGGTCAACATCGGCGACGACCATTCTGATGGTCGTTTTGGCGCTCGCAATTCTTCCAATACTCAATCTCGCCGACCTACGCAGAGAGGTCTTCACAATGGCGGGCGGCATTCCGCTGTTGCTCTTCGCATGGGCGGCGATTGGTATGCTGTGGGTTGACGCAACCTGGGCAGAGGGCCTTGCGGGACTCCGGCAATTCGTAAAATTGTTATCCATTCCAATATTGCTTGCCTATTTTCGGCATTCAAATTGTGGAATGCGGGTGATGGCAGGTTTTATAGCCTCATGTATCGCGCTGCTGGCGCTGTCACTGACAATCGTAATATGGCCTGAGATTCAGTGGTGGCGCCTCCGAGATCCGGGCGTTCCGGTAAAGAATTACATCACCCAGAGTGCAGAGTTTGTCGGCTCCGCATTTTGCCTGTTCTATCTTTCAATAGAGGCGTGGAGGACACGCGCATATACATATTCCATCATAGCCGCTCTCATCGCGATCGCATTTATCGGAGATATCGTATTTGTAGTCACGTCACGTAGTGCGTTGATCGTCATTCCAGCGCTGATCGTTCTTTTTGGCGTGCGGCTTTATGGATGGAAGGGACTGTTGATGAGTGTGGTCGCATTGAGTGTTTTAATGTTATTCGCCTGGAATACGTCGAATTATCTGCGTGCCCGAATCGAAAATACCGAAAGAGAAATTCAATCTTATCGTACAGACAAGGAAATTACGTCTACAGGAATTCACTTCGAGTTTTTGCGAAAATCAATAGAATTTATTGCCGCCGCGCCGGTGATCGGCCATGGAACCGGATCAACTAAATCGTTGTTCGAGCAATCTGCAATTGGCAAGACCGGCGTGTCCGGCATTGTAACATCCAACCCGCACAATCAGATTTTTGCAGTTGCCATCCAACTCGGACTGATTGGCGCCGCGATTCTGGTCGTTATGTGGATCGCGCATATTTGGATGTTTCTTGGTCCCGGAATTGCGGCTTGGATCGGTCTGGTGCTAGTCGTGCAAAGTATTTTGTCATCGTTTTTTAACACGCCCTTGTTTGATTTTACCGAAGGCTGGATTTATGTCTCCGGCGTGGGCGTGCTGGGCGGCACGGTTGGTCGAGATATTGATTCATCCGTCCTGGCGGTTTCACCGGCTTCGGCGCGCAGCATTGCGACAAAGCCTTCATAAGTGCCAACAGCAGGACGCCAGCCGAACGATTTGAGCTTGCTCGTATCTACAACCAAGCTTTCGCTTATCCGCTCCCAAAGGTGTGTGCGGCCTAACAGGCGCAATGCAAGCTGAACAAGGATTGCGGGCGCATAGACCAGTCTCGGCGTGCGTCCCTGCGCTTTGCGCAACATTGTGAAAATCTCTGGAAGTGTGAGCGGCATCGGATCCGCAACCAGAAATGTCTCGCCAACAGTGGCTTCGTTATTCAACACAAAAGAAATCGCGGCGATGAAATTGTCGAGTCCAAGCAATGATCGCCGATTGGTGAAGCCCTTGAACGGAAGCGGCAAAGGCAATGATCCGAGCCGAACTAGTCTTTTTATGTTTCCTTTTGAATGCGGACCATAGACGACCACGGGTCTCAAGATCGTAAATGGCAGGCCTACCGAGCGTACCGCCATCTCGGCCGCAAGCTTTGAGCGGCCATAATCGTCTGTAGGATGAGGCTCATCCTCTTCATTCACTATCTGCGCTGCCGATGGGCCAACTTGAGCCCGTACCGATGAAATAAGGACAAAGCGATCGACCCCCACGTCTTTGGCTGCGCGAGCCAATTGCAGGGTTGTTAGCCAGTTGACTTGGTCGTACTCGGCAAAATTAGAGTCGCGACTATCGGCATGAGTCAGACCCGCCAAGTGAACGACAATGTCTATGCCCTGGAGAATTGGAGTCCAATCAACAGAGTTCTTAAAATCCGGTACGAATGCGACATCAACCGAACCAGGAAACGATATCGGGCGGCGCGTCACCGCCCGGACCGCATAACCAGCACGGAACAATGCGGCCACCAGTGGTCGACCGATGAAACCCGAAGCCCCCGTGACTAATACGCGCTTTGTTCTCACGTCCCGTAACACCTCTGCGGCTGCCGGCAATTCGCCGAAGCTCCCAATGCTATTTGCGCCAGAGCCTAGGCCCCGCCTTCACGCACAGCGTTTTCTCCAACAATCGGTTTTGGTCCGAAACAACGTGGGTCACCAATGCTGAATGGCTCTCCGTTTAGCCAATCAAAATTACTTGAGGGCAATGTCGCACGCCTGCCAGCTAATACCTTCTGGCTGGCTTATTATTCCACAACAGAAAACAGAAACTTTATTTAATGACCGTCCCACCGTGGAAAAATCTTTCCAACTTTTGATGCCTTAAAGGACAATTGCCCAATGTTACAAGGAGGGATAATCACTTATAATGAGAAATGATCACGCCTCACCCGAGGCTGGGTATCGGAACGCCAAGGTTTGTCCTCGCGGATAGTTTAAGTATTCGGCGGGCGGCGCTGTACCACGCGGCGCGCCGACGTGATTGAACCTGTTGTCCGAGTAGCGACGACCGGGTCTCAAAAAAATCGGATGGGTGCCGGTTGCATCCAAACAGCGGAGCTAGGCCAGTATCGAGAGCAAGGCCGAAAGTGGGTAATCGCCAGGGCCTTGCCGACGTGGCAGATTTGTCCGTCGTACATTCATCCAACTCCGTGTCACCCTTTTACTACGGCTTAAAAAATCCATGCCGGCCAACACCGAGGTTGCCACCCAGTTGCCGCGTACGAGCATCGACGCCGCGCAAGTCGCCATATTGATGTGCACGAAAAACGGCGCGGCGTTTCTTGGTGATCAGTTAAAATCAATCGCGGATCAAACTCACGCGAACTGGATCTTGATCGTATCCGACGACGGTTCAACCGATGACACCATAAAAATTCTCAGGCGTTTCGCCGATAGCCATGAGCAGAAAACGGTTGTCAGAAATGGTCCGGGGCAGGGCGCCTGTGCGAATTTTCTTTCATTGGCAACCGATCCGGCGATCGATGCGGACTACTTTGCCTTCAGCGATCAAGATGATGTATGGTACAAAAACAAACTTCGCCGCGCCCTGACTTGGCTCATCACGGTCCCGGACGATGTGCCGGCCCTCTATTGCGGTCGCACTGAGCTAATATCAATTGACGGACGATCCTATGGTTTATCCCCTCTCTTTACCCGCTCGCCAACGTTCCGGAATGCCCTCGTCCAGAGTCTAGGAGGGGGCAACACGATGGTGTTTAATAGAGCAGCGAAGAGGCTGTTGGAAATGACGGGCAGGCTCGAAGTCGTCTTGCATGACTGGTGGATGTACCAATTAGTTTCAGCGGCGGGCGGCGTAATCCGCTATGATCCGCAGCCGGCGCTCAAATACCGCCAGCATCCCGACAACATCATTGGATCGAATCTTGGCTGGCACGCGCGCCTCGTTCGCATTCGCATGATGCTGAGTGGGCGTTTACGTGATTGGAATATGGCGAATATTGCCGCGCTCCAGCAAGTACCTGCCCATTTGATCACGCCGCAAAACAGCGTGGTGTTGCAGCTGTTCAACAAAGCGAGGACCGCTTCTCTCCTCAAGCGTCTCGGTTACCTGAAGCGATCCGGCGTATACCGTCAGACATTGCTCGGCAACGTCGGTCTGCTTGTGGCAACTCTCCTCAAGAGGATTTGAGATGGGCTCAGTTGCTTCGCTCGACAACGCGCGAAAAACTACGAGCCCCGCGTCAATCCTAGTGACTGGAGCGGCTGGCTTTATCGGTGCAAATTTTGTTCTCGAGTGGCTTGGTCTTGACCCGGCCACGGTCATCAGTCTCGACAAACTCACCTATGCCGGCAATTTTGATAATCTCACGAGCGTCGCGAAAGACCCTCGCCACGTTTTCGTTCAAGGCGACATAGGCGACATCGAGCTTGTTACAAACTTGTTAAACCGTTACCGGCCATGGGCGGTCGTCAATTTTGCGGCCGAGTCGCACGTGGACCGCTCGATCCACGGACCCGCCGATTTCATCGCCACCAACGTTGTGGGGACATTTCGGATGCTGGAAACGACGCGAGCATTCTACCAGAGCCTCAGCTCGTCAGAGAAAGCCGATTTCAGATTTCTGCACGTCTCGACCGACGAGGTGTTCGGTTCTCTTCACGAGAGTGACCGAGCTTTTACGGAGCTGAGCCGTTACCAGCCAAACAGCCCCTATGCGGCGTCCAAGGCGGCGTCCGATCATCTTGTCCGCGCCTGGTGCCATACTTATGGACTGCCCGTTCTGCTCACCAACTGCTCGAACAATTACGGGCCTTTCCAGTTTCCAGAAAAACTCATCCCTTTGATGATCCATAATGCCCTGACCACGTTGCCATTGCCGGTCTATGGCGACGGTCAGCAGCGTCGCGATTGGCTCTATGTCCTCGATCACTGCGCCGCTATTCGTGCGGTGCTCGACCGAGGTCGCGTCGGTGAAACGTACAATATCGGGGGCAGGAACGAAAAAGCGAACCTCGATGTCGTTCACATTTTGTGCGACATTCTTGATGTCGAGAAACCGCGGGTGGACGGCCGCTCGTATCGCGAGCAATTAGCATTTGTCAGCGATCGCCCGGGCCATGACCGGCGATATGCAATAGATGCGACCAAGATCGAGCGGGAGCTTGGATGGACGCCATCCGAGACGTTTGAGACCGGGATACGCAAGACCGTGCGCTGGTATCTCGACAACGCCAAATGGGTTGAGCGCGTGGTGAGCGGCTCTTATCGTGACTGGGTAAAAGAGAATTATTCAAATCGATGAATGCGCCCGATATCCAAACCGTCGGCAAGATCGTCCGGCCTGATTGCCGCCGCACGCGTATCGGCAGGCAACAGGGATAGGCAACACTCGACCATGCAGAAGAAAAAACGAAAGGGGATCATCCTTGCCGGCGGCTCGGGGACAAGACTTCATCCTGCGACACTTGCGGTGTCAAAGCAGCTGTTGCCGATCTTCGACAAGCCGATGATCTACTATCCACTCTCGACGTTGATGTTGTCGGGCATCCGCGACATTTTGATTATTTCGACGCCGCAAGATACGCCGCGCTTTGCGCAACTGCTCGGCGACGGCAATCAGTGGGGTATTCGTTTCTCTTACGCCGTTCAGCCGTCTCCCGACGGGTTGGCGCAGGCGCTCATCATCGGCGCGGATTTCATCGGCACAGACGATGTAACGCTGATTCTTGGTGACAACGTGTTCTATGGACACGGATTGCCGGCGCTATTGGCGAGCGCGTCCAGCCGCGCGAGTGGCGCGACCGTCTTTGCTTATCGCGTCAACGACCCGGAACGTTATGGTGTGATTGAAATCGATCAGGACCAGAACGTCCTGTCGCTCGAAGAAAAACCGGCGAAGCCAAAGTCTCACTATGCGGTCACCGGCCTCTACTTTTTTGACAGCGATGTCGTCGATATCGCCAGAGCGGTGAAACCGTCGGCGCGCGGCGAATTGGAGATCACCGACGTAAATAAGGCCTATCTCGAGGCTGGCAGGCTCAGGGTCGAACTCTTGGGGCGCGGTTACGCCTGGCTCGATACCGGAACTCATGAATCGATGCTCGAAGCCAGTCAATTCATCGCGACCATCGAACACCGCCAAGGCCTGAAGGTCGCCTGCCCGGAGGAGATCGCGTTTAGCCATGACTGGATCGACATTCGCCAAGTCGAGCGGGCCGCGAAATCGATGATGAAAACGAGTTACGGCCAATACCTGCACCGTTTGGTTCACGACGGCAAGCAACGATGAAGATTGTTGCGACCGCCATACCTGACGTGCTGATCCTCGAACCGACGATCCACGAGGACGAGCGTGGCTTCTTTTTCGAGAGCTTCAATCAGAAGCGTTTCGACGATGCTACCGGCCGGAATGCGCGCTTCGTACAGGACAACCATTCGCGTTCGGTGAAAAACGTGCTGCGCGGGTTGCACTATCAAATCCATCGATCTCAGGGCAAGTTGATACGCACCATTCAAGGTGAGATCTTCGATGTGGCCGTCGATTTGCGCCGCAGCTCGCCGACGTTCAAAAAATGGGTTGGTAGCGTGTTGTCGGCAGAGAGCAAGAGGCAACTCTGGATTCCCGAAGGGTTCGCTCACGGGTTTCTGGTGCTGAGCGACACGGCGGAATTTCTCTACAAGGTCACCGATTACTACGCGCCGGAGCATGAGCGCTGTTTGGTCTGGAACGACCCCGACATCGCAATCAATTGGCCTACGGACGGTGAGCCGATATTATCCGCCAAGGATCGGTCGGGGCTTCCACTCGGCAAGACGGAGCTCTTTGCATGAGGCTGTTGGTGACGGGCGCCAACGGCCAAATCGGTTGGGAGCTCACCCGCAGCCTGATGTCGGTCGGTGAGGTCATTGCACTGGATCGCAACGGCTGCGATCTATCGCGCCCACGCGATCTGCCCCGCATTATCGGCGAGCTGAAGCCGGACGTCATCGTCAACGCTGCCGCCTATACGGCCGTCGATAAAGCGGAGGTAGAAGAGCAGCTTGCGACCACGGTCAACGGTACGGCGGTAGGCGTAATGGCCAATGAGGCACGCAAGGCGGGCGTCCTCCTCATCCACTATTCTACGGATTATGTGTTCGACGGGGCAAAGGACTCCCCCTACACGGAAGATGATCCTCCCAGTCCCATCAATGCCTACGGGCGCAGTAAGCTCGCCGGCGAGCGTGCGATCGGTGAATCGGCGGGTGATCATCTCATCTTGCGGACCTGCTGGGTTTATGCCGCACGCGGACACAACTTCCTGCTGACGACACTTCGGCTTGCGCGGGAGCGCGACGAACTGCGCATCGTGGCCGATCAGATCGGTGCGCCGACTTGGGCGCGCGAGATCGCCGACGCCACGGCGCACATCGTTCGACGCGCGTGCCACGAGCGGGAAAGAGAAAGTTTTACGTCGGGAGTGTTCAATGTGACCGCCACGGGCGCGACCAGCTGGTGTGGTTTTGCAGAGGCTATTCTGGATCAAGCGATGTCACGGCAGGGTATGCAACGGAAGAGGCCCAAGATCCATCCGATCTCGAGTTTGGAGTATCCTCGGCCTGCGGCAAGACCGAAGAATTCCTGTTTGTCAGGCGATCGGTTGCGCGAGCGGTTCGGGATCACTTTGGCGGATTGGAAACAGGTGCTGGCACTTTGCATGCAGCATGAGGCCTTGACCGAAGCGTCATGAGCGTGCGTTATTTGGTCGCCGTCATAAAATCTTACGCCGAACCAAATCCTCGATGACCTCGTTCGCGAGCTTATCGGGATTATCGTGCCCAGCTAAAAGGTGCAGCTCGGCATGTTCCGGCACCTCATAGGGCTGATCGACGCCGGTGAAATTCTTGATGTCGCCGGCGAGCGCACGCCGA
>Ga0184628_10001625_pt1 | contig 11087 bp, 10 predicted proteins | sample PLM4_5_b1_FD_133149 | JGI IMG/M metagenome (GOLD analysis project Ga0184628, IMG submission 133149) | Groundwater sediment microbial communities from an aquifer in East River, Colorado, USA - PLM4_5_b1 | ecosystem: Environmental > Terrestrial > Soil > Riparian zone | place: USA: East River...
ACCGACTGTCGACGGGCTGCTCGAGGTTCCGATGACAACCCGCCCGGGCTGCCTCTACCGAATGGCGCCCTGGGCGTATCGCATCCCGCTACTGCGGCAGGTTGCGCATCGGGTGGAGCCCAGGCTTAGCTGGTTGTGCCCGACCCCCCTGCTCGAAAAGAAAAACCTGGCGGCGATGCTCGACGTGGCGCGCGCGGTGCGCAGTGAAGGCACGACGCACGTGGAGTTCATGCTCCATTCCTCGGAGCTCATGCCGGGGGGCAGCCCGACTTTTCCTGGCACCTCGGATATCGACCGCCTGTACGACTATCTGGAGATAGTGTTCGAGGGCCTTCAACAATGGTGCCACGGCATGACCTTGAAGGAGTTTCATGAATCGTTTGGCAACGGGGGTGCATGAATGATCCGCATTAACGGACGCGGCGCGGTTTACGGGGAAATCTGGTACGACGAAGAACTGCCGGCCAACGCCCGCGTGGATATCGTCCACTACCACCAGAGAGTAGCCCCGATTGCGGACGTCCGAACAACACCGTTCCCCTCATTGGTAACCGATCTCGCCGGCAGGGAGGACACGATCGTCTCGGGATTCGGCAAGGATTGCCGTTACAAAATTAGACGCGCCGAAACCAACGATGGACTGCGCATGGAGTTCACAAGCGCCCCGGAAGGTAAGCTGGACGAATTCCGCGCCTTCTACGACACATTTGCGAGACAAAGGTCGCTTGAGCCCGCGGATCATCAATGGCTCGTTGCCGCCTGCAAAGCGCGTCAGCTCGCGCTCGCGTCGGCTTCCCGCAATGGCGAGGCGCTAGTTTGGCACGCCCACGTCGTGTGCGGAAATACCGCGCGCCTGCAGTACTCGAGTTCCGCGTTCAGGAACCGGGAAAACGATTATCGTGCACTGGTCGGACGGGCCAACCGCTGGCTGCATTGGAAGGAAATGTTGCGATTCAAAGAGGCGGGGCTGGAACGCTATGACTGGGGCGGACTCTTTGAAGACGAATCCACGCCTGAGCACGCCGGCGTCAACAAGTTCAAGCGGGACTTCGGAGGGCGGCAGGAATGCACCTACGACTGCATGGTGCCGGTGACCCTCAAGGGGCGCATCTACCTTCCCCTGCGTGAAGCCTTGCGCCGCCTGAACCTTGCGCGCGGGTAGGATGGGGGCGGAACCGATCGTCGGACAACGCGAAATGAACTTGTGCACAGGATGGGCGACATGACTGGATCTGCGACAGCCCCTGCATTGCCCAATGTCATGAAATACCAGATAACCGTGGAGCCGGGCTATCTGAGGGCGGACTTGTATTACCGGAAGACTGCGGCAGAAACTCGCGAATTCCTCGACGCCGTTGCCGCTGAAGGTATCAAGCATCAACGTTGGCGGATCTTGATTTCAGTGCATGCCTCGAGGTCGATCTTTACGGTCGAAAAGTACGGAATCTCATCATTCCTCGATTTGGCGGTGCGATACGCCGAAAAGATAGCCCTTCACGCGGATGCCATCGAGCTCCACATCGCCCACGATTACATTGCGTTGCTGGCACGTGCGCGCGGGATCAACGTGCGAACTTTCCGGAACGAAGCTGCAGCAATCGAATGGCTGAAAGACCAGCGCTACCGATCGGAGCGACGCCAGCGCACGGAACGACACCTGCCTTTGGAACGACGCAAGGATCGAGGTCGGCGCGGGCATCCAGCGCGCCCAGATCGCTAGGACAAAAGTTAGAGTAAATCTCTCAGGGCTTCCCGGCGAGGATCTGGTGGGAGCCATCTCTACGCGGCACCGTGTACATCAAGTAGCCGATAAACATTTCATCCCAGCTTTGTCGACCGTAGCGAACCTCCTTCGAAGGATCAGGATTCGCTGGATTCAAGCGAGAATTATCAAATGCGCCTCGTACCAGGATCTCGGTTTTGGCCGGGATCGGCTTGGGTTTACGCAGGCTATATAGGCTTTGCCAGTTGAAATGGTACCTGGGAACCGATAGCAGCGTCTCGTTGCGGCCGTCGGGATAGCGTGCCTCGTAGCTCGCGCGGCTGCCGCGCAGATGCATGTGCGGCATTAATGAATACAACAGCGCATCCTGGTCAAATACAAACTTCGATTCAACGGGAAAATCCGCGGCATACGGCGGTATGCGTAAATCCATGGTCCAGGCGCTGGCTACAACAAATTCACGCGACGGTGGGCGCTTGTGCAAATAGATGGCGAGCCTGGGCTTATCAGTCGTGGGATAACCCACTACGGCGTAATGCAACTGGAATTCAAGCACCGACCCTTTCGGCAGTAATTGCCCGCTGCCCCCCGGGAATGGCTCGATCTGAAGACCCGGGACATATGCCGCAAAAAACGAATTCAGGCCATCGTTCCAATCCGGCTGGCGGACACCCGGCTGCGGTGGATTCTTGAAAAAAGCAAAGGCGTGGTGCATGACTGCGCGGTTACTCGGCTTGAGGTGCACCGCACGCACCCAAACATCCCGATCGAAGGGCAAGGGAATATCGATAAGACGATAATCGATGACCCCCGATGCCGGGATTTGCTGTTCAGGGACCTCAATTACCAGGTCCGGCTTTCCCAGTGGCCACTCTGGAGCGGCTTGCGCTTTTCGCTCCAAGAGGGGGTCCGGCCCCTCGCCGCGCGGTGAGCCGGCATCGATCCACTGGACGAGCGTGCGTAACTGCTCCGCGCTCAAGGAACGATCAGTGGAAAAATTGCCGATAGCCGGGTCGGCGTGCCAGGGCGGCATGCGCCGATTCATGAGAACCTCCCGCATCATGCCAGACCATCCTTTGACAATGTTGTAGCCCTCCATCGCCCAGGGGCCGATGCCTCCGGCCTGGTGGCAGGACACACATTTTTCCATCAGTATGGGCGCCACCTGTTTTCCATATGAAACCGCTTTTTTCTGATATTGCAGATTGACGCGACACCCTACGGCGGGCGGCGATGCCAGACCCACCACACGACCCTCGAGCAGGTCTGCAATCGCGTCGCGCAGATAATGCAGCCCGACCTCGGGCTTGATTACCTCATAGTAGAAGCGATCATCCACCGGCCCACGGTAGACGACCTGCCAGGTTCGGGTGTCAATCAGCAGCGCATCGCCGGTGCGATCAATGTCCAGGCTTTCGGCAACCAGCTGGGTCCGGTCTTTCAGGATCGGAATATCGATCCCGTATCGAATGGCGTCTCTTTGCAGGATCTCCCTGTCATCCTGCGGGTTCGCATCAATCATCAGGAAACTGACGCTCCGGCTGGCGGCCTGCTCCCGCCACTTCGCCAGGAAGCGATAGCCCCACATGGCGAGCCGTGCCCGTATCTTCATCAACAAGCCGTCGCCCCGATAAATGGACTGCTCCTGCAACTTTGTCAGCAAGCCGTCGTTACGTTCGGCTAACTGATCGCGCAACTGCTTCAGCGCCGGGATACTATTGCGCGCGATATTGCAGTCCGATCCATAAACGAACAGGACGACGGCGCGCGAATTAACGTAGCGGTAAAGCTGATGATTCCTGCCTTCCTGATCGAGCAAAGTGAAATCGCCCACGCGGGTCATTCCATTGCGTGGCGCAGGAAGCGATGCCACCGCCGGGTGTAACGTCAATTGCACGCCATAGATGACGACGGCAATCAGCATGAGGACGACCGTAACGGAGACCGCGAGCGTCAGGCGGCGCTTTTTCGTCATGTCAAACCCGGTGTCCGTTCCGCACTTTTGATGCTGCGGGGCGCGGCGGATTGACGTTGTGTATTAATCCGAGCTCTAACCCAATCCCGCCCCGGCTTTTCGATCCAGAGGTAGGTAACACACGACACGGCAATGACCATCGCCAGAAAGAGCAGATAAGCAATATCGCCGTGCCACAACTGCGTACCAAGCAAATAGGCCTGGTGCCCGTCGATTTCGTGTAGCTTAAGAAAGTCAATATTCCACAATTTGTCGAGCGCCCTACCCACATCGAGCATTCTTCGCGCGATGAAAAAGTGCGTCATGTAGATGGAATACGAAATGGTCCCCAGGAAAACCAGCGGTCGCAATCGGAGAATCGCACTGGCGGTTCCCCCTTCAAACGCAAAGACCAGCACTACCAGCGCGAATACATAGGGAGCCGCGACAGAAAGCAAGGTGGTGCCGGATGCGCTTACGAACGCGAAGATCAATCCGATCGCGCCCCATTCGGCAATGGTTCCGGACAGCCACCTTTTGAGCTTGTCGTTCCATCGTCTATAGACATTCCAGGACACCACCCCGGCGGAAAATCCATAGACGCACCGGATAATTCCCCAGTCATATTCCGTAGCCATGTTGTGGTCGCTCAATGTCGCGACCAATACCGGACCTCCAATCATGGCGCCGAGCAGAGCGATCCACCCATGCTTTCGCAAACCGACCAGGCACGCGGCGAAAATGACATAGGTGTAGAACTCCGTGCTGATGCTCCAGCTTGGCGCATTCCATGTGAAGAAGTCATACAGGTGCAAGCTGTGGATAAGCAGCAGATTGGCGAGAATGGTATCCGGCGCTTCCTGTGGAGTGCTGAACGCTGCTGGTGCCGCCTGGGTAATCGAAGAAAATCCCGGCGCCACGCTCAGCAATAGTTTGACGGCGACACCGGCCGCGAGCATGGTGAAATGAAGCGGGTAAAGTCGCCCCAGGCGCAACAAGAGAAACCGCCCTACTCCGAAGCCATCGAGTAATCGCTGCTGGTAGTTCGCGGCAATGACAAAGCCGCTCAGCACGAAAAAGAAATCGACGAAGAGCCAGGAGTTACGCAGCAACGGCAGTTCGTGCAGATGGCTGTAGATGTTTAGATAATAAAGATGGAATAGAACCACCAGGCATGCGGCGATACCGCGCCAACTTTCCAATACCGCGAAGCGTTTCAATTTACCCGCCGTATTTCCACGGCGTATCGGCAATGGTCAACGGCCGCACCTCATCGCAAGAATCCGCCTCCACTGCCCGCAGGATCACCATTGCGTGATCCCCGTCGGTATCCACGATCTGTTCGACCTGGCATTCGATATGCGCCGGCAGATTGGCCAGAATGGGTGCCGCGGTCTTGCCTTCCGCAAACGGCTCGCCGTTTATCGTGCCGCGCTCCGCGTGGGTCGGATGGAAAAATCTCCGGGCGATTTCCTGCTGCCCGCTGCCAACGATGTGGAGCGCCGCCGTCCGGCTGTCCGCCAGGCACCGGAATACATTGCTCTCCCGGCGTACCGCGGCCATGATCAGAGGTGGCTTGAAGGATACCTGTGACACCCAGGAGACCGTCGCAGCGCCGTAGCGTTCTTCGCTCCGCGACGTCAGCACATAGATGCCGTTAGACAGCATCTGGAGCGTCTTCTGCCTGACTTTCGCGTCCAACAACGTCACCCTTTTGAGCTTAATGTTCCTCGCAGACCACTTTCGAATGCGTTCTTTCCGTTCGAGTCCATCGATCCTCATTTAGCTCCTGGTGCTCGGAAGCAAGAAGGTCGAAGAGCAGCCGATCGCACAGCCGGCTGTCTATGTAGTGGCATTGCCGTTGCCTGCCGATGAAATGGAAGTGGCACCGTTCCACAAGACGAAGCGACGGATTGTGGTCCACAACCCATGTATTGATCGAGTGAAGTCCAAGTTCCCTGAACGCCAAGCTCAGAAATTTTGACGCGGCAAGGGTTCCATAGCCGCGGTTGCGGAAGGATTTGTCCCCTGCCACCCCCCACAATGTTGCGGTTTTGAAAACTCGATCCACGTTATTCAAACCGGCAAGCCCGATCGGCGTGTCATCCCGAGGGGACGTATACATCCTTAGAAAATGAGTTTCCCGCTGCGCCATGATTTTGAGCAGTGGGGGCGTGATGACTTGTCTTCCGCTCCCGAAATCCAGCCACTGGAGATTCTCCTTCCGCGCCAGCCAACTTGCCGCCAGCTCGAGGAGCTCGGGCTTGTCCAAGGGTAGAAGTTTCATGTTTTGGCGCCCTGCGTGATGGGCGAAAGATGAGCATAGGGAAGAGTCGTTGATAGCCGTGCTGCAATGACAAGGGTGGACATAGTCCAATCGGATCAGCAAGTGGCCCGCTGCGCGATCAATTGGGGCAAATGGCCGGCCTGTACAGTATGTGGAACAGTCAGCCCGCACGCTTTGATGGAGGCGGATGAAAACCCTGTATCTGGTCGCCGGCGCGCGTCCCAATTTCATGAAAATCGCCCCGCTTGTGCGCGCCCTGCGCGCGCACGGCGCGAACCTGGGCTTCAAAATCATCCACACCGGCCAGCACTACGATCACGACCTGAACGAGGTGTTCTTCGACGAGCTCGGCATTCCTGCGCCCGACGTGTCCCTGGGCGCGGGCAGCGGTTCTCACGCCCAGCAGACCGCGAAAATCATGATTGGCTTCGAAGACGCCTGCCGGAACCATCGTCCGGACTGCGTCCTCGTGGTGGGAGACGTCAACTCGACCCTGGCCTGCTCGATCGTCGCCAAGAAGCTTTGCATACCCGTCGCCCATGTCGAGGCCGGCTTGCGCAGCGGCGATATGACCATGCCGGAGGAAATCAACAGGATCGTAACGGATGCGATCTCCGATTTTCTTTTCGCCACGGAGCCAAGTGGAGTGAACAATCTGCTGGACGAGGGAAAGCCGGCGGCGCGCATTCACCATGTCGGCCACGTGATGATCGACAATCTGCTGTATCAGCATGACAAGCTTGCTGCTACCGACACCTCCGCTTTCGAGTCCTCCGGTCTGAAAACGCGCCTCGGCGCGTACGGTGTGGTAACGCTGCACCGTCCATCCAACGTGGACGCGCGCGACGCGCTCGGGCGGGTCGGCGTCATGCTGCGCAACGTCGCGCAAAGGATCCCGTTGGTGTTCCCGGTGCATCCCAGGACGCGCGTCAGTCTCGACAAGTTCGGCATCTCGCTCGGGGACCGGGTGGTGCTTACCGGTCCCCTGCCTTACATGGATTTTCTTAACCTCTGGAAAGACGCGAAGCTCGTGCTGACTGACAGCGGCGGTCTCCAGGAGGAGACGACGGTGCTGGGCGTGCCCTGCGTCACGGTGCGCGAGAACACCGAACGGCCGATCACCGTCGAGCAAGGCACCAATGTAATTGCCGGAACCGACCCCGAGAAAGTGAGGGACGAAGCCTTCAAGATACTAGAAGGCCGGGGCAAGCCGGGACAGCGGCCGGATCTGTGGGATGGCAAGGCTGCGGAACGCGTGGTGGCAATTCTGGAACGGGAACTCGCGTGAGCTGCCGCGTCGAAATCATGGGCTGTTCCATCGATAACCTGTCGATGGAGGAAACGCTGCTGAAGATCGAGAGCTTCATCCGCTCGGGCGAACCCCATCAGCATGGGGTGGTGAACGTGGACAAGGTCGTCAAGGCCAGCCGGGACCCGGAGTTGCGCAGGATCATCAACCAATGCGCTTTGGTGAGCGCCGACGGCATGCCAGTAGTGTGGGCCTCGCGCCTGCTCGGCAAATCCCTCAAGGAACGGGTCGCCGGGGTGGATCTGTTCGAAGCCCTGGTCAGGCGCTCCGCCGTAAAGGGCTGGCGTGTGTTTTTTCTTGGCGGCCGCGAAGAAGTCGTGCGGGCGGTAGTGGGTCACTACGGGAGAATGCTGCCGCGGCTGCAGGTTGCCGGTTACCGTAACGGCTACTGGAAACCGGAAGAAGAATCCGGAGTCGTCCAGCTGATCGCAGACAGCCGGCCGCACTTGCTGTTTGTTGCCATCAGTTCGCCGCAAAAAGAATGGTTTCTCGGGCGCCACCAGGCCAGGATGCAAATCCCGTTCGCCATGGGCGTCGGGGGAACCTTCGACGTGGTGGCCGGCGAAGTGAAGCGCGCACCGGTGTGGATGCAAAAATGCAGCCTCGAGTGGTTCTACCGGTTCCTGCAGGAGCCGAAAAGAATGTTCAGGCGCTACTTCATCGATGACATGTTTTTTTTCTGGCTTCTGCTAAAGGAATTGTCCAGAAAGCCAAAACGCGCTGCCTGAAGCCTTGGTGGCGCGCCCTTCCACGCCATTGAAACCGTAACGCACGTCGACGTCGATCAAACCGGCTTCGTCATGCCATTGCTTGAAGGTCCGCAGCGTCGCCGGCTTGTCGTACATGGGCGAAAGCATGTCGAATGTGTCCAGGTACGCCCACTTCCGGAGCGTCGCGTCGTCGGCACCCGGTAGTTGCCTGGAGTAATCTGCGACCAGCAGCTTCCAGTTGAGCGTGGGTCCTACCAAGGGCAATTTTCTCACGATTCTTGCGAAGGGCCACATCAAGTCCACGTATTTCCTCACGAAGTCATACAACTCCGACGGAGCCATGTTGCGCGTGAACGGGCGCACCCAGTACTTCGGCTGCAACAGCCAGCGCCCCAGGTTCTTGACATAAATATCCGATGCCAGCCTGCCGCCGGGTTTCAGATGCTCCAGCATCGCAAGAAAGGATTTTCGCGGATCGGGCGTGTGCTGCAACACTCCGAAGCAGAACGCTTTGTCGAAAAAACCGCGATTGAATGGCATCTCATAGACGCTCGCCTGCACCAGCAGCAAGTTCTCGCTCGCCCCGTTTGATCGGTAGTTCGCTTCCACCGCGCTGGAGTAGTCGCAAGAAAAGACCAATGCGCCGGTATCGATCGCATGCCGCGTAAACCGTCCCGATCCGCTTCCGACCTCGAGGATAGTCTCGCCGCGCAAGTCGGGGCCCCATCCGGTCTCTTTCTCAAAACGCTCCCTGGACAACGAAAAGCCTGACGTCTCGTCATACTGCGTCCTGCTGTGTATGTTCCATTCCAGTCCGAAATTGGCCGCATAGTTTTCCTGCGGGACAAAGCGCGGAATGAAACGAGCGATCGGGTAGCGGCTCCCCGAAACCGGTTCCAGCAATTCTCCTTGCCTCACGCGCCCCCCTTCCATGAGGTGAGGCCCATCGAGTCGAAGCGGACGCCCGGTCCTTGGGCAGACAAGATATTTCAGGTATTCGAGTTTCATAAGAGATTGATTCCGACTAGTGATTCGTTGAAGGTTGGCCCGTTACCGGTCGACACGGGAAATTCCAAACTCTTCTACGCACAACATTTCTTGTCCTCCGCGCATAGCGAGTTCGTAAGCGCGTTCTAGCACCGGGATCACCGCGCGCTCGGTGTAGCGCTCGGCGACCCGCGCCCGTGCGGCGGCACCCATGCGAGCAAGCAAGTCACGATCGGCAGCAAGGCGGATCATGCGTTCGGCCAGCATTGCAGAGTCGCCCGCGGGAACGATGAAGGCGCATTCACCATCCACGCTCACTACCTCCGGGACCGCGCCCACCGGCGTCACGATGGCGGCGCACCCGAGCGCCATCGCCTCCAGCAGCATGTTGGGGAAGCCCTCGCTGCTGGATATCTGGAGGAAGACGTCGGCACGGTGCAGCGAAGCAAGCGCCTCGTCATGGGACAGAAAATCAAGCATTTCGACGTGCCGGTCCAGCCCGGCATTCCTGATTTCATCGCGAAGCGCCCCGGTGACGGCCATCAAGGCAATGTCGAACTCGAAGCCGCGCCCGACCAGCTCCCGGACCGCGTCCAGCAGCACATAGGCGCCCTTCAGCTTCGGGGCCTCACCGCAAAACAGGAGAAAGCGCGGCACGCGGGCCGGCGAGCAGGCTTGTTTCTGCACCAGTGCATTGGAAACGAAGTTACTCAATATCACGGTTGGCGCGGTGCGCCCGAGCCCAGCCACGTAGTTGCCCCAGTACTCCGATTGCACCACCAGCAGCGAGGGCTGGCGCAGCGTCCACCGGATCGCCACGCGTGCAAACGCGCCCGAGGATTCCCAGAATCGATTGAACGAGCCACCAATCCGTAGCAAAACTGGGCGACGGAGCATCCTGCCCATCAGCACGTAAAGCGATGCCTCCCAAAAAGCCTGGAAATCGCTCGCCTGGACCTGGATCACCGCGGGCCGGCGCAGCGCGACGATCCATGGAAACAGGGCAAGGTGCCAGAGCGTGATGAGCATCCCCAGAACGACGCGCTTGAGACCTCCCTGGAACATCGCGAGGTAGCCGTAATTGTCGCCGGCCACATTTCGTTTGCCGGGACGCGAGGTGGTAAACGGTATGAACAGATATTTTTCCTTGAGCTGCGAATTGACCACGTTATGCATAAAAGTGGCCACGCCGCCCCTGAATTGCGACCAGGGTCCGACCATCAGAACCTTGGGGCGGCTTGCGTTCATGCGGCGAGAGCGTCGGGACCGACCTGGTAGCGGTCGCACCAGATCTCGAACATGAGGAGCGTCCAGAGAGCGAAACTCCAATCCTGGACAAGGTGGGCGTGCTCCCCGATGATGCGCTCCAGTGCTTCGCGCTTGAACACGTGACTCACCATGGCGCCGGGCGCCAGGAGCTTCTGGCGGATGTAATCACCCAGGCTATCCTTGAACCAATAGCTGAGCGGGACCGCGAATCCCTGCTTCTTCCGCCAGAGGAAATCCCGGGGAAAATAGCGCTCCATCGCTTTGCGCAGCAGATATTTCTGGCGACCCCCGGGCAGCTTGGTGTCGAACGCCACGCGGTTCATCAACTCGGCAAGCCGGTGATCGAGAAACGGCGCCCGCACCTCCAGGCTATGTGCCATGCTTACCCGATCCACCTTGACCAGCATGTCGTCGGCGAGGCTGACGGTCTGCTGCCAGCGCGTCATGCCCGCAAGCGGAGAGAGCCCGCGATCGAACAAGGCGGAAAAGCACTCACGATCTTGGTCCACGGTTGCATGCGGCGCGAGATAGGGCGATATGCCCGCAAGAAAATCCCTGCGAAAGACGACCTGCTGTTTGGCGACGAAGCGCTCGCCAGCCTCCAGTCCCGCATCGTCGATATTGCGAGCGAGGCGGAGACGGGCGGCACGCGTGCCGGCGTCGAACGCAGGCATCGACCGGACCGCAGCGGCGGCGGCGGAGCGAACGAAGCCGGGTAGCATGCGGATCTGCTCGCTCAACAGATGGCCGCGGTAGCAGTCATAACCCGCGAACATCTCGTCGCCACCATCCCCGGACAAGGCCACCTTGACATGTTGCCGTGTCAGCTGCGACAAGTACCAGGTCGG
>Ga0184628_10001626_pt1 | contig 11086 bp, 10 predicted proteins | sample PLM4_5_b1_FD_133149 | JGI IMG/M metagenome (GOLD analysis project Ga0184628, IMG submission 133149) | Groundwater sediment microbial communities from an aquifer in East River, Colorado, USA - PLM4_5_b1 | ecosystem: Environmental > Terrestrial > Soil > Riparian zone | place: USA: East River...
GATTCAGACGTCTTCAGTCAATCGGGATCTCGACTTCGGCAAAACTGCCTGGCGTGGCGGCGTCAATAGCGACGGCAATGACACCCCTCGGTGTCCCGTTATCGAAGAGCACCCGCATCAACGGGCGGGGGCCGGTACGTCCAGGCTGCGGGCGGCAAACTCCAACACGGCCCTGACCTGATCTCGCGACACTGAGAACTGCTCCATCACCTCGTCGATGGTCATGCCGTCTTCCAAGTTCTCGAAGACAACCGCTACGGGTGTGCGCGTCCCCTTGAACACCCAAGCGCCGCTGACCTTGCCAGGTATGCTCTCGACAGCCGGACACTGGGACCAATCAAGCGCTGCCATGGATCTCCTTCTGGCTTTCAGCTTACGGGATAACGGCCTGGGCCGTCACGTTCGGGGTTCGATCGTCCGTGCCTGTGGCGTATGACGCGTCCAGTGAAGCAGGATCCCGGTGTCCAGGAGGTACGACGCCGCCATCGCTATGTGAAGGGTCCGACCTGATTGCGGGCCTGGGCTCCGGTTGCAGAAAGGGGCCTGAGAGAGACAGTGACCGATCGCGTTTCTTGCCAACGTTCGGCCGTAACCGTTGAATGATGGCGTCAGGGAGCAGGCATGCGGTTCGCTCGTGTGACAGCGACGGAATCGACGATGCTAGACTTGAGTTCAGATCAACGGAAGCTGCTCCTCGACAAGGTGCCGGATGTTGCGAACGTCGCGGCTGGCGCTCTGATCTTCGGTCAGTTTCTCGGCCCACAGCGTTTCTCGCTTGTCATTGCGATCGTGGGCGCCGGTGTCTGGTCGGTGTTGATCGGCCTGACGTTGTTTCTAGGAAAGAAGAAGCGCAAATGATCGGCCTCTTTGTCCTGCTTGGCGGAATCGTGCTGTTCGTCACGATAATCGTCGTTCTGGATGCGATCGGCCAGCGTCAGCGTCGCAATGCCGGCAAGAGCTGATCGCAACGTGTTCTACGTAGCAACGTGATTTGAGCAGCGACAAGTCGGTCGCCTGTCTCCTGCGAAACGAGTATGATTCCGGCCTCACCTGCTGAAGGAGTAACTGCGATGCGTACAACGGCCGTTGTGATCGCGCTGTTCGTCGTCGGGATGGCTGGCATGACGCGTCCCCCTGCCGCACCGGCGCAGACCGGCGAGGGTTGGACGACCCTGTTCAACGGAAAAAACCTGGACAACTGGGAAAAGACCGGCAATGCCAACTGGCGCGTCGTCGACGGGATCATCGAGGCCGACATGCCCAGGGGCTTTCTGCTCACGAAGGAGTCGTACGGCGACTTCGACCTTCGAGCGGAGATCTGGGTCACGCCCGACTCCAACGGCGGCGTATTGTTCCGCATCACGAATCCCAAGGACCCCGGGATCGAGAACGGATACGAGCTGAACATCAACGACAAGCGGGCCGACCAGACCGGGCGCACGGGCGCCATTGTCAACGTCGCGAAGCCCCTCGTGCAATACGACTCGGGCAATCGCTGGACGACCATAGAAATCAGCGCCCGGGGACCGCACATGACGGCGCGGCTCAATGGGACGCTGGTGGCGGAAGCCGATGACACCAAATACGCCCGCGGCCCCGTGTCGTTGCAGGCGGCGGGTGGTATCGTGCGATACCGGAATGTTCAGATAAGGCCAATCAAGTAAGGCCACGAAAACCAGAAAGGCTTTCGTGACCTTCGTTTCGTTCGCGACCTTCGTGGTTATCTTCAGAACCCGTACTTGATCCCGAACTGCATGATGCGCGGCGTGCCGCCGTGCTGTACGATTCGGCCGAACTGCGAGCTATTCAGGTTCGTGAAGGCCGGATTCCCGGTGGCGACGCCCCAGTTGAACCGGTTCGTGACGTTGAAGGCCTCGACCCGCAGTTCCAGCGTTCGAGTCGCGCCGAGGTTGATCAGCCTGGATAGCGCTATGTCGACCGCTCCATAGCCCGGCCCTTCGACGCCCCGATACTCCAGGTTCCCGAACGTCCCTGGTGCCGGTGCCGCAAATGCCGCCCGGTTCAAGTAATTGTTCAGCGTCTTCGGACCGTAGACGTCGTCCGATACCTTGTTTGGACGCTGCTGCAACTGGCCGTTCAGCGCGTTGTCGACGCCGGTCACGATATTGAGCCACTGTCCTGATCGGATGTTGAGGACGCCGGACACCCGCCAGTTCGATACGAGCAGGCGCACCGCACGATTGCCCACCTCAGGCGTCTGGTACCCCACGGTCGCGTTCGCGAGGTGTTTCCGATCCTGATCGCAGTGCCCTTTATCCATGTCGGGATCGTCAGGGTTCGTGTAGCCGCTGGCGATCTGCGCGAAGCTACCCGGTGTCGCGGTGCCGATGCAGTACGACCGCGTGTAGTTCGCGCTGATGCTCACGCCGTTTGGTCCGGCGCGGCGTGTCATCGTGAGTCGCACACCCTGATACTTCTGCCAGCCGGCGTCGTTGTGCTGGTCGACAAAGCCGAGCAAGCCGCCCTCACGTGGATTCTCCAGGCTGAACTTGCGCCGTTGATTCAGGTTCGCGTTGGTGCTGCAGACCGGGTACGCGACGCCGTTGATCGTGCAGGGACCAAGGCCCATGAACACGCCGGAGTTGATGGCCAGCTCCGCCCAGAGGTGATCCGAGTAGCGGCCAAGATAGTTAGCGGTCGCCGACCAGTTTTCACCGAGCTGCTTTTCAAGCGTGACATTCCACGACTGCACGCGCGGCGGATTGATGTTCGGATCCATGATCCCGAACGCGCCGAACGCGGGGAACACCGTGTTCGCGTTGGTGGCGATGGGGTGCGGGTTTCCGCCGACGACCGAGTACGGGTCGTCGAAGATCGTGGTCGTGATCAGCGAACGATTGCCCCACGGCGGCGCCGAGGCATTGATGTTCATGTAGTCGCCGCTCGGGAAGTCATAGGTCAATCCGTACGAAGACCGGAACGCGAGGCGGCCGTTTCCGTTCACGTCCCACGCCAGGCCGGCGCGCGGCGAAACATCCAGCCACCGCCGTTTGTAGCCGCTCTTGCCCTCGGGAAATCCCTCGTCACCCGGGTAGAGCAACCCCGCGGGTGCGTTGACAAACACCTTGCTCCTGACGCCCTTCACGAAGTTGTCGTGATTGAAGATGCTGGCGCCGCCATAGAGCATCTGCTGGCCGATGAAGGGTTCCCAGCGAACGCCATAGTTGACCGTGACCCGGTCGCCCATTCTCCACGCATCCTGCGCGTACAGCCCGGCGTACGGCATGTCCATGATGAGCAGGTTCGGAACGCCGTGCTCGAGGCTGCCCACGGCTCCGACCATCAAGTCCGCCAGCCCGCGGCCGGTCGTCTGGCCGTTGAACATCCAGCTGCCTCCGGACCGGGCGTGCGACGTCTGGGACGACTTCCAATAGGCGTAACTTCCGCCGACCCCCAACTGATGGCGGCCACGCACCAGCGTGACGTCATCAGCCACCTGGTACGAGTTCGTCCAGAAGACGCCTGTCGTTGCTGTGGCCGCCGAGATGTTGAATCCTCCGGTGACCGCGATCACTGTTTCGTCCTGGCGGTAGGTGTGGAAGTTCTTCACTCCTAGATCCACGGGATCGAAAAATGGCGGGCTCCCGCGATTGATTGATGTCCGGTTGAATGCCACGCGCAACGAGTTGACGAAATTCGCGCCGAGCACCATCGTGTCGCCGAGCGCGAGCGATTGGGCGAGGTTGTCGATGCCGGCCCCAGGGATACCCTGAGTCGTATTACCAGCAAGTGTCAGCACGCTGCTGGTCTGGGCATAGGCGGCCGGCCCCTGGTCGAACGTGGCCATGTACCGGCCGAAGATCGAGTTGTTGGCACTCTGCTGAAAGTCGACGCGGCCGAGCGCCTGTCCGCCCTTGCGGTCGGCCGGCAGTGCGTAAGTCACTTGGCCGCACTGCTGGTCGTCTGCTTTCGGCAGGTACGAGAGAAGCTTCACCGCGGCGGGGCTGAAGTTCGTCGGGCTGACCTGGTTGTTCACGAACGGCGCGCGCAGCGTGAGCGGCGTGCCGCCGTTGCACGCCGCCGACGCGAACGCCGTAAAGTCGCCGCGCAACATTGCCTCGGTGGGCACGAACGCGATGTTGCCGGCGGGAATCTGATTGACGTTCGTCCCCTGGTAGGCGCCGAAGAAGAAGAGCCTGTCGCGCACGATCGGCCCGCCGACCGTTCCGCCCCACTGGTTGCGGGACAGTCCATCGTCTACGCGCTTGCCGTTGACCACGCGCGCGAACGGGTCAGTGGCGTTGAAACGCCTGTCGCGGTTGAACTCGAACAGATTGCCGGAAAACCGGTTCGTGCCGGACTTCGTGATCGCGTTGACCGATGCACCCGAGTGCATCCCGTTCTGAGCCGTCAAGCCGGTCGTGGCGACGCGGAACTCCTGTAGCGCGTCGGGAAAGGGCAGTGGCAGGTTCGCATTGTTCTGCGAATCGTTGTGCATGGCGCCATCGAGCACGTATGCCACGCCGAACGGCAATCCGCCGGCGACCGCGACATTGACACCGCCAGCGAAGCTGCGGCTGTTCGGACTGCCCGTGTTCACCGACGCGCCCGCGAGTACCAGGAGGCTGGTCACGTCCCGTCCCTGGAGCGGAAGCTCCACGATGCGCTCGCTCTCGACGACCTCGCTGACGCCGGCGCTCTTGACGTCGACAAGCGGCGCCTGCGCTTCAACGGTGACGGTTTCCTGGAGATCGCCGAGCGCCATCGAGACGTTGATCGTCGGCGTCGCCGCTACCTGCAGCACGATCCCGGTCTGCGCATATGTGCGGAACCCCTGGAGGGACACCTCCAGTCGATACGGCCCCGGGGACAGGTTCGATACCAGGTACGCGCCCTCGGCATCAGTCACGACGCTTCGGATTGCTCCGGTCTCGGTTTGGGTCATGGTCACCGTGGCTCCGGGTAGCACGGCGTCGCTCGTATCAGTCACCTTGCCGGCGAGCTGCGCTGTTGAAAGCTGAGCGAACGCAGGAGCGGTCAGAAAAAGACCGAGGATCAGGCCGCAGAACTTCGTCAGGACGCGTTTCATCATGGGCGGCTTATATAGACCGCGCCTCATCTGTGTCAAGTGATCTCGGTGGTGCGCGTCGGTAGCATCTGGCTTCAGCCGGCCCTCGCGCACTCGACCGATGCTTGACACGCACGGTCCGATCGTCGAGAGTCTCCGCGAGAGGGGAAAGTGACGTATATGCAGGCCCGAACCATCGCAGTTTTTGTCGGTGTCATCATCGCCCTGGCTGGGGTGTCGGTGGGCGCTCATCATTCGTGGAACACCGTCTTCAGCGAAGACAAGCCGCTGGTGCTGAGGGGGACGATCTCGAAGGTCGAACTAGTCAATCCTCACGCCTGGATTTGGATCGACGTCAAGGGCGCGGACGGCACGATCGCGAAATGGGGCATCGAAGGCGGACCCCCGAATGGCCTGATCCGCAACGGGATTACCAAGGACTCGCTGAAGATCGGCGAGGAGCTTGTCGTCCATGGGTACGGCCCCCGGGACGAGTCGTCGAATCAAGTGGCCGGGGTGAAGTACGAGAAGGCGGACGGGAAGGAATTCTGGCTGGCCAACGAAGGCGCCGAAGCCACGGCCAAGGCCCGCGGCAACTTGAAATGACCCAAATCCGTAAACTCCCAACTGCCAATTCCCAACTCCCAAGAAGCCGTTCCCCGAAGCGTGTCTTGGGAGTTGGAAGTTGGAAGTTGGAAGTTATCGTCATGGCGATTGGTCTTCTGGTGGCCGTGTTTCCGCGTCCTGGGGAGGGTCAAGCCTATCGGGCCCCCCGCACCGCCGGCGGTCAACCGGATCTGAATGGTTTCTGGCAGGCACTGAACACGGCGCACTGGGATCTCGAAGCCCATGAAGCGGCGTCGGGGCCGGTGCTGCAGTTGGGCGCCGCGTATGCCGTTCCCCCTGGATTGGGTGTCGTGATGGACGGACCAATCCCCTATCGGCCAGACGCGCTTGCGATGAAGAAGAAGTACGCCGCGGATGCCCTGCGGGAAGACGCGGAGATCAAGTGCTACCTGCCGGGCGTGCCGCGCATGATGTACATGCCGTATCCCGTTCAGATTGTGCAGAGCGACGCGACGATCATGATGATGTCCGAGTTTGCCAGCGCGCTGCGGACGATCTATATGAACAGCACCACCCGTCCTCCTGCCGATACCTGGATGGGATGGTCGAACGGCAAGTGGGATGGCGACACGCTGGTCATCGACTCTAACGGTTTCATGGGGAGCACCGTCGGCGCGCTCGATCAGGAGGGAACGATCCATGTGCGGTTCTTGGATCGCGCGGGCAACTTTCACACCGACGGTCTGCACGTCGTGGAACGGATCCGCCGGACCGGGCCGGATCACCTGTTGTACCAGGCGACGATCGAGGATCCGAATGTCTACACGCGGCCGTGGACGATCAGCATGCCGCTGTATCGGCGGCTCGAGCCGAACATGCAACTCGGCGAGTTCAAGTGCGAGGAGTTCGTCGGCGATCTCCTCTTTGGCAAGTACCAGAGGAAATGAAGATGCGCAATGCGTTCATCGCCGCGCTGGTCGCCTGCTCGGTGGCGAGTATCGGCGCGCAGGATCGGCAAGCCGCCCCAGTCAAGGGGACGTACAAAGTCCCACGCACGCCTGATGGGCGGCCCGACCTTCAGGGGTATTGGACGAACCTGACCTACACACCGTTCGAACGGCCGAAAGAGCTCGCGAATAAGCCGTTGTATTCGGAGCAGGAGGCGATCGACGCTTTCAATAAGGCGGTCGGTGATTCGCAGAATCAGGTTGTCCACTACGTGAACACCGATTTCGCGGCGACTCCGGTTCAGTCAGGCGCGAAGCCGAACCGCCGCACGTCTCTCGTGATCGATCCATCGGATGGAAAGGTACCGCCGTTGACGCCGGACGCACAGAAACGGGAGGCGGCGCGGCTGGCGGCCGACCGGCCTGCACCGCTCGCGCGCACCTGGAGGGACGATCGCGGCACGGTCTGGTGCGTCTTCCACGACCGCGCGGTCCCGTCGATCCTCGCCCCGTACGGCAGCAACTATCACATCGTGCAGTCGCGCGACTGGGTCGTCCTCGAGTACGAGTGGAACAGCGAGCACCGGCTCATCCCGCTCGACGGCCGTCCGCACGGGCCCTCCTCCGTGCGGACGTACGCAGGAGATGCTCGCGGCCACTGGGAGGGCGACACGCTGGTGGTCGAGACGATCAACTTCAACGAGAAGCGGAATTTCTTTGGATCCCCTGGAACGTTCAAGCTTGTGGACCGCTTCACGCGCGTTGCCGACGACACGATCATGCACACCTACACGGTCGAAGACTCATCGACATGGACCCGGCCGTGGACGGTCGAGCTGCCGATGCATCGCATCAACGGTCCGATGCTCGAGTACGCGTGCAACGAGAACAACGCCGATGCGTTCACGACGCTGAGGAACGCCCGCGCTCAGGAGGCAGGGAAGCTCCCGCCGCCCGACAGGACCAAGAACGTGGATGATGCGAAGGCCACGATCATCGAGCGCGTAGACAAGAAGTGAGGCGCTCCTTCGCTCTGTGTCTGACGGTTCTCGCTTGCGCGTTGTTGGCGTCGTTCGTGTCGCGTGTCCATGCCCAGCAAGCGCGAACGGTGAAGGACGGTGTTTACACTGCTGCGCAGGCGAAGCGAGGCGAGACCATTTATCAGAACCAGTGCGTCGGGTGCCACGGCGGAACGCTCGCCGGGGGCGACGGACCTCCACTTGCGGGTCAGAGTTTTCTCGATGTCTGGGACAGGCTGCCGCTGTCCGATCTGTTCGACAAGATCCAGAACACGATGCCCAATGACGCGCCTCAGACGCTGACCAGGCCGCAGGTTGCAGACCTTGTCGCCTTCATGCTTCAGGCGAACAAGTTTCCGGCCGGCAGGGCAGAGCTCGACGCAGGCGACGCGGTGCTCAGGCAGATCTCGTTCGGGTCGGCGGCCACGCGTCCCTCCTCGGCGGCAACCGGACCGACGATGGCGTTTCCCGCGATTGGCAGTTTGAACCAGGTGATGCGGGGCATTCTGTTCCCGAGCTCCAATGTGCTCTTCGACGTTCAAACCCAGGACCCGGGCGCGCGATCCAAAGGCGGAACAGCTCGCGGGGACGCCACGACGACCTCGTCTCGGTACGGTGACGTGTATGACGCCTGGATGGTGGTCGATGCGGCCGCGATCTCAATCGCGGAGGCAGCACCGCTGTTGATGACACGCGGGCGCCGGTGTGAAAACGGCAAGCCCGCTCCCGTCGATCGCGCGGACTGGCAACAGTATGTACAGGGCCTCGCCGAGGTCGGCCGCGCCGCCTTCCGGGCGTCACAGACCAGGAATCAGGCGGCGGTGAGCGACGTCACCAATCAGATCTCCGATGCCTGCGCAAACTGCCACCGCGTCTATCGCGACACGCCGACCGCGGCCATGCGATGCACACCGCCCTGAACACCAGCTTTCCTCGCGGGAACACCCGCGAGCGTCGGCTCGGCAAGCCGGTTGCCGCTGGAGCGGCGCGAACCCTTCGGGTTCGCGAGTTGTCAGGGGAACGCATGGCAGTGTCGTCACCCATGAAGAGCAAACGTCGCCGCCTTGTGACAGCCGGTACTATTCTCGCTCTCGGGCTTCACGCGACGGCCCAGGACAGACCGCAGGATCCCGGTGCCTCTGTAACCATCCTGCGGCCCGCCCGCGTCTTCGATGGGGAAGCGATGCATGACGGATGGGCGGTCAGAGTGGCAGGCACGCGCATCGAAGCGGTGGGGCCTGCAGCGAGCGTGGTCAGTACCAACGCCCAGGTTGTCGATCTTGCCGGTTTGACGCTGATGCCTGGCCTGATTGAAGGTCATTCGCACGTCCTGCTGCATCCCTACAACGAGGCGACGTGGGACGACCAGGTCTCTCGCGAGCCGCTGGCCCTGCGGACCGCGCGCGCCGTCAACTACCTCCAGGCGACGCTGCAGGCCGGCTTTACGACGCTTCGGGACCTTGGCACCGAGGGCGCCGGCTACGCTGATGTCGGCCTGAAACAGGCGGTGGATGAGGGGATCATTCCGGGCCCGCGGATGCTCGTCTCAACGCGCGCCATCGTCGCCACGGGCAGCTACGCTCCGAAGTTCGCGCCGGAATGGAACGTGCCGCAGGGCGCCGAGGAGGCCGACGGGATTGAGTCGATGACGCACATCGTCAGCAGCCAGATCGGCAAAGGTGCCGATTGGATCAAGTTCTACGCCGACTATCGCTGGGGCCCGGAACCGGCGGCGCGTCCCACCTTCACGCTCGAATCGCTCGCCGCTGGCGTGCGAACGGCACATGCGGGCGGAACACCGGTGGCCGCGCATGCGACCAGCGTCGCGGGAATGCGGAACGCGATCGCGGCGGGGGTCGACACGATTGAGCATGGCGACGCCGGTACAGCTGAAATCTTCAGATTGATGGCGGAGAAACACGTCGCGCTCTGTCCGACGCTCTCGGCCGGCGATGCGACGGCGCAGTACGCGGGATGGAAAAAGGGGCAGCAGCCGGAGCCCGAGTCGATTACGCACAAGCGCGCGAGCTTCAAGGCGGCGCTCGCGGCCGGCGTAACGATCCTGAATGGCAGCGATGTCGGCGTGTTTGCGCATGGTGACAATGCCCGCGAGCTGGAACTGATGGTGGCCTATGGGATGCCGGCGGTTGACACGCTGAAGAGTGCCACGTCGGTTGCCGCGCGTGTGTTACGCATGGACGACCGGATCGGCGCGATCAAGCCCGGCCTGCTGGCCGATCTCGCCGCGTTCGACGGCGATCCGAGTCGAGACATTTCCGCGCTTCGACGCGTGAAGTTCGTGATGAAAGCCGGGATACGTCAGCGGTAGGGAAGTATCCCCGTCACTTTCTTTCCCCTCCTGACTCTATTGAATAACGAGACCGCAGAGTCTCGGTTCAGCGGCAGCTCGACTGCAGCACCATGCATTCGTCAAGCCGCACCAGGAAAGCTCGGGAGGATCCATGCGACGACTCATCGCAGCGGCGTCGACGATGTTCATGCTGGCGTTGACGCTGGCCATCTCAGGTGTCGGTCCCACATGGGCGACTGAACAAAACCACTCACCGATCGCAAATCAGGAATCGACAAACAAGAGGTCCGGGAGAGCCGGACATCTCGACGGACAGGCGATCTTCCGCTACGACACGTTCGGCGACGAACAGCTCTGGACCAGCGTACTGCGGATGCACGAAGCGGTTGCGACGGTCGATCCGGCGACGGCGTTGGCGGTGGGTCTCAAGGTCGATGCGGACGCATTGCCGCCTGCCATCATCGCGGCACTTCGGGCGGGTGATGTCGATCTGACGGATCCGGCGGTGACGACGGAGTTGCTTCGTCTGAACGCGGTTGTTGGGATCAAAGGGACGGTCAGCAACGCGGGGCAGCTCACGAGCATAGGGATCACGTGTGCGCTATGTCACTCTTCGGTCGACGACTCGTTCACGAAGGGCATCGGCAAGCGATTGGACGGATGGGCCAATGTTGATCTGAACGTAGGCGCGATCGTCGCCTTGTCGCCGGCGCTGCCCGAGAGCCTCAAGGCTGAATTCAGTAGCTGGGGCCCTGGCAAGTATGATCCCCGGCATCATGCATTCGACGGTCTCAACCTCATTCCATTGAACAGCCCCTCCGTGCCGGTTGTTCTTCCGTCGATTTTCGGACTCCAGGGAGTGGGCTTCGAGACGTTCACCGGGGACGGCCCCATTTCGTACTGGAACAGCTACGTCGGCGTCGGTCAGATGGGCGGGCACGGCAACTTCAGCGACCCACGCGTCGGCATTTCCATTACGCAGGCACCAGATCTCGTTACGCCAAAGCTACCGGCGCTGCTCACGTATCAATTGAGCCTTCGAACGCCGCCGCCTCCCGCAGGCAGCTTTGAGCCCGCGGCAGCCAGGCGGGGCAAACGCCTCTTCCGCAACGAGGCCGGCTGCACCTCCTGCCACAGTGGACCCAGCTACACCGATGTGTTGAATGGTCCCAACAGGCGTGTCCCTTTCCTGCACGATCCCAGGGAGGTCGGC
>Ga0184628_10001627_pt1 | contig 11084 bp, 5 predicted proteins | sample PLM4_5_b1_FD_133149 | JGI IMG/M metagenome (GOLD analysis project Ga0184628, IMG submission 133149) | Groundwater sediment microbial communities from an aquifer in East River, Colorado, USA - PLM4_5_b1 | ecosystem: Environmental > Terrestrial > Soil > Riparian zone | place: USA: East River...
ACCATGCGCATCACGCGGTGCCGGTCGGCGCCGAGCGCCATGCGGATGCCAATCTCGCGCGCGCGACTGGCGACGGCGAACGCCGTAACGCCATACACGCCGATGCCCGCGAGCAATAGCGACAGCAGACCGAGCGATCCGGCGATCGAGGCCGCGAGCCGTTGAGGCAGCAAGCCGAGATCGGCAGACTGGCGGAGCGGCTGCAGACGCACCAGTGGCAGATTCGGATCAAAGCTTTTTAGCGCCTGCCTGACTTCGGGCAGCAATGGAGACGTAGCGGGTCTGCTGGCGCCGCGCCGGATGAAGTAGTTCACCTCACGCATCGGTTGCTGCGCGTAGGGCACATAGATGAACGGCGCCGGCGCTTCGCCGATCCAGCGGTACTTGGCGTCACGCGCCACGCCGACCACCGTCAGTGTCGTGATCGTGGATTCGCGACCCGCTCGCATGTCCCCGGTCTCGAGAATCTGTCCGACCGCGTCCTGCCCGGGCCACACCTGACGCGCGAAGAGTTCGTTGACGATGGCGACCGCGGGCGCGCCGGCTCGATCGGTCGGGTTGAAGTTGCGCCCCTGGCGAAGCGGAATGCCGATCGCCGGCAGGTAGTCTGGCGACACCACGTTCCAGTCGGTGCGGATTTGCGCGTCCGGTCCCGTCGTGCCTTTCCGGCGCAGACCGCCAAGGCCAAGACCGCCCCCGTCCAGCGCGACCATGCGCGCCATGCCGACGTTGTCGATGCCGGGAATCGCCGCCAGCCGTTCACGAATCTGCTCCGCGACGGCTGGTGACTGTTCGTCGGTGTAGCCACCCAACGCGAGATCCAGGGCGGCGACTTCGATCGGATCGATGTCGAAGCCCGGCGACACATTGCCGGCCTTGTTCAGCGCGCGCACGAACAAGCCGGCCGTGACGACCAGGACCAGGCAGAACGCGAGTTGCGCGGTGATGAATACACGGCGGAGGCGTTGGCGTCGCGGGGCGCTCGCGTCGGACTTGAGATCCGTCACCAGATTTGCGCGCGAGCTCTGCATTGCGGGCGCGAGGCCGGTGAGCACGGACGCCACGAGCGCCAGGCCCGCGGTGAACGTCAGCACGCGCCAATCCAGCGTCAAATCCAGACCGACATGAAACGGCAGCGTCGTCAACACGCTGGCCAGCGCCTGCGTCACCCACGAGGCGACGATCAGCGCCGCGATCGTGCCGCCCGCGAAGAGCAGCAGCGTTTCGACGAGCAGCATGGCCACGAGTGATCGACGGGAGGCACCAAGCGCAAGGCGCACGGCGACATCTCGCGAGCGCGACGCCGCGCGTGCCAGCAGCAGACCCGAGAGGTTGAGACATGTCACGAGGAGGACGAGGCCGACGACGCCCATCAGCATGCCGAGGAATGGTGCGACCAGTTCCGTGCCGAACGCGGGAATGCGGCTGGCGGGATGTGCGACGAGCCCGCGGTTCCGGTAAACATCAGGATAGGTCCGCGCCAGATCGGCCGCGAACGTGTCGAGATACGCGCGCGCACTGGCGACCGTCTCGCCCGGTTTGAGTCGCGCGGCCATGATCAGCCACTGATTCTCGCGGCCACGCAGCATGGCGTCACTCGGCATGCCCTTGGCGGCGGCCGTCAGCGGCACCCACACGTCCGGCACGAGCACGGTGGTGCCTTGATATCCAGCGGGGCCGACACCCACGACCGTGAAGTGATCGCCGTTCAACAGAATGTCCTGGCCCACCGCGTCCGCGCGTCCGGCGAACCGCGATTGCCAGAAGGCGTGGCTCAGCACCACTTTGCGGAGTGGCGTCCCGACCTGTTCTTCCGCGGTGCGAAAGAACGTACCAGCGGCGGGTGTCAATCCGAGCACGTCGAAGTAGCTCGCGCTGACTTCCTCGCCGTAGATGCGATCCGCGCCGTCCGATCCGCCGAGGCTGAATGCCTTCGGCTCCAGCTCAAGCGCATAGACGCCGTCGAAGACGCCGCCGCGTTGCTGCAGATCGACAAAGGTGGGGTAGGACACCGTGTCAAAACCCTGGCCTTGCGTCGTGCGCCCGATGTCGACAAGCCGGTCCATCTCCTTCACGCCGTGCGTCGGCGCGATGAGCATGGCGTTGGCGACGGTGAAAATGGCGGTGTTGGCGCCAATCCCAATGGCCAGTGACAGGACGGCGGTGACGGCAAACATCGGCGTGCGCGCAATCAGGCGCGCCGCGTGTCTGACATGTGCGGTGAACGAGTCCAGCATGGTTTCCCCCGGCATGTATACTCGAAAGACGTGATCGGACGTCGCCTCGTGCTGTTCGTGCTTGCGTCGTGGCTGGCCCTGCCGGTCTTGTCACTGGCGTGCGCCATGTCATGCGTGCCGCCCGCGCAGGTGGCCGCGGCGCATTGCCACGAGTCGTCCATGAATGACGGCAGGGCACCGGACTCTGGTACCGCGATTGGCGTGGGCCACCGCTGCACCGATCACGCGCCCTTCACGGTGACGGCCACGACCGTCCAGCGCTACGCAGGCCAGGTCCCCGCCATGCCGGTCATCGTCACCGTTGGGGCGACCAACAGCGACACCCGCGAACCGGCCGGCCTTTTGACTCCCGCCTCGGCGGCCTCGCCACCCGATCGACCGATCATTCCTCTCCGCCTATAACGCACCGCGCGCCCTCAGGTTAACAACTGGGTTGGACGTCGAAGTCGAGCTTCGATGCCGGCCTCTGGTTTTGGAGCGGAGCGTTCGGGCGTTTGGAGAGTCACGAGATGCGTCAAGTTCGATCAGTAATTTGCGCGGCCGTTATGGTTGCGTGCGTCGGTTTCGCCGAGCCCGCCTGGGCGCAGGCGGAACACCAGCATCACACCGCCGCTCCGGACGGCAAGTGGATGCGCATGCAGGACGGCGTCGTCTTCGGCATCTTCAACAGTCAAGGCGGGCCTCGCGGCGGACAGGAATTCATCGCGCCCAACTGGTGGATGGGGATGGCGTCCCGGAAAAGCGGCCGCCACACCATCACGTTCAGCGGCATGCTCAGTTTCGATCCGGCGCTCGTGGGCCGCTCGGGCTACGCTGAGATTTTCCAATCCGGCGAATCACTCGACGGTGTGCCGATCGTCGATCGTCAGCACCCCCATGATTTTCTGATGCAGCTGTCGGCGACCTGGCGGATGGCGTTCACGTCATCAACCGCGCTGACGATTGGCGGCGGCCCGTCGGCCGAGCCGACGTTGGGACCCATCGCGTTCATGCATCGAGCCTCAGCAGCGGGACTTCCGTTTGCCCCGCTCGGTCACCACACACTCGATTCGACGCACGTGAGTTTCGGTGTGGTGGCCGCATCGCTCGATCTCGGGAAATGGACGATAGAAGGCTCGGCCTTCAATGGTCGCGAACCCGACGACGATCGGTGGGATCTTGATCTGGCGCCCATGGACTCGTACGCCGGGCGCGTCTGGTTCCGTCCGACGCCTGAATGGACGTTCCAGGCGTCGACAGGATTCCTGCGCGAACCGGAAGAGTGGGAGCCCGGCACGAACGTGCGGCGCACGACGGCGTCCGGCTCGTGGACGCGCAAAGGCGCGACGGGATTCACAGCGGTCACCGCGGGCTGGGGCATGAACGACGCGCATGGCACGAAGCAACATGCGGTGTTTGTCGAAGCCACGTCTGAGCGCGGCGCGAATTCGATGTTCAGCCGCCTCGAGTGGCAGGAAGTGGAACTCGCGAAGTTGATCGGCATCGAGGGGCCGGCGCTTCCCGGCGAGCCTGATCCACATTTCGCGACGGACCCGGTCACGGCGTTGACGATGGGCGCGGCGCGTCGACTTGTGATTTGGCGGGGCTTTGAAGGTGCCGTCGGCGCGCAGGTCACGCTGTACGGTGTGCCGGTCAGTCTGGAACCGGCGTACAGCAACTTTCCCGTGTCCGCTCAGGTCTTCTTTCGGCTACGGCTTCCGACTGGTTCCATGGGACGCATGTGGGATCATCGGATGTTGGCGGGGCAGTAGGGAACGAACGACGCACCAACCACAAGCATGGATGAGACTCCCGGAACTGTCGCCATCGATCCTGTCTGCGGGATGAAAGTGAATCCCGCGGCGCCGCGCGGGGGTTCGTTCGATCACGGCGGCACGACGTATTACTTTTGCTCGCCTGGATGCCGCACGAAGTTTGCGGCCGAACCCGAGAAGTGGCTCAAGCAGGGCCCGCGGGGCATGCACGAAGCGGTCGCGCAGCCCCTCCCGCTGACACTCCGCAAGCCGGGGGCAGTCAGCGCCCAGCCCGCAGCACCCGCCTCCGCCAAGGCTACGGCGGGCAAGCCCAGCACGCCCCCCACTGTGTGGGTCTGTCCGATGGATCCGGAAATCCGCCAGGACCACCCCGGCGATTGCCCGATCTGCGGCATGGCGCTCGAGCCGGACGTGCCAGCGGCCGGGGCGAGCGAAGACGACCCTGAATTGCGGAACATGACGCGCCGTTTGTGGATCGCGTCTGTGCTCTCGTTGCCGCTGCTGGTCATGACGATGGGCGGCATGGCGGCGGCGTCGACGATTGACGAGTGGATCCCGATGTCGGCGAGGCCGTGGATCGAACTCGCGCTTGCGACGCCGGTGTGTTTGTGGGCGGGATGGCCATTCTTCGTTCGCGCCGCGCGTTCGATTCGAACGCTGAATCTGAACATGTTCACGCTCATCGGTCTCGGCGTCAGCGTGGCGTACGGCGCGAGCCTTGTGGGCGTGCTGGCGCCTGGCGCCTTTCCAGACACGTTCCGCGACGCGATGGGGCACGTGCCGCTCTACTTCGAAGCCGCGGCCGTCATCGTCACGCTCGTGCTCCTGGGCCAGGTGCTCGAATTGCGCGCACGCAGCCGTACGGGCGCCGCGATCCGGATGCTGCTTGATCTCGTGCCGGCCACCGCGCGCCGTCTTCGTGACGACGCCGGCGAGGACGACGTACCGCTCTCGGCCGTGCATCCGGGCGATCGGCTGCGCGTGCGTCCCGGAGAAAAAGTTCCGGTCGACGGCCTCGTCCTTGAAGGCGCGAGCCAAATCGATGAATCGATGGTGACCGGCGAGCCGATCCCTGTCCACAAGCAGCGCGGCGATCGCGTCGTCGGCGCCACGGTCAACGGGACTGGCGGTTTCGTGATGCGCGCGGAAAAGGTTGGCGCCGACACATTACTGGCGCGCATCGTGGCGATGGTGGCGGAAGCGCAACGCAGCCGCGCGCCCATTCAGCGACTTGCGGATCGCGTGGCCGGCTATTTCGTGCCAGCCGTTGTCGGCGCCGCCATCGTCGCGTTCGCGGTGTGGAGCCTGGTCGGTCCGGAGCCCAGACTCGCACACGCGCTGGTCGCCGCCGTCGCGGTGCTGATCATTGCGTGTCCCTGCGCGCTCGGACTGGCCACGCCGATGTCCATCATGGTGGCCAGCGGCAAGGCCGCCGCGCACGGCGTGCTGTTCAGAAACGCCGAAGCGATCGAACTTCTGGGATCCGTCGACACGCTCGTGATCGACAAGACCGGCACACTCACGCAAGGCAAGCCCGAACTGACGACCGTGTCGTGGCGCGATCCGTTTGATGAGAGAGAAGTGTTGCGCCTGGCCGCGAGTCTCGAGCAGGGCAGCGAGCATCCGCTCGCGCCGGCCATCGTGCGAGGTGCCGAGAGTCGAGATTTGGCGATCGTCTCGCCGGCGAAATTTCAGTCGTTCACGGGGCTCGGCGTCACGGGCCGCGTTGGCGCGCACGATGTGGCCGTCGGCAACCTGGCGTTGATGGCCAAAGCCGGCGCCAGTGATCCCGATCTGGAAGATCGGGCCGAGAAACTTCGGCTCGAAGGGCAGACGGTCGTGTTCGTCGCCGTCGATGGGCAGGCCGCGGGTCTGTTGGGCGTGGGGGATCCGATCAAAGTCAGTGCGGCGGAAGCCGTGCGCGCGCTGCGCGCCGACGGCGTGCGAATCGTGATGCTGACCGGAGATAGCAAGACGACCGCGCAGGCGGTGGCACGGAAGCTGGGCATTGACGACGTGCGCGCCGACGTGTTGCCGGACCAGAAGGCCGCCGTCGTGCTGGCGCTCCAGCGCGAGGGCCGTGTCGTGGCGATGGCGGGCGATGGGATCAACGACGCGCCGGCGCTGGCCGCCGCGCGTGTTGGCATCGCGATGGGCACGGGCACGGACGTCGCCATGGCGGCAGCCGGCGTCACGCTCGTCAAAGGCGATCTGCGCGGGATCGCGCGCGCCCGCCGGCTGTCGCGGCTCACCATGGCGAACATTCGTCAGAATCTGTTTTTTGCGTTCATCTATAACGCTGTCGGCGTCCCGATTGCGGCCGGCGTGCTCTACCCAGTCTTCGGCGTGTTGTTAAGCCCGATGATTGCCGCAGCCGCGATGAGCTTCAGCTCGGTGTCGGTGATCACCAACGCGCTGCGGCTTCGGAGGGCGAAGATCTAGGACTCTCGGGAGGTGCCGCTGGCATTTTTCCGCCTACGCGCGTTTTTCGGCGCGAAAAGTCGCACTGGCAGGATCGGGCGGCGCGGTTGGGGCCTGTTTGCGGCACGTTCTCCATGGCACGGACCATGCTTTATAACTACTCTGCAGACAGTCGTTGGGGCTGCAGCGTTTGTGCCGTCGGATGCCCGGAAGATTGCCGGGATGCGGCGAGCTCTCACACGAGCTCAGGACGGCGCGACGGTTCCGATGACTGCCTCTGCAATTGAACCTCTATACTTGAAGATGATGCTGACGCGTTTCGCCGCAGCTTACGTCGTGTTCGCGATGGTCGCGACTGGCGCGGCGCCCTGTACGACGCCAGCGTCGGCGACGCCGGTGCCGTCGCACGAGGCGTGCGAGCGCATGGGCAGCGACGCGGCCGGCACGACTGTGCCAACCCCTGCGCACGCGCCGGATGATTGTTGCGTCAGTCCCGCGGATTCGCGCGTGCCGCCGACAGCGCCAGCCACCGTCGGTCATAACGATCGATCCGTCGTCGCCAACCATCTCCTCGTGCCGTTTGCCGGCCTGACGCCGGCGTCAGCCCTCACCGATCGCGACCTCCGTGCCCGATCGGCGCCTCGATCGCGCCCCATCTCCGTCCTCCTGATCTGATCCGTCACTCCACGACGTAATAGGCGCCGGTGCGCTCGAGATGTCGCGCCGGCACGTGGGCCGCGTACGTGCGGCCGTCGGCTGAGTGAAGGCCCGTCATGATCAATCGCCTCGTCGATTTTTCGCTGCGCTATCGCTACGTCGTGCTGGCGGTCTACGTGTGTCTCGGTGCGTGGGGCTACGTGGCCCTGCGCCAGACCTCGATTGACGCGTTGCCCGACTTGTCCGACCACCAGGTCATCGTGTTCACGGACTGGCCCGGCCACAGCGCACAGGAAGTCGAAGATCAGGTCACGTTTCCGCTGACCGCCAATCTGCAGGGATTGCCCGGCGTCCGCGTCGTCCGGTCGCAGTCCGCGTTCGGGTTCTCGATGACGTATGTGGTTTTCGAGGATTCCGCCGACCTGACCGTCGCCCGAACACGCGTTCTCGAGCGCCTGAGTCTCGTGAGCGGACGGCTGCCCGCCGGTGTCGTTCCCACGCTCGGACCCGACGCCACCGGCGTGGGGCACATCTTCTGGTACACACTCGAGAGTCCCACCCGGTCGCTTCAGGAACTCCGGCGCATCCAGGACTGGTTTGTCCGATATCAACTCAACTCGGTGCCCGGCGTGGCCGAAGTCGCTTCAGTCGGTGGCGCGGTCCGCCAGTATCAAATCGACGTCGACCCCACCCGTCTCCGGGGTTATGGCGTCTCGATGGCCGACGTCGTGCGCGCGGTCGCGTCGAGCAATGCCAACGTCGGCGGCAACGTGATTGCCGGCGCAGGCACGTGGTCGGTCGTACGAGGCATCGGTCTGGTGGAGTCGACCCGCGATTTGGAAGAAGTTGTCATTCGCGCGACGGCGAACGGCGTGCCGATTCGCATTCTGGACGTCGCGACCGTGAAAATCGGCGACGCGTTTCGGACGTCGGCGCTGGTCAAAGGCACACGCGAGGCGGTTGGGGGCGTCATCGTGGCCCGCACAGGCGTGAATCCCCGTGACGTCATCGACGGCGTGAAGGCCCGGATCACGGAGATCACGCCGGGCCTTCCGGCCGACGTCACGCTCGTGCCGTTTTACGATCGCTCCGGACTGATCGACCAGACGATTGGCACCCTTCGCATCGCGCTCATCGAAGAAATCCTGCTCGTGACGCTCGCCCACATCATCTTTCTGGCGCACTTCCGATCGATTCTCGTCGTCACGCTCCCGCTGCCGCTTGCGGTGCTGCTCTCGTTTCTCGCGATGCGCCTGACCGGCGTGACGTCGAATCTGATGAGCCTGGCCGGCATCGCGATCGCGATCGGCGTGCTGGTCGATGCGGGCATTGTCGTGACCGAGAACGCGTTTCGCACGCTGGAGCGCGAAGGCACGGACCTGCGCGATCGCGCCGCCGTCCTGCAGGCGGTCCGCCGCGCGACACATCTGGTCGCGCGGCCCGTGTTCTTTTCCATGGCGATCATCGTGCTCGCCTTTGTTCCGGTGTTTGCGTTGACTGGACAGGAAGGGAAGCTGTTCCACCCGCTCGCCCTGACCAAGACGTTCGCCGTGCTGGCCGCCACGGTCATGGCGGTCACGCTGGTACCGGTCCTGGCCACGCTGCTGCTGCGAGGGCGCGTGCATGCCGAGACCGCCAACCCGGTGATGCGCGTGCTGGGCGCGATCTACGCTCCGGTACTCGGCGCCGCCCTTCGGCACCGGATATTCACGCTGGTTACCGCCGCGGCGGTGCTCGCCGCTTCGCTCGTCGCCGCTTCGCGCGTTGGCAGCGAGTTCATGCCGCCGCTGAATGAAGGCGACCTGTTGTTCATGCCCATCACCGATCCCAGCATCTCGCTGGCGGAGAACACGCGCATCGCTCAGCGCCAGAATGCGGCCCTGATGTCGGTGCCCGAAGTGGAGTACGCGGTGGCGAAGGTGGCGCGCGCCGACACATCCACCGACCCCGCGCCGCTCAACATGACCGAGACCATCGTCCACCTCAAGCCGCGCGACACATGGCGGCCGGGTGTGACGATGGCGTCGCTGCGGGCGGAGTTGAGCCGGGCTGTCGAACTGCCGGGCGTGGCCAGCATCTGGACGATGCCGATCATCAACCGCATTGACATGTTGTCAACGGGCATCCGATCGGAAGTCGGCGTCAAAGTATTTGGTTCAGATCTGAGGATCCTCGAGAAGCTGGCGCGCCAGATTGCCGGTGTCGTGCGGTCCGTGCCCGGCGCCGCCAACGTGTACGCCGAACCCGTGACGAGCGGGCAGTACCTGAACGTGCGTGTGAATCGGGAGGCGGCGGCACGTTACGGCCTGGCCGTGGGCGATGTGCAGGAAACGGTGGCCTACGCGATTGGCGAGACGCCTGTCGGCGCCACGATCGAAGGACGCGAGCGGTTTCCGATCCGCGTGCGATTTGCGGAAGCGTTTCGCGGCGACGCCGACGCGTTGAGAAATCTGCTGTTGGTCACGCCGACGGGCCGATCGGTCCCGCTGGCCGACGTCGCCGACATCGCCAATGCGCGCGGTCCCGCGATGATCTCGTCCGAGAACGGTCTCATTCTTGCGACGGTGCTGCTGAATGTGGAAGGCCGCGACGTTGGCCGGTTCGTGACGGAAGCGAAGGCTCGGGTCAATGAGCAGGTCGCCTTGCCGGCCGGCTATTTCGTGTCCTGGAGCGGCCGCTATGAGAACCAGATTCACGCGCGGCAGCGGCTGCTCATTGTCGTCCCGTTCGCGCTGATCGTCATTTTCCTGATGCTGTGGATGACGTATCGATCGTCGATGGAAGCGGCGCACGTGCTGCTGGCCGTGCCGTTCGCGTTGTCGGGCGGTCTCTTTCTGGTGTGGGCGCTCGGCTACAACTTTTCGGTCGCCGTCTGGGTGGGATTCATCGCGTTGTTCGGCACGGCCGTGCAGACGGCCGTCGTGATGGTGATCTATCTCGAAGAGGCCGTCAGTCGCGCGCGTGCGGCGAATGGCGGCGGCGCCCTGTCCCGGGTCACGTTGCGTGCGGCGGTCATGGAAGGCGCGTTGTTGCGGCTGCGGCCGAAGTTGATGACCGTGTCCACCGTCATCGCCGGGCTGCTGCCCCTGATGTGGACGGATCGGGTCGGCGCCGAGGTCATGAAGCCGCTCGCCGCGCCGGTGCTGGGCGGCATGGTCTCGTCGCTGTTGCACGTGCTGATTGTCACGCCCGTCATCTTTTCGCTGATTCGCGAACGGCGGCTCGCCGACGTGACACCGGATGCGGAACAGGCCGGCGTTGGCGGAAGGCGCCGCGGCGTCCTGGTTGCCGTGATCGCCGTCGTGCTTGCCGCGAGCGCGGTCGGTGGCATCGGCCTGTGGCGCGCGCGCCATCCGGGCACGGAGGTGGCCGCGCCGTCATCGGTCGTCATGGAACGCACTCGTGCCGGCGATGTCGTCGTCTCGCTTCGGAGCCGGACCGGAACCATCGCGACCGGGCAATCGGCGTTCGAGATCGAGTTCCGCTCGGCCGCGACGGACGCGCTCGTCGACGTTGGAGACGTGACCGTCAACGGCGCGATGTCCATGCCGGGCATGCACATGTCAGCTCGTATGGACGTCGCGCGGTCCGGCATTCCCGGACGGTACGCGGTGTCAGCGCAGTTCGGCATGGCCGGCATGTGGAAGTTGACGGTGGAGTGGAACGGGCCTGCGGGGCGGGGAACCGTCGTGCTGAATGGAGATGTGCAATGACACGCAGACAGGGACTCCGGATTATTGCGTGGGCGATCGCGGCCGGCTCGATCTGGCCCATCGGCGCCCGCGCGCAGTCGGCGATGCCGCCCTCGCGCGTGTCACTGGATCCCGTGAGCGGCCAAACCGTCGAGGACCTCGTGACGATGGCGCTGCGGCAATCGCCAGCCGGTTTGGCTGCGCGCGCACGGATCGAGGTCGCGCGCGGTGAGGCCGAACAGGCCCAGCGGCGGCCCAATCCGATGGTGTCGTTCGAACGGCGCGATCAGATGAGCGGCACGGACAACCAGACCACGATTGGG
>Ga0184628_10001628_pt1 | contig 11081 bp, 25 predicted proteins | sample PLM4_5_b1_FD_133149 | JGI IMG/M metagenome (GOLD analysis project Ga0184628, IMG submission 133149) | Groundwater sediment microbial communities from an aquifer in East River, Colorado, USA - PLM4_5_b1 | ecosystem: Environmental > Terrestrial > Soil > Riparian zone | place: USA: East River...
GTTCCGATCCCTGCCAGAGGCTTTCACGGCATGTACCTCGAGATGAAGGCGGGCAAGAACAAACTGACGAAGGAGCAGAGCGAGTTTGGCGACTTCGTCACCAGTCGTGGCTACAGCTTTTACACCGCGTGGTCGGCGGGCGAAGCACTTACTGCAATAGGCTTGTATCTCGGGGTGGAGTTGCGCTATGGTTAACGGATTCGTATAGGAACTGGGCGGAACGCGGGGTCAAGGGGAGTGCAAAGCACTCCCCTTGGGTCGGAGGGTTATTTCATGAACTGATCGCTCTTGAACCACGTCTCGTAGTCGTTCTTGTCATGCCATGACACGAGGTACTTCTTGGGAGTGTAGTAGGGCTTGGTGCTGGTGATCTGCACCCGCTTCATCTCCGATCGGCGACATGCATTGTCGTACACGATCTCCGCCTCTTCGTAGTTGTCGCAGGTGAGCACCAGCTTGTTGGTCTTGCCTTTCGCCTGACCCCAGCCAGACATGAACTCATCGGTCATGGTGACCCAGTAGGTTCTTCTCATTTGTCCTCCTTCGGCGTCTTGGACGCCAGCACCTTCTCGTAATACCTTGCACGCTTGTTTAGCTTCTTAAGGGCTGTCTGAGCCCTTTTCAGTTTTACCTGCCACCTACCTATGGCTAACTCCGTTCTCGACGCCCTGATGGCTTGTATGACGTCAAGGGAGGGCTTCTCCTTCACGGGCTTGCGGTCGATCGGATACTCCTCTGCCCAGCTGTACATCTCGCGGTTGCCTGCGACGCTTCGATCGTAGGCACGCCGTCCGTTCATCCTGTCGTGACGCAAGCCACGCGTGTGTCCGAACTCGTGACCCACGACGTAGGCGAAGTCGGTGTGATCGATCTTCTCCCGTGGGATCCGAAGCTTGACCCATGTACCGCCGACCGAGGCACGCCCAGTCGAGTAGGTCTTGTCGCTGACCCAGTCGGCAGGTCGCGTGTAGACGATCTCGATCCTAAGTGCCCGCTTCTGGTAGGCAGGGCAGTCAGCCAGCTCGACCTTAGCCACGCGCTGGATGATCTTCTTCAGCTGGTCAGTTCGCCAGTGTGTTTCGTTGGTTATCTTCATTCGCCCTCCGTCTGGTTGATCACCGCTTGGTGACGTTTGATCTCACGCACCGCCCAGCTGTGACCACAGTTGAGAGAGCAGAAGTTGTTGTCGTCGTAGCGACCGTAGGTGCCGAAGAAATACTCGACACGCTCGTATTGAGTGCCCGCCTTTACGGTTCGCTTCTCGATCGGCTCACGCTTGAGAAGCTTCTGCCAGCCGATGCTTCGCCACTGTTTCGGCAGTGTCTTCCCGCACCACCTGCATTTTGGATTTGTTGATTTTTTCATGGTTAGTTGTTCCTCGCGTTTCCTGCGCGTTTTTCAATCAGCTCGTTCATCTTGCGAACCTCATTGACGTAGTCGGTCATGTAGATCACATGGGCGTCGATCGCCTGTGTCTGCGTCCAGCTCAGATCCTCGGGCTTGGCACCCAGCCCCGTGGCAATGCGGTACATGGCTTCACAGAACCACTGGATGGCTTCCGCCCGCTTAAGGTCATCATCGATGTTGGCGATGATGATGGTGCCGTCCTGAGTGAAATCACTCAGGACGTTCAGCGTGCACTCGTAGTGCGGTATCTCTTGCTTGTTCATGATTGTCTCAGCTCCTTCGCAAGATCCTTGCGTGCCCGTGCTCGGGCGCTTCTCATCGGTCGCTTTTCTTCCTTGGCGATCGCCTTGGCTCGGCGTTCGACCTTCTGGTTGTGGTGCTCGACCGCACGCACGAACAGGGATCCCACAGGGAGCTTGAACGTGTCGCGTGTGCCCTTCAGACGGAACCCGATAAGGGCTCCGTCTCTGGTCGGTTCGATCAACACGATGACCTCTTTGAGAGATCCGCTGTCGAAGATGTTGGACGCCGTCTCGCGTGTGACGGACTTGTTAAGCTTGGTCGGCATCGGTTACCTCCACGAACTCATACTCGCCGTTGATCCTGCGGATCTCAGGTCGCGTGTTCTGGTCGGGCAACCCTTCCTCGAACTCGGTCACTGGTTGGCGAAGCTTCTCGTAATACGACAGATCATTCTTGAGGCTGGCTCGACGTGAGCGAAGCTCGCCCTGACGATCCTTGATGCGTTCGATCTGGGCGTACAGCTCTTTGATCTGTTCAGCGTTCGTATCGATCGCAGTACCGACGCCGACGAGGTGGCTGTGAACGGTGAGCGTGTTGATCGAGTCCGCTCCCGTGGTGGTCGCCTTCAAGGCATCGATGACGCGGAAGCCGAGACCCTGCACGCGTCCCGCACGCTTCCATGCGACGGTGTTCTTGTCTTCCTTGAACTCGACGTCGAGCATAAACAGGTCAGGGTCGTCGAGCTTACCGCCCGAGATCGTCCATGTTCGATACTCCAGACCGAGCGGTGCGAGTATGGGGTTGACGCGTTCAGCTACCAGCTCGTGGATGATGCCGAACTGCTTGACACGCAGGTCACCGAGATCGGCAATGGCGTCGTGAAGTAACGGATAAAGTTTGATGATGGGCGTGTCGCGTGTGATGGTCAATGGTTCCTCGTCTGGGCGGTCGATGGTGACGGTGTAGACCTCGTCAGGATCTTCTTCGCCCGTGTGGACGATGGTGATGGTGTAGCTGTCGCCGTTGTTACCTGCGTCAGCCGTGAGCAAGGCGTCGAGTATTTTCTTGACGGTGGCTCGCAGTGGTGCGTCGCCTGCGTCGTAGGCGGTGTCGTCAGCTTCGTACAGTATGTCGTTCAGTTCGCTTCGGTCGATGGTGATGATGTTGTTCATGTTGATGTTGCTCCTCGGGAATATGTCCCATCTGCTATTATGCACATTGTGCAGGGGATGTCAAGTCCCCTCACAAATTAATTTTCGATCTTGTCGAGGAGTTCGAAGATCCGATCGGCATCACGCTCCAGTGATTTACGCCCGTAGGCGTTGAGGGTGTTCTCCTCCTTATCGCGAACCAGATCGTACACCGCCTCGAGTACGTAACGCAGGGTGTGATTGTTGAGAAATGTCTTGAGCTGTTCTTCGGGTGTCATGGCTTGATCTCCTCGCATGGATCCGCGTATCCGCCACATCCATTTTTCTCTAAACAGTCGGTATCCGTATCGCACGGGATGTAAGCACGCTCGCTTTGAGCCATAGAGACCTCCAGACGGCTTTTAACGTGCTCAGCCATAGTGCGGGTACCCTTTTCGTAGCCGACCGCGTAGCCAGCCACCCAGACGCAAAGAATGGTGATTCCAAGTAACAGGTTATGCATCGATCTGTACCTCCACGATCTCGAAGTCGGCACCCTGTCGGGTGCGGAATGCTTTGATCGGAACCAAAGCTTTGCGGTACGCCTCGAGCGTCACATCCTCGCGACGTCGGGCACCGTACTTGTGAGTGCCGTCGCCGTCGATCAGCTCCATCAACCTCTGTGCCGATCGGACGGGTTTCTTCCAATATGCCCAACCGTCGCTGTTGCGGTTCGTCCACTCGCGCAGGTTCTCGAGTGTCTTGATAGCGGAGCCAAGAATAGCGTGGTCACCGTATCGTTGTGTTGCGATTTGAATGTCGTAGTCGTTCATGTATTTCATAGTGTTTTAGGCTTCGATCAGCCCCTCCTCGATCAAGAAAGTGGTGGTACGTCCAAACCTTCCCTGAAGGGAATAGGCTAGACGCGTGTCATGAAGGTACTGCCAAGCGGAGAGCACCTGCTCCTCGCTGTCAGCGTCCTCGAAGCCCTCTGCCAATCCCGTCGCCGTGTACGGATCCATCGATTTGTAATCCTCGGTTTCTCGTAAGCTCATTAGTAGCCCTCCCCGACTAGGTAGTCGCGTTCATCCTGACCGTTGAGCGGATCCGATTCGTAGTACTTGACCCACTGGACGAGATTCTCGGCGAGCTTGCGTGCGTCGTCGAGCGTGAGCCTGACGCGGTAGCGGTGCGTGTCGCCTTGTTGAGTCTCGAGAGCGATCACAACGTGGGCGTCTTGGATCCCCTCGCGGGACGCAAAGAACATGTAGCTGATGGGTGCGTCGGTGATGACGGTTTCGTCACCGATCGTGACGCGTGGTTCCTTGATGATCTTCATGCTACCCTCCTGAGTTCTTCAGCACGGGCTGAGTAGGCGAAGTTGGTGATCTCACCGTTGAGATACTTGTCGATCTGGTTGCAGGCGTCACTGTAGGCGACGAAGCGACCGTTGTAATAGCTCTGCCAGCCGTCGTTGCCAGCCTTGGCGTGCTCGTTCCTCATGGACAATGCGTCCTCTGTCTGCACTTCGAGCCATGCCCGCAGGTCTTTGACGTCGCGTGTGTTGAGTGTGCTCTTCATGGTGATGTTGGGCGGGGTTTACGATCCCCGCTAACGTCTAAATTTCCGTCCAGTGTCAGTATGCACGTTGTGCACAAGAGTGTCAATCCCTAAATCGATATTTCTTTACACCGCGTGAGCACTGTCGATTTCACGTCGCGAAACGTCTCGTGCTTCTTGACCGTGCCCTTGAGCTTGACCGTGCGACCTGTCTCATCACCCAGCAGGTCGCCCGAGGCGAACCACTTGACCAATCCCTGCTCCGTCAGGATGGTGTAGAGGGCGGTGGTGCCGAAGTTGCCCTCGATGAACTTCACGCTCGAGAGCGTGCCCGTGATCTCCACACGCTCGCCCACCGTGCCGATGAACTCGCTGGTCTTCGCTACAGATGCCACCGCCTGACGCTCTACAGCCTGCTGGAGGCTCTTGAGGTAGCCTTGGGGTACGTAGGCAAGGATCCCGAGCTGTTGACGCGTCACAGCGTCCGCATCGAGGCAGGCGAGCAGGTTGGCGTTGAAGTCCGACTTGGATCCGTCGAGGCTCTTCACCCACTCGATCATGGCAGGCACCTTGCCGAGAGCCTCCTCGGCGTAGCGTCGAACGGGTTCGTACTCGGCACGCTCCTCAGCATCGACGTAGTGATCATTGAGCACGACCGAGACGTGAGCCTTGGTGGAGGTGCCACCGTTGCCTTGGTAGACGCTGGTGGAGGACACCCAGCCGAACACGCGGATCACCGCGTAGGCGACAGCCAAGATGCTCTCGACCGTGTAGGTGGGTGCGACGTAGGTGCCGTACGAGCCTTTCAGCTCCTCCTCGACGTCGGGCGTGTGGAGCCAGACAAAGCGGGCGTCGTGACCGAGGAAGTCCTTGAGGCAGGAGGAGCCGACGTTGAGCACGGCACCTGTCAGCTCGTTCTTGACCACGTAGGTGACCTTGCGCGGTCGCTTGGTGGAGCAGTGGTCGCACTTGCCGACCTCGATGAGCACACGATCGATCTTGGGAGCCTTGGGTGCGGTGGCTAACGTGAAGGTGCCACCCTCCAGAGCGTCCACGCGGGCACAGAACGTCCAGCCGTTGTACTTAGGTGCGTCACCCGAGATGGAGCACTTGTAGAACACCTGCTCGACCTCGAAGTCGTCGAGGATGGAGCGGGTGGTGACCACACGCTCGGCGTGCAGTTCGAAGCGTCCCGTGAAGCCACGCTTGACGGCACGGGCGTTGATCTTGTCGAGCTTCTCTTTGGTGAGCTGGTACTCGGTAGGGGTGAGGAGGGGAGCCCAAGGCTCGCCCTCCGTGATGATGTCAGGGTTACGCTCGGCAACCTCTTGGCAGTAGCTGTTGTCGCAGGTGGTGCCGACTGTGATGGGTTGCTCCTCGCAAACCTCGCAAAGTGTAGTGTTGATTCCGCTAGTCATGGTTCGTTTCTCCTTGTGTTTTGCTCACCCTCTTAAGATGAGTTTGTTTCCGTCCACGCTCTATTATGCACATCGTGCACACGGAGTCAAGCACATAATGAGTAAAACAAAGAATTATTTTTTGCTTGCTAAAATGCACAATCTGCGTTAAGCTCATACGGATGAGCATGACCGCCGAAGAATTTAGGGATCGACGACACGAACTGGGCATGACGCAAGCCGAGCTTGCCGAGGCTCTGGGGCTGTCGATCAGGGCTGTACAGTATTACGAGGAGTGCGGTGGCAAACGCGTCAAGGGCGTCCCTGTGCTCGTGGAGCGGGAGATGAGACGACTCAAGTCCAACCGAAAGCAACGCATGAAGGCACTGCTCTCGATCATGGAGGGTGCCTGATGGGACGCTTCGCCGTCGGTGACACAGCAGTGATCCGCAACGAAGGGATCCACGGCTTCAAGGAAGGGACGCACGGGGTGATCACCGAGGTAGGTGCACCCAGCGAGGACGGAGAGGACAGCGTCGCCTACAAGGTCGATACCGAGGAGCAAGGCAGGAGACGGTCAAGGTACATCGACGGCAAGGATCTCAGGGTTCCAGAACCAGCGGTGCCCAACCCTCTCTCCAAGGAAGCCAGAGAACAGCCGACGATCGTCAAAGCCAAAGCCTTGCAACGTGTCCTCGATCGTGATAAGGATCAGAAGGGAAAGGATCAGAAAAGGATTGCCAAAGCGAAGGGTAGCAGGGCTATTGCTAGGTCGAGAAACCCCAAAGCAGAGGCATCAGCGGGGACGGGGACGCCCTCAAAGGCGTCCCCGAAACCCAGTGAGCCAGAGAAACCCAGTTCACCGAAGCTGAGACCGCTCAAGGTTCACGCTCAGCCAAAGACAGCGAAGGTGCTAGCCACGGTAAAAAAGAAGGCGGATCCTAAACCGAAAGGAACGAAGGGAAAGCCCAAGCCTGTAGCTAAGACGTGAGTCAGGTGCTAAGGTAGCCCGCAAGAAGGCTCAGTTGCGTTAAGATCCCAGTTCGAGCAAACATTGTTTAACATCAGGTGCCAAGGAAATGTACGATCTGTTTATTGCCCAATGTAGCCGAGGTCAATAGCCAGATCGGCAAAGGCATCCCTTTAAGCACAATATCGCACCAATTAGGGAAAACAGGGCACTGGGCTTTGCTTAGGCACTCGACGAAGTGTATGAACGCAGTAGCTTTACAGAACGGTCACAAGATCGAGCAAATCGTTGATGTTCGTGCTGAATATGCCGATCAGGTGAGGTTCGCTAAGAAGCTGAAAGATGCTTGTGAAGCCTATTTGAGCGATCCTGACGATCCGCTTAAAATAGCCATTATTCCGCAAGCTGGCGAGATCGAGGTCGTTTACAACGATTACAAGGATCTGGACGACCGTGGAAAGCCTAAACGCAAGAAAAGCGATCTCGCCCGCTTGCTTACTGAGGTTCAGCAAGATCGGAAAATAGGCGTCGAGAAGATCAGCATCAAGCATCTGGATCTCCGCAAGTTCGCACTGGAAGCGCTTGCAACTGTTGACATGACAATAGATAAGTTCGCTAGGATGGAGGGAGCTTATACCGACAACAAGCCTAATCCGCTCGCTTCCGCCCTGAAAGTGCTGGATACGATCCAGCGTACCGAGGGAACGGATCTGAGAGGGGCAATGGCTAGCCTAGAAGAGGCTCAGACAGCTCGGCAGGTCGAACTGGTACCTCAGCACCTTTTGGACGAGATCGCCCGTCAGAACGGCTTTATACGCCAAACAGCGGGAACGGTCGAGACCCAGCTCACAGGTGACACGTACGAACCAGCGGGCGAGCCAGACAAGGAGCCTTGATCATAATCAAGCGCCTAAGTCGTGCGGGCAGTGAAACTTACAAGTTCGAAAGCAGTCCAAACTAAGGTAATAAGGAGGAGCAAACCATGCAACAAGAGCCAGAAGAAGGTCAGGAACCGATCGACCAGCCGTCCAAAGCGGGCGACTCAGTGGTCGTAATTGATGACCCAGAAGACGATAGCGTCGTAGTAAAGGATCCAGAGGAAGCGGAGGAAGCGGAAGCCGAGGAAGGCGACGACGCTCCGTAGCGGAGGATCACAAGCGGTGTACGGAGGGCGACTTGGCAAAGGTCGCCCTTTTTGCTTGCATAGGAGGATGAGGAGGAGTATGATCATACTCCTATGCATCATCATTGCCTGAGATGTGGGCACGACTGGGTCGCTCGGACTGATCGACCGCGTGCCTGTCCTCAATGTAAAACCTACCGCTGGGATCAGCCGATCGGCAAACCCCTCACCGAGACGATCGGACGCGAGGAACCAGCCTCTCCGATCGAGCGGGAGATCTCAGCCGAGCTGTCACGCGACGCGAAGCTTGCCAGCCTCCGCGACGCGGTCACCAAGGTCGAGTCAGGCGCCACCGCTGACGAGATCTACGGTGCTCCGCCGACCTCGCTCAATGACCTCCACGACAACGCACCAGAGACGCCCACGATCGTCCTCCCTACGCCACCAGATCCACACGTCGGTGAGACCGACTACGACCTCGACTTCAAGGAGCCAGCATAATTATGAAATCATCAAAAGACATTTGCCTGCAGATCAAGGAACTGGAAGAGACTCGCGACGAGGCGACCCGACGAGCGGTAACTCGCGTCGATGGATCGTCGGTCTGGCTCTTCCAATTAGCTCACCGTTCTCAAGGGTGGATCGACGCACTGGAGTGGGTGTTGGAAACGCGGAAGATCGCCCGACTCACAGTACAACTAGGACTCGATCAAGAGTTGATCGAGCAGGAAGTCCAACGATTGGAAGCTGAACAGGTCAAGCCTTGACTTCCACCGCACAATATGCATACACTTGTGGTTGATGAAAAGACAACCACAAGACTTCACCGTCGGCGACCGCTTTGCGATCCTCGACCGAGCTTACAAACCCACGGAGATCTGGCTCGTCACCAAGGTGTACGACCACGCGATCGTCTGTCACCCCGCCTCTGACGTCGAATCCGCTCGACCCGTAGCGGAGGAGCACTGGCAGACGCTCACGCTCACCGCCCGTAGCCTCGCCGTGCTCGACGTAGAGCTCCGACCCTTGCTCACGGTATCACCCGAGGACGATCTTCGCTTACGTGGCTTCCTAGCGAACGTGGAGCACGCTCTGATCAAGCAGGAGATCGACGCTCCCATACCCTACAACGCAGGAGAGTCACCCTATGCCAACTGACCGACGCCCGCCCTTACGCGAACTAACCCGAGCCGACCTCATCTGCTGGAGCCTCTACGCCACAGGAGCGATGATCTGGCTCCACGGCTACTATCAGATCCTCCCCGAGACCAAACGATACGAGATCGCCCTCTCGGTGATCTTCCTTGTCGGTGCTTTAGTGCTCACTGCACTCAAGCCACCGCTACGAACCGAAACAACACAAAAGGAGACAACATGAAAACACCAACCAACGCCGACACCATCACCTTCCTTCAGCAACGTCTGAAAGCGATCGACAACGAACGCTCACGTCTCGTACAGGCGATCAACCTGCTCACGGTCACCGAGCTGGTCGCTCAGGACACGGCTGTCAAGCGGAAGCTTACGATCACCGACGGTCAACCCAAGGTAAGGAAGACGAAGAACCCGACCAAGCTCGACCGCATGCACAAGGGCAAGCCCTTGCCGTGGCGACCGAACAGGAACGCCAAGCCCTTCACCCAGTCGGTGTACGACACGCTGGCTGACGGTATCCCGCGCACAACCGATGTCGTCCACCAGACGGTCGTTAAGACCCATCCCGAGGTCACACGGCAACAGATCCAGTCCGTCCTGACCCACATGAAGTACACCTCGCGTGTGACGCTTGCCAAGGGTCTCTGGCGTCGCAAGCACGCACGCTACCGCACGGCGATCGCACTTTCCGAGCTGGACGGTGGCAACGGCATCTGTGCCGACCAGATCCAGACGAAGAACCGCGACAAGATCACGGCACGCCTCGATCGCGAGGTCGCCGAGGGTCGCTACTTCAAGGTGATCGAGAACGGCAAGACGTGGTATCGCTCTACCCCGAGTGCGTCTGTGCCCAAGGCGTCCCAGTGACACGGCGCAGGATCGTTACACCCGAAGCGGTAGCGATCGTCATCGCTTCGACCATCATGCTGATCGTGCTGGTCGCCGTGTATTTCATCGTCGAGTGGGTAAAGGAGAACAAATGAACGAAGAACGCGACAGGGCGATTGAAGAAGCCAGAAGCACGACCATTAGAGCATCGGCAACAGAGTTCAAGGATTGCGAGTTCACACAGGAACAAGCGATCAGCGTCGGTGCGGCATACGGATTTAACGAAGGCTTCGATGCAGGAGTAGCCCACGAACGGAAGCGGATAGCTGACAAACTTGACAGCATTTTAACGAGTTACGGTGACAACGACCGAATTAGCGATATTCACGATTTCATCGAACGGCTACGCAAGGATGGAGGACAACACGATGATTAATCAATGCGAATGCGGTCACGGTGAAAACGAACACGATTCATTGGAAGGGTTTTGTTGTCAGGTTGACTGTTTCAAGTTTCAAGGTTGCACAGGCTACCGCCCCAAAGCCGAACCGCCCGAACACCGAACTGTCTCAAAGCGGTCAGGGCGAATGAAGGATTGCTATGTCGAGGAGTGTCTAGATTGCGGAGCGGTTGGCAGTATGTTGGATGAACCTTGCACACCCGAACCCAAAGCCGAGCCGCCCGAACTGTGCAAGTGCGGTCACTTCGCTCAACAGCACATTTACGGCGAAGGGAAGTGTCGGAGTGGGATTGTGGTTTGCCCTTGCGACAAGTTCCGTCCCGAACACGAACCCAAAGCCTCGCCATCGCTTGAAGATGCGGCTCGTGAATATGCAGAAAAACATTACGACAAGCCTTGCTCAGAGGTCGTGGCATTCTTCGCCCGACAGCAAGAGCCACGGATACGGCGAGATGCGGTTGCTGAGTTCGTGCAACGGGTTGCTGACAAGCATTCGAACGGTGGCAGTCTAGGTTATTCAGACGCAATGCGAGAAGTGCAAGAGGAGATGCTCGATGAAAAATGAATCGCTTGAAGAAGCGGCGGTAGCATTTGCGAATAGCTACAAAGACGGCGAATGTACCGACACTTACGAACTGATGGCATCCTTCGCCCGACAGCGCGAGCGAGATGCGGTCAGCGAGTTCGTGCGGAAGCTGACCGAGCAAGTGCCTTACCTGTCGTGGTACATACGCAAGCGGATGCGGGCGATCGAGAGGGAAATGCTTGACCCAAGTGCTACCCTGTCACCAGATGCACGCGATCAAGA
>Ga0184628_10001629_pt1 | contig 11080 bp, 8 predicted proteins | sample PLM4_5_b1_FD_133149 | JGI IMG/M metagenome (GOLD analysis project Ga0184628, IMG submission 133149) | Groundwater sediment microbial communities from an aquifer in East River, Colorado, USA - PLM4_5_b1 | ecosystem: Environmental > Terrestrial > Soil > Riparian zone | place: USA: East River...
CACCCATCACAGCCCGCGGCGTCACGGCGAAGCAGCAGCCGCTCGGCGGGCGACAGTCTGATCACGTCGCGCAGCGGGCGGCCCGAGAGCTGCTCGATCCGCAGCACCAGCATCTGATGCTGGGGGAATTGATCCTCGGCGTACAGGATGTCGGGCTGGTCGGGCGCCGAGCCCTCCCAGCCGTGGAAATGTCGTTCGGTCAGCAGTCGGTGGCGCAGCTCGGGGAGGGTGAGGCGGGCGAGATCGGACGGGAAGAGGTCGCCCTCGAAGTTCGCTTCGACCTTGGCTTCGACGGCATCGATGACTTCTATTTCGACGACGGCGTCCGCATGCGTGCGCGGCAGCGAACACCCATGAGGGTGGAACATCTGATCGGCCACCCACGCGACAGCCAGCAGGCCGATGGGAGCGGCGACGCCGAGAACCGATACCGCCAGCGCGCGCTTCGTCACGTCCCCATTTTGAGCCTGTGAAAGCGAACGCGCACGCGCGAATCATTACGGCGCGTTCATATTCCGACGGGACGCGGCGCGACGAATCCTTTACCGGCGCCCGGCGCAGCCGGTATTCTGGGGGTCTTGGGTTCGTAACACATCGCTTGCTAAGGAGATCGCATGGTTATCGTTCGTCGTGGAAGTCGCTTGATGCTGGCCGCGGTGCTGGCGTCGCTGGTGCCGCTGGTCGGGTGCGCGAAGGGGAATGTGAACAGCGGGACGGGTGGAACGAGCGGCATCGGCGGCAGCGGCAACACGGGCGGCGTGGGGATGGACTCTCCGTTCTACGGGCTGCCGGCCGCCAAGGCGCTGCACGTCCAGGGCAACAAGCTGGTCGACACGACGGGCGCGACGGTTCGCCTGCTGGGCGTGAACCGCGCCGGGTCGGAGTACATGTGCTCGCCGCCGACGGTGGGCGGGACGACGTTCGACGGCTCGACCGGCCCAAGCAGCATCACCGCGCTGTTGACCTGGAACATGAACACCGTGCGCCTGCCGCTGAACGAGCACTGCTGGCTGGGAATCAACGGCTCGCTGATCAGCGCCGACGAGTACCGGGCGAGCGTCGTCGATTACGTGGTGCGCCTGAACCAGCGCAACCTCTACGTCGTCCTGGATCTGCACTGGTCGGCGCCCGGCAGCACGGTGATCATGGGCGGCTCGGGCGGCAACCAGCTGGTCACGATGGCGTTCGCGGACCACGCGATCGAGTTCTGGACGTCGGTCGCGACCACGTTCAAGGACGACCCGATGGTGATCTTCGACCTCTTCAACGAGCCGATCCTGAACGCCAACGACCGCTTCGGGAACGCGCCGATCACGCCCGACAACAGCGCGTGGGGATGCTGGCGAAACGGCTGCAGCGTCGCCAAGGGGCAGGTCGCGGGCATGCAGCAGATGCTGAACGCCGTGCGCGCCACCGGTGCCCAGCAGGTCGTCGTCGCGGGCGGCATCGAGTGGTCGCACAACCTGGACATGTGGCTGCAGTTCAAGCCGGACGATCCGACCGGCAACCTGATGGCGGCGTTCCACGTCTACCAGCGGCCGCTGTCCGACTGCGACACGCAGGCGTGCTGGGACGGAGCGCTGAAGGCGGTCTCGCAGAACGTCCCGGTGCTGACGGGCGAGATGGGCGAGCAGGACTGCGCGCACGGCTTCATCGACCAGTACATGGCGTGGGCGGACGCGCAGGGGATCAGCTACCTCGGCTGGGCCTGGAATCCGCAGGCCTGCAACACGTTCCCGGCGCTGATCACCAACTTCGACGGCACGCCGACGGCATTTGGCCAGGGTCTGAAGGACCACCTGGCGACGTTCCCGGCGTTGCACTAGCGCGCGCGTCGGACCCCTCTCCCTAACCCTCTCCCCGCTTCGCGGGGCGAGGGGATAAGAAGAAGGGTCCGTCCTCCCGGCTCGGGAGGATCAACAGGACTACTTGGTCTCGGGGGCCGGGGCGGCCTTCATTTCCTTCGCGCCCTCGGTCTTCGCCGCGTCGCCCTTGGCGGCCTTGTCCTTCTTCGTGGTCTTCTTCTTGGGCGCGTCGGTCTTCGGCGCGTCGGCCTTCGGGGCGTCGGCCTTCGGCGCGTCGGCCTTGGCGGGCTCTTTCATGTCGCCCGCGGGGGCGGCCGCGACCGTGCGCGGCTTGCTGACATGCTTGCTGGTCGGCGTCGCCGCCAGGGCCGAGCCGGTCATGAGAGCGAAGAGCGACAGGCCGATCATCGTTTTACGAATCATGGGAATCCTCCGGTTGGTCTTGGTCGCGACATGCGACGAGGGATGTGATTGCAGCACGGGTGCCAGCGCACGCCGGCCGCCCCGGCCGTGATTTCCCGCGCGCGGACGCGGTGCCGCGGGCGGTCGTGGGGCGGTTTCGCTGTGCGCGCGCGCAAATCCGCGCCAGCCGCCAGGGACCTACCCGAACCAGTAGGCGAGCTTGACCATGAAGACGTTGTCGGCGGCGCGGCCCTGGTACAGGGGCCGCAGCTCGAAGGTGGCGCCGTTCGGCGACGGCATCAGCGCCGGATCCTGTGAGCGCGTGTAGACAACGAACAGCGTCGAGCCGAGGCGGTACTCCCAGCGCAAGACCAGGTTCACGTTGAACGTCGCGCGCTCCGTGTCGGGGTTCGGCGGCAGGGCCGGCGCGGGCTGCAGGTCGGAGATGCGGACGAGGCCGCCGGCCGGCTGCGTCACCGTGAACAGCGGGTCGTAGTGGACGCGCGCCAGGAACAGCTGCGTGTAGAGCTGCAGCGACAGCTCGGGTGTGAAGGTGTAGGCGGCGCGCACCGTCGCGCCGAGGCTGGCCGCCGTCTGTGTCCCGAACTGGTACATGACGGCGGTCGGCGGCCCGTCCTTCGCGTAGTAGCGCGGCGCGCCGCTCTCGTAGCCGGCGGTCGGGAGGAACGCCAGCTCCAGCCGCGACAGCGCGCGCAGCGCCACGGTTCCGTTCAGGCCGAAGATGACGCCGCCGCCGCGCCGCACGTCGAAAACCGAAGACAGCCACGCCGTCAGCGGGCGCCGCGGATCGGTTCCGACCTCCGCGGTGGCGCCGAGGCTGGCCGGCCGCTGCAGCGCCGTGCCGTCGCCGGTCTCGCGATCGTCGAAGTAGGCGCCGCGCGCGTGCGCGTTGAAGTACACCGTCCAGAAGCTGCGCAGGATCACGTACGTCCCCAGCACCAGCTCGTTCCACAGGTTGACGCCGTCCAGCGTCGTGCGGAAGTTGAAGCCCAGCGACGTGGTCGTCTCGGCGGTGAAGCGCGTCGGCGCCAGCGTCCGGTAGCGCAGCCCCCAGTACGACTGCCAGTCGTTCTTCCGTTCCAGGTAGCCGACGTCGTTGAATTCGAGCATCCGGCCGGAGAGGTGTTGCCCCCAGTTCCACAGCCAGTGCGCGCCGCCCTCCTTGCCGACATACAGCGATCCGCCGGGCGCCCACCGGCCGGGCAGGATGTCTTTCCCGTCAGGCGAGTAGCGTGGCGGGCCGTTGCGCAGCGTCGTGCCGACCACCTGCCACAACGCCGCGTAATCTCCCGCGGGGGATCGCCAGCGGCCGTCGGTGCTGATGACGTAGGCGTCGTTGGTGCAGCGGCCGCGCAGGCTCGGCGCCAGCGCGCAGGTGGAGCTGACCGGCATCGGCGTCTCGAAGCGGTTGACCGCCGACGCGAGCACGCCGATCTCGGCGTTCGCGGTCAGCTTGCGCTTGAGGCGCGCGACGTTGAACGTCGTCCAGGGATCCAGCCGGCGCAGCGTGCGCACGCCGCCGACGTCGATGATCTCGATGTCGTTCGGGCCCGTCAGCGCCGAGATCAGGCCGACGGTGTTGCGCGTGCCGATCGTGCCGACCAGCTTCGCCGCGCCGTAGAGGGGCGTCGGATCGGGGCGCGCGACCAGGTTCTCCCTCGACTCCAGCACCGGCGTCACGGGCTGCCGCCCGATCCGCCGCGTGTAGACCAGCGGCCGCACCGTCGCGAACGCGTCGATCCCCTCCAGGAAAAACGGCCGCTTCTCCGGGAACGTCGTCTCGAAGGTCGACAGGTTCAGGATGACGGTGTCGGCTTCCACCTGACCGAAGTCGGGGTTCAGCGTCGCGTCCAGCGTCAGCTCGTTGGTGACGTGCGCGCGCGCGTCCACGCCGGCGGACGCGCCCGCCCACCAGCCATTTTCGATCGTCGTGTCGGCGTCGGCGGCGCGGTAGCCGCCGCGCCCGAGCACGAATGGCCGCAGCTCGATGGCGTGGCGTGGGGCCAGGTCGCGCAGGCCGTCGAGCCGCCCGAACAGCGGTATCAGCGTCGCGGCGCTGCGCGGGTAGAACGCCCAGTCGTCGGTCTCCTGGCGCGCGTCGATGAAGCGCCGCACCTGGAACCCCCAGTCCTGCACGGGCAGCGCCGAGAAGCGCAGCACCGACAGCGGGATGCGGAACTCGGCCGCGTAGCCGCGGCCGGTGTCCGCGACCTTCGCTTCCCAGACGGCGTCCCAGTCGCTGGAGTACGCGGTGTCGTCGAAGTGGATGCCGTCGGACAACATGCCGGCGGCGTTGACCGCGAAGTGGAACGCGCCGACGCCGGTGCGCCGGCTGTCGATGTCGAACCAGACGCCGTCGGACGGGATCTGCGAATCGCGGCGGGCGAGCCGGCGGACGATCGGCGCGTTCAGCTGCTCGCAGTCGATGCCGACGTACAGGTTCTTGTCGTCGTACAGCACGCGCACGGTGGTGGGCTCGCTGGGGGGCGCGCCCTCGTCGGGAAAGTGCTGCACGAACCCGCCCGACGGTGCGGCGGCCGCCCACACCGCGTCGTCCAGGCGGCCGTCGATGACCGGCGGCTGGGGCGTGCGCGTCGCGGTGATGTGGGGGCGCGGCGGCAACGCGGTGGGGGCGACGGGCCGCGCCTGGGCGAACACGAACGCGAGGGCGGCGATGGGGGCGGGCGACACGGACCGCAGACATTGTATAACCGCATCCGATGGCAACCACGGATCGCTTGGTCGAGCGCCTCGCCGAGTTGATCTCGTTCGACACGCGCAATCCCGACGGGGACGAGCGGCCGCTGGTGCACCGGCTGGGCGCCGAGCTGCGCGCGCTGGGCGCGGCGTCGGTCGAGGAGGTCGACGTCGGCGACCACGCCTACGTCTACGCGCGCTTCGGCGCCGGCGATCCGCGCCTGGTGCTGAACGCCCACGTCGACACCGTGCCCGCCAACGAGGGCTACACGTCGCCGCCCCACCTGCTGGTGCGGCGGGGCGATCGGCTGCACGGGCTCGGCACCGCCGACATCAAGGGCGCGATCGCCGCGATCCTGGAGGCGCTGGCGGCCGGCCCGGTCTCGCGGCCGGTCGGCGTGTTGTTCTCGGGCGACGAGGAGCGCGGCGGCAACTGCGTCATGGCGTTCCTCGACAGCGACGCCGCGCGCGGGCTGGAACGGGCGATCGTCTGCGAGCCGTCCAGCTGCCGGGTCGGCGTTCGCCACCGCGGCGTCGCGGCCGCGACCGTCACGCTGGAGGCGCCGGGCGGGCATTCGTCGCGCGTCGACGAGATGCTGAACCCGATCGCGGCGCTGGCGCGCGCGGCGGTCGCGCTGGACGACATGGGCATCGAATACCGCGCCAAGGGGCCGCCCGGGTTCAAGGGCATCAACCTGAACGTCGCCGGGCTGGACGGTGGCATCGCGTTCAACGTCGTCCCGACGCGCGCGACGCTGACGTTTTCGCTGCGGCCGGCGCCCGACGATCGCGCCGAGGACCTGCTGGCGGAGGCCGAGCGTCGCGTGCGCGCCGCGACGTCGCCGAACGGGATCGCCTGGTCGGTGACGACGATTCATCCGTCGCTGCGGCCGCGCGACCTGGCGGGCTTCGAGCCGCTGCTGGGCGCGCGCATGGCCGACCCGGTCGATCTCGGCTACTGGACCGAGGCGTCGCGCTTCTCCGAGCGCGGGATCGACGCGGTCGTGTTCGGTCCGGGCGACGTCGCGCAGGCCCACGCCGCCGATGAATACGTCGAGATGGCCCAGCTCGAGACGGCGCGCGCCGCGTTTTCGCACGTGCTCCGGTGATGGAAGCAGATATCGTCCAGCGCTTTCTCGAAAGCGTCGGCGCCAAGGCCGACATCGATCTGTACCTGCGCCTGCACCGCGCGCAGCGCAAGGAGAGCTTCGCGATGCTGGCGCCCAACGCGCAGATCGTGAAGAGCGCGCTCGACCCGCTGCACTTCGACCTGCGCATCCTGGCGGGGCTGGGCCTGGTGCCGGTGGTGGTGCTGGGCGTGCTGGAGCCCAAGGACGCGGACGCGCAGGCGACGCGCGTGTCGGAGTGGCTGGTCGAGGACGACGTGCCGTGCGACATCGTGCGGGCGACGGCGCATCCGGCCGTCAGCGCGGAGACGCTGGCCGCGATTCGCACCACCGTCGCGCGGGGCGCGATCCCGCTGGTGTCGCTGGAGGCGACGGCGGCGCTCACCGGCACCGACGCGCGCTTCGATCTGCTCGCGTCGCTCGCCGCCGCGGTTGAGACGCGCAAGATCGTCTTCCTCAGCCGGCGGCCGGGCCTGGTGCCGAACGGCGGGGCGATTCCGCCGGTGGTCAGCCTGGCGACCGACGCGCAGCGGCTGCTGGTGCCGGGCGCGCTGCCGCGCGGGCAGGCGATGCTGCTTCGCCAGGTCAAGCGGGTCGTCGAGGCGGTTCCCCAGCGGCTCAGCGTCACGGTCGTCAACCCGCTGCAGCTGTTGCGCGAGCTGTTCACGGTCAACGGCGCCGGCACGCTGATCCGGCGCGGGTCGCGCATCGACGTGCACACCAGCTGGGCGGGCATCGATCGCGCGCGCATCGAGACGCTGTTCGCGTCGGCGTTCGAGCGGCCGGTGCGCGACGACTTCTTCGCGCAGCCGCTGGAGCGGATCTTCGTCGAGGAGAACTATTCGGGCGCGGCGGTGATGCAGGTGACGCCCGTTGTCCCGTACCTGACCAAGTTCGCCGTCGAGCGGCAGGCGCAGGGCGAGGGCATCGGCGGCGAGCTGTGGTCGCTGCTGGCGCGCGACTTCCCCAGCTTCTTCTGGCGGTCGCGGCCGGCGAATCCGATCACCGCCTGGTACGGCAAGCAGTGCGACGGCTTCGTGCGCGGCCCCGAATGGCACATCTTCTGGCGCGGCCTGCCGCCCGAGACGATCGAACCGGCGATCCGCTACGCGCTCGGCCTGCCCAGCGACTTCGGTTAACCCCGGGACCCTCAAAGGGTCCCGGCCCCCCCGCGATGAGCTCCGTGCGGCGAAGCCGCACTACGCTCGACGCGCTACCAGGCCGCTACTTCGTCTTCCAGAGGGCGGCGATCGCGGCCGGGCCGCCGCCGCGCACCGGATCGGCGGTCGGCAGGCCGACGCGCGCGATCTCGCGATCGCTGCCCGGGCGCTCGCCCGGTTTTCCGTATCGCATGTTGGGCGACGTGCCGACCGGGTAGGCGCCGACGACGCGGAAGTCGGCGCTGGCGCCGTCGTTCTTGTGCGCGACGCCCGCGGGGATCACGGCCACGTCGCCTGCCAGCAGCGTGACGGAGACGCCGCGCTCGCCGCCGAGGAGCGCGGTGACGCGGCCCTGGTAGATGCCCAGAACCTCGTGCGCGGTGCTGTGGTAGTGGTGCACGCCGTAGAGCCCGTTCCGCCACGCCGACGACCAGCCGTTCGTCGCGAACATCTCCTCGAACGCGGCCGCGTTCGGCGTCGCCAGCACGCCCCGGTAGATGAGCACCGGCAGCCGGCTGTTCGGGAACACACCGTCGTCCGCGAAGACGTGCGTCTCCGGCTCCCGCGCAGATGCCATGCCGCAAACAGTAGCTCCGGTCCCCTCGCCCCGCGAAGTCCGATCCCCTCGCCCCGCGTAGTCCGATCCCCTCGCCCCGCGTAGCGGGGAGAGGGCCAGGGAGAGGGGTCCCCGTGCCGCGGGCAACGCGAGGGCGAGGATCTCCCTCCGAATTAGTTAGCTTCCTTACCGCGATCCCCGGCAATCGTTTCCACACGGGCAACGGCTGAGCCGATTTCGCGCCGTCATGTCCGGAAATGAGCCGCCGGGGCCTCCCCTGTGACACTCTTTCTCGGCGTGCAAGCGGCGAGACGAAGGTCCACGATCATCGAGGTCGCCGCCAAGGCGAACGTCGCGTTCAGCACCGTGTCGCGTGTGCTGAACGGCGGCTACGCCAGCCCGGAGGTGCGCGCGCGCGTCGAGCAGGCGGCCCGCGAGCTGAACTACACACCGTCCCCGATCGCCCGCAACCTGAAGACGGGCCGCCAGGGGTGCATCGGCGTGGTCGTCGAATCCAGCCAGTGTTCGTGGTTCACGCAGGTGCTGGGCGGGATCGAGGAGGCGCTGGCCGACAAGACCGTGAGCGCGCTCCTCGGCAGCCTCAACCTGCGCGGCAGCTACGACGTCAGCACCATCGAGCGCTGGATCGCGGACCGCCGCGTCGACGGCCTGATCTTCGCGCGTTGCACGCGCCACGAGGAGAGCCTGGTAGCGCAGGCGCGCGACGCCCAGATCCCGATGGTGTTCATCGCGCCCGACGAGAACTTCTCGGCCGGGCCCGTGTTCGTCGCGCGCAACCGCGAGGCGGCGCGCATGCTGAGCGAGCACCTGATCGCGCTCGGCCACCGGCGCTTCGCGTTCCTGGGCCCGCCCGAGACGACCGCGGACGCCTCCGAGCGGCTGAACGGCCTGCGCGAGGCGCTGGCGGAGCGCGAGCTGGAGCTCGAAGCGGCGCACGTGCACTTCGGTGAGAGCTTTCCCCTCAAGGGCGGCGCGGGCGCGGTCGCCGAGCAGTGGCTGGCGCTGCCGCGCGCGTCGGCGCCCACCGCGGTGATCTGCGGCAACGACATGCTGGCGATCGAATTTCTGCGCGTGATCCTGCAGCACGGCGTGCGCGTCCCCGACGAGCTGTCGGTCGTTGGCTTCGACGGCGTGCCGGAGGGCGCGCTGTACTGGCCCGGGCTGACGACCGCGAAGCAGCCGTCGCAGGCGCTGGGCAGCGCGGCGTGCAAGGCGTTGATGCAGATGATCGACACCCCGGAGGTCACCAGCCCGGAGCGCGTCGATCTCCCCGCGGAGCTGATCGTCCGCGAGAGCAGCGGCCCCGCGAAGTCGTCGCTGAAGCGCCGCTGATTTATCGCCTCTCCCCCTTGGGGGAGAGGCCGTCGAGCCGGAGGCTCGGAGGGTGAGGGGCGACCTGGTGCGGCGCCTCCAACCGATAGTGCGGCCGGCACGAGGAGAGGAGGAGACTCTCCCCCCGTGCCGGACGCTTCCCCATACACCCCGTGCAGGCGCGGGCTTGCGCGGGGATGCTTGCGCTACTCCCTCACATCGAGCGCACGAAGTTGACGACGTCGGCGCGCTGCGCCGCCGTCAACCCGTTGAATGCGTTGCGCGCCGCCAACCCCTGGCCGTCATGCGCGCCAACCGCGCAGGGGATGTCGCCGCAGCGGCCGTCATGCAGCAGCAGAGGGCGGAAGCGGATCCCCCAGAGCGGCGCGGTGCGCATCCGGCGCGTGACGGCGATGCTGTCGCCCGCGTTGCCGATCATGTCGCCCAGCGCGCCCATGTCGTGCACCAGGAAGTCGGAGAACGGCTGGAACTGCAGGTTGCTGGGAACGCCGTTGGGCGCCGGGCTGGGCGTCACGAACACGCGCCGCGTGTGACAGTTGGCGCATCCGATCTGATCGTAGAGCGGCGTACCGCGCGCGATCGCACCCGAGTTCGACAGATCGCGGGGCGGCGGCGCGAGGTTGGTCATGAACCGCTTGAAGTTGTCGATGTCCTTCTGGATCAGCGTGATGCCGCCGGCGCAGCTTCCGACCGGGTCATCCGTTCCGGCCGGGACGCCCGCGGGTGCCGGCTCCGCCAGATCGTCACAGCCGGCCGGCTGCGGGATGCCGTTGGGCGCCGATTCGGTCGCGAACGCGGTGACGGACACGCCGCGGAAGCAGCTCTGCGTGGTGATGCCCATCTCGTTCGTGTAGGCGTCGGCCGAGAACTGCAGCAGGTTCGGGACGCCGGCCTTCCAGCCGAAGCGACCCACCCGTTGCCCGCCGATGCGCTGGTTGACGTCGCGATCGTTGGGCAAGACCGTGGTGACGATGTTGGCGATGCCGCGCGTCGCGGCCGGCTGACCAGCCGCCATGCTGGTGAAGAACGAGTCGGGCATGGCGTCGACGAGGCCGAGGCCGAAGAGCGGCGTGGTCAGGCGGCCGACGTTGCGCACGGTCGCCTCGGGCGGCTCGACTTCGAGCGGCACGTTGCACGCCTGGCCGTTCGCGCCCGTGAACGAGCCGACGGTGAATAGCTGTCGCAGCGATCCGCCCCGGTTCCCGAGCGGATCGAAGACGCCGTTCACGAACCGGCCGAAGCGCCGTTCGATGCGCGTGGCGGATGCCCCTCCGATCGCCCCCGCGTCGTGACAGACCGCGCAGCCCTCGGCGTTGAAGATCGGTCCCAGGCCCTCGTCCAGCTCCTCTTCGGCCATGAAGTTGGCCTTGAACTCGGCGAAGTTCTTGTCGTTGGTGCTCGTCCCCGGTAGTCGGTCGCCCAGCAGCGCCGACTGCTCGACGAAGATGTCCTCCTCTAGATCCGCACACCCCACCGCGCCAATCATCCCCCCCGCAACCAGAACAATCACTGTTCTTCTTGCTTTGGTTTTCATGATGATTCCCTTCTTTGGTTTGCGCGCATTGTCCGTGCGGGGGAGCGAACGGATGCGCGACATAACTGTAGGACTGCTCGATCTCCGACGGCAAGAAGTGTCTGAGGAAACGCAACGAAGGCCGGCAACGTTTGCGCCGATCGTTGGTTGCGATCACAAACAACGATCGCAGCAGGCAACAAATCGTACAAACGACCGCAAATAACGACGGCTGAGACGCGCAACGTTTCCGTCCGGTGCGGTCTGCACTGGAAACGTTTTGGTGCGCTCGCACTGGAAACGTTTTGCTGGATGGCTGAGTCGCGCTCCGGTCCCCTCGCCCCGCGAAGCTCCGGTCCCCTCGCCCCGCGAAGCGGCTCGCCATTAGTCACGGGCGAGGGCTTCGATGGCTTTTGCCGCCACTCGGACGTCTTTTAGGCCACGGG
>Ga0184628_10001630_pt1 | contig 11071 bp, 10 predicted proteins | sample PLM4_5_b1_FD_133149 | JGI IMG/M metagenome (GOLD analysis project Ga0184628, IMG submission 133149) | Groundwater sediment microbial communities from an aquifer in East River, Colorado, USA - PLM4_5_b1 | ecosystem: Environmental > Terrestrial > Soil > Riparian zone | place: USA: East River...
AGCCAAAAGTCTTTAGATATTCAACTATTAGTTCCATGGTTTTCCTTTGTTGAATGGCCCTATCCGATCGTCATCTGGGCTGCAATTGATTTGTTTTCTTGGCGCCGATGGCCAGCCTCGTGCTTTGCCGGCAAATTTTCTTGCGCGGCTGTTTAGCGGGGGCGCACGATTTCAACGGAACATTGGGCGCGCGTGGCTATCGCGGTGGATACGCTGCCGAGTAAAAAACGTCCAAGGCGTCTGAGCCCTCGGGCGCCCAGGAAAATGCAATCAACTTTAAGCCGCTCGGCTTCCTCTAGGAGAACCTCCTTGGGATCACCATCCCTGACGATTGCAGAGACGCTGATCCCGCAAGCTTGTAGCTTAGCGGTCGAGGGCGCCAGAATGTTTTCGAGCCACGCCCGCTCATCTTTGAAGCCATCTTCGGTCCAATCCAAGGCTGTTGACATGGCTCGATCTAAGACCGCGACCAGATGCGCCTGGGTGTCAGGCGGCCAGGCGCGTCTGGCGACCCCATCTACAGCAAGCGCCGCACTCGGAGAGCCATCCACGGCAATGAGGATTTGCCGAGGGTGGGTATGCTCAGCGAGACGGCTACGTGCAACCCGCACTGAGCAACGCGCTTCGGTCAGCACAGTTTGTGAAGTGCTGCCAAGCAACAATCGGCCGAGCACCGCGCGGTTGTGCGAACCGAGGACGATGAGGTCCGGTTTCCACTGATCGGCTTTTTCGACGATCGCCCATGCGGGCGACTGCCCACAAACGTCCGTCCGTACTTGCCAGGCGGGGAATTGTGCGTGCAGCCGTTTTTTTGCATTGTTTGCCCATCGACGTGCTTCCTCGAGAGCATGGGCAACTTGTTCCACCCGGTGTTCCACCGCGCTCGAGTCATAATTCTTCAAAGCCGCCTTGGGGGCATCGTCTGCCGACGACAGGCCGTGAGGTATGAAAATGTCGGCGACGCTGATAACGATGGCGTCGACCTCCGCTGGCAGTCCGGCCCGGAGCAAATCGTCCAGCGCCGTGTCAGCCGAACGAGAACCGTCATAGGCGATCAGCAGTTTCATTTTATCGTTCACGAACTGGACTCCCTCGGCCTAATCAAGAAACGTTTGCCCCGAGCACTTGCAGTTGGCCGACCTGCATGAACTTGCCTCAGCTGGCCGACCCCTTGAGCTATGAACCTAGTAACTTTAACAACAGGCGCGAATTTTTCAGCGCAGCCTCGGCGTCATTGAACCTGGTTTTTTACGCCGCTGCGGATTCTTTTGGCCTCAAATAAATCGCCCTGCGCAACCGGGATAGCGACTGTTGCGTCATTCGAACTCGGACCGCCGGAAATCGAGGTCCATTTGACGACTCCCAGAACGACGGCGATGGTTGCCAGCAAAATGGCGACCTTAACCAGGCCTACTCTTAACCTCCGACTCGATGATCTTCGTGCCGGGCTTAGGCTCTTTGCGCGAGATGTGGATTGCGGCTCCCGAAATTTTCGTTTTCACTAGAGAAGCTAGAATTGAGATGACCAGTATTCCTGCCACCACCGCCAAGGAGACCGTGATTGGAACCTTATAAAAATCGACGATCATCATCTTGATGCCAACGAAACACAGGACAAAGGAAAGCCCGACCTTGAGGTAGCGGAACATCTCTAGTATTCCGGCCAACAGAAAGTAGAGGGCGCGCAGGCCCAAAATGGCGAATATGTTGGACGTGTAAACAATGAAGGGATCGAGCGTGATGGCGAAGATAGCGGGGATGGAGTCGACGGCGAAGATGACGTCGGTAGTCTCGATCACCAGCAAAACCACGAAGAGAGGCGTGGCCCAGCGGCGCCCATCGATGCGGACAAAAAAGCGTTGTCCTTGATAATCCTTGGTAATAGGCATCCAGCGGCGGAGCAAAACTACGGCAGGATTCTTCTCGGGCTCAATCTTTTCGTCACCGGCGAAAAACATCTTGATCCCGGTGATAATTAGAAAGCCGCCGAATATGTAGATGATCCAGTGAAACGCGCTTAGGAGGGCGGCCCCCGCCGCAATAAATATCGCCCTCATGATCAGCGCGCCGAGGATACCCCAGAAAAGAATTCGATGCTGGTACATCGGTGGAACGGCAAAGTATGAAAAGATCATGATGAAAACAAAGATGTTGTCCACGCTCAAGGACTTCTCGATCAGGTAGCCGGCGAGAAATTCCATGGCCTTTTCCGAGCCCCACAAGTAGTAAATCCCCAGGTTGAAGATCAGCGCTAGAGAAATCCACACGACGCTCCAAGTGAAAGCCTCGCGCAATGAAACCTCGTGCGCTTTGCGGTGGAAAACCAGCAGGTCGAGGGCCAACATGCCCAGCACAAAGGCGTTAAAAACGATCCATAACAAAACACTGTCAGAGGTCATAAGTTTTCCTTAGAGGGCAACGCGCGATAAAACAGGACTAGGGCAACAAACCCGATAATTACCATCAAGCTAGAGGGGATAAAGTCCCCAGTCACCGCTACATGGCAGGCGAAAAGCGCAGTAAGCAGGAGCGTAACAAAAGGCGTAAAAACCAGTGCTAGGTCTTTGAGTAAGAGCAAACCAATGCCACCGGCCAGCAAGCCAAGCCCGCAGGCGCCGGCTGCGATGACGAATGCAAGGGTGGACGGGTCGGCATCGGAATCGGAGTCGGTGTAATCGATAATTCCGCCGCTGAACACGAGGAGACCAAAAAGCGATATCAGTATCGCCGGCGTCGCCATTGGCGTTCTTCCGTTGACGATCCGGTCTTTAACAACACGGATCGCGGCCACCCGACGTATGGCAGGCATTGTCATGGTCGTACCACCGTTAACCGCTCAAGTCGTCTGATCCGCGCATGCATGGGGGAATGGGTGTTAGAGAGAGTCATCGGTCCGCCACTTGTCAACGGATTCCCGATAAACCTGCGAGTAGGGGTAGGATTGAATTCCATCGGAATGCGTTGCGCATCTCGCTCGGGAGTTCTAAGCGCGCTGGGGAGACTCAAAGGGTCGCGAGCAAAAGCCGCTCCGGTCCTGTCCGATCCCCCAGAGGGCTTGGCCCAGTTTTTGAAATTCCTTTTAATGTTCATTGGTTCAAAGTCGCTGGTTAATACGCGCGATTCGGCTCCATTTAATTGTCAGCCTCTTAACCTGAAATGTTTGTGGCGCACACCGGCTCGATTGGATCGGAATCGCGGTTCTTCACTCCTCTTAATTCCGCAGGTGACGACCCATTGGTTTAATCCTCGCCTTAGATAACCAGGGTCGAAGCCCAAGGCTTCGCAGATATTGATAAAAGAAAAGGTCCGCTCGCTGTCACCGGGAGCGTTGATCCAATTCTTCGCGTCGTGAAAGTCGCGACGCTGGCGGCGCGTGGAATAACGCGGATCGACTGACAGACACGCGACAACATCTTCCAGCACCGCTGCTATCAAGCGCCGCTCGGGATCGCCATAATGTTTTTTCCCCAAGGTTGAGTAAAAACGCCCTGGCAGCAATGGGTCGGACTCGAATAAATTACCGATATCTTGATGTGCATGCTCGCGTGGCCCCAAACCCATGATTCTCGACTCCCTTAGTGACCCGATCTCAGTGACACACGCAACCTAATGCCGAATTTAGATTTTGACAAATTCATAATAGTTGATTGATTGATAGAAAAAATCGAACTATGATGAAGACCGCAATGGAGTGGCTGAACTACCATCATCTCTTGTATTTCTGGACTGTGGCGCGGATTGGCAGCGTGTCGCGTGCCGGCGAGGAGTTGCGCCTCACCCAAGCGACGGTCAGTGCGCAGGTCAAGTCTCTGGAAAACGCAATGGGCGAAAAACTGTTTCGCCGTTCCGGGCGCAAGCTGATTTTGACCGATACCGGCAAAGTGGTATTTCGTTATGCCGATGAGATATTTTCTTTGGGACAGGAGATGATGGGGACGCTCAAAGGCCGGCCGGAAGGCCGCCTCGCCCGGCTGACGATCGGAGTTGCCGATGTCTTGCCGAAGCTGGTCGCTTATCGACTCATTGAACCGGCGCTCAGCCTGAAAGTCTCCTACCGGATTATCTGCCGGGAAGGCACTAACGAAGAGCTCCTGCCGGCGTTGGCGCTGCACGATGTCGACGTGGTGTTGACCGATTCTCCGATCGACCCGGCGCTCAATGTCAAGGCGTTCAACCACCTGCTTGGCGAATGCGGCATGATTCTATTTGGCGCGGCTAAACTAGCGGCGCAATACCGCCGCGGTTTCCCGCGCTCACTCGACGGCGCGCCGTTTTTGATGCCAACACGAAACACGACGGCGCGCCGCTCATTGGATCAGTGGTTTGATGGTAAAAACATCGCTCCGCGTATCGTCGCGGAGTTCGAAGACAACGCTCTGTTGAAGGTGTTTGGCCAACGCGGGCTAGGCTTATTCTTCGCACCGTCTGTGATCGCCGCGGAAGTGCAAAATCAGTACAAGGTAAATATCGTCGGCAATCTCGACGACGTGCTCGAACGGTTCTACGCGATTTCTCTGGACCGCAAACTGAAACATCCGGCGGTAGTGGCGATTTCGGAAGCCGCTAAAGCTCGCCTAGGCGATTGACAGGCGCAATGCCTTATTGATCTCGAACTGGACGATGGCGTGGCTAATCGCGGTTTTTGTTTTTCATACGCCAGCGGAGAATGAAAAACGCCGCGCGCCTAGTCGCGTGGCGCCAGATTCAAGAGCGCAGAAGTTCATTCAATGCCGCTTCGTTGAAGCCGGTTAATTTTTTCTTACCTTTAACGATGACCGGGCGTTTCAACAGATTCGCATCCTTGAGCATGAGCTTGATCGCCTCGTCTTTGGTCGGCGGCTTCTGCTTCATGTTCATCTCGCGGTAGAGCGGCGTGCGCGTGCTGAGAAACGCTTCGATGGGATCGTTGCCGATGAGTTCGCGCAACTCGTTCTCGGTGAACGGCGTCTTGCCGTATTCTCTTTCTTCGAAGTCTGCTTTTTTTGATTGCAAGAAACTTCTTGCTTTACGGCAAGTGGTTCAGGTGGCTTTGTAGATAAAGCGGATTTTATCGGCCATGAAAAACACTGGAGTGTTGGAGTAATGGAGTGTTGGGTTTCCGACCCACTACTCCGTCACTCCATTACTCCAACTCCTAAAGGGTTATTTAAAAAACTTGGCGACTCTTTCGAAGGCGGCCGATTCGACTTCGTTGCGCACCGGCCACTCGGCTTTCGACTTCAATGGAATCGTCGCGTCGATGATCGCCACCGCGTCGCCCAACCAACCGCGGAAGCTTTGCACTTCGCGGATGATCTCGATGTCTTTGTCCCAATGGACACGGGTGGCCACCGCCCACATGACTTCGCGCTCGTTAAAAACGTCGATATCGTCATCGACGATAACCGCCAGCTTCAAGTTGGGCATCTCGACGAACGCCTGCATGCCGGCTTTGTTGGGTTCGTTCTCAAACTCTTTCTTGATCGAGATGTAGCAAATGCAGCGGCCGCAGCCCGACGCGGCGAGGTGAATGCCTTTAATGCCGGGAACGTTTTTCTTGATGACGTTGTAGGTGCTGCCTTCTTTGGGCACGGAGCCGAGATTCCAGTGGTCCATGTGGCCGGGCCAAAAGTCCTCGACGATGCCGCCGCGCCGGTGCGTGATGGCGGTGACTTCGATAACCGGCACGTCCATTTTCGGCTGCGCGTAACCGAGAATTTCGCCGAACGGATTCTGCTCTTTGCGCACACCCGGCAAGATCTCGCCTTCGATGATGACTTCGGCGTCGGCGGGCACCATGAACTTGTCGCCCCAGGTGGTCGAAGGCGTCACTCGCAGCGGTTCCTTCAAGAACGCCGACGCGGTTAGATAGTCGTTGTTGCCCATCGCCGTCATCGCGCAGGATGAAAGATAAAATGCCGGATGATGGCCGAGGATGACGATCACCGGCGCGCGCAGGTTTTTCTCTTCATACTCGCAAGCCATCGCTTCCAGGTGGTGATGCTTGTGCGCCGAAAAGCTCATGTGCTTGGGGTCGTGGAATTTATTCTTGGTGAAAGTGATGTCGTAGTATTCCTGGTTCAAACCCTTCATGGCGCAGGTCATGGTGTGATACGGGCCGGAGTCGCCTTTCTGATGCATTGGCATAGGCAGGATTCGCAGGTCCGCTTTGTCGCCGGTCAGCACGACTTCCTTCACCGGCGCTTTTTCTGGCGCGATGACCTCTAATTTGCCCTGTTGCTGTTCCAGTCTGGCGACCTCAAGACTGACTTCCATGGGCGATTTGATATCGCCCATGTCGAGGGAGTCGGCGATGTACTGGCGCGACACCCAGGGGTTATAGAACATCGGGAAGTTCGACTTTTCACCATTCAGCGCCGGCAGATTTTCGAACAACACCATTTTCGGTTCGTTACGCACGTCCAAATGTTTCAAGTATGCGACGGTTTCGTAATTGTTCGCGTCAATATGATTTTTCTCGCGAATCACCGCGCCTTCGCGGGTGGCGCCTTCTTTGGCGATAAAACCTGGCAGATCTTTGGCCATGAACATTCTCCTATAAGTTTATTTACCTGGGAAAACCATCAACTCTACTTAGATGAATCGCCGCGTGAGTGCAAGCGAGCTAGCTGCGAATAAGCCCCTTGAGCGCGCGCAGTTTGTGCGACCAACCCGAGTGGCAAAGTAGGTTGAGCAGATGGCGCACTTGGCGGGCTTTTTTCTCGCTCGCGGGGTACCAAGGGAATTCTTCCTTGAGGCCGAAACGGTCGACGACGATGGTTTTTTCCTGGCAGAACTTGCGAATGCCGGCGGCGCCATGACGGTAGCCGAAGCCGCTGTCTTTGCGGCCGCCCATGGGCGCTTCGGGTATGATAAAGTTAACTAGACTGTCGTTGACGCAAACCGCGCCGCTGTCAAGTTGATCGGCAAGCTTCAGCGCCGCCGACCGATCGCGCGAATAGATGCTGGCGCTAAGGCCGTAACGCGAATCATTGGCGAGTCGAACAGCTTCTTCCGGACTATCAACCTGCATGATTGGAATGACCGGGCCGAAGGTTTCGTCGGCCATGATGCTCATGGAATGATCGACATCGACGAGTACCGTCGGCTCGTAGTAGTAGCCCGGCAAATTGGGATTGCGCCGGCCGCCGGTGACAATCCTGGCGCCTTTGGCGCGCGCTTCATCGACTTGTGCGGCAACTTTATTTAGCTGCGCCGCCGACGTCATGGCGCCGATATCGACGGCCTCGGCGCTGGTTCCCTGGCGGATCGCTTTGACCCGGGCGGTGACGTTGTCGACGAACGCCTGATAGATTGGCGCTTCGACGTAGACCCGCTCAATCGAGGTGCAGGTTTGGCCACAGTTCATCAATGCGCCCCATACGCAGGCGCCGGCCGCTCGTTCCATATCGGCGTCCTTCAGGACGATCATGGGGTCTTTACCGCCCAACTCCAATGAGACTGGAATCAGCCGATCGGCAGCGCGGCGCATGACCTGTTTGCCGGTATCGACGCTGCCGGTAAAGGCGATCATATCGGCATGATCTATCAAGGCGGCGCCAGTGCCGCCGTCGCCGACGACGATTTGTAGCAGCTCTTTGGGAAAGCCGGCCTTGGCGGCCAATTCGGCGCCGAAGAGCGCGGATAGGGGAGTTAGCTCGGAAGGTTTAATCACCACGGCATTGCCGGCCATCAATGCCGGCAGGGCTTCGCCCAGGGTCAGGGTCAGGGGAAAGTTCCATGGACTGATGATGCCAATCACCCCGCGCGGCGCGTATGTGAAGTAAGCTTTCTTGGCCTTCACCAAGGGAAAGCTCGGCGAGAGTTTTTGTCGCCGAAGGTAGCGTTCAGAGTGCTTGGCCCAGGCGCCTATGGCGTTGCACAGGTAGAATAGCTCGTTGCCGTAGACTTCAGCGCGCGGCCGGCCGGTTTCGCCGGTCAAAATATCGGCGAGTCTATCGCCTTCGTCGAGCAGCAAGTCGCGCAGCCGGTAGAGGAGTTTGGCGCGCTCGGCAAAACTAGTTAGTTGCCAGCTCGATTGCACCGGCCGCGCCCGGGCGATCGCCGCCGCGACTTCAGCTGCCGTAGCCACCGGCAGCTCTTGGACTAACTCCAAGGTGGCAGGACTACGAATTTGAATGGTTGCACTCATGACTGAGCAAAATATCAGAGCGTTCGATAAAAATCTGTCGTTCTAACCTAACGATTTCTGCCTTTCTTAAGACAGGACGGAAGGTCTAGGGGAAGCTACGATCGTTGGAGATTCTACGCCATGGTCTGACCGCCGCAGATATTCATCGCCTGTCCGGTGATGCCGCGAGCGGCGTCAGCGGCGACATAGGCGACCAGTTCGGCAATCTCCTCGGCCGCCAAGAACCTTCGAATCGGCACCGCGCCGACCGCTTGTGCTTTGAATTCTTCCGCCGTGATGCCTAGCGACTTGGCGGTTTCCTCTATCCCCTGGGTGGCCATTTCGGTGTCGACCCAACCAGGGCATATGGTGTTGACGGTAATACCGCGGCTGACGACTTCGAGAGCCAACGCGCGGCTGAAGCCGATCATGCCATGCTTGGTCGTACAATAGGCGGTGTAACCAGGGACGCCGAATTTCCCTAACACCGATGAGATATTGATCACCCGGCCGCCGGCCTGATCCGGGATGTGGCGCAGCACCGCTTTGGTGAGCAAATACATGCCATGCAAATTGGTATCGACGATATCGTACCACTTGGAGTCGTCGGCATCGTTCATGCGACTCAGGCCTGAAATGCCGGCGTTATTCACCAAAATATGAATCGCGCCCCATTGGCTGACGACTTCAGAGACGGCGCGCTCGACATCGGCTTTGTTTCGCACATTCATCGGCACCGGCAACAGGCTCAGGCCGATCTGAGTTAGCTCTTCGGCGACGCGGTTGAGCTGTTCGCGGTTGCGTGAAGCGATCGCGACCTTGACGCCATTTTTGGCCAATTCGATGGCGATGGCCCGACCGATTCCCGTACCACCACCGCTGACAAGAGCAATTTTATCCTTAAGCATGGTTTTAAGCGATTTCTTCGTCCTGGAAGTTAAGTAGCCGGTGTTACAACGAATTTCAATGCCTCGTGGGCCACTATTTGGCGCCGGTCAACGGTTGATGTCTCAAGAGGTGCCAATGGTACTGATATTGCTCACCAAAAGCAGTCGTTAGCGATAGGAAAATCTTTAAACCTATTGCCGTGACATAATAACTTTCTTCTCAAGCATTGGTCTGATTAGGAGCGTGATTCATGGATATTACCGAATTGTTAGCCTTTGGCGTCGAACAGAAGGCGTCGGATTGTCATTTGAGCGCCGGCGAGCCGCCGATGATCCGTATCGACGGCGACCTGAAAAAGCTCGACTTCCCGGCACTAACCCAGGAACAAGTGCATGCGCTGATTTACGATATCATGAGCGACGGCCAGCGCAGGGCATTTGAAGAAACTCGTGAGTGTGATTTTTCCTTCGCTCTGGCGGACACAGCGCGATTTCGCGTCAACGTTTTCATGCAGCGCAAAGGCGAAGCCGCGGTATTTCGGACGATTCCGACCAAGATATTAACCATCGAGGATTTGGGACTGCCGCAAATTTTCAAACAGCTTTGTGAAAAGGAAAAGGGCCTGATCCTCGTCACCGGGCCTACCGGTTCGGGTAAATCGACTACGCTAGCGGCGATGGTCGATTATCTAAATTCCACTTACGAAGGACATATTCTCACCGTCGAAGATCCCATCGAGTTTGTCCACCCGTCGAAAAAGTGCTTGGTCAATCAACGCGAGTTGGGACCGCACACCCACTCGTTTTCTAACGCCTTGCGGGCGGCGCTGCGAGAAGACCCTGACATCATTCTAGTCGGTGAAATGCGCGATCTTGAAACCATTCAGCTCGCCCTCACGGCTGCGGAAACCGGTCACATCGTCTTTGGGACATTGCATACATCAAGTGCGCCTAAGACCGTCGACCGTGTCATCGACGTTTTCCCGCCGGCTCAGCAAGCCCAGGTCCGCGCGCAGTTTGCCGAGTCCATCGAAGCGGTTATCACTCAAACCTTGCTCAAGAAAAAAACTGGCGGCCGCATCGCCGCCCATGAAATCATGACCGGCACCACCGCAGTGCGCAATCTGATTCGCGAAGGCAAGATCCATCAGATCCCCGGTACCATGCAGGTGAGCCAAAAAGACGGCATGCAGACCATGGACATGGCGCTGCAAACATTGGTTACCCGCGGCTTGATAACCCGAGAAGAGGCGCAATCTAAAAGCATGAACCCCAATCTTTTCAGTGGCGCGCCGGCGGCGGCGGCCGGCAGCCGGTCGTAGAACCTTTTGGGACTAGGTCACGGAGGACGCGTGGATATCCTGGATATGTTCAGAAAAATGGTCGAGGTTGAAGCCTCTGATCTCTATCTCACTGTGGCGCGGCCACCGATGTATCGGGTCGAGGGCAAAATCCGCCCAATCGGTGAGCAGAAATTTACACCGGACGAGATGAAAACCTTGGCAGACTCAGTGATGACGGAGAGGCAGCGCCGCGAATTTGCCGAGGCCCTGGAGATGAACCTTGCCCAATCGTTGCCGGGTTTGGCGCGCTTCCGTGTCAATATTTTGATCCAACGGGGTTCGGTCAGCATGGTCATTCGCCGCATCAAGGCCGATGTGATGTCGCTCGATGATCTGGGGATGCCGGCGATTCTAAGTGATATCACCATGTCGAAGCGCGGTTTGGTGCTGATGGTAGGCGCCACTGGCTCCGGCAAGTCTACGACCTTGGCCGCGATGATCGATAACCGCAATTGCAATGAAGCGGGGCATATCATTACCATCGAAGATCCCATCGAATTCGTCCATCGCCATAAACAATCGATCGTAACCCAGCGCGAGGTCGGCACGGACACACACAACTTTCAAACGGCTCTGAAAAATACCTTACGTCAGGCGCCCGATGTCATCCTGATCGGTGAAATTCGCGACACCGAAACCATGGAAGCGGCGATTACATTCGCCGAGACCGGCCATCTCTGTCTCGGCACGTTGCATTCGAATAATGCGAATCAGGCCATCGAGCGCATCAT
>Ga0184628_10001631_pt1 | contig 11064 bp, 9 predicted proteins | sample PLM4_5_b1_FD_133149 | JGI IMG/M metagenome (GOLD analysis project Ga0184628, IMG submission 133149) | Groundwater sediment microbial communities from an aquifer in East River, Colorado, USA - PLM4_5_b1 | ecosystem: Environmental > Terrestrial > Soil > Riparian zone | place: USA: East River...
GATGAGGATGTTGTCGGGTTTGATATCGCGATGCACGATACCCTGGCGATGCGCGTAATCCAGCGCGTCGCAAATCGACACGAGCAATGTGCGCGCCTCTTCCGGCGGGAACGGCCCCAGGCGTTGCAGCCGCGACGCGAGCGACTCGCCCGCAATATAGCCCATCACAAAATAGACCAGGCCCGACACTTCACCGAATGTATGCAGCGGAACAATGTGCGGGTGATTTAAGCGGGCGGCGGTTCGCGCCTCACGCCGGAAGCGCTCCCGCATCTGTGGAGTACTTGCATGCTCGGGAGGCAAAACCTTGATTGCGACATCACGGTCGAGCGCGAGTTCGTGGGCGAGGTAGACGGCTCCCATGCCACCGCGGCCAAGCAGCCGCTCGACGCGATACTGAAAACCGATGGCCTTTTTCAGAGTTTCGAAAAGCGGATCGACCGTCGAATCCGGCGCGTCGCGTTCGACCCTGGCGCCACACGACAGACAAAACCGGGCCTCCGGCGGCAAGTCGGCATTGCATTCACGGCACTGCATCGGATTTGCTGACCTCGAAGCGGGTGCAGTATAGCAAGTTCCGGGCAATAACATATCCTTGTAGGGACGGTCGGAAGGTGTGAATGAGTTGGAATGAGCGAAACATAAGAAGTATAAGCGGGATCATCCACGTACCTCCGAACCCATGTCGCCGTGGGGATCTTATATGGGAGGGTGGTGCCGCAGGCTCAGACGCTCTGCACATTACCGAGCGCTACACTCGCGTCGATTACGACACGATCAACTACGAAGCCACCATTGAAGACAAGAAGGTCTTCACCCTGCCTTTCAAGACGAGTACGTCGATGATGCTGCGTGAAGGCCAGCGACTGCGGGAATATATCTGCCCGGAGAACAACGAGGACGTTCTGCGTCTGGAGAAGCTTCTCGACAACCCGGAACTCTTTAAAAGAAATCCTGCTGCGCCTAAGCCGTAGCCGTGGCCATTAAGGTAAGTCTGTTCCCTGAATGTCACGCCGAATCGTTTCGGCGTATTCGGGCAGAAACCAACCTTCGCCAATCAAAGTATCCAGACGCCGGTTCGCCCGGGTGACGTAATCATTCCTGCTCGCGTAAAGTTGCTTCAGAGTGGCGTCGGGTAGACGAACCTTCGTTCCAGCCAGCTGGCACAAGCGGTCCTGTGCCGGCGTCTTGCCCTTGCCGAAAACGCCATTTGCAGCAGTTGGAACGTCAACCCAGATGTTTCGAACGCCGCCTTTGGCATTGCCGAATTCATCCAGTGCCAGTTGCGAACCGTCGCCGGCAGGATCCTGGTCGACAGTGATGTAGGGCGCGTGCGGAGGCGTTTTCCCGTTTGCGATCCACTCGACAAGGTAATTCAGTCCCAGAGCGGTGAACGCCCCGGCGGGAAAATCCGTGACCGGCAGGGTGCAGGGATCGTTCTGGAAGCCGGGGGCTTCGCGCGAATTGTTATGAGGCATACCTGCCACTTCGTAAATTCTGAAACGGTTGCCTGGCACATCGCTGTCGGGCCGGCGATAGGCGATGCCCGCTTCTGCATGGGTCGTCACTTCGGTCTGCGTGGGCATTTGAATCATCGGCACATCGACAATGGGCAGGGGCGTATTTCCGTTGGTACTCGTCAAAAGGAATCCATCGTAGACGGGCCCACCATCCGGCATGCGAAGGTTCGGATGAGCGGCAAGGTACGACCGAACGGTGCCGCTTGACGCGGAGGTCCCCATCAAAGTGATGCGCTTGATGTCATAGGGAGCGAACGGCCCGGTCCTGCTCTTGATCAATCGGCCGATCTGGGCGATGACTTCGTTCGTCTGGCCCATCGCTATGTTGAGAGTCAAGTAACGCTCGGCGTTGAAGTTTTTCAGGAGGGTAATGTTCGCCGGACTGTGGACGATCTCGACAAACATGTGACGGCGCGTCAGGATCGAAACCCGCGACCACTCGAAAATAAGCGACCGGCCTCCCGAATGCAGGGCCTCGGCAACTACAGTCCCGCTGAAGGCTGCAATGTCGCTCGGCCGCCGGACGATGATTCGCGTCGTGTAAGGAACATCGCTGATGGAACCCGTTACAAAAAACTCTTCGGTGACATAGGGAAAATCCTCAACCTTGGCTGCCGTTGCAACAACGCTTACAGGCGGATTGGGATACATCATTCCGGGACCTGTAATCGGGCCGGAGGTTTTTGGTACGGGTGGTACAGCGGCATGCAGTTGCAGCACGGTTACGCCCGCGAAAAAGACCGCCGCGACGATCCGCGCAATACGTGGAATTGTCATCTGAGATCCTCCAGGGTTTCGCGGAATTATACGCGGGACTCCGTTGCCACGCGAATGTAACTTCCATTCGTTGATAAACAGGTTCGCGGCTACCCCATGGGCGCAAAGCCCTCTTCCAGGTTCATCTCTGGGTGGGTATCGGCGCAGGCCTGTACATTCTGATCATCAGCATCAGCGGAAGCGCGGTTGTTTTCCGGCGAGAGATTGTCAGAGCCCTATGGCAACGTCCGGCAGTAACGCCGTCCGGACCGATCATGACAGAGGAACAGCTTGGCGCCGTCGTGAAAAAAGTGTATTCATGGTTCACGGTTGTGGACGTCACCATCGACGACCCAAACCTCGCGGCAGTGGTCGTGATGGCGCGCACCACACGACCCGGCGAACGGAGACGGGAACGTGTATTCGATCCCTATACCGGAAAAGATCTCGGGGAAGTATCGCCCAATGAACCCGACTTTCCCGACCATGCACAGACGGCGCTCTTACATCAGCATGGCTGCATTCATGAGGTCACTGTGTTGTCTAACGCGTATAGAAGTGGAATTGCCGCCTGGCTTGATCGTCCGTTATCGCACACATCGATTTGTCTTTTTCGGGATCCAGGAGATATCGCGCGGATTTCGAATCATGTAGATAGCACGGAAGACACCGGATGTTGCGGCCCTTGAGATTTTCCAATGCGGGATAGGGATGGAGAGTGAGATCCGAATGCTTAAATACTGGCGTTGCCAGTAGTCGAAGTGTTTTGGCGCTGTTTCTCTGGAACGAAGCGCCGTTGAAGATGCCCACTACTCTGGCTTGGCTATCGACGAACGCGCCTCCCGAAATCCCTCCTAATGGAACGCCTCCATTGCCATCCAATGTTACCAGCGGACACCTCATGACGGCTGTTATGGAAAAGTTCTTCGCAAACGCAGCACGATCATATCCTTCATTCGAACAGACTATGGCCCGAAGCATGCCGAACTGCATACCCAAGAGGTAGACCGTTTCGTTAAGCAGCAGAGGATTCTTTTCAAGGTCTCTCAAGTCCAGCGGTCCCGTTGTTGATCGCCGTTCCGGTGTGAAACTGACTCCGCGATCATCGAACTCTGAAAAATCGAATCCCTTTCCCGGCGCCGTGTTTTCACGATCGTAGGAATACCAGCGTGAATCGACCTCGGTTGGGTGGCGAAGCAGTGTATCGAACGCAAGCGTCGCCATAACGCCATCGCTGTCAAACGACAGAAAGGACTCATGCGGCAGGAAGAGCAGCAGCTTCTCGCCATGGATAATGCCTCCGGTCACATGGAAAGCCGAGAGCCAGGTTGTCCTTTCGTGGGATACGTTGACGACGAACGCACTGCCGAGCGCCATCTTCAGGACATCCGCGCTATCCGATTTGATGTCGCGTGTGAGCGCAATCAAGGTAGCAAGGGCGGGTTGCACCGCTGAAATAATGGCGGGAGGGACAACAGAATCGGTTTCAGGATCTGTCCTGCCGCTATACAAGTCATTTGCCGGACAATCACGACGATCCGGATCTTTTGCATTGATGACAGCGGCCGAAAGAATGAGCGCAACGATCAGAACGGGCTGGATCAACTTCGCGAGGACCGATTTGGTCACGTATTGGGTTCTCCAGTTAGCGCACTATTTGACTCGAATCGGGGATCGGATCGAAGCATCTTCCTGACCAGTAGACTCGCCACTGTTCAAAACCGGAGCAGATCATAGCAGACAGCTGGACGACAGACACCGAACGGTGAGCGTAATCTTAACGAGACTTTGGCGGTGGACGTCGTGCCAGTGCCGGCGGCCGTGGCGCCGGCGCCCTTTCCTTTTTCCTGCCTATTGCGTCCTGTTCCGAACCCATGTCGCCGTGGGGATCTAATAGCGCGTCAACGGAAAGTGTCTGATCAAGGTGCGCGACGTGGCACCGCAGGATTGAATCTGAGGAAGCTGCTTACTTTTTAGGCGGGTATTTCGTGAGCAGCTTCTTCACGTCCGCTGGCAGCTGTTGAGCGAACTTTGAGCCGTTGATTTCGTTCTCGTGGAAGATGCCTTCCCATACCAGCAGACTGGGTTCGCGCCGGACCAGATCCACGGTCACAGTCCCCTCCACGTAGAGATCGCCACCCCGAAGGCGCCGGTTCGGCTCATCGGCAGTGCTCACTTCCGTGCCGCTGATCCGGTAATCCACAAACAGGTCTGGACCGTCGGCGGTTTCTTTCAGTCCGTTGGCGTTGAGCACGGTGCGGATGGTATCGGCGAGTTTTTTCATGTAGAGCGGGTTGTTGAGTTCGGGGCGCGTGCTGTCGCACTTTCCGTTACGGATCGCGAAAGTCCGAAGCTTTGCAAAATCCGTATGCTCATCGAAAGTGATGCTGTGTTCGTCGGCGACCAATACGGCCGACAACATCGCGACGATAATAAGAATCAGAAGCGCTCGCGGCCGCACGTCATTTCGCTCCGGGATATTTCGCGAGAAGTTTCTTCGCATCTTCAGGAAGTTTCTGTCCGAGTTTGGCACTGTTGTCCTCCGTGTCGTGGTAGACACCGCGCCAGATCAGTCGTGCAGGCATGGTGGCATTCACGTCGATGACGAGCGTTCCGACGCTGAAATCCACCGGCAACCCTTCGCCCGAATCCTCCCGGCCGCGAGATCCACGAGGACCGGGATTGCCCAGGCTGGCGGAAATGGGCCTGGCGATTCCGCCACCGCCGATATTGTAGTCGACACCACTCACTGAGAATTCCATGATGACATCCGGTTGAGCTGAGACTTCCTTCAGAGCTTTCGATACCAATGCCGCTCGAATGGCATCCGTGAGTTTCTTCATTACCAGGGAGTTGTTCAGCTCCTGGCGTCCGCTGTCCATCCTGCCCGGGCGAATCAGGAAGGTCTTCAGTTTCGAATAATCGACGCCCTTGTCGAGGTCCACATTGTGGTCGTCGGCATGGAGCGACATCGAACCGAGGAGAAGAACGGCAAGCAATGCGCCGCCGACGCTCCATCTGCAGGCTTTGCGTGTTCTGTTCATATGCCGTTTCCCGCCATTTGTCGGCCGCAATTGTAGCTCAAACAAGTCCTCTAAACAGGACTCCCGCTATACTTCTCTGATGCTGTTCCAACGGAGAGAAGAGTTCGCATGACCGCGCTTGCCGGCAAACGTGCGCTGGTGACCGGATCGACGCAGGGCCTTGGCCTTGCAACGGCGCGTCGTCTTGCCTCCGCCGGCTGCGACATCGTCCTGCGCGGACAGGGGACCCGGTCGAAACATAAGAAGTATAAGCGATATCATCCCCGTACCTCCGAACCCATGTCGCGCTAAATCAGGTCGGCAGATCCGTGTGCGATCCCTGGACAAGCAGCATGCGCGTGTTCGGTGTAGGAACGCCACAGCGTTGGAGATTGTCCGTCGCCTGCTGAAAGGTATAGATCGATTCCATCGTTGGCCGATCGAGAATACCGTTTACGGGACCGGCATACAAACCCCGATCCTTAAGTGCTGCTTGAACCCCTTCGACAGTTCTCCGGCTATACGGTTCATAGACGGCTCCATCCAGACCGGCTATCATCTCCCCCGGAAATTCTTTGGCCCAAACAGGGATTCCGCTGCCTTCCAGCGGGCGCGATTCCGTCGATCCTCGCTCGTTCCCAGGTTTCGGTTCGGTCACAATCAATACCGGCGGTGGAGATTCAGCTGCCGGAACCGGTACAGGTTTCTGAACGGGTTCATTCCTCGAACAGCCGGATATCCAAATTACCGCCGAAAGGAAGATAGGGGCTGCCCGCCAGAATTTCTGTCCTCTCATTCGAAACTCTCCTTACAAAAACATACATCGTCGCTTGTTGACGCGGACGCGACTCGCCTATGGCGGCGGGCTGCTGAGTGAGGTTGCGGAGGTGTCAGACGCCTCGCGCGGCCCCAGCAATTCATCTATTGGAACACCTGCGGTGCCTTCATATGTCCACAGCTTTCCGTACAGCCTTTCGAAACTATCTCGACTGGCGAAGGGCTTCCCGATGCTGTTTGCCAGGCTCTCCGTCTGCAGATAAGGATGATGCGTAAAAATCCAGACGTGACCGAGTTCATGCGCCAACGCAGCTCGCAATTCGTCGTCGTCCAGCTTCAGTAGGAAACCAATTTCCATCGACAGCCGAAAGTGATCCTTGCGTGGATCCATCGGCTCGACCGTAAAGACAAGGGGTTGGTAAAAGACCAGAGCAACCTGAACGTCATTGGGTATCGGCAGTGCGGCACGCAAATTGTCGACAATCTCCTGGGCGCGCCGTGCCCTGATCGCCAGGGTGTCTGGAACGTCCGCGACCGGCTCTGCCAATCCGAAGATGAAGAGAAAAAGCAGTACCGCTGCCGACCACCGGACATCCCGCCGCGCAATTAAGTGCCGCAGCTGTTGTCCCCAGTCTTTCTTTGGACTTCCGCGATGTTTTTCCACGTAAACAGTCCAGGCACTGGAATCGTAAAACGCAGTAAACCGGTTTCGTAGAATATTCCCAGGTAAACGGCGGAACTACGGACCGCATCCTTTCGAACCGGCAATCGTGAACGGATCGCAAAAGGCACAAACTCAAAGCACCAGGAGGACGGACCGCAAACTCGGCCGAAAGTTTTAAGCCTTTGTTCGTTCCTGGTGTGCTTCTTATGTTCCCTTTTATTGTGCTGCTTAGACCGGAGTGCCGAAAAGAACTTTCGCAGCGGCCGCTGGACTTTAACTTCAGCAGAAATTTTCCTGTTGGACCAAAAGAGAGAGACCCGCGTTTTTGCGGGTTAACACGGTCGAGCTTTCGCGCCGGCGCGCGGGGACTCGATCGGACGGAGACCTGGCCTATCCGGTCCTGCGACTGTGTCCTTTGCGAAGGCTACTCCCGTCGCATCGCAACCTGCATACGGTCGTACTCCCATGTTCGCTTTTCCTGGCCCATGCGGGCGATCAATGCCTCGACCTCTGAATCAGCCGCCTTTTTTCTTTGGATTACAAACGCTTCCCCGATTCACAATTCCCAGCCGGCAGTACACTGCCTCCTGCCACTTTCAGCGCGATCACTATATTCAGAAACTAAATCGCAGCTGCCCCTGGAAATTCCGCTGGACCGGAGGCCCCGCGAAAGTCGCAGCACCCTTCCCCGCGATTTGACCGAACGGCGTGGCGCCGACGGTGAAATTCGGAGAGTTGAGCTGCGGATGATTCAGGATGTTCGTGGCATCGACCCGGATCGACAGCGACTTGCTCTCGGTGAGTTTGAACGTTTTCTGGATGTTCCCATCCAGAAAGACGGTACCGAAGGAGTTCACCGAACGGCTCCCGAGCGTTCCAATTTCTCCAGGATTCGGGTTCACCAGTACATTGACGATCGATGATCCGTCTCCCAGTACGATGGCGCCGGCCGTTCCGGCAGGGACTTTCATGGCCAGCGCGTTGAGCGTACAGAATGTGGTCAGCGACGCTGCGACCTGCGCCGTGTTCAGACACTGGGGGTCGCGCTGCGTGACGTACTTGTCTCCGTAAAACGTTCCGGTGGCTCCGCCGGGGCCATCCCATTTGGCTTCACCATCCGGGTTTTCCCACAACGTGCTCGCCACGACGTATCGCGGGTTGCCGTATCGCATTGTTCCAGCGCCGCCGATATTGACGGGCTGCCCCGTGGCCAGGTTGAGAATGAAGCTCGTCTGCCATCCTTCGATGACGCGCGCGACCCATCCCGATGTCGATCCGAAGAACAGTTTGTTCGGTCCGACCGGCAACGCGAGGGTACCGTTTGTGAGCAGACTATGCGTGCTTTCGACACCGCGCATGCGGTCCAGATTCCGATTCAGGGGATCCGTATAGGCGGCACCGCCAGTCGTGCCCGGATTGGCAATTCCGGGACCTGCGCCTCCTCCAAGCTGCATCGATTTCGACCAGCTGTAGGTGGTCTGAACAGATAGGCCGTTTGTGGGCCGCAGGTTATAGGAAACCTGTAATCCGTGGTAATTGCTGTGGGCCAGATTGCCGATGTACGTGGCTCCACTCAACTGAGGATTGTTGACCAGGTAGTTCTCCGGAAAACAACGTGTGGCGATGTTTGTCAGGCCCAACGCCAAACGATCGCAGCCGTTGTGCAGAATTGAAAACGCGGGGCCCGGAGTCAGGCCTGTGATCCCGGAACCGCCGGCAGCGATCGTGGAGGTGATCAACTGGTTTGCCACCGACTGGAAATCCCCGTTGGCCAGACTTGCTCGCGTGGTTGTGCTCTGCCGCAGTTGTTCCGATCCCCTGCTTGTCGTTCCGTCCACCAGGGGCACCGTGGTCGGAACACCGCTGAGGCGGATGCCGGCGAACATCTGATCGAACAGCGGATCGTTGCCGCCCGCGCGGGTGACCTGGAGTGCGTTGAACAGTTCGGGGTTGTACATCACCGTACTGGTATTGAGGTCCATGCCACCGAGCTGTTTTCGCGCGAGTGTTCCGGTGTACCGCACGTCCAGAGTCGAATTTCGCGTAAGGGTCCGCGTTATCGAAAGCGTGATGTTCTGTACGTACGGATTCGATAGAGTTGGATCATAAGCAGCAAAGGAAGCGCCTCTGGCATAGACCGGAGTGGCCAATCCAGGCGCAACGGCGGGCAGCCGCGGCAGGAGCGTGGAAAGATCGGTGAAGCTGATGGCGCGCGTGCCGATGATCGATGCGATGTCCGCATCGGTGATTGCCGCCTGCTGGTCTCGAGTATTGCCGCCGGACGCCGGTGCCATGATATCGTCCCGAACCGCGATTCGCTGGAACTGGACCGAGTAGCCCCCGCGCACCGTGGTCTTTCCTTCTCCAAACCATGGAACCTGCCAGGAAAAACCGATTGCGGGGCCGAAATTATTTCTATCGGTGGGAATAACAGACTTATCCGGATTGGTGGTGTCCGGTCCGACGAATTCGAGCTTCGTCAGCGTATTCGGATCGCATGTCGATACGGGAAGCAGTGCAGACTGTGTCACCCCGGGCTTGCAGTCCAACGGTGTTGCGCCCGCAGGCAGCGCGTTGCCATAGTTGGTGAGGAACAAGTTTCCCGGTTGCAGCCAATTGTCAAACTGATTCCCTCCGGCGCCCCGGCTGGCGCCGAACATTCCGTTCCCGAGATCGTCAAGAGACACCGTCAACCCGGAACCGAGATACGGAGCCGAGTAATACTCGTACCGCACACCGAGGTTCAGCGTGAGGTCTTTTCGGATCTTGTAGTCGTCCTTTGCGAAGAACGCGTAATCGGTCGAAAAGGTCGACCGGTAGCGGTTATCCTGCGTGGTAATGTCCTGCCAGCCCGCGATGCCTGCATCCGCGTTCGCCTGGCTTTGAATCCAATACGGCGTGTTGAGACTGCCGACGGAATCCGTCAGGAGATAGGCCATGTTGGTCGCGAGGGTCCTGGAGGTCCCCCGAAAGATGTTTCCCGCCGTCGCGTAGGTTTGGCCTGTCGGCAACACTGTCGGACCTAATGAAGGCGTGCCGGTGCCTGGGGTTTCAGTCGCGAGCGGGCTCTGCGTCGCAGCGCCGCCGAGATTTCCGTAGGGCGCGTTCACATAGGGCTGAAACGCATAGCCATCTGTCCGCGGAAACCGGAGGTCGCCGCCGAACTTGAATGCGTGTTTCCCGTGACTCCAGCTGATGTTGTCCACGTATTCGAAAAGAGGGTCATTCAATTTATTCGGGATGACGACGGGGCAATTCAGGCGCATTCCCATCGGGCCGCCGTCGAATACCATTTCGGTTGAAGATGTCCCGAAGACCTGACAGCCGCTTTGCGGACGGACGAGCACAGGGTATGTATTCGTCGTGCCGGGTCTCACGCCTCCTTGTCCGATAAATTGCTGTGCGAAGTCGTGGATGCTGCTGTCGCTCGAGTCCCACGGTGGAATCTGTGAACCTTTGTTGATGTGGTATCCAAACCGCGCCTCGTTAAGGAGCGTGGGGCTCAGCGTCGATGTGACGCCCACGTTGACGATCTGAGGCCGGCGAAAGGAAATTCCGGCAACCCCGTCGGGCCACTCGCCGCGCAGGACGACGTTGTCGTCCATTTGAGTGCTCCAGCTTCCGTTGATGCGGTGGTTTTTGAGGTTGTGATCGATTTTGATATTGAACTGTTTTTTATTGGAGTACGGATCATTTCCAATCAGCGTTTCGTTGTAAAAAGTGGGATCGCCGATTCTGCGCGTCAGCAGCCACTGCTGGACTCCCATGTTGAGTCCATCGCCGTTGGCATTGTAAAAGTTGTTCGCCAACGGCATTGCAGCCAGCGTCTTGGCGAAGAATCCGCTATTGTTAAATTGCGTCGGGCGCTTCCCGTCCCATGTCGACCCGCCTGGAAACATCGCCACACCGGTGAAGGCATTGCCGGCGCTGTCGACGCCGCCGGGACAATCCGCCGACGTGAACGGGCTTCCGTCCGTTTTCACCGTTCCAAAGATGCTGAAACATCTTAAACTTCCGGTGTACGGCGTGCCATCCGGCCAGAAGGGTGGCCGAAGAGGTTTCCCTGCGAAATCGACGGAAGCGATTGTCGGATTGGCCGCAGCGGCTGCCGTGGCAAAACTCGTGGGGTTGTTGAGCGGATCCGCACTCTTGCCGACCCACGCGTCCCAATAGCGGAAAATTCCCTGCCGCGCTTCATTGGTAAGCACGTGAGCATTGACTGTCGCTCGCAACCAGGAGAGGTTCTGGTCCCATAACGCATAGAAGAACGTCTTGTTCTTTATAATGGGGCCTCCAAAGCTAACCGTGTACTCGTGATTGTTCC
>Ga0184628_10001632_pt1 | contig 11057 bp, 19 predicted proteins | sample PLM4_5_b1_FD_133149 | JGI IMG/M metagenome (GOLD analysis project Ga0184628, IMG submission 133149) | Groundwater sediment microbial communities from an aquifer in East River, Colorado, USA - PLM4_5_b1 | ecosystem: Environmental > Terrestrial > Soil > Riparian zone | place: USA: East River...
ATTTTGCTTCGCCGCTTTCGCCGGTGGCGAAAGCGGCTGCCTGAATGTGTTTAATCCTGGGCAGCTCACTGGTTCGCCCAGCGATCTCCGGCGCCTTGGTCAGGTGTTCGGCCACACCTTCAAAGCAGGCGCCTGTCTCCAGGACGTCCATGACCGTGACGGTGTCACGATAGTGTGGCCAGTCGCTCACTTGGCCGCCTCCCAGGCCGCGGTTGCAGCTTCGCTCACTTCAATCACGGCGGTGACTTTGCGGGCCTCCATATCGGCGCGCGCGGAGATGCGGCTCGTATTCGTCGGGCCTGTCTCCGCGAGTTGCATCACGCCACGGGTGGTTCCCCAATAGATGGCCATCCGCGCCTTGGTGAGTTGGATGCGGTCACCCGATGTCTCGCTGGCGTAGCCGAAAAACACGCCGCGAAATTCCGTGCAGACGATCACGGGACGGGGTGACGATGTGGTCTTTGCATTCTTCATAGTAGGGTCAGTTGGTTATTCTCGGGATACTGCGTCCTCCGCAGTTCCTCCCATTTTTTCACGGCTTGCTCCCGCGATAGTTCGATCGCGCCGGCACGCACCGCGACGCGCCATTTTCCTCGGGTCAAATCGTAATGCTTCACTCGATGATGATTCTGAAACCAGCAACGCCGCAGTCCTATGGTGCGGGCGAATCGATGAAGTTCCTCCAGGCTGTCGGCAAACATGTGCGCGGATTCGAACCAATGCCAGCGCCTGTTCGGGCGGCACGGAATCAGCGCATCGACGTAGACCATTTTGGTTCCGGTTCACAATTTCCAAAGGATGATTACGCCGAGGGCCCCCAGGGCCAGGCCGATGAGGATGATGTAGTCCATAAGTCAAAAGGGTTCGTTCTCGTCGGCGCCGACGGCGACGGCCGCCGGCACTACCTTGTTCCACGCGGCCTGGCGCGCGCGCAGGATGTTGGCCAGCCTCTGCTTGTCGCTCACGCTCAGGTTCTGCCAGTCGGCTTCATGGAACATGCTGCGCACGATGGTGCGCACGTAGGCTTCGGGCGCCACGTCGCCAATGAAGCGATCGAGCTGCCGCTCGCGGGCGCGCGCGGGGTCATCGCGGTCCAGGCCGGCCTCGATGTCGTCGGGCTCGATGAGGAGCCGGAAGGTGGTGAGGAGCCGATCGAATTGGGCATTGGTCAAATCCTTGGCGCTTTGATAGCGCCCGGTCACCTGGGCGACGCAGGCTTTGCGCATGTCTTCCACGGTGATGGCGCGGGAGTTTTGGGCGGCGTGTTGTTCGCCCAGGGCCCAGACCTGGCCGTGGAGCGGCGAGGCCGCGGCACCGCCGCTGCCGCTGTGCTGCAGCCGTCCGCGATCCATGCGCCAGCCATTGGCCCGGCAGACGGCGCCCCAGCGCTTGCCGTAGAGTTGGATTTGCGCGGTGGTCACGTCTTTGTTACTCCGGTTTCTCCAATCGTCGCGCCTGCATCGATAGCACGCGCGAGACGACTTTGATGGCGACGAATCCGATGACGGCACCGGCGACCGCGACAACGATCACGGCCCCGAAGAGTCCGACGGATTCATGGAGGAGCGATGGGAGCGTCACGATGAAGTAAGGTGGCAGGGTGATTTCAGGAGCGTTCATATTTTGAGATAACCAGGAGTGAGGTGACCAGCATGACCAACATCCCGATGGTCATGGAAATGGCATTGGTTAATGACATCTTGAGCGGGCAGCCAGTGAGGAAGAGGAGGAGGAAGAAGGCCACTGGACCAATCAGTGCGGCGAGGAAGTATTTTATAAGGTGGAGTTTCATGGGATTTTCGATTTGCGATTGCCGATTGTCGATTTGTCCCATCCGAGGGCGGAGAGCTCATCCGTGGTGAGGTGGGTGGCGAGGCGGGCGCGGTGTTTCTTGACTTGGCTGACGATGGTGCGTTGCACGATGTAAACGGGCAGGCCGGTCAACTCGGCCAGGCGCTGCGTGGTCATGCCGCGAGCCAGGCTGCGCTGGTAGAAGTTGCGGGTGGCGGGCTTGGTGCGGCGCATGCGCTCCGCCACCGATACCACTGTCCGGCGGGTGGGTGGATTGACCAGGGCCGAGAGATCCTCGGCGATGGGCGGCGGCACCACGCGCTGGGGAAGCTTCCAATTAATGGGTTCATCCATGTAGCGTTCCAGCGGGCCCTTTTCCTCCAGCCAACCGGAATCCAGCTTGCCCCGTTGGATGCCGAGCTCGGCGGCCGTGGCGAGGTAACTTTCAAGGTTCATGATTTCCTCCTATGCTGTGCGCCTCAGCTCGCCACCTGGCGGTTCTCCACTTCCTCCACGTTGGGTTCCACGTAGAACGTTTCTTCCTGGTGCAACTTCACACCCACGCTCTGGAGTTGATCCGCAGTGAGGGTGCCGCGGTCCGCGATGAGCGCGTCCTTGTCGACCTCTTCTTTCACGCGGACGTACTGGGTGCCGAACATCTCCTTGAGTTGTTCGAGGATCACCCTGGCGGCCTTGGCGCTCTTTTTGGTGCGCTCCCAGATCCAGCCTTTCAGCTTGGAGCATTGCCATTGGCCTAGACGCCAGCCCATTTTCCCATGGCAGAAGGTGAGGCTCTTACCGTCAAAGGCGTCCTCGTTTTCGTTGGACCATGCCTCCAGTTGATTGGCGATGGTCGTGAGCTTGGATTCGTATTCCAGGAACTGCGGCCCATAGATGTCATCGATCTCTTTCAGAGCCTGGTCGCGGCCGGTGATCAGTGCGTTGCGTTCGAGGGTGAGGCGACGGATCTCGCCCATGGCAGTCTCGGCGGCGAAGATGTCCTGAATTGGGTTTTTGGATTTGATGCGGTTTTTGCTCATAAGAATTTCGATCAGTTGTTGGTTCCGCCTTCGCTGAGGCTACGGCGGACAAGTGGGTGCCCGCGAATCACGCGAAAAGACGCGAAAGCCGCGGTGTCTTTCGCGTGTTTGGCGTATTTCGCGGGCTCCGGGCAGAGGGAGACCGCACGCCGATGGTTGCAGATGGATTCGAGCTTGCGCCGGTAGAACGAGGCCATGCAGCGCCAGTAGAACGCGTGGCCAAAACAGATCGCGGCCACGGCCATCGGCCAGAATTCGAGGAGGATGTTCATTGGGTGGGCAACTCGTAGATGGAGCCATTCGAATTGGTGATCCTCCACACACGCGGGTAAGCAGATGTGGGCAAGTTTGTGTTGGATAGAATTATCCAGTCCTGCGAGCGCTGGAGCGGCGTGAGGATTTCAGAGCTGACCAGGACGCGGTTGGTCTTGCCGTCGACCACGAAGATGGCGTGCCGGTTGGAGGTGATGATTCCCACCTCGCGGGTGGCCGAGCGGGTGGTGCCGTCACCGTTCGGCACCGCCAGTGAGAGACCCAGCCAGTTGGTGGTGAGGGAAGTGGTGACGTCAAAGAGGTTGCTGACCCCGCGGGTGATTAAGGCGGGCCCCTTGTTGGTGATCGCTGTCACCCTGGACCATCCCTCCGCCGCGAAGGTACTCAGGATGGCGATGATGAAGAGGGCGAGCAGAAATAGGAGAGCGAGGATGGTTTTCATGGTTTGTCGCTGAAGATTCTGTGGAGGTTGACGACGCCGCCGGTGGGTGTCGTCCGGGGCCGCGGCTCGAGCGAAAATCCGGGAGGAAGATGGGTGGCGGAGGAGATTTCATACTTACGCTCCAGAAACTCGGAGAAGACCCATCGATTCGAAGTCACGCATTGAATTTGCAGGACCTGCTCCCAACCTTCTTGCTGGTCCCACGGCACCGTGGCGACCTCAATCCAGTTCGTCTTGAGAGTCGTGTGGATCTCGGCCTCGCTGGGGCGCGTTAGGTATTTGATGCCCCCAGTCATAAGCACAGAGCCAACCACAAGCCCAAGGCAGATGATGTTAATCGTCTGGGCTTTCATCGCAGCACCTCCTCTTTGAGCGCGGTGACGCGGGCGTCCAGGACTTGGCTGAGGTTTTCGATCGAGTCATCGAGCTTGCGCAGGTCATCGAAGGCCGGCACGAGTTCGAGCGGGACGCATTCGCTGCAGATATCAATGTGGTCGGTGACCCAGTTGCAGCCCGCGACGCAGCGCAGTCCCTCGTGGCAGCCGCAGCGCAGGCAGCGGCGGTCTTCGGCGAGGAATCGGCTGATATCCTTGGTCAGGCCATCGATGACGGCCGCGGTGGTGGGTGTGAGTGCGTTCATATCAGTCCTCGTCGCGCACGTATTTGAGGTGGTCGATGGTGAGTTTTTCCTTCCGGCGCACGGCCCGGATCTTCGCCTCCTGCAGGGTCTCGAACAGGATCCGGATGCGGCCCGGCTCGCGACAGAGGCCCTTGAGGTAATCGATGTGATCGTCGGCATCCTGCAGTTCGAAGGCCGCGGCCACGGCCAGGATGTCGTCATCGGGCGGATAATCAGTCAGGGTGAGGAACGTCTTCGCTCCCCCCGCCCTGCCCTCGAATTGCTCAAAGAATCCCTTGGCCCGCCCGGCGCTGAAGGTGGTGGAGAAGGTCGGGGTGTGGCTGAGGATGACGGTGCAGCCGCTTTCTTCCTGGAGCTTTTGCAGGTACTCGAAGATCGGCTGTCGGTCCTCCAGGCGCGGATCGTAGAGGCGTTGCACGTTCTCCAGGATGATGCAGCGGCGATCGTTCACGCTGGCCGAAATGGCGGTTTCCTTTTTCGAGACGGAGGTGTGGATGCCGCAGCCGTAGCGGCCGGCCAGGTCGGTCTTAAACCGGGAGACGCTGGGCCGCTCGGGGGCATCGAGCCAGACGACGGCGCCGTGGTTGTTGCGCTGGGCGTATTCGCGCAGGGCTGCCGTTTTGCCCGTGCCGGTGTGCCCGATGATGATCCCGAATTTGCAGACGCGATCGGGCGCCCGCTTTTTATCCACGAAATCGAAGATGCTTCGCGCCGTTTTGGTGAGGATGAAGGGGACGCGCCCGCCCTGCTCGCGGATGCGCGAATCATTGCGGATGACCTCAATCTCGCGCAGGAGGGTGGTGAGTTTGACGACCGGGGTGTCGAGCTCGCGATCGTTGCTGTCGCGGTTCCATCGGCCGCGGATGATTTTGGACCAGGTGGTCTTGTCGTGGCACGCTTTGACCTTGTTGGCCCGCTCGATGAAGTTATCGAGGTCGCGGTGGCATTCATCCCGGATGAAGCCGCAGAGCCAGATGTAGGGCTCGCGGAGTTCCTGGGGGTAAAGGTCGGCCCGCGCGTCCACGCTGGGGGCGTCGAGTTTGATCCGGCTGTTTTCGTCGCTGTGCATGTTCCTCCTTTGTTGCTGGTTTTATCCGATGGGTTATCCGATGGCGTTGGCCTGGGCTCGCGCGGCTTCGGCTTCCTCGGCCAAACGCGCTTGCCTGCGGGAAAATTGTTCGAGAGTCGGCGCGGCGGGGATGTTCCCGCGGCGGGGTGCGGTGGGCGCTGGGATGTGAGCGATGACGGTGGCAGCGTCGGTGCCGCGGTCCGGCTGCGCGGCGGCTGCCGCCCTGCGCGCGGAGATCTCGGGCGGCACCTGGCGGCTGGGCGCAAACGGGACGACGGTGGCGTAGGCGCTCATGACCGCGTTCTTCCATGCGCTGCGCACTTCGTGCCCGGTCGTATTGTCGTCATCAGGGAGGAAGGATCCGCAGCGTTCCTCATATTGCGCTTCGCAGAGGTATTGGCCGGTGCGGGCTAAAACGATCTGGGCGGGTTGCTCAAACTTTTCGCGGTCGTAGTAGACGATGACCTGCTCGCCCTCGAGGCCGGCGAAGTGTTCCGCGTTCTGGTAAAAGAGGGAGTAACGTTGCCCAGTGAGATCGTGGGTGAGTCGCACACGGGCCCAGCCGTTGGTGATGATGACGGGCTTCCAATCGCGTCGATACAACCAGCGCTGATCCTCGGGCAGGGTGAGGAGTGGGTATTGCTCGCGGGCGGCGTCGAATTTCTGGCGAGGGATCCCGTGGAACACTTCGCCCTCCATCGGTTCCCACGCGATGTATTCCATGATGCCGCGGATTCGTTTCACCATCTCAATCTGGCTGAGGAAATGGAGGGTGGGATCGCTGGCGCCGCGGCGGCCGGCTTCGTAAATTTTCTTTGTCTTCTCGTAGGGCTTGCGCATCTGGTCGCGGCCGAGGCTGCCCCAGATGGTGCCCTCCAGGATCTGGCTGCGATGGAAGAAGGCCTCGATGGATTTGGACTTGGGCAGGAAGCTGGTCCAGGTGCGGAGGCCGCGTGGGAATTCCTCCACGCGCTCGCCCAGGCGCGCGCGGTGCCAGTCGGTGAGGTTGGTGGGGAGCTGGCGCAGACCGCCCACGCGCCGGACCATGGTTTGTTCCCCTTCCCGATATTCGAGCTCGACGCCGGCGATGGCGTTCGCCTCCCAGTTGCCGCGCTCAAGCTGCCACCCGAGCCGCGGCAGGCCCACGGTCTCGAAGGTGTGCCCGAAGAGCTGCCAGATATCGGTGGCGCGGTAGCTGGAGGCTTCGCGGGCGATGAGGACGAAGCTCACGGGGCATTGGCTGGCCACATCGATCACGGGCAGGAGCTGGCCTTGCATGAGCTTTACGCCGTAGGGATAGGCCTTGCTCTTCTCCCACGGGACCCACCAGGCCCAGATGGGCGTGGTGTCGTCTGAGGTGAAGATGTCGCCGGGCAGGACGTCGACCACGCGCGGGGTCCACATGCCTTTGAGGGCGAGCCGTCGCGGGCCGCGGTGGGCGTTGCGCACAGGCTCGGGCAGGCGCGTGGCCGCGCGCAGGCTGCCGGGCAGGCTGTGCTTGGAGGTCCGGGTCGGATCGAGGATGACGTCGGCCAGGGCTTCCGGGCAGCGGTCGCTGTGGGCGAACAGACGCCAGGCGCTGGTGTTGCTCTCGGTGTCCAGGTGCAGGCCGCGCACTTGATCGATGGCCGAGCGCATGGCGTCGGCGCCGATGCCTTCGGAGATTTTGACGAGGGTGCTCTTGCGCCCGCTCTTGTGGTAGGCAGGGATCAAGGCGTCGAAGGATTCGCCTTTCGTTTTCCAATCCTTGATCCGTCGCCAAAGCCAGATGTTATCGACGCCCAGGCGCCGGGCCGCGCGCTCGATGGAGAGTGCGGGCTCGGCCTGGACCAGCGCCCAGTAGGCCTGGAGGGTGGTGTAGCGCTTGCTGGCCTCGGCCATTTGCTCGTCGGAGTAGACGGGCGTGGCCGCGGGCGCGGTGGGGATCTCCGGCGGCGGCTTGCCCGCCGTAGCTTCAGCGAAGGCGGGTGGCGCTTCGATGGTTTCGGCCAGGTCCTGAGAGAAGTGGCTCATGATGTGATCGGTTACGTCTGGGGCGTCTGGGGTTGGGGCCGGCCTTCGGCTTGGAGAAGTCCTGCGAGGCTTTCCATCGCGTCGACGGCGTCGCTCTCCTGTTCGAATTCGAAATCGATCTGGCCGTTGCCCTGCAAGATGAGTTGGATCTCGTTTTCGACCCGCTCAACAGATCGAATAATGTTGGCGTCGATGATGGCGCCATCGAAATAAATGAAGCGTGGAATGAGGTTGTTCATGGCTGGGGAGAAAGAATCGGGCGCGTGCGCGGCGCCGCGCCCGAGTGAAGGATGAGAAGTGTGGACTTCATAGAGCCGCGTTAATCAGCGTCCAGGGGGTTTGGGGTTCCGGTGTTCGGGGTGAGATTGTTTTGGCTGGGTGACGGCCCGACGCACCGCGGCCGGGCCGGCTTGGTCGACCAGTTGGCCGAGCATCTCGTGGGTGGGCGCGAGGTTCGCCAGATCGGCGAATTTCTGCTCGATGGCTTCGTGGATGGCTTCGGAGTTGAGCCGGATCTGGATGAGGGCATCGAGCGCGGCCTGGATGTCACCGGTCTCCAGATGCGCCGTGACGAAGACGCACTCGTGGATCGCGGCGTTGAGCGTGGCGCCGAACGCTTGGAGCTCAGCCTCGGTGAACGTGCCGATGGGGCAGAGCTCGGGCAGGAGTCGTTTGCCTTTCATCGCGCCCTCCGTTCTTCGATGGCCTCATAGAGCGAGGCGATGATGGCCAGGGCCGCAATGGTCGCGGTGACATAGAGGGGCGCGCCCGGCGCGATCCACACACACGCCAGCAGGAGGTAGAAGTCGCACCGGTTCATCCGGCCGTAAGCCGGATAGATGCACCACGGGTAAAGGCACGACGGGCGCGGGGTGGGCGCGGAGGCAGACTGGGTCTCCGGCTGGGCCGCCTCGAAACGGGATGGATTGAGGCGGATCTTCACGCGGCACCTCGTTCCTGCTCATCGAGCCGCGCGGCCACTTCGGGATCGCTCGTGATGGTGAGCCCATCGCCACGGACTTCCGCGCCGGATTCCATCAGCTCCTCGATGTCGTGGCAGCGAGCGGTGTAGGCGTCCTGGGCGGCCCTCAGGTCAGCGTCCTGGCGAGCGGCATAGCCCCGGCGCAGTTGATGGGCCAACTCCTGGCGCCGGGCTTGCGCGGCTTCGGTCGGGTTATCGGCCATGAGCAGGCGCACCATGTGAAGGGCGTTGTTGAGCTGGGTTTCTGTGGTCGTCAGGGCACTGTGTTTCTGCGTGTCCGTCATCGCCTGCCATTCCTCCTCGGTTGTGATCGGTCTCATTGTTTTCCTCCAGTTGCGGGCGCCGATTATCGACGGCCCTTTGTTTTTAATTGCAGGGCACGCACGAGTTCCTCACGGAGATCGTCGGGCATGTCCTCCACAAATTCTTCCAGCTTGGCCACGGCCTTGGCCTTATCCGGCGCGTCAAAGTCGTTCCAGTAAGCGAACCGCTTCGCGACCAGGTCGAAGCCGCCGGTGAAGAGCTCGAGCTGGGGGTTGGTGAGTTTCATCGCGCCTTTGGTGGCGCGGATGGAGCCGATGGCTTTCATGACGCCGCCCAGGCCGATCGGCCGCTGGGAGGCGTGCTCGGAGTCCACTTGTTGACGCAGGAGCTTCGGTTCGAAGTGTTCCTTCAGGGTTTGCTGGACCTCCTCGCCGTCCTGGTCCCCGCCCTCCACGGTGAAATTGTATTTCTTCTTGTCCTTGTCGAACTCGGCGCGGACTTCCTTGGCGAGGAAGAAGAGCCGACGACAGATGCCAATCGACTCGGCCAGATCCTCCGCCGTTCCCCGATAGTGCACTGAGTGCACTATCGAAGTTTGTTGGCCTTTTTTGATGGTTTCTGCCCGTGCCGCCCGCGCGGAGTCCAGAGCTGGCTTGAGGAGCGGGAACGCGAGATAGGCAATGGCGGCCTTGGTGAGGTGCGCCCGGTGGATAAGTGCGCCGAGCGCAATCTCAGCCGCGCGCGCGCCGGGCTGCACAATGACCGGCACTTCGGTTAACTGCATCCTCCGCGCGGCCATCCACCGCAGCCGGCTGTCATCGGTGAGGATCTGGTTCCTCTCGTCGATGATGATCGGAAGTAGCAGGCCGTCCTGCTCGCGGATGGCGTCTGCGCAGGCGCAAACCTCTTCGGAATCTTTGGCCGGCGCCGGAATGGTCGCCAGGATGGGGTGTGGTTGGAGATCGGCTGGGTCGAGATGTTTCATGAGTGTTTAGCGAAGCCGGAATCCCGGTAGGGAATAGGGCTGTGCGGAATTTCGAGGACTCGATTGATGAGTGACGTGGATTCCCGACCGCCGTGCAGGACCTGGTGGAGATGCACGTAGTTGCGATCGAGATACAGGGCCGCGCGGCGAATCGACCAGCCGCGCTCCCGCAAGATTCGGCGCGCGCGCTTTAATCTTGCCTTTTTGCGTTCGCTGGCTAACATGCTTCTTAAGAAACGGTAAATTCTTAAAAAGCTCAAGCTGTTTCTTAAAAAAGTTTTGGAGATTCGTGATGAGATTCTCGCCAATGGACGGACGTTGACGGAGGCGGCGAAGCTAATAGGCTGCGCTACTTCCACGCTTGGCAATTGGGTCAACGGCGAGGTGGACGCCGGAGAAGGGCTTCTTAAGAAACTGGCGCTTTTTTTAAAAAAGCCAGTGGAAGAGATTCCGGTCCGGCTGCCCCAGAAGGGTCGGAAACGACAGTTTCAGATGACTGTCATCAATGATGCGTCGACCGCAAAACCGCCATTGGAGTTGAGGCGTGTCGAGAGTGAGAAAACACTCCAGTGGTTGGCCAGGTGGATGGACGATGAGACGTTGACTCGCGCGACGATTAGCGCAACGCAGCAGGGTCGGAGTGATGTAGCGCGGGTGTTGTTGGATCTTATGGATTTTAAAAAGAGTCTCAGTTCTGAACCGGGCCTCGCTGAAGCGAAAGCGGGACGAGCCAAGGCAGAGGCGTTGGCGGACGGGATTCAAGAATTGCAGCGGAAATCTGAAGTTGATGAGCCCATCGGGCATAGATCGCAGCCACCTGGCGCCGCTTCGAAGGCGACCAAAGGCTAGCTTGTTCTTCGAGCGCGGGCTCGAGTCGCACGACGATTCTGATTTTCTGAGGCATTGTATCGATTTGGAATCCGCTCTCCTTGGCGGGACGTTGATCCGTCGTGCGGAAATTACCAGGAGGGGTCAGACAACGGCGGTCTGAGCCAAAAGAAAAAGGTGAATCGTGAGTGATCTATTTTCGAGCGAGCTGTTCTGGTTCTGTGTGGCCGGCGGCTTCTGGGGCTTTTTGTGGGGTGGAATTGGCGCACTTTTCGGGGAGCCAAGGGGCAGGGCGGGCGGCGGCTTTTTCTGGGGGTTCGTTCTAGGCCCGATCGGCCTCATCATCGTCCTTGGTTTGCCCAACGAAAAACGGCTCCAGGAAGAGGCTGAGAATCTGACGAAGCAAGAGCTCGCGGCCAGGCGTATCGCCAAGGCCAAGGCGCAGCAAGATGGCTCCTTCATTCCCGACAACATGAGGTGACCGATGCCGCTCCTTCTCCGACCCTTTTCCCGACCTGGCCGCGTGGCTGCCGCTGCTCGGCCGACCTCCTGCCGTGTCGCGGCGCCGTCTCCCGAAAATTGGCCTTTCAACTATTTCCCCACGTGGTCTGGCCTGGTCGTTTCAGTTCTTCCCCGCCTCCAAAGCCATCCTGACTGCAACCTGTTGGTTGTCGGGGTGTTGTCCTCTCCTTAGCCGTCTTTCACCTTTTTCCCTCGGTCGTGCTGGCTG
>Ga0184628_10001633_pt1 | contig 11053 bp, 11 predicted proteins | sample PLM4_5_b1_FD_133149 | JGI IMG/M metagenome (GOLD analysis project Ga0184628, IMG submission 133149) | Groundwater sediment microbial communities from an aquifer in East River, Colorado, USA - PLM4_5_b1 | ecosystem: Environmental > Terrestrial > Soil > Riparian zone | place: USA: East River...
CAGATCCTCGAGGACGGGAAGCTGACCGACTCGCAGGGTCGCAAGGTCGACTTCCGCAACACGATCGTGATCATGACGTCGAACATCGGCGCGGCGACGATCTCCAAGAACCAGACGCTCGGCTTCTCGATCGGCGACGAGGGTGGGCTCTCCTACGACGAGATGAAGTCGCGGATCATGGGCGAGCTGAAGAAGGTCTTCCGCCCGGAGCTGCTCAACCGCATCGACGAGGTGATCGTCTTCCACAAGCTGACGAAGGACGAGATCCTCGTGATCGTCGACCTCATGCTCAGCCGCCTGCGCGAGCAGATGGTGACGCACGAGGTGACGATCGAGCTGACGAACGACGCGAAGGAGCTGCTCGTCGACAAGGGCTACGACCCGGCGATGGGCGCCCGGCCGCTGCGCCGCGCGATCCAGCGCCACATCGAGGACCCGCTCGCAGACTTCGTGCTCGGCCGCGAGCTCGAGCCGGGGTCGACGATCCTCGTCGCGCGCAAGGGCGACACCGAAGAGGTCGACATCACCGTGATTCCTGGCTCGATGTCGGTCGAGGCCGTCACCGTGCCTCCGGCCGCTCCCGCCGAAGAGCTCGACGAGCACACCGAGCACTAGCGCCGACCCGCGCTAGAGCACCCAGCGGTCGTCGCGCAGGATCGGCACCGCTTCGCCGTCCCTCGTGACGCCGTCGACCGCAACCTCCGGGTTGCCGATCATGAAGTCCGTGTGCACCGAGGAGTGGTTGACGCCCCTGGCGCGATGCTCCTCGGTCGACTGCGTCCCGGCGCCCTCCACCGTGCGCGTGATCGCCTTGCCGAAAGCGATGTGGCAGCTCGCGTTCTCGTCGAAGAGCGTGTTGTAGAAGACGACGCCAGTCTGCCCGACCCGCGACGTGCCGTCCACGAGCGCGACCTCGCCGAGGTACGACGCGCCTTCGTCGCGCTGGGTCTGGGCGCGGACGACCTCTTCGCCCGCGTCCGCTTTCACGTCGACGATCTTCCCGCCCTGGAAGCGCAGCTCGAGCCCTTCGACCAGCTGGCCCAGCAGAGCGAGCGGCCGCGTGGAGCGAACGACGCCCTCGGTGCGGCGAAAGTCCGGCGCGACGTACACCTCCTCGGTGGGCATGTTCGGCACGTGCTCGCGGTCCCACGAGGTGTGGAAGCGCGCCGCCTCGAAGCTCGCGTCGGACAAGAGGCCGATCGTCAGGTCGGTCCCGCCGCCGTGAAAGTGCAGCGCGTCGAAGCGCCGCTCGTTCAGCGCGGCTGCGCGCGAGGTCAGCCTGTCGAGGTGCTCGCGCCACGCGGCGACAGGATCCGGCTCGTCGAGCCGCACGGTGAATGCCAGGAGCTCCCACAGGCGCTCGACGTCGGGCTCGCCGAAGATCGTCTCCGCCCAGCCGGCGTTCGGGAACGACACGCTCGTCCAGTTGATCAGCTGCTCGTCGAGCATCATCCGCCCGCTGAGCTCCATCAGTTCGCGCGGCATCGCGCGGCCCACGCGGTCGCCGTCGACGTCCGCGAGCAGGTTCGGCTCGGGGTCGCCGCTGATCGACACCTCTGCGCCGCGCTCGTCGCCGAGGTACTGCTGCCGCGTGACCTTCCATGGCGGGCTCCACTCGAGCAGCTCCTCGGGGGCGCCCTCGATGAACGCCTTGCGAACGTGCGAGTCCACGTAGTTGACGTCGACGCACCGCGCACCCGCCGCGTAGCCCGCGCGCGCGACCGCGCGCACGAACGGCGCGTGCTCCACGAGTGCGGTGACGGCCAGAATCTGACCGGGGGCCACGTTCGCTCCGATCCTCACGGCGAGCTCTGCGTAGCGTTCGAGGCGATCGTTCACCGGCGCAGCCTAGTCACGACGGACCGCCCCTGAAAACATCGACGGCGACCCGGGTAAACCCGAGCCGCCGTCTGCCGCGAGAGAGTGGGCTGCGGCCCCCCACGACTCTCGCACGCTCACTTTGCGACAGGTCGTCGGGTCCCGCCTACCCCAGGTGGGGGAGAAAGTGAACCGAACGGGTGAATCAGCGAAAGGGGGAGGAATCAACCACGCCCCCTCACGGAGACTCCTTCCAGGTTGGCAAACGGGGCGCCGATGCGGCGGGCGCTCCCTACGAGGCGAGAAAGCGGGCGATGTGGCGGCCCGCTTTTTCGTTTTCTGGATAAAAAGACTGCGTGCCTGCGACGGCGCTCGGTAAGCGACCGATCCCGCTCGTGCTCGCGGGCGCGCTCGCGATCTCGTTCTCGGCGATCCTCTATCGCTATTCGGAGGTCTCCCCGACCACCGGCGCGTTCTTCCGCTGTCTCTGGGCGCTTCCGCCGCTCTGGCTGATCGCCCACCTCGAGGACCGGCGCTACGCGCCGCGGCCGCGTCGAGCGCGCGTGATCGCATGGACGGCGGGCGTCTTCTTCGCAGCGGACCTGATCCTCTGGCACAACGCGATCGAGCAGGTCGGGGCGGGGCTCGCGACGGTGCTCGGGAACACGCAGGTCGTGCTCGTCGCGGTGCTCGCGTGGGCCGTGCTCGGCGAGCGTCCGCCGCGGGCCGCGCTCGCGTCGATCCCGATCGTCGGAGTCGGTGTCGTCCTGATCTCCGGCGTGCTCGAGGAAGGCGCGTACGGTGCGAACCCTGCGCTGGGCGCGGTCTTCGGGGTGCTGACCGGCATTGCGTACTCGGGGTTCCTGCTCACGCTGCGCGAGGCGGGCGGTGACCTGCGCAGACCGGCCGGGCCGCTCTTCGACGCCACGCTCGCGTCGGCGATCGGCTGCGGCCTCTACGGCGCGCTCGCCGGCGATCTCGACCTGACGCCGTCGCTCGGCGCGACGGGGTGGCTGATCGTGCTCGCGCTCAGCTCGCAGGTCTTCGGCTGGCTGCTGATCACGATCTCGCTCCCGCGCCTGCCCGCCGCGCTCAGCTCGGTCATGCTCACCTTCCAGCCGCTCTGCGCGGTCCTGTTCGCCGCACTGCTCCTCGACGAGTCGCCCTCGCAGGTCCAGCTCCTGGGCGCGGCCTGCATCCTCGCCGGGCTGATCGTGGCGTCGGTGACCCGCCGGACGCCTGTGCTCGAACCGGCACAGAGCTGACACGTTCGCCGTCCTACCCCGCGGCTAGGTTGGCGGCGTGGCGAAAGCGGCGACGGTCTTTGCGTGTGCGGAGTGCGGCCACTCGTCCGGCCGCTGGTTTGGCAAGTGCCCCGGGTGCGGCACGTTCGGGAGCCTGGTCGAGGAGGCGCCGCCCGACGCGCGCGCCGCAACCGCCCGCGCGAAGCCGCTCCTGCGCCTCGTCGACGTCGACGCCGAAGAGGCGACGCGGATCAGCACCGGCGTCCCGGAGCTCGATCGCGTGCTCGGGGGCGGGCTCGTCCCGGCCTCGCTCGTCCTGGTCGGCGGCGAGCCCGGCGTCGGCAAATCCACGCTGCTGCTCTCGGCGCTGAGCGCGATCTCGGCCGAGCGTCGCGCGCTCCTCGTGACCGGCGAGGAGTCCACCGCGCAGGTCAAGCTCCGCGCTCAGCGGCTCGGCGGCGCGGAGCGGGTCGAGATCCTCGCCGAGACGGAGCTCGAGACCGTGTGCGCGACGCTCGAGCGCGAGCGGCCCGACGTGTGCGTGATCGACTCCGTCCAGACGCTCTACTCCTCGGAGCTCGGATCTGCGCCCGGCTCGGTCGCGCAGGTGCGCGAGGCGGCCTCGCGGCTGCTCCGCGTCGCGAAGGAGTCGGGCGTTGCGACCATCCTCGTCGGCCACGTGACGAAGGACGGCGCCGTCGCGGGGCCGCGCGTGCTCGAGCACCTCGTCGATTGCGTGCTCCAGTTCGAGGGCGACCGGTACCACGCGCACCGCGTGCTGCGCGCGACGAAGAACCGGTTCGGTTCGACGAACGAGCTCGGCGTCTTCGAGATGACGGGCGCCGGACTGGTCGGCGTCCCCGATCCGTCGGAGCTCTTCGGGCGTACCGTCGCCGGAGAGCCGGGCAGCGCCGTCGCGTGCGCGCTCGAGGGCACCCGGCCGATCCTGCTCGAGGTTCAGGCACTCGTTTCACCCACCGACCTTGCGATGCCGCGTCGCGTCGGAACGGGCGTCGACCCGAAGCGGCTCGCGATGATCGTCGCGGTGCTCTCCCGCCACACCGGGCTCGCGCTCGGCCAGGCGGACGTCTTCGTGAACGTCGCCGGCGGCGTTCGCGTCGACGAGCCTGGCGCGGACCTGCCGGTCGCGCTCGCGATCGCCTCCGCGGCGAAGGGCCAGCCGGTGCACGAAGGACTCGCCACGTTCGGCGAGATCGGCCTAACCGGACGGCTTCGGCCGGCCGCGCAGGCCGAACGGCGCCTCGAGGAGTGCGCCAAGCTCGGGTTGAAAAGTGCCCTCGTGCCCAGCGGCACCACCGGGCGGGGGACGCTAGCCTTGCTCACGGTAGAGACGTTGCGGGAAGCGACGAGAGCAGGGCTTGATGAACGCAGAACGCAAGACGACTGACCGCGCAGGCTGGGCGCCCGAAGTCGGCGTTCCCCGCACCCGCGCCGAGGTCGACCAGCGCCGCGACCCGATCCTGCTGGCCGCGATCGCGCAGGTCGCGCCGGGCACGGAGCTCCGCGCCGGGATCGACGACATCATCCGCTCGAAGGAGGGCGCCCTGATCGTGATCGGCGATCCCGACGAGCTGTCGTTCCTCTACTCCGGCGGGATGAAGCTCGACCTTCCGTTCAAGCCGCAGCTGCTCTACGAGGTCGCGAAGATGGACGGGGCGATCATCGTCAGCTCCGACATCGGCCGGCTCGCCTACGCGAACGTTCAGCTGATGCCCGACCCGACGATCGCGTCGTCCGAGACCGGCACCCGGCACCGCACCGCCGAGCGCGTGGCCAAGCAGACAGGCGCGCTCGTGATCTCGATCTCGCAGCAGCGCGAGACGGTGACCGTCTTCCTCGGCAAGCGCCGCTACCAGCTCGAGGTCGTCGCCGACGTGCTCGCGAAGACGAACCAGGCGCTCGCGACGCTCGAGACGTACCGGCAGCGACTCGACCATGTGCTGACGCGGCTGACGGCGCTCGAGTTCCAGAACGCGGTGGTGCTCGACGACGTGCTCGTCGTCCTCCAGCGCGCCGAGCTGACGACCCGGATGGCCGAGGAGATCGAGCGTGCCTGCGTGGAGCTCGGCAGCGAAGGACGGATGATCCGGATGCAGCTCGAGGAGCTCGTGGGTGAGGTCCCACGCGAGAAGGCGGCCGTGGTCTACGACTACCACGGGCAGGGTGGCGTGGAGGCGACGCGCGAGGGGCTCCAGGCGCTCACCGAGCTCGCCTACAAGGAACTGCTCGAGTTCGAGCTCCTGGCCGTACTCGGCTACGCGGCCACGACGAACCCGCTCGACCACTCGGTCCAGCCCCGCGGCTACCGCGTTCTCTCCCACATCCCGCGCCTGCCGGACAGCGTGATCCGGCACGTCGTCGAGCAGCTGGCCAACCTCGAGGCGATCGTCCGGGCGTCCCAGAGGGACCTGGAAGCGGTGGACGGGGTGGGCGCCGTTCGGGCCAGGGACATCCGGGAGGGCCTGCGGCGCCTCCAGGAGCACAACCTGGTCGACCGCTACCTCCAGTTATAGGTCGAAGTTCGCAAAGAGCAGGGGTTTTGCCGAAAACCCCTGGAAATGCTACGATTCTGTAACTGTCGCCGGCGCAGCACGAAGCGCCGGCTTCTTGGCGGATGAGGCATTCCAGAACGGGAGGACTCGGCTTGTTCAAGGTCGGCGCGAAGGTGGTCTACCCCCATCACGGGGCGGGAACAGTTGTCAAGAAGGAATCGCGCGAGGTGCTGGGTCAGAAGCGCGACTACCTGACGATCCGGATCCTCCACAACGACATGACGGTCCAGGTTCCCGCCGAGAACGCCGAGGCGGTAGGCCTTCGGCCCGTGATCGACGAGAAGATGGTCGAGGTCGTCGTGAAGGCGCTCAAGGGCGGCGGCACACAGATGCCGAAGAACTGGAATCGCCGCTTCAAGCACAACCGCGACAAGATGAAGACCGGCGACGTGCTGGAGCTCGCAGAGGTCGTTCGCAACCTCTCGCTCCGGGATCACGAGAAGGGTCTGTCGACCGGCGAGAAGCAGATGTTCGTGAAGGCGAAGAAGATCCTCGCCTCCGAGCTGATGTACGCGAAGGGCATGGACGCCGAAGAGGCCGCCGAGTGGCTCGAGGACGTCCTGTCCAACGTCGGCGCCAACGGCGGCAAGAAGCGCACCACCCGCGCGAAGACCGCCGCCACCGCCAGCTAGTCCTGCATGTCTGTCTGGGCCGTGCTCGCCGCTGCAGGAAGCGGCGAGCGGCTCGGGCTGGACCGCCCCAAGGCGTTCGCGAACCTGCGCGACCGGCCGCTGCTCGCCGAGCCGCTCGAGCGGCTCGAGGCCTGCGACTGGATCGACTCGATCGTCGTTGCTGTCCCCGAGGGCTGGGAGGAGCCCGCGATCCTGCTCGCGGAGGAGCTCGGCACGGGCAAGGTCGTTGCCTGCGTCACAGGTGGTGCGACGCGAGCCGAGTCGGTGCGCGCAGCGGTCGCCGAGGTGCCCGACGACGCGTCGGTGATCGTCGTGCACGACGCAGCGCGGCCACTGGTCAACGACGAGATCGTCGAGCGCGTCCTCAAGCCGCTCGGCGAGGGCTTCCACGGCGCGGTTCCCGCGCTGCCCGTCGCCGACACGATCAAACGCGTGCAGGGTGGCGAGGTGGTCGAGACCGTCGACCGCGGAGATCTCGTCGCAGTGCAGACCCCGCAGGCGTTCCTGGCCGACACACTTCGCTCGGCTCTTGGCGGCGACGTCGCGGAGGCCACCGACTGCTCCTCGCTCGTCGAGGCGGCCGGTGGACGCGTCGCCGTCGTCGAGGGCGACCACCGGTTGCTCAAGGTGACCGAGCCGGCCGACCTCGAGCTCGTCGAGGCGCTCCTAAGCGGCGAGTGACAAGCGCTGCGGCGGCTCGGCTGCCGCAGGCGGTGATTCGACGAGCTGCCTGACCCCGCCGAAGGCGATCACCGAGAGCGTGCCCGCGACGACGATCCCGGCCGCGAGCCAGAGCGTGTTGGCCAGCCCGATCGCCATCGCGAGCGGCCCGACGAGGATCGTCCCGAGCGGGACGAGCGCGAACGAGCCGAGCCAGTCGTAGGAGCTGACGCGCGACAGACGATCCGCGGGGATCCGACTCTGGAGCGTCGTCGCCCACAGCACCTCGAAGAACTCCACGCCGACGCCTGCGACGAAGGCGGCAGCCGCGATCACGATCTCGCCCGAGGCGAGCGCGAGCGCGACCAGAGGCAGTGCGATCAGGATCAGCGCGGCGTTGCCGGCGAGCAGCGGCCGGCGCGGCCGGTGCCGGAGCGCGATGTAGCCGCCGACGAGCATCCCTGCCGCCTCTGCGGTCAGGATCAGCCCCCACGCGGCCGCGCCGCCGAGCGATGAGGCGGCGACGAACGGGCCGAGCACGAAGAACGCTGCCCACGAGAACGCGTTGATGAAGGTGAACTGCACGACGACCGCCCAGAGCCACTTGCGGCCGCGGAACTCGGCCCAGCCCTCGCGCAGCTCGCGGGCGAAGTGGCGTCGCGCCGCCGGCAGCGGCGGCAACTTGAGGAACGCGAGGAAGCACGCGCCGACGACATAGGTCGCCGCGTCGACCGCGAGCGCGAGACCCGGCCCGAGCCCGGCGACGAGCAGGCCACCGCCGGCGGCGCCGAGGATCGCCGTCGCGTTGCGGGAGAAGCCGAGGATCGCGTTCGCCTGCTGGAGCTGGTTCGCGCTGACGGTTTGCGGAACGACGCCCGTCGAGGCCGGCATGAAGAACGCGGCTGCAATTCCCCGCACGCCCGCGACACAGACGATGTGCCAGACCTGCGCAGTGCCGGTCAGCAAGAGGATCGCGAGCGCGCCCTGCGCCGCGGCACCGACGAGATCCGCGGCGACCATCACGACGTGGCGCGGGACCCGGTCGGCCCAGACGCCTCCGACGACGAGGAAGAGGATCTGCGGCAGGAAGCTCGCCGCGAGCACGATCCCGAGGTCGGACGGCGACCCCGTCAGGCCGACGACGGCGAACGCCAGCGCAACCGGAGCGATCGTGCTGCCGAGCATCGAGATCGTCCGGCCGGTGAAGAGTAGGAAGAAGCGCCGCTCGCCGAGCGGGCCGAGTGAAGCGGAGTCGCTGAACCTGCGCACGACCTTCGCATCCTCGGAAGAGGGACGCCGGGTGGCATCCCCCGTTCGAGGGGCAGAATGGCCCGGTGCTCGTCGACTACCACATGCATCTCAGGGCTCACGGGAGCGCGTCGGAGGAGCTCGACCACACGGCCGAAGCTGTCGAGCGCTACGTCGAGCAGGCCAGGGAGCGGGGCGTTGACGAGATCGGGATCACCGAGCACGTCTACTACTTCAGGGAGACCCGAGACTTCTGGTCGCTTCCGTACCAGCTCGAGCGCTCACGGGCGGAGCTCCGCGACTACTGCGACGCGGTGCTCGAAGCGAAGAGCCACGGGCTGCCGGTGAAGCTCGGGCTCGAGGTGGACTGGGTGCCCGACCGGGCGGACGAGCTCGCCGAGGTGCTCGAGCCGTATCCCTGGGACTACCTGATCGGCTCGGTGCACTGGATCGGCGGGCTCGCCGTCGACCAGAAGCCGGGCCTCTGGGCCGGAAGCACGGTCGAGGAGGTCTGGGCGCTCTACGCCCGTGAGCTCGAGGCCGCCGCGCGGAGCGGACACTTCGACGTGCTTGCGCACCCGGACCTCGTCAAGATCTTCGGTGACCGTGTCGAATGGGACTGGCAGCCGTCGATCGACGCCCTCGACGGCGTTGCGCTCGAGGTGTCGACGGCCGGCCTGCACAAGCCGGTCGGCGAGCTCTACCCCGACGCTTCGCTGCTCCGTGGGGCGAAGCGGATCACGCTCGCGTCCGATGCGCATCGCGCGGAGGATGTGGGTCGTGACTTCGAAGCGGCGGTCGAGCACGCTCGCGCTGCGGGGTTCGAGACCGTGACGGTGTTCGACGGGCGCTCGTCGCGACAGGAGCCACTCGGGTGAACGACTATCGCGTCGGGATCGGCGTCGACGCGCACGCGCTCGTCGACGGCGTGCCGCTCGTGCTCGGCGGCGTCGAGATCCCGTTCCCCCGTGGGCTCGCCGGGCACTCGGACGGCGACGTGATCACGCACGCGTTGATCGACGCGATCCTCGGCGCGGCCGGGCTCGACGACATCGGCGCGATGTTCCCGTCGGGCGATCCGCGCTGGGAGGGCGCGAAGTCGATCGACCTGCTCACGCAGGCGTACGGAGGTGTGCAGGCGCTCGGGTTGCAGCTCGTGAACGCCGACTGCGTCTTGATCGGCGAGGAGCCACGCCTGGCGCCGTACCGAGAGCAGATGCGCAAGCGGATCGCGGGAGCGTTCGGCGTCGACGAGGAGTGGATCGCGGTGCGCGCGACGACGACGGACCGGCTCGGCTTCACGGGCCGCGGTGAGGGACTCGCCGCACAGGCCGTCGCGCTGCTTGGCCGGTGATGGAGCTCGCCCGCTACGCCGACCGCCCGGACCTCCGTGCGATTCGCTACGAGACGCTCTCGCGCGTCACGTTTCCCGAGTACATGCAGAACAACGAGCCAGGCAACCGCTACTGGGGTCGGCTCTACGAAGATCATCCACAGTTCCAGCTCGCGCTCCTCGACGGCGACGAGCTCGTCGCCGAGCTGCACTCGGTCCCGACGCCGTGGGACGGAAGCGACGAAGATCGACCGTCAGGCTGGGACGAGGCGTTCGTCCGCGCGTTCGAGAGCGGGCGGGCGCCAACGGTCCTCTGCGCGCTCGCGATCTCGGTTCGGCCCGACCAGCAGGGTCGCCGCCTCTCGAGCATGATGTTGAACGAGATGCGTAACGCGGCCGCGGCGAACGGGCTGCGCGAGCTGATCGCACCCGTTCGGCCGACGCTCAAGTCGTCGTATCCGTTGATCCCGATCGAGCGCTACGTCGAATGGCGCCGCGACGACGGCTCGCACTTCGACCCGTGGATTCGGGTGCACGAGCGAATCGGCGGCGAGATCCTCGCGATCGCGCCGGAGTCGATGCGGATGGAGTTCCCGGTTGCGGACTGGGAGGTGTGGACCGAGATGCGCTTTCCGGATGACGGCGACTACGTCTTCCCAGGTGCGCTTGCGCCGCTGCACGTTCGCGACGGCATCGGCCTGCATCTCGAGCCGAACGTCTGGCTGCGGCACCACCTACCCGGGTAGCCGCACGACGTCGCCGACCCGCTCGACGAGCCCGTCGCGCTCGAGCGAGGCGACCGCCTCGGCGTCGAGCACCGCCGCGGCGCGGCTGTCGGCCGCGACCAGCGTCAGCGTTCTCGCGCGGCGCTGCCGGAACGAGCCGTCGAAGGGCGACTGGTTGCGCTGCGGCTCGTAGCGCCGGCCGCGGGACGGGCACTGCGCGGCGAGCGGGCACTCGTCGCAGCGCGGCACGCGCGCGACGCAGATCGTGCGTCCGAGGTCCATGAGCGCTTGTCCGCAGGAGGGGTCGAAGCTGTGGCCGGTCCGCTCTTCGATCCGAAGCACGTTCGTGTCACGCGGCAGCACGGCGTCGCCGAGCGCAAATGCGCGCACCGCCGCGGCGGTGTAGGGCCCGACGCTTGGCAGCTCGGTCAGGTCGTCCGGCCAGCCATGCTCGGCAACAACGCGAGCGGCGCGATGCAGGTTCAGCCCGCGGCGGTTGTACCCGAGCCCCTGCCACTCGCGGATCACCTCGGCAGGGGAGGCTGCGGCGAGGGCGTGGACGTCGGGCCAACGGTCGAGCCAGGCCTCATAGCGCGGCACGACGCGACTGACCTGCGTCTGCTGGAGCATCACCTCCGAGACGAGGATCGCGTACGGGTCGCGCGTCCTGCGCCACGGGAGATCGGCGCCCTCTTTGCTGAACCAGGCCAAGAGCAGCTCGTCCATCGAGGCGAGCCTACGGGCTCGGGCGGCGTGCGCAGGTGCGGACCTGAGACGCTGCGGAGACCGAAACCCCGCAATCGTGACGTCCACCGATTCG
>Ga0184628_10001634_pt1 | contig 11053 bp, 7 predicted proteins | sample PLM4_5_b1_FD_133149 | JGI IMG/M metagenome (GOLD analysis project Ga0184628, IMG submission 133149) | Groundwater sediment microbial communities from an aquifer in East River, Colorado, USA - PLM4_5_b1 | ecosystem: Environmental > Terrestrial > Soil > Riparian zone | place: USA: East River...
GAGAGCGACCGCCGCCTGTGGCAATCCGTCAGTGCGCTGGCCTCGGGCGAACGCACCGCGGTCATCCTCTTCTATCGCCAGGACATGAGTGTGCGCGAGATCGCGAGCGCACTCGGCGTCAACGGCGGCACGATCAAGACAATGCTTTTTCGCGCGCGCCAGAAATTGCGGCTCGCGCTCGGCGACGCGCCTGTCGGACCGGCTCGGCCGCCAAAACCAAATGAGGACACTCCATGATCGATCACGTTGCAACATTGATGGCGCGGCTTCCGGAACCCACACCACCGGCGTCGCTCAAAGCCACCGTGATGGCGCGTATCGCGCGCGAGGCCGAGCTGCAGCAAGACATCGCGGCCGAGGCTGCGAATCACGCGCGGATTCCGCGTGAGCGCTCGGTGTGGATCTGGACACTCGCTGGCGGACTCGCAACGGTGGTTGGCACCACTGTTTATGGCTGGCTTGCAGGAGGAGCGTTGCCCAGTTTCACGGCACCGTTGATCGGAGGCGGAGCACCGGCGCTGATCCCAATGCCGGGATCGGCGGCGCTCATTGTTGGACTCGGTCTCTTGATCTATCTCGCGGGCCTGTTCGCACCGCTGCGGCCATCGTCGCCTTCTCGCGGCCGGGCCGTTCGTCGTTCATTAACCTCGACGTGACGCGTCCGTAACGGGATCGTCGTTTTTGCGTGTCTAAATGAAGCTTCTCTCGGCTCCTGCTCGGCGAGACCTCCCCCTCGTCGAGCGGGAGCCCTCCGGGGCGGCCCCGAAACCCACTTGTTGCACAGAATTTACGTGAGGCCGGGCGCCTGTACGGTATCAATCACCTCAGAGGACACCGATGGTTGACCACGAGACGAGCCTGAACGCGACGAAACCTGTAAACGTGACCCGCGACCTGACCGGCTGGGAGGTGCGCCACGAGGGCAGCACCGGTGAAGTGCGTGTGTCGCATTACACGGATTGGCATCGCGTGGAACGGGCCCTGCGGTCGATCGAAGTCGATCGGATGTCTGCGCCTGCGCGGCGAGACTAACGCGCGACGTTCAGATCCTGGGTCTTTTTTTCGCCCCGGCCGAGCGAGACGGCGATCCCAGCGCCGCCGATTTCGCGAAGGAACGCCGGGTCGAACCACTGCCCCTGTTCCACATCCACAAGCGCCGCGAGTCGATACTCGCCGGGCGGCAAACCCTTGAACGAGAACCGGCCATCGGTGGCGGGCCGCACGGCTTGAATGCGCCGTGAACCCGGCAGCCACATGCGTTGATCCGTGGCAAACACCACCAGCGTGTAATCCGGGACGGGCTTGCCGGCGTTGTCCCTGAGCGTGCCGCCCAACTCCGTCTGCGCGGTGCCGAATGTCAGCACCCCTCCACCCTGATCTTCACCGGCGCGCACGTCGAGGGGAATGTCGAGAATGTCGCGTCCCGAAAAGACTGACGATTGAATCGTGAAGGCGGGCGGAAATCCGCGCCCCGGCACCACGCGATACTTGCCCGGCATCACGCCGCGGATCGTGAAGCGGCCGCTCGCGTCGGGCGCGGCGTCTGGAATCGGCATGCCGCCCTCGCCAAACGACGGAGACGCGGCGTCCGGAGCGGCGGCCAGCGTGACGCGCATCTTCGTAAAGTCCAGCGATGCCGGATTGCCGCCGTCAAACGTCACGCTGCCGGAAATCGACATCCCCTTCTGCAGCGAGAGCGACACGTCCGTGATGTTGCCGCCGTTCACGGCAAGGTCGGTCATCGCCCACAACGATTCGGCAGGGTCGGAGGCGACCATCGCCTTCGCGTTTTGCTTGTCCGCAAGCGTCATGTCGAGCGCCCCCTTCGCCCGCTCCAGCGCGATCGCCGCCATCTCTGACGCTTCCGTCGGAACGCTGGCGCGCGCGGTGATTTGATATTGGCCGGGCGGCACGCCTGGGAAGGAGAAGCGTCCATCCGCGGCCACGCGCGTCGATCGTGTGTTGAGCCCGGGAATCGGCTGGCCCATCTCCACCATCTGAACCTGCGTACTTTTGGGTAGAGGGCCGGGCGCCATCACGGTCCCTGACACCATGGAGAACGGCACGATCTGCAGACGCAAGTCGATCGCCGGTTTCTCTTCGCTGATATCCAGCGTCACCGTGGTCGCCGACGCGAGTTGCGACGTGCCGGGATGAAATGTCTGAGCGTAGCCGCTCGTGGGCTGGTCGAGCGCGGACTGGACGGCGATCAACTTGCCCAAATCCTCTCGCATCACGTCTGAGGACTGCTGTCGGGCCGCCAGTTGTTCGAGTGCAGCTGCCATCTCGACCTTGGCGCGCACCAATTCCACTTCCATCATGGCGTTGCTGTCACGCGGCAGTGCGCTGACGATGTAGTCGCCCGGCAGCAGCGCGGGAATGCGGTAGATCCCGCGATCGTCGGTGCTGCCCGAACCCGCGGCCTGCAGCGTGCGCAGACCGTTGCGCATCACGTAGCGCATCGCACGGACCTGCGTGTTGAACATCGGATCGCCGAATGAATCGATGACCGTGCCCGTGATGACGCCGCCGCGCGGAATCTGCAACGCGATGTGATCAAGCTTCTGCCCCGCCGCCAATTGAATTGGCGTGCCGGGCCGGCCCGACCCCGGCCGGCGTTGGCCGTAGGTGACGTCAAGGAAACCGGGTTTGGTCGCGGTCAGACTAAAGGTGCCGGCCGGCAAGTCAGTGAACGCGAAGTGGCCCTGATCGTCGGTGGTCACGCTCTTGACCGTGCGCTGTTCACCGCCGGAAATCGACACCCGCGCCTGGCGCGCTGGCCGGCCCGTGTCGCTGATGGACAACGTGCCGCCGATGACGCCGGTGCCCGCCGGTGGCGGCGCCGCCGCCCGTGAATCCCGCGTCTGCGGCGCGGTCTGCGTGCGCACAAGCGCCGGCAATACCACCACAACAATGGCCAGCGCCACTCCGAATCGAGCCAGGTTTCGAGCCATGCCGCCGAGTATATACGAAATTATTCGTAGACACCAAGATTTCCTACCCGAATCGGCCGGTGATGTAGTCCTCGGTGTGCTTCTGCTTCGGGTTCGTGAACAGATCGGCCGTGTTGCTGTGCTCGACCAGCCGGCCCAGCCAGAAGAACGCGGTCTTGTCCGAGACGCGGGCGGCCTGCTGCAAATTGTGCGTCACGATGACGATGGTGTAGTCGGATTTGAGTTCGTAGATGAGCTCTTCGATTTTCAGCGTCGCAATCGGATCGAGCGCGGAACATGGCTCGTCCATCAGGATGATTTCCGGCTCAATCGCGATCGCGCGCGCGATACAAAGGCGCTGCTGCTGGCCACCTGACAGCGAAAGGCCGCTCGTGTTCAACCGGTCCTTCACCTCGTCCCACAACGCGGCGCTGCGGAGCGAGCGCTCGCACGCCGACTCCAGCGTGTTCTTGTCGCGGATGCCGGCGATGCGCAGGCCATAGACGACGTTCTCGAAAATCGACTTCGGCAACGGGTTCGATTTCTGAAAGACCATCCCGACCCGGCGCCGGACATCAATCACGTCGGTCGTCTGGGCATTGATGTTCTGGCCGTGCATCAGGAACTCGCCGGTGATGCGCACGTTGTCCACCAGATCGTTCATCCGGTTCAGGCAGCGCAGGAGCGTGGACTTGCCGCATCCGGACGGGCCGATGAACGCCGTGGCCTGCTTCGCCGGAATGTTCATCGTGATGTCGTGCAGCGCCTGGTTCTGACCGTACCAGAGGTTGCCGTTACGAATCACGATCGCCGGTTCGCCGACCGGCGCCGTCGCGGCGGCAAACGTCACGCCCGACGTGGCGGTCCGGATGACGCTGCCCGATGTCTCTCTGTCCTCAGCCATAACGGTTCCTGTCGAGTCCATATCGGCCGTCATGAAAACGCCGACGTCTGATACTTCTTGCGCAGCCGATTTCGCACGACGATGGCGGTCAGATTCAGCAGGACCACAATCACGAGCAACAGCACGGCTGTGGCGTAGACCATCGGCTTGGCCGCTTCGACGTTGGGGCTCTGGAACCCGACGTCGTAGATGTGGAACCCGAGGTGCATGAACTTGCGTTCCAGATGCACGTACGGGAAGAACCCGTCGATCGGCATGTCCGGCGCGAGTTTGACGACGCCGGTAATCATGAGCGGCGCGACTTCACCTGCGCCGCGGGCCATCGCGAGAATGAGGCCGGTGAGAATGCCGGGCGCGGCCGAGGGCAGGACGACGCGCAGGATTGTCTGGAACTTGGTGGCGCCCGTAGCCAGCGACGCCTCACGCATCGAACGGGGCACGGCGGACAAGGCCTCCTCAGCCGCCACGATCACGACGGGCACGCTCAGAAGGCTGAGCGTGAGCGAGGCCCAGAGAATTCCACCCGTGCCGAACGTCGGCGTCGGAAGACTCTCGGGAAAAAACGCCCGGTCAATCGCGCCACCGACGAAATACACGAAAAACCCGAGGCCGAACACGCCGAAGACGATCGACGGCACGCCCGCGAGATTGTTGACGGCAATGCGGACGAGGCGGACGAGCGGACCCTGCCGCGCGTACTCACGCAGGTAGAGCGCTGCCAGCACGCCAAACGGCACGGCGACCACGCTCATGATCAGCACCATCATCACGGTGCCGAAGATGGCCGGAAAAATGCCGCCCTCCGTGTTGGATTCGCGTGGATCCCCGGACAGGAATTCCCACAGGCGGCTCGCGTACACGCGTGCGCGGCCGCTCATCGACAGCCGATTGGCGGCGTAGAGGCGGTACACATCGATCGTCGGCATCTCCTTCAATTCACCGTTGGCGGCCATGAGCGTCACGCGCGAACGCGATGCCGCCTCGTTCGCCTGCCCGAGTTTCGTTTCGAGCGCCGCATACTCGCCCCTGAGTTCGGCCAGCGTCTTCTCAATCTCCGCGCGGCTGGCCGTCTGATCGACACCGGGCTGGCGCTTCGCGGCCAAATCCAGCGCGCGAACCTCGAGGCGCGCCTGTTCGATCCGGTAGTTGACGGCGCCGATGTCGCCGCGCTCGAGATCGCGCAACATCGCGCGGTCGGACTCGGCGCGCGTCACCCAGTCCGGCATTGCCGCAAGCACCGCCTCACTGCCGACCGCGACGTCGCGATCGCCATCCACCAGCTTCGCCAGCCGGCCGATGAAGGGGCCATAGGTGCGGCGCTCGACATACACCGCATCAAGCGGTTGCTCCATCTTGACGATGTCCGCTTCGTTGACCCACTTGAAGTCCGCGCCGGTCAAGTCGCGATTGCCGAGTTTGAACTGGAGGCGGAAGTGCTTGAGATGATCCGGCGTGCCGGGCGCCGGAATCGGCTCGCGCGCCTCGAGTTCGCCCAACAGCACGGTGCCGTCCTTGAGCGTCGCTTCCGTCAGCGGCTTGGGCCAGAAGAATCCGAGGCCATTGAACAGAATGAGCCCGACCATCCCGCCAATCATCAGAATGCTCGTGCCGAGGCCGGTGCCGGCCAGCCAGATCGCGGGGTCGCCGCGGCGGAACGTTTCGCGCCAGCCTGACATCAGATCGCCTTGTACCGTTCGCGCAGACGCTGACGGATCAGCTCGGCGACCGTGTTGATGATGAACGTCATGACGAACAGCAGCGCGGCCGCCAGAAACAGCGTCCGATAGAGCGTGCCGCCCTGCGCGGCCTCCGGAATCTCCACGGCGATGTTCGCCGACAGCGTCCGGATGCCGTTGAAGATGGACCAGTCCATCACTGGCGTGTTGCCGGTCGCCATCAGCACGATCATCGTTTCGCCGACCGCGCGTCCGAAGCCGATCATGACCGCCGAAAACACACCTGGACTCGCGGTGGGCAGCACCACGCGCACGGCCGTCTGCCACCGGCTCGCGCCGAGCGCGAGCGAGGCTGCTGTCAGGTTCGACGGCACGCTGGTGAACGCGTCCTCGGAAATCGTGAAGATGATCGGAATCACGGCGAAGCCCATCGCGAGCCCCACAACCAGACAGTTGCGCTGGTCGTAGGTCAGGCCCATCGCGGACTGCAGCCAGCCTCTGGCGTCGGCGCCGAACAGCCAGGCCTCTACCGACGGGCCGACCTGCAGCGCGGTCCATCCGGCGAGCAACAGCAACGGCACAATCAGAAAGATCTCGGTGCCTGCGCGCAGCGCCACCGACACGCGCCGCGGCAGCAGCCGCCAGATCAACACGCCTGACGTGCCGAAGATCGGCATCAGGATCAGCATCACGAACACGCCGACCAGGTTCTTTTCGATCGCCGACGCGAGATACAGACCGGCCAGAAATCCAATCACCACACTTGGCAACGCCGCCATGATCTCGACGGCCGGCTTGACCTTGGCCTTGATCGACGGGTGCACGAACTGCGACGTATAGAGCGCGGACAACACCGCGATCGGAATCGCGAAAATCATCGCGTAGAGCGTGCCCTTGATCGTGCCGAAGATGAGCGGGATCAAACTCAGCTTGGGTTCGAAATCGTCGGTCCCACCGGTGGACTGCCACACGTATTCCGGCTGGGCGTAGCCCTCGTACCAGACCTTGCCGAACAGCGCGCGCCAGCTGATTTCAGGGTGTGGATTCTTCAAGTCGATCGCCGCGAACGTGCCCTCACCGACGGCAAAAATCGAGTCGGCTTTCGGCGCGATGACGAGACGTCGCGCCGGCGACGTGCCGGTCAGCCTCGCCAGGGTCCGCTCCGATGTTTGATGCCGCAGGACGATCGATCCGTCCGATCCGGCGGCCGCGAAGCTGCGATCCCGCGGCGACGGCGCGAATGCAATCACCGCGGCGCCCTGCGGCTCGTAGGTGTGCGCTTTGAACATGGCCTCGCGGCCGTCGCCAATCGTGCCGCGGAACCAGTTGGTGACCTGACCGCTCGCGGTGCCGGCCACGATCGACGTGCCGCCGAGCAAGAACTCCAGCGCCGTGATCGGCTCGGCCGCGACGGAAGACACGTCGGTCAGCACCGGCTCATCCTCGCTGTACACCCAGTGGTAGAGATGACCGCTCTCACTGGCCGCGATGACCGCGTCATTGCGGCCGACCCGCACATGCAACAGGTGCTCACCCGCAGGAGCCGATGCCTTTGCCCGGTGCTCCGTCCCCGCATCGTCGGTCTTCCAGAGCGCCAATTCGGCGTCGCCGACGATGGCCGCAACGTATTTGCGACCGGCATCTTCGTAGTACGTGACCTGTCGGATCGCGCGGCCTCCGAGGTCCAGCTTGGCCACGCCACGTTCGCGCACTTTCACATCAAGGCCCGACAGCGCCTCGTTCTGATACTGCGGCGTGAAGATCGGCTGCGCGAGGGCCACGTTGCCGTCGGCCGTGGCGGCGGCGAGGAAATTGCCGATCGAGCTTCGCGACGAGGCGATCACGCGCATGCCTGGCGGCACGCCCGGCATCGGAAGCGTGATCGCGAGCGATCCTGTGTCGGTCTGATGGAACACGATGTTGGCATCAGCATCGATGCCGTAGAGGTAACGGCGATATTCGTCCACGCCGACAGCCTGGAACGAAGGCACCGCGGTTGCCGGCTCGCCGGTCACGCGCACGTTGTCATGGGGTGTCAGCGTGGCGGACCGGAACATCGGCACCGCTTCGGCGGCGATGAAGACCAGCATGCCAAGCACGCCCACGACGACACCGAGGCCGCCCAGGGTGATGATGAACACCGCGGCGCGGTCGATGCGCTTCAGTCTGGCGATCCGCTTGGCAGCGGTCGCCATTTTTGTCCGAACAGACTCGTCAGCCACAGATCTCTTAACAAACAAAACGAGCGGGACCAGCGGCCCCGCCCGAAAAACGGTAGACGGAGCAACGGCACATATGACCGCCGGCCCGCCTTTCTTGCTGCGACGCTATTTGATCTTCGCCAATTCTGCCTGCGCGATCGCGGCGTTGAGTGGGTAGTACCCATCCTTGACCACTGCCTCCTGGCCCTCTTTGCTCAGGATGAGCTTGACGAACTCGCCCACCAGTGGATTGAGCGGCTTGCCTGGTGCTTTGTTGATGTAGACGTAGAGGTATCGCCAGAGCGGGTACTTGCCGCTCAGCACGTCCGCGTACGATCCGTCCGACGCGGGCAACTTGCCATCTTCCGTGAGCGGCACGACCTTCACGTCCGAGGTCTTGTAGCCGATGCCGCTGTACCCGATGCCGAAGCGATCCTGCGCCACGCCCTGTACGACTGAGGCCGATCCCGGCTGTTCCTTGACGGTGGTTTTGTAGTCGCCGTTCTTGAGCGTGTGTTCCTTGAAGAAGCCATAGGTGCCGCTGGCGGAGTTACGGCCGTAGAGGCTGATGGGCCGGTTCGCCCAGTCGCCGGTGAGCCCGAGCTGGCCCCACGTCTTGATGTCTTCCTTGTAGCCGCGCTTACGCGTCTTCGAAAAAATCGCTTCGACCTGCGCGAGCGTGAGCTTTTCGATCGGGTTGTCCTTGCTCACGTAGACCGCGAGCGCGTCGTACGACGTCCGCAATTCGATGGGCTTGTAACCGTACTTCAACTCGAACGCGTCGAACTCGGCGGGCTTCATCGGTCTCGACATCGGACCGAACTGCGATGTACCGGCCGTGAGCGCCGTCGGCGCCGTGCCGGATCCCTTGCCCTCGATCTGGACTCTGACGTTCGGATAGTTCTTCTGGTACGTCTCGGCCCAGAGGGTCATCATGTTGTTCATCGTGTCCGAGCCGACGCTGCTCAGGCTCCCGGAGACGCCGCTGACCTTGGCATAGCTGGCCAGGCCCGCGTCCACACGGAGCGCCTGGGCGTTGAGCACCAGGGTGCCGGCACAGACGGCCGCGATTGCGATTACTGCACGCTTCATATCCACTCCTTAATACAGACCTGATGTTTCGTCGCTGTTACATCGGCTACCAAACCCAATAGAAGGTCAGGCGCGCGACGGTATCCTTCGTTGCCTTCGTCCCGGTGACGGGTTCGCTGTAGCTGACCAGCTCGACGTTCGGGCTGAACCGCACTGAGGGGTGGATGTAGTACTCGAAACCCGCAATCGTCAGCGTGAACGCCCCGTTCCCGGCGATAGGCAGATAGTCGATCCCCGTGCAATCCACGCAGGGGTTGTCCATACGGTCCACGCGGAGGAACAAGGAATATTTCTGCGGCTTGATGTCCCACACGCCGAAGCCCGAGTAGACGTTCATGTCGGTATCCGGCAGCGGGGAGCCGTCCGCGGCCTGACGCCGCTGGAAGGAGTACTGGAAGCCGAAGCGGGCTTTCTTCGCCCGGTATGCGACGAAGACCTGCGCCGTGATCCGGTCGGCGTCGGACGCCCGATTGAAAATCGCCGCCATGCCTTCGATCGTGATGCCGGGATTCTTCTCGTAGCGAACCGCCGTTCGGTACGCCTTGAATTTGTCCGTCTCGCCGCTGTTGCCGGACTCGTTGCCGAACTGCGCCTGGTACTTGAACGTCCCGCTCTCATTGATCGGGCCAGCCACCGTGAAGCCCGTATCGCGCGACGAGTCCATACGGTAGAGGTCGAGCGGCGTCTTCTCGATGTGCCGCAGGCCCCACACGCCTTCGAGGAAGTCGAACGTCAGCGACGGCTGAATACCGACCGTCAACTGCTGCCGTCCGTAGAAGGTCCACCGCAGGTACGCATCTTTGATGAACGGCACCGCCGTGCCTCCGGCGAGCTTGCCGTTGCCGTTCGCTTCGAGGCGGAACCGCGTCGTGATGGCCGGCGTGAACGTGTGGTCGTAGGTGAAGTACGCGCGCCGAATCCACATGCCGTGCTGGTCTTCGAACGTCGGCAGATGGTTATCAACGAACCCGTAGTAGTCGCCGAACACGAGGCCGCTGATCTTCCACGGCAGCGCGGCCGGCGCGGGCGGCGGCGCATCCTGCACCGCCATCGGAATGTTGTGCTTGAAGAAGTAGAGCTGCAGGGCCTTCTCGTTGTCGCCAATCACCGTCTCGCCGTTCGGACCGGCGTTCAGCATGGTGATGCCGACACCCATTTCGCCGCCGGTCTTTTCAAACCGTTCGGCATTGGCCTGGATGTTGAACACATAAATCCGGCCGTCCTTGGCAATTTCCTTGAGATACATCCCTTGGGCCAACGCCGAGGCGGCCGTCACCAGGACAACCAACACCGCGAGCGCCGCGACACGAAGGGAAGTGAATAAACGACGATGCAACATTCTCGATGCCTCCAGCGGAATGATCTCCGCGCTGACTGGAACGTAGCGTAAGGACCCGGTGTTGCTCCGGCGTGACGATGGTGTTGCGAGGGTGTTAATTGTCCCCGGGATCCCGGATCTGGGTATGATCCTCACATGACCCGGTTTTGGGCCGTTCTGACGGCCTTGCCCCTTGCGGCGGCACTGACCATCGTGCCGGCGGGAGCCGTGTCTTCGATGGAGCCCCGGGTCTTAAGACCCGGGGCTCCACCGGACTTGTCGGTCAAGGCGCTCGTCGCAGCCGCGTCGAAGTACGTGGCGAAGTATGAACAGGAGTTCGCGTTTCTGGTCGCCGACGAGGCCTACACGCAGACGCGCCTCCAGGCCAGCGCGGCGGTCCAATCCCGTGAATTGCGGAGCGAGCTGTTCCTGGCGTTCCTGCCGGTGGACAAAGAATGGGTGGCTGTGCGCGACGTCATGCGCGTGGACGGCACACCAGTGGCGGTTCGCGACGATCTCCGCGCCTTGTTGTCGCGGCGCGAGGCCACTCGTGGCGTGGCCAGTGAAATTGTTGAACGCAACGCGCGCTACAACATCGGCAAGGTCACGCGGAACTTCAACGAACCGACGCTTCCGCTCCTGTTGTTTGACGCCAGGCGCGTGGCCGATGTGAAGTTCGAGAAGAAAACGGTCGTGAAAGACGGTGACACGACGCTGGTGACCCTGGCCTTCAGCGAACGGGGAAAGCCAACGCTCGTGCGCGGCCCCGAGGGCTCGATGCCGGCCAAGGGTGAACTGCTCATCGAGGCCGGCACCGGCGTCATTCGCCGTACGAAATTCGAATTGGATCGCGACGGCGTCAAAGTCAGACTGACCACCGAGTACGCGCCCGACGCACGACTCGGTCTGTGGCTGCCCACGATCTTCAC
>Ga0184628_10001635_pt1 | contig 11046 bp, 13 predicted proteins | sample PLM4_5_b1_FD_133149 | JGI IMG/M metagenome (GOLD analysis project Ga0184628, IMG submission 133149) | Groundwater sediment microbial communities from an aquifer in East River, Colorado, USA - PLM4_5_b1 | ecosystem: Environmental > Terrestrial > Soil > Riparian zone | place: USA: East River...
AGGTGTCGCCCGGAGAGGATCGCAGCATCTCGTTCCGGCTCTACCCTGGCCGCTACGCGCTCTGGTGCACGATCGCGGACCATCGCGCGCGCGGGATGCGCGCGACGCTGACCGTCACGAAGTAGTCTCGGCTAGGCGACGTGCGACTTCGACGCCGGCTGCGACACCGGAGGCTGCGGCACGGGAGGCTTCGCCTCTGCAGCGGGCTGTGCTGCCGGTGGAACTGAAGGGGTCTGCGGAACGGGTTGCGCCCGGGGCGTCGCCGACGCTGCTGCACGAACGGAGATCGCGCGGGCAACGAGCGCCGTGTTCCGCTCCGACTGCAGCTGACAGAGCGCCGACTGCGCCTGGAGGCGATAGCCGAACGAGCGTGTGTCGCCGATCACGTAACCGATCACCGCGCCGAGCAGCCCACCCAGCAGCAGCGTGGCGAACCCGAGGTACGACGGAATCGGCCAAGCCTCACCGAGCGAGGTCAGCGGAACGGCCCCGAAGGCGGCGCCGAGCGAGGCGCCGATGACCACCGAGCCGGCGACGAACGAAGATGCCTTGCGGTACAGCTTCTCCGCGAACTGCTCGATGACCTTGGGGTCGTACGCAGGGGGAGTCGGAGACGCGCCCACGCCCTCTCATCGGCCGAGCGCGCCTTCCGCTTGAGGGTTCAGGCCGTCGTGAGGGCGAGCCGATTGCCGCTCGGATCCTGGATCACCGGCGCGCCGTCGACCTCGTCCACTGCGCCACCCGCCCGCTCGACGAGCGCGTCGCGTGCGTCTGTGCTCGGGAGGACGATCGTCGCGTGGCGCAACGTCGCGTAGCCGGCGGGCGTCTGCCCTCGGCCGGCGCTCTCCCACGTGTTCGCGCCGAGATGGTGGTGGTAGCCGCCCGCGCTCAGGAACGCAGCGTGCGCGCCGAGCTGCGCCATGAGACCGAAGCCGAGGGAGTCGCCGTAAAACGCGACGGTCGGCGCGATCTCTGCGACGCGAAGGTGGATGTGGCCCATGCTCGTGCCTGGCGCCAATCCGTCGAACGGCGCGCTTGCCGGATCGTCCAGCACCGACAGGAGAGCGTCGGTGTCGAGCGGCAACGACGTCATGCGCTGCCACACCTGCCCGTCCCAGAGGTCGCGTGGACGGTCCGCGTAGATCTCGATCCCGTGGTGGTCGGGGTCGCGCAGGTAGAGCGCCTCACTCACGAAGTGATCGGACAGTCCGACGAGCTGCACGCGGTCTCTCGCTGCGTGCGTGAGCCAGCGCGCGAGGTCTGCGCGCTCTGGCACGAGCAGCGCAAAGTGGTAGAGACCGGAATAGCCGTCGGCGGGTCTCGCTCCGGGCTCCTCGACGAGTACGAGCAGGTCCTCCCCGCCGGTGCCGAGCGCCGCGCGGCCCGCCTCGCGCTCACGGACGGAGAGCCCGATCTCGCCCTCGTAGTAGTCGACCGAGCGGTCGAGGTCGGAGACGGTCAGCTGAACCGCACCGATTCTGGTGTCGTCGGGAATCAGGTTCACGCCTTCAGCATGCCGCAAGACCGGACACTCGTCGGGGTCCTCTCCGACGTGGAGGGAAACGACCGCGAGGACCGGCCCGAGAAGCCGCCCGGCCAGTTCATGGAGGAGGCTCACGAGGCCGACACGAAGCGCTTCGTCGAGCAGGCGCGCGAGCTCGCGCGGCGCCGGACGCAGGAGCGCCCGCCCTGGGACGAGGACGAGCGCTCCTGAGCGTTCCTGTCTTCGGACTACGGCGCGACGAGCGCGCAGATCACGACGACGTTCAGGCCCCAGTTTGCGATCTGCGCGTTGACCTCCTGCGCCGACGCGGTCCAGGTCGTCGAGTTCGCGAGATAGCTCGCCGTGATCGCCACCTCCGACGCCGTGGTCGGGGTGACTGCAACCCCGCCCCCGAGCGCCGTCTTGCCGCTCGGACAGGTCGCGGTGAGCGTGCGCGTCGCGGTCGAGTTGATCGCGCTCGTCGTGAACACGGTCTGGAGCCCGCTCGTGCCGGGCGCGCCCTGCGCCCCAGCGGGACCAGCCGGTCCGGCCGGGCCGGCCGGGATCTGACCTGCGCGAAAGTCGGCGCGGAGCAGCGAGCCGTTCTTCACCTTCACGCTCGTTACGGCGTTGGCCTTCAGCTGCAGCGGTCCGACCGAGGCGCGCGGCAGAGCGTTCAACGCCGCCTCCCCGACGGGTGTCGCGCCGAGCACGGCGACGATGAGCGCGGTTATCGAAAACACCACCGGCCAGCGATTCCTCATTGGTTTCCCCTCTCCGAGTAGGCGGGGGAAGCGTATTGGCCCTGCCGGTCGGCGCGCGACCTCGAGCAGGTGGGAGCTAGACCGCGGGCGGAGGTCCGTACCGGCCGTCGTACGTGGACTTCACGTACTTCGAGCTGTACGACGCGACGTCGAGCATCACGCCGAACCCGATGAACAGCCAATCCCAGCCCGAAACGCCACCCACGGCAGACCACGTCAGTAGGTAGAAGAGCGTCGTCCACGGGGCAAGCAGCAGCCCGAGGAGCGGCCAGACCCAGGTATCGAACACAAAACTGACACGGTCGCCGAAGAGCCACCAGAGGAGCAGCGCGATGCGCGGCCCCAGCCCGAACGCGGCGAGAAAGAGACAGCACACGGGAGGCACTGTCCCAGGTCTCGCTGCTGGAGTCAAACGTTAGGGTTGCCGCCGATGACCAGGTTCGTCGTCGACGCCGGGGTCGTCCTCCGACTGGCGAGCGAGGGCTTCGAGATTCCCGACCAGCACGAGCTGCTCGCGCCGACGCTCCTTCGGTCCCAGACGCTCTCGGTTCTGCACGAGGCCGTGCAACGGGGGGAACTCCCGGCCGGCGTTGCGCGCAACCGCCTTGCCTGCATCGGGCGGATCAAGATCAGGCTGCTCGGTGACGCCGTGCTCAGGCGCCGCGCGTGGGAGGTGGCGGATCAACTGGGCTGGGCGTCGACGTACGATGCCGAGTACGTCGCGCTCACTCTGCTCCAGGCGGACGCGTTCGTGACCCTGGACGTGGAGCTGGCACGCAGCGTCGAGGGCATCGTCGCGACCGCGTCGATCGACGCGCTGCATTGACCTAAGCTAGAGCGGCCCGCGCGGCAGGGTAGGAGGCAATCTGTCGACCCGACCCTCACTGAAACCGGTTGCGCGTAAACAACTCGGCGGCTTCACGAGGCGCAGACATCCGGGCGCCGGGATGCGGCCGACGGTGATCTTCGTGATCGCCTTCACTTGCACCGTCGTCTACGTCGCGTTCTGCATCTGGGTGTCCAGGCCGTGGCGAGACGAGCTCGAACTTGCGATCGGGCCGGTGATGTCATGGGTGATCCCGGCCATGCTGGCCTACATCCCGGGTGTGGTCATCGGCTTCATGGTCTTCACGCTCCTGATCAGCCGTTACCGAGAGCCGCCGTTCGAACCCCCGCTCGGGACTTGGCCCGACGGCGAATGGCCCCCCGTGACGATCCTGATCGCAGCCTGGAACGAGGAAGGCGCAATTGCTTCGACCCTCGAGCGGATCGCCGACCTGTCGTACGACGGACCGATCGAGGTCGTCCTCGCCGACAACAACTCGACCGACCGCACGGCGGAGCTCGCCGCGGCGGCCGCGAAGCGACTGGAGCTCGACTACCGGCGCGTCTTCGAGGTCGAACCCGGGAAGCATCGGGCCCTCAACACGGCGTTCGAGAGCGTCACAACGCCGCTGGTGGTGACCGTCGACGCGGACACGTATCTCCAACGCGAGGCGCTCACGTACCTGGTCGCCCGCGTGGCGGGCAGGCCGCAGGGCCAGCACGTCTGCGCGTGCGCGGGAGCCCTCGTGGCCGAAAACCCGAACACGAACGTCGTGACCAGGATGCAGCAGTGGGACTACCGGCTGGGGATCAACGGCGTCAAGCGAATGCAGGCGTCGTACAACAGCGCACTCGTGGCGCAGGGCGCGTTCTCGGCCTACTGGGCGGACGACCTCCGCGCGGTGGGCGGTTGGCCCGACGCGATCGGCGAGGACATCGTCCTCACCTGGACGCTGATGGATTCGCGAGGCGTCGTCCAGTACGAGCCGGTCGCTCTGGGGTTCACCGTTGTGCCCGAGCGGCTCAGCCAATTGATGCACCAGAGGTCGCGCTGGGCCCGCGGAATGTTCGAAGGGCTCGGCAGGCGTCCGCCGCGGACACAGCCGCGCGTGTTGGCGAAGTTCGTCACGGGCATCGACTACCTCGTTCCCTTCCTCGACATCGGGATCATCTTCTTCTGGGTCCCAGGCGTGATCCTGTTCGTCTTCGGCTATCCGCTGATTTTCGGATGGTGGTCGATGCTCCTCCTCCCGATCACGCTCGCGATCTTCGGGCTGCTGCGCCGCTGGCAGGAACAGCACGTCTTCCGCCGGCTGGACATCCACCCCGAGGCCGACAGGCGAGGCTTCATGGGTTACCTGTTCGCCTACCAGGTGCTGACATCATTGGCGTCGCTGCGCGGCTACGCGCAACACCTCCTTGGAACGGGCCGTCGGTGGAAGTGAGAAAGAGAAAAGCCCCGTCACGCGGGGCTCTTCTCGTAGGGACTACTCGGCTCGGAGAACTACATCCGGCCCTGTAGATCGGCCTTGCTCTCGGTCCAGCGCGCCGTGAGGGCGTAGAGCACGAGGATGCTCAGCGTCAGCACCGTCAGGGCCCACAGCGGGTATTGGCTGTTGCCGGCGAAGCCGAGCTGCGCGATGACGTTCAGCGAAACGAGAATGATCGCGAACCAGCGCGCCCATCCCTGCGCCGCCGCCAGCCCGAGGCCTGCAAGACCCAGCAGGATGCCCCAGAGCATCATCGTCCAACCCCACGTCGTCAGGTCGACGGCCAGAAAGCCCGACTTCGTGACGACGTAGTAGTCGTCCTCGAACACGGCGACGAGACCCTGGAAGAAGTCGATCACGCCGACGAGGAGCAACAACATGCTGGCAAAGCCGATCCACCCAGCCATCGAGCGGTTCTCGTTCATTTACGCCTCCTGATCGCGACCCCCGGTTGCTCGCATCGTGACAGGCCTCTCGGTCGACACACCCGACGACGAGACCAGAGCGAAGCGCCTATGGCATGTTTCGGGTAGTGAGCAAGGCTCTTGCACTCCTACTCGGCGCGTTCACCCTGGTCTTCGTCGTGGCGTACCGGCGGGTGCTCGGGGTCACCCAGCGGCCGAGCTGGCCGCCACCCTCTGACGCGGTCACGCCTGCGGGTGCTCAGGCTGCGACGGAGGCGTTCGTGGCACAAAGCGGGGCACGCCCGCACGATGCGGCGCTGCCCTTCGCGTGGTCGACCGCGGCGACGATCGAGCCGTGGGCGGAGGGCGTCAACTTCTTCCCGCGGATCTTCGCCGACGTGGAGGCTGCGAAGTCGACGGTGCACATTCTGATGTTCGGCTGGCGCGAGGGCGAGGTCGGGAAGAGGATGGCAGCACTGCTGGAGCGGAAGCTGGAGGAGGGCGTGAAGGTCCGCGTGATCGTGGACGGGTTCGGCTCGAGGCCGTACAAGCAGGCGCGGGAGATGTTCACGGGCCTCGCTTCCGCCGGAGCCCAGATCGTCGTCAACGACGTCTTTCCGCCCGACCTGGACGGCCTCTTCCCCGACGGCCAGCGGTTCGACTGGAGACAGGACGAGATCGGCCGAGCCGATCACCGCAAGCTCTACGTGATCGACGGGGTACTCGCATGGACCGGCGGCGCCGGGATCGAGGACCATTTCGAGAACGGCGGTTTCCACGACGTGATGGTTCGGGTCACCGGCGATGTCGTTCGCCAGGCGCAGGCGGCCTTTTTGACGAGCTTCCACGGCCACGGTGGGCCGCTTCCGTCCGAGCTCTCGTCGCTCTTCCCGGAGCCGGCCGATCCCGGCCTGACGCCGATCGCGCTCGCGCAGGTGATTCCCGGCGGGCACGTCGCCGCGTCTCAGGCGATCGCGGCGCAGATCGACTCAGCCCGACAGCGCCTCGATCTGATGAACCCCTATGTCACCGACCGCAGCATGATCGACCGGATCGTCGCGGCGGCGCGCCGCGGCGTGGAGGTGAGGCTCGTCATCTCGCAGAAGTCGAACAACGCTCAGGCCACAGCTGCGCTCAAGCACCGGTACCCGGACCTGCTCGAGGCCGGCGTTGCAGTGTGGGAGCTGCCGGACACGGTCGTCCATGCCAAGGTCGTGGTCGCGGACGACGTGGTCAGCTTCGGAACCGTGAACCTCGACGCCTGGGCGCTCTACCGCAACTCGGAGATCGTGATGATTGCCCGCAGCGCCGAAACCGCCGCGCTCATCGAAGAGAGGCTCTTCGAGCCAGACATCGCCCGCTCGATCTCCGGTGAGCCACTCACGACGTCGCAAGAACGCCGCCAGTCGTGGCTCTGGAACAAGCTCTCGCGCCTCCTTTGAGCCCGGCCTAGACCGCGGGCTTCCGGCCGAACACCCAGTAGAGGATCGTCCCAAGGACGGGAAGGATGATCACGATCAGAACCCAGGCCGCGAGCTGCCCGCGCGAGAGCGAGGCGCGCCGCCGAACCATGTCGACGATCGCAACGATCCAGGCGACGGCGGCGACGAACCCGAGGAACCAGAGCCAGTCCACCGTTCAACTCTACGGCCTTGGCGACCGCCGAGGGCGTTTACCGTTCGGCGAACGGAAAGGGCGGGCCTAGCCTGGCTGCGGCCAGCGGTTCGCCGCCCAGTGTGTCAACCTTCGCTCGTGGGACGAGAAGTCGAGGACGCCGCGCGTCCGTGCCCCATGTGCGGCGCTACGACGTGGATCCTCCTCGACGGAATGTCGACGCTGAAAGCGTTGGAAGGCGGGCTTCAGGCGGTGGCGTTCTCATGCGATCGCTGCGGCTTCATCCGCTGGCACCGCAAGAACAAGGTCGACGCCGAAGCCTCAAATCGAAGGAGATCCTGATGAGAGCCGTCACCCTCGATGCCTTCGACACGGCTCCTGCTGCGCGCGACGACCTGCCCGATCCGACAGTCGCGACCGACGGGCTTGTCGTGCGTGTGCGCGCGTCCTCCGTCAACCCCGTCGACAACGCGATCGCGGCGGGGATGCTGCGGGAAATGGTCGGCCACGACTTTCCGGTCGTCCTCGGCCGTGACTACGCGGGCACGGTCGAGGCAATCGGCGCGGATGTCGACAGCTATGCGGTGGGCGACGAGGTCTTCGGCTTCGTCTTGCACGCAAATCCCACCGTCCATGAAGGAAGCTGGGCCGAGTTGATCGCACTCACGCCGGAGATGCAGGTCGCGCCGAAACCCGCCTCGCTCGACCTCGCCGCCGCAGGCGTCGCCCCACTCGCTGGCATCGCCGCACTCGCGGTCGTCGACGCGCTCGCGCTCTCCGAGGGAGAAACGATCCTGATCGTCGGCGCGAGCGGCGGCGTCGGCAGCTTCGCCGTCCAGCTCGCCGCCCGCGCCGGTGCCGCGATCATCGCTCCGGCGCTCCCCGAGGACGCCGACTACCTGCGCGAACTCGGCGTCGCAGAGCACCTCGACCGTGACGGCGACATCGGCGCCGCCGTCCGCGACCGCCACCCTGACGGCGTCGACGCGCTGCTCGATCTCGTCTCCTACGCGCCGGGGGCGTTCGACGGCGCGCTCAGGGATGGTGCGCGCGTCGCCTCGTCGAACGGCGCAGCCGGAGAAGGGCCGGGCCGCACCAACGTGATGGCGGTGCCGAGCACCGACAATCTCCGCCGACTCGCAGACCTCCTCGACGAGGGCGCGCTGCAGGTGCATGTCCATGACACCTTCGAGTTCGACCGCGCCACCGACGCGCTCCAAGCCCTCGCCACCGAGCACGTCCGCGGCAAGCTCGCGATCAGCATTCTGTGACCACAGCGCGCGAGGCGTTTCTCTCCGGAAAAACGAAAAGCCCCCGTTTCCGGAGGCTTTTCGAGTGGGCGGTACTGGGCTCGAACCAGTGACCCCCAGCTTGTCGAGCTGGTGCTCTCCCAACTGAGCTAACCGCCCTAGAGCGCCGGATTGTACCCAGTGATCAGCGGCATCGGATCGATGGGGACTTCGTGGTCGCGGAGCTCGAAGTGCAGATGCGTGCCGGTGCACCAGCCCGTGCAGCCGGCGGTGCCGAGACGCTCGCCCGCGGTCACGCTCTGGCCGACGTGCACGTTCGCCTTCGAGAGGTGCGCGTACAACGTCGAGTAGCGCTCGTTCAGCTGGATCTCGACGATCATCCCGTAGCCGTCGAAGCCCGTGACCCAGCCGACGCGGGTGACGACACCGTCCTCGGCCGCACGCACGTCGAGCGAGCGCAGAACGCCGATGTCGAGCCCGGAGTGCGGCCGGCTGCCGTCATGACCGAACGGCGAGTTCAAACGGCCGTCAGCGGGCCAGTCGAGGGAAAGCTGACGCCCGCTGTCCGTCCACCCGTAGGCGGACGGGACCAGCGCAAGCGACCCCAACACGACGACCAACGCCCTCACGAAGCGAGGGAGGGTAGCTCAGAAGATCTCGGGGCACCAGGGCGCGACCGCGGTGCGGCGGAAGATCGAGTCTGCGCGGTCGATTGCGCCTTCCTCGAGCTCCTGCACGCGGAGGCCTCGCGCCAGCTCTGCGAACGTGAAGCCGCCGAGATACACGGAACCGAGCGCGGTCACGTCGCAGCGCAGGTCGGCGTCGTCGTCCGTTCGCTCGCACGAGCCGCCGGCGAGCTTCCAGCGACCTTCGTTCCACGGAGCGAACGCGTCGACGACCTCGAACACGACCTCGCCGTCGTGCGCGTACGAGCGGGCCGAGAGCGCCGCACCGACGTCGACGATGCGCACCCAGACCCCGTCGCCGAGCCGGTACTTCATCCGTCGCGGCTTGGCGAGCAGGAAGAAGAGCGGGTGGTCGATCGGCAGCAGGTCGGCCGTGATCGACGCCTGCCAGTCGATGTCGAGCAGGAAGCGCCAGAGCTCAGCGGTCCCGCGCGGTGTCGCTCCGATCGCCTCGACGATGCCGAGCCGTGCCGCCGACGAGCCCTCGTCCCACTTCGGGTTGTGCCGGTAGATCGCGTAGGCCTGCGGCTCACCGTCGAGCTCGAGCAGCGCGAAGCGCTTCGGGCCACCGCCTTCGCGGCGCTCGGGCGGATCGTGCACGACCCGGTTCTCCCACCATGGTCGCTCGCGCCTGAACATCCCGGGTGTCTGCTGGAGCGCGCGCTCCCAGATCGGCGGAAGCAGCTCGAGCGCCTCGCTCGGCTCGAGCAGGCGCACGCGTCCCCGCGGCTCGAACGGGTGCGCGAACTCGGAGTGCTCGCGTGCGAGCGAGATCTCGCCGGTGTACGACGCCATCCCGTAGCCGAAACGTCCGTAGATCGTCTCCTCGGAGGCCCAGAGCGCCGCGATCGGCTCGCCGCGAGCGTGGATGTCGTCGATCTGCGCGCGCATCATCGCGCGAAGAACGCCGCGGCGCCGGTGCGTCGGATAGACGCCGACGACGGTGACGCCCGCGCAGCGGACGATCCCGCCCGGAATTGCCATCTCGAACGGGAAGACACCGGCACCGCCGACGATCGCGCCGTCCTCGCGTGCTGCATGCATCCGCTCGAACGGCAGGCTCTGGCTGAACTTCTCCGCGCGCTCCGGAGTCGGCTCCGCGCCGAAGTACTGGCCGATCGCGAGGAACGCGCTCTGGAAGTCCTCCAGGTTCTCGGTCGGGCGAACGTCGAACATCAGAACACCTCCGGGCAGAAGGGCGGGAGCGGCGTGTGCACGAGGTCGGAAGCTCGCTCGAGTGCGCCCGGTGCGAGCTCGCGCACGCGGGCGGCACGCGCGAGGTGCGCGAAGTCGAAGGCGCCCAGGTACACGGCGCCCAGGTCTGCGACGTCGAGCTCGAGCTCGGGCGCGGCGTCCGTCCGCCCGGGCTCGGGACCCAGGCGATAGGCGCCCTCGTTCCAGGGGCAGAGCCCGTCGCGCACGCCGACGACGACCGACTCGCCGCTGCGGTACGAGCGCGCACGAAGCGCAGCGTCGACGTCCACGAGTCGCAGCCAGAGCCCGTCGTGCACGGCCATGTGGAGCGCGCGCGCGTCGCGCACCATCAAGAAGAGCGGCGAGGCGGGGTCGAATGGATAGGCGTCGACCGTCGTCGTCAAGTCGATCCCGACCAGGTACCGCCACACTTCGCGTTCTGCTGCGGGCGAGGTCGCGAAAGCCTCCATCACGCGCACAACTCCCTTTGCGAAACCCGCCTCCCACTCGTCCTTCACGCGGTAGATCGCATAGCCGGCGACCGCGCCGTCGAGCTCGAGCACCGCGTAGAACTTCTGGCTCGCGCCGCGACGCCAGCTTTCCGGGTCGGCGAGACGGTGCTTGCGCCACCAGTGCTCGTCACGCGTCCGCATGCCGGGGCGCTGCTGCCGCACCTGCTCGTGCACGGGCCGGATCAGGTCGTACGCCGTTGCGGCGTCGACGAGCCGCCAGCTGCCCTGCCTGCCGGGATCGTCACGCAGCTCGAAGCGGCCGCTCTCCGCCTTCAGCCTCGCGCTCGGCGCGGCGAGCCCGTAGCCGAAGCGCCCGTAGATCCCAGCCTCGGACGCCCAGAGCGCCGCGATCGGCTCGCCCCACTCGCGTGCGTCCGCGAGCTGCTGCGTCATCAGGCGGCGCAGGATCCCCTGTCGGCGGTGCGTGGGCTGAACTCCGACCCACGTCACTCCGGCGCACGGCAGCTGACCTCCGGGGATCGTCAGGTCGAACGGGTACGCGCCCGCGAGCGCGACCGCGCGCCCGTCGTCGAACGCGGCCACTGCACGGTGAAGCGGAAGCGTGATCCGCTCGCGCTCCCAGTCCTCCTCCGTGATGCCCTCGGTAAAGGCGATCGCCATCGCAGACCGGAGCTCGCCTTCGTCGGCAGGTTGACGGACGTCGATCGCCATTACGCGATCTTCTCAAGCGGGGCGTAGTCGAGCACGAGGCGTCGCTCGGTGCCGTCGTCGGCGAACCGCACCGTGACGACGCCGCCGGCCTCGATCCGCGTGACCACGCCCTCGCCGAGCGTGCCGTGCCGGACCGAGTCGCCCGTCATCAG
>Ga0184628_10001641_pt1 | contig 11014 bp, 8 predicted proteins | sample PLM4_5_b1_FD_133149 | JGI IMG/M metagenome (GOLD analysis project Ga0184628, IMG submission 133149) | Groundwater sediment microbial communities from an aquifer in East River, Colorado, USA - PLM4_5_b1 | ecosystem: Environmental > Terrestrial > Soil > Riparian zone | place: USA: East River...
AGTGTGCTTATCGCTCAATGCATCGGGAGCGTGATTGTCTGTAGTGCAACATTCGTCAGTGCCATGGCGATGTTTGCATTACTCAACAAGTTTGCGCTCCTTCGCGTTTCCCACGAGGGCGAAATGATTGGTCTGGACGTCGATCAGCACGGAATTACGGCTTACCCCGAATACGTGATCTCGTCCACGGCAATGTCACACGATCATCTTCCAATTGGCATGAAAAGGAAGCCTGCGGATGCCTGATTCAATGCTCAACCGGAGGTCATCATTTTGAATGTCCTCAAGACCCCGTGAGGACTCACTCGTTCCATCAAGAGATCTAACACAATCTCGTGGACGGAACGGACAGGGTATCTCCAGGCACTCAATGCAGAGTGCCTGGAGATACCCATTTCTGCTGAATTGAGAATCTGCTAACGATCCGTCAATCGTCACATGAACCCTGAAGCAGCCCGTCAGCCCTTCGGCGAAATATTAAGCCGGACGGTCATACGGACCAGATCCGCAAGGGACTCGGCCTGCATTTTTCGAGTGAGATTGGCGCGATGGATTTTTACCGTGAATTCGCTAATGCCGATTGCGTCGGCAATCTGCTTGTTTGGCTTTCCCGAAATGACGAGCGAAAGCAATTCACGTTCTCGGAAGGTCAGTGATTCGAAGCGTTCCTTCAGTTCGGAGATTTCGCTGTCCTGCTGCCGGCGTATGCGGTCCCGGTCGAGCGACAGCTGAATGGCATCCAGCAGGTCCTGATCCCGAAAAGGCTTAGTCAGAAATTCGACCGCGCCGGATTTCATCGCCCGGACGGACATCGGAACATCCCCGTGAGCAGTAATGAAAATCACGGGCAAATGTATGCCAGACTTGATCAATACTTTGTGAAAGTCCAGGCCGCTCATGCCCGGCAGACGGACATCGAGCACAAGACACCCGGGGGCGTCGGGCCTCGCAAAGTTCAGAAACTCCTGGCCGGACGCAAATCCTTCCACCTCCAATCCCACAGAACGGATCAGGCTCTTCAGTGCGGAGCGGACGGACGCGTCGTCATCGATGACAAAGACGATGGCCTCAATTCGCTTCATTGGATTCACCTGCAGACGGTAGAGTGAAATTCAGAACAGCTCCGGTTTCGCCGGAAGCGGCCCATAGGGCCCCTCCGTGTGCCTCAATTATGGATCGGCTGATCGTCAATCCCATTCCAATTCCTTCAGGTTTCGTTGTAAAGAATGGATTGAACATCATGTCTGCCTGCCCGGCACTGATTCCAATACCCGTGTCGTGAACCTGAACCTGTACCATGTCGCGTTCCCAGGCTGACCGAATGGCCAAAACACGCCGATGCTTTGCCGTCGCGCTCATCGCGTCAATGGCATTGATGATCAGGTTCAGCATCACCTGCTGAAGCTGTACTCGATCTCCGATCACAATGGGGATCGGATTCAGATCGGTTTTCACGCGGACTCCGCTGCGAAGAATTTCGGCATTGAGCAGGTTCAGCACGCTGCGAATGACTTCATTGACATCCAGTTGCGCCATTTGCGGCGTCCCCTTCTGTACCAGAGTCCGAATCCTTCCGAGAACGTCGCCTGCACGCCTGGCGTCGCGGACGATATTTCCCAGAGCATCCCGCACTTCGTCCAGATTGGGCGGCTGCTGGTCCAGCCAGCGGTTGGCAGCGTTTCCAAATGTGAGGACCGCCGTGATCGGTTGATTCACTTCATGGGCAATGGACGTAACCATCTCTCCAATCGTTGTCACTCGAGACAGGTGGACCAGTTCCTCGTGGGCGCGTTGAAGTGCTTCTGCCGCGCGCTTGTTTTCGGTGATATCCCGAAACAGGTAGTAGAACGACATCCGCTTGCCATCCGTCGATACAGGAACGGCAATTTCAGAGACATTCACGAGGGTTCCGTCCTTTCGCATCCGTATGGTTTCCATGCTGACGGATTCTCCCTGTGAGAGTTTTTCCCTCGATTCCATTGCTTCGTTGTGGAGATGTTCGGGAACGATGAACCTCATGCTGATCCCGTCAACAATTTCATCGGATGTGTATCCGAAGATCCGCGAGAATTTCCCATTGATTCGCTGAACGTGATCCCGGGAATCCACGAGCATAATGGCTTCGGGCCCCTCGTCGAACAGCCTGTTGAAGTGAATCCGTTGATTTTCTTCCGCCAGTTTCCGCGTGGATGCCAGCCAGCTCGCGCAGCCGGCGCTAAGCAGAAAGGAAAGAAAGTACGGTATTCCTTCCGGGTTCATCGTGAATGCGTAACGGGGATGAATGAAGTAGTAATCGACGGCCAGCGTGGAGACCGCGACGGAAAACAGTCCAGGTCCCGTGCCTCCGAACCATCCAGTGGTCATCACTGCGGCAAGAAAAAAAATGATGAACGCATCCGAGACGTAGGGTTGCAGTAACAGCGACAGCAGCAGTGCAATGGCCACCAACCCCGTCCCCATCCCATAACGGATTCCGGGGTGCCACATACCCCGAGACTCCTCCCTGCGAGCCTCCTGATGCTGCGATTTGTACTGCAAGACTGGATATTAATCGAAACACAAACCGCGCAGGAACATGAATCCTCGGTCTCCGTGGCACCGACACCGCGCCTGCTCGAAATTCGAGCGGACAAACAGCAGAACATTGTCATCTTCCACCTGTGAAAGCCGACAGCTATATTCCCTTTCGATCTCCACAGATATCGAGATTGAATTCGCAGGTTAGTGCCCAGTATGCTTCGTGTGCATCATCGATTCACAGCATCAGAGGTGTCTTATGAACAGTGTTCGCATTCTTGTGGCGCTTGCAATGACAGCTGCTTCCGCGTTTGCGCAGGATTCCGACGTTGCGCAGATCAAGGCGCTGACCAGGGAATTCTCTGAGAGAATCGTCGCCAGTGACCTCAGTGTGATCGACAGGGTTTTCGATGCCGATCCGAGAAACGTCTACTACGACATCAATGAGCAGATGATTGGACTTCCTCGAATGAAGCAGGTGTGGCAGGCCGCGATCAGTAACTACACACTGAGCTCGTTTACCTTCGACGAGTCTGCAATGAATGTGACGGTGACCGGAGATCATGCCGCGCTCACCACGACCTGGCGGCAGACTCAGACACCGCGAGGAAGCTCCGCACGAAACATTTCCGGTCGTGTCACAATACTGTGGAAGAAGATCGGATCTTCCTGGAAGGCCTATCACTACCATGCCTCGGTGACCCCATCCAGATCCTGATTTAGTTACGGGGACAGACCAGTCAAATCCATAATTCGTTAAGGAGAACTTAATGGCAGTGATCATAGGCGGGATTGCGAGTTCGCATTCGCCAACAATCGGCTTTGCATTCGACAAGAAGAAACAGGACGACCCCGTGTGGGCGCCGATTTTCAAGGCATACGAGCCCATTCGTGAATGGCTTGCTGCGAAGAAGCCGGATGTATTGTTCATGATTTTCAATGATCACGTCACGTCATTCTCCTTTGATCACTACTCGAATTTTGCCCTTGGTGTTGGAGAAGCCTACCGCGTTGCGGATGAGGGCGGTGATCCTCGGAAGCTGCCCCCGGCGAAAGGGCATACCGGACTTTCCCACCATATCGCGTCGGCGTTGGTTGCCGAGGAATTTGATCTGTCGTTTTTCCAGGATCGTCCGCTCGATCACGGCTGCTTTTCACCGTTGTGCATGATGTGGCCGCACGATCCGAACTGGCCGGGCGCGATTGTCCCATTGCAGGTTGGCGTGTTGCAGGCGCCGTCTCCATCCGCCGGCCGTTGCTACAAGCTGGGGCAGGCACTGCGCCGTGCGATCGAAAGTTATCCGGAGGATCTCAAAGTCGCCATTGTCGCGACCGGGGGGCTTTCCCACCAGGTCCACGGTGAACGTTGCGGATTCAACAACACCGAATGGGATATGCAGTTTCTCGAACTTTTCGAAAAAGATCCTCAAAAGCTCGTTGAGATGACATTGGCGGACTACGCCCGGCTGGGTGGATGGGAAAGCGCCGAAGTGGTGATGTGGCTGATCATGCGTGGAGCTCTCTCGGCCAGCGTCCGAAAAATCCACCAGTCGTACTACCTGCCGTCCATGACGGCTCTGGCGACGGCGATCTATGAGAATGAAGCCGCCGAGTCATCCACCGAAGCAAAGAACGCCTATCTGGAGAACATGCAGCATCAATTGACGGGCGTCGAAAGACTCGATGGAACCTATCCTTTTACGCTCGCACTCAGCGTCAAGGCATACAAGCTGAACAAGTTCCTCAACAGAATGACCGTTCCCGCCCACCGGGAACGATTCCTGGCGGATCCCGAAACACTTTTCGAAGAATTCGAGCTCAGCCCGGTGGAACGAGATATGTTGCGTCGAAGTGACTGGCGCGCTCTGATTCAATACGGTGCCATATTCTTCGGCCTTGAGAAGCTGGGAGCTGTCGTCGGCATCTCCAATCTGCACATCTATGCGGCGATGCGAGGACAGTCGCTGGACGAGTTCCAGAAGACTCGAAACGCCCAGGTGCTTTATTCCGTCGCGGGAAAAGATGAAAAGAACCTGGCCTGGGAAAAGGGAAAATAGGTTCCCGCGGAAATGCTGTTAGCCGCGAGGCAGGTGGAGGGACATCAGAGTAAGATTTCCTTCCACCTTTGGAAAGTGATGCGGCACACCTTCGGGTACGAGAATGAAATCACCCTTCTTGACCTGTTTCGTCACACCACCGGATATTGAAGTTCCACTCAGATTTGCTTCGTTGGTGCGCTTCTCATCCACCAGTTTTCCGCCTGTCACCAGAGTGCCCGCACCTTCCAGAACGTAGAAGAATTCGGCTTCCTTTTCGTGAACCGACGCGGCCTGATCGACCACGCGATGCTCCATGTTGACTCTATAGGTATCCAACTGCATGAAGGTTGCGCTGCCATTGCGATCCGCCGGCTGCTTCGCGATGATAGCGGCCAGGTCTGCGGCCGGGACAATTTGTACCTGCGGAGGACCTGCAGGTGCGGGATTCGGATTCTGAGCGCGCTGCTGCGCCCCAATCGAAACGGCAAGCAGCGTTACTAAACCAATGGCGGCAATGATCTTCACGTCGACCTCCTGATAAAGCCGCATAGCGGCAGTGTTTCTACTTCTTATCCTGATCTTTGGCTCCGAGGCCGCCCGTCAAACCGTCCACCTGGTATCCGATCTGAATTTTCCGAATCAGAGCGATCTGTGCTGGCGTCGCCGTTTTGGGATCGACGTTGGCCGTGGAACAGGTGAACCCTCTCAACGTACATTCGGAAGTGGTGTGCTTTATTCCCTTCTCCTGCATCACGCGGGTCATCAGCTTGACCGCGTCTTCGTTGAACACGATGGCATTATTTGGCCGGAATGTTCCCACGCCGATTGCGTAATCGATGGGCATCAGCGGTTCGATGCTTGATCCGAAAGCGCCGTCGTTTTTCTTGCCTAAGTCATGGGCTGCCAGGTCTGCTCCTTTATCGATCAGGTATTGAATGATCGGCACATCGCCAATGTTGGCGGCGACCATCAAAGCCGTAATGCCATAGTTATCGGCTGCATTCACATCCTGACCAAGATCCACCAGCAGTTTGACGACTTCCAGTCTTTCGGACGCTGATCGTCCTTTGTTATAGCCGGGGATGAATCCGGTTCCTGCCGCGGCCATCAGTACAGTCTCGTTATCTTTCGACACAATTTTGGGGTCTGCGCCGTAAGACAGGAGAAGCTTGACCAGTTCCAGATCTCCGGAAAACGCCGCGCGCATCAGAGGCGTTGCAAAAACGATGCGAGGTGTACCTTCCCGCATTCTTCCCCTGGGGGTGTTATTGACGATGGCATTGGGGTTTGCTCCGGCATCGAGCAGCTTCTTGATCAGCGGAAGAGGATCGGTAGTCACTACCCATGGAAAGTTCGGAGCCGTTTCCATGTTGCGGCGATCGACTGCCCAGAACAGCGTGGTAAATCTCTGGGCATCCGCCTGATTCACTTTCGAATTGTTGTCGATAAGGAAGGATGCGACGTCGTAGCTGCCGTTGAAGATCGCCAACCCCAGCACGTCTTTCCCATCACCGTCCAGAGCATTGACTTCGGCTCCGGCCGCCACCAGAAGTTTTGCGGATTCCAGATCGCCTTCGCGTGCGGCAAACATCAGAGGAGTCAGTGACCCGCTGGAATTTTCTTCAGCGGCCTGGCGAGGCGCGCCCGCTACCGGTGACGATCCCTCAAAGCCGCGGCCGTTGGCGGACGGAACGAAGTTCGAGCGGGCATTTACGTCTGCGCCGTAGTCGATCAGCATCTTCACTGCGGCAGGATGTTGTTCGGAAACCGCCCACATGAGTGCGGTCGTATTGCCCCACGATTCCTTCGCATTCACCTTCGCGCCATCGTCCAACAGTACCTTGATCGCGGCAGTCTTGCCGGTGCGAGAAGCCATCATGAGCGGCGTGTCGCCGTACCGGGTGAGCGAGGCGTTCGGGTCTGCTCCAGCTTTGACGAGCTTGTCGATCATGGCCGGGTTCCCGTTAACGGAGGCAAGCTGCATCGGCATGACGCCTTCGCGGTTCGCAGCCGATACCTTTGCACCGGCGCGGATCAGCAGATCTGAGGTTTCCAGGTCGTCGGCCAGCACGGCCCAGTGGAGTGCCGTCGTACCATCGATCTGCGGTGCGTTGACATCGGCCTTGCGCGCCAACAGGGAACGCACCGCTTCTTTGTTGCCTCTCATCACAGCATCGGCAACTTCGCTGACGGCTGCGTTCAAACTTGCTGCTGAAAGCAATACAACGGCACAGAACCCGAGTACGCGTCGAATAAACATGCATGGCTCCTTACTTTGCGTGCAAGTTCTATCACTCCGGTTTCGAATTTGACAACGAAATATCTCATGCAGACAGTAACTCGTGGTTCCTGACGTCAGAGCGAAGAAGAATGATAATGCACAGCCAGCCGTTTGACGGACCTTCTTCCGGCGACTATAGTCTTGCCAATTCTGTAGGGGAGGCTTTGAGTCGATGAGCGAGATCACCAGACGGGGATTCATAGGAACAGCTTTGGCGGCGGGAACGGCAGTGCCGTCACTTGGCACTCTTGCCGTGGCACAGACGGTAAGCCCGGCTCAGGCAAACGTGAAGGTCGAAAGCGATGTCGTCTTTGGCAAGGGCGGCGATATGGACCTGAAGCTGGATATCTATCGGCCTCCTGCCGGTGTGACGCCCAAACGCATGGCCACGATTCACTTCCATGGTGGCGGATTCACGGGAGGGAACAAGGAGTCCCTCTCCGAACGAGTGAAACCCTACGCCGCACTCGGATATGTCGCGATCGCCGCACAATATCGCCTTGCGGGTCAGGCAGGCTATCCCGCATTGGTTCATGATGCCAAGGCAGCAATCCGCTGGGTTCGCGCCAATGCCGCGACACTTGGCATAGAACCGCAGCGCATCGGAGTGGTGGGTTACTCTGCCGGTGGCTATCATGCCTTGTTCACGGCAGGCACCGGCGATCGTCCGGAATTTGAGGGGAACGGCGGCAATGCCGGCGTGAGTACGAAGGTGGCGGTTTGCCTGGCGTACTATCCCGCGACTAATGTTCCCAACAGCATGATGCCGGCCGGAAGCGACGCTGCCGCTCTGAAGGCGGCGAACGCAACGACGTATGTCGCCGCAGGCTATCCTCCAATTGCCATCTTCCACGGCATGAAGGACACGACGATTCCCATTGAGGGGAGTAAACGTCTCGTTCAACAGTTCCAGGACGTTCAGGTGCCCGTCGAATTCCACGCCTTTGAAGGCGTACCTCACGTCTTCGACAGCAATCCGGAGTTCGCGGTGCTCAGCGCTCAACTCGCCGACTTTTTCATCGACAGACATGTGCTGAATCCACGCACCTATCCTCCCTTCCAGCCTGGCGGCGATGGCGGACGAGGCGGCGCTCCTGCCGCACGCGGAGCACGTGGGGCCTGAGTTCCCGTTCCAGAGCAGATTCGCTTCTCAATCAGCCCTCCAAAAAACCTTGCATTCCCTGTGTGTTCAGAGGGATAGTGCTGCCCAACATTACGTTCGCCAGGAGCTTATTGGTGAAGAACAAACTGCTGGTTGTCTGCATGACAACCGTGTGTGCGGTTCTCGGTTATGGACAGTCGGCCGGACCGGCACGGCAAATTCCGCCAGCGGCCGCGGCATCTAAGGTTGCTTCGCCAGTCTTGCTTTCCACGTCGCAGCGGGCTCTTCTCGATCAGTACTGCGTCACCTGTCATAGCGACAAAACGAAAAAAGCCAATCTGACTCTGGAAAATCTGGACCTCAAAACGGTGGGGGATCATCCGGAGTTGTGGGAGAAGGTCGTCCGAAAACTTCGCGCGGGCCTGATGCCGCCGCCGGGAGTCAAGCGCCCGCCCCTGGTCGAGTACGAAGGACTGCGAAATTGGCTGGAAACGGAAATCGATCGCAAAGCCGCAACTCGTCCGAATCCCGGATCCGTCATTCTTCACCGTCTCAATCGAACTGAATATGCCAACGTCATCCGCGACCTTCTGGATCTCGAAATCGATGCTTCGACGCTTCTGCCTCCCGACGATTCGGCTAGAGGCTTCGACAATGTTGCAGGCTCGCTGACGATATCGCCCACACTGCTGGAAGCCTATATGACGGCCGCGACCAGAGTCGCCCGCGCAGCGGTGGGCTATTGGAAGACGCCGACGGAAATGACCTACATTGCACCGGGCGACACATCGCAGAATCAGCACATCGATGGCCTGCCTTTTGGCACTCGCGGAGGAATGCTGGTTCGGCATAATTTTCCGGCGGATGGCGAGTACAGGTTTTCCATCCAGAATTTCGGTATCGGTCGATACATTCCCGGCGAGCAAATTGAGTTTGTTATCGACGGAGAACGGGTGAAACTCTTCGACTATGTTGGCGTGGGGTTGACTCAGGGAATGGCGGCGTCCGGCGGCGATGGGTCCATCGACATTTCCGTCCCGGTGCGAGCAGGCACCCATATGGTGGGCGCCACCTTCCTGGCGACAAACTACCGCCCCAGCCTCGATCTGATCAAACAATACGAACGAAAGTCGCTCGAAAATAACAGCATCCCCCAGATTGAGTATTACCCGGCGATCGGCCTTCTTCGAATTCAGGGTCCCTTCACTGCCATGCGCCCCGACGATTCGCGCAGCATTCGCAAAGTTTTTACATGCCGGCCGGTGAGTGCGGTCCAGGAAGAACCCTGCGCAAAGGAAATCCTTTCTACGCTGACGAGGCGCGCCTATCGGCGTCCCGCAGATACAACGGATCTTGAACCGTTGATGGACTTTTACAAGGAAGGCCGTCGTGGCGGTTCGTTTGACGACGGTATCGAGCTTGCGCTCCGGCGGCTTCTGGCGAGCCCCCAATTTCTGGTTCGTGCCGAAAAGGAACCTGCCAGTCTGCCTTCTGGAAAGACCTACCGCATTTCCGACCTGGAACTCGCATCGCGCCTGTCTTTCTTTCTGTGGAGCAGTATTCCGGACGATCCGTTGATCACTCTGGCCAGTCAGGGAAGACTCAGCAATCCCACTGTGCTCGAGCAGCAAGTGAAGCGTATGCTCACCGATCCCCGGTCCCAGGCATTGGTGGAAAATTTCGCCGATCAGTTGCTGTATTTGCGGAACCTGCCGTCGACCTCGCCGGATGGCGTTCACTATCCCGATTGGGACGACGAATTACGCAAGGGGTTCCAGCGTGAGACCGAACTTCTTTTTGAAAGCATCATGCGAGAGGATCGAAGCGTCCTGGATCTGCTGACCGCGGACTATACATTCCTCAATGAACGGCTCGCGAAGCACTACGGCATTCCCGGCGTTTATGGATCTCAGTTCCGGCGCGTGACCCTCGGTCCGGAACTGGACTACCGTCGAGGATTGCTTGGACAGGGAAGCTTCCTGTCCGTCACATGGGTTCAGAATTTCAGGACGTCACCAGTCAAACGAGGCGTGTGGGTGCTCGAAAATATTCTGGGCACCCCTCCTCCGGAGCCTCCCCCAAACGTACCGCCACTGGAAGACACCAAGGGTGGATCGGAAAAAATTCTGACCTTGCGCGAGCAGATGACCTTGCACCGCAAAAGCGAACCGTGTGCGAGTTGTCATAAGCTCATGGACCCCATCGGATTTGCGCTTGAGAACTTTGATGCCGATGCCAAGTGGCGGATGAAACAGGGAGGCGACGGGGGGACTGTCATTGATGCATCTTCCGAATTGTGGGATGGCACGAAGGTCAACGGGCCGGTGGAGTTGAGAAAAGCGCTTCTGCGGTATTCCCCACAGTTTGTCCGAATGATCACAGAAAAGATGATGACGTATGGCCTGGGACGAGGGGTAGAGTATTACGACATGCCCGTAGTCCGCTCGATCGTGAAAGACGCGGACAAGAATAACGATAAGTTTATGTCGATACTGATGGGCGTGATCAAGAGCGCCCCATTTCAGATGAGAACGAAAGCCGTAGAGGAGGCCCGATAATGTTTATTACAAAAAAGCACATTCCTCGCCGCACGTTTCTGCGTGGCGTCGGTACGACGTTGGCTTTGCCGCTGCTCGAGTCGATGCTGCCCGCGCAGACGCCTCTGCGCCAGACTGCTGCGACTCCGGTGAAGCGCTTTGTAGGCATCTGGCATCCTCACGGAGCCGCGCCGGGCTACTGGAGTCCGGTGCAGGAAGGCGCAGATTTTGATTTTTCGTTTATAACGAAACCGCTGGAGGCCTACCGCGACCGCACCGTTCTCATCAGCGGGCTCGACATGAACGAGTCGTTTGCCACGGAGGAAGAACCGGGCGGGGACCATGCGAAAGGCGCGGCGCTGCTGTCTGGGGCGCGCCCGAGAAGAAATGCCGTGAGTCCTTATCTGGGAGTCACCATCGATCAGCTGATCGCGCAGAAGTACGGTCAGGACACCATACTTTCTTCCATTCAGCTTGGCGTGGAAGACACCGGCAATTTCGGGAACTGCAACTGGGGATATAGCTGCGCCTATACGAA
>Ga0184628_10001642_pt1 | contig 11008 bp, 8 predicted proteins | sample PLM4_5_b1_FD_133149 | JGI IMG/M metagenome (GOLD analysis project Ga0184628, IMG submission 133149) | Groundwater sediment microbial communities from an aquifer in East River, Colorado, USA - PLM4_5_b1 | ecosystem: Environmental > Terrestrial > Soil > Riparian zone | place: USA: East River...
ATTTCCAAGGAATTTCCCGGCGTCAAGGCGCTCGACAACGTCTCGTTCGAGATCAACGCCGGCGAGGTGCACATGCTCGTCGGCGAGAACGGCGCCGGCAAATCGACCTTGATGAAAATCCTGTGTGGCGCCTATCGCGCCGACCAGGGCTCGTTTTTCCAGAACGGCGAACAAGTCGCAATCCACGGTCCGGCCGACGCCCGCAAATTCGGCATCGCGGTCATTTTCCAGGAATTCACCCTGGTTCCCTATCTCGACATCGCGCAAAACATCTTCCTCGGCCGCGAGTTCCCCGGCCGGCTGCCCGGCCTGATCGACCGGCGGCGCATCCATGCCGAGGCCAAGCGCGTGCTCGACATGATCGGCTTCGATATCGACCCGCGCATCCCGGTGCACAGACTCGGGATCGCACAGCAGCAGATGGTCGAAATCGCCAAGGCGCTGTCGCAGGACGCCCGTATCCTGGTGATGGACGAGCCGACGGCCGCGCTGTCCGACCGCGAGACCGAACGGCTGTTCGCGATGATCGACCGGCTGAAGAAGAACGGCGTTGCGATCATCTACATCTCGCACCGCCTGTCCGAGGTCTTCGCGCTCGGCGACCGCATCACCGTGCTGCGCGACGGACGCAAGATCACCTCGCTGCTGCCGGCCGAGACCACCCCCGACCAGCTCGTCACGCAAATGGTCGGCCGGCCGGTGGACGCGACCTATACGCGGCCTTCGCGTCCGAGCCCCGGCGAGGTGGTGCTCGAGGTCAAGAATATCTCCGGCCCGAGCGGCTTTTCCGACGTCAATCTGACCGTGCGCGCCGGCGAGATCGTCGGCCTCTGCGGACTGGTCGGCTCCGGCCGTACCGAGGTCGCGCGCGCGATCTTCGGCGCCGATCGTGCGACCGCCGGCGAAATCAGACTCAATGGCGAGCGCGTCGGCCAGTCCGCCGAGGACTCCGTACGCCGCGGCATGGCGCTGATCCCGGAAAACCGCAAGGCGCAGGGCCTCGCGGTCGGCCGCTCGGTCGGCGACAACATCGTGCTGGCCGGATTGCGCCGGCTGTTTCCGTCCGGAATCTTCGTGCCGCGGCGGGCCATGAAGGCCGCGCGCGCGGTCATCGACAGACTGCGCATCGCGACGCCGTCGCCGCGCCGGCCGGTCGCTACGCTGTCCGGCGGCAATCAGCAGAAAGTCGTAGTCGGCAAGTGGCTAAACGCGGACGCGCACTTCTACATTTTCGATGAGCCGACTCGCGGCATCGATGTCGGCGCCAAGGCCGAAATCTTCCGGCTACTCGACGGCCTGGTGCACAACGGCGCCGGCATCCTGATGATCAGCTCAGAGCAAATCGAAATCGTCCATATCTGCGACCGCGCCTATGTGATGCGCAGCGGCCGTATCGCCGGTGAGCTCGCCCATAACGAATTGACCGAAGCCAATATCGTCCGTCTCGGAATCCACCAATGAGCACGCACACGCTCGTCTCCGCCCAGCTCGCCCGCGTGCCCGGCGTCGCCATCGCGCTGATCGCGCTGTGCGGGATTTTCGCCGTGACCAGCCCCGGATTCGCCACGCCGGCCAATATCGCGAACATCCTCACGCAATCGACCATCCTGCTGCTGCTCGCGCTGCCGATGACGCTCATCATCATGACCGAGGGCCTCGATCTGTCGATCGGCGCGGTGCTTACCTTTTCCTCCATAGTGCTTGCCATCACCGCGCTGGCGACCGGCTCGCCCGCGCTGGCGTTCCTGGCCGCGCTGGCGGTCGGGCTGTGCTTCGGTCTCGCCAATGGCGTGCTGATCGCGGTGTTCGATATTCCGCCATTCATCACCACGCTGGGCACGCTCGGGATCGCACAAGGCCTGTCGCTGGTGGTGACCGACGGGCAAAGCGTGGTCGGAATTCCGCGCTCGATCGAGGCGATCTATTCCGGCACTGCGGCCGGCATCCCGTTGCCGATCATCCTGGCCGCGCTCGCTTATGCCCTCACCCACACGCTGCTCTACCACACGCGTTTCGGCACCTATGTCTTCGCGCTCGGCGGCAACCGCGAGGCCCTGAAAGTGGCCGGCATTTCCGTGCGCGGCATGCTGATCCGCGTCTATGTGTTCGGCGGCCTGATGGCGGGCTTTGCCGCGCTGTTGATGACCGCGCGGCTGAATTCGGCGCATCCCACCGCCGGCATCGGCATGGAGTTCGACGCCATCGCCGCCATCGCGGTCGGCGGCACCTCGTTCGAGCGCGGCAATGGCTGGCTGCTAGGCACGCTGCTTGGCGTCCTCACCGTCGGCGTGTTGCGCAACGGGCTCAACCTGCTGGCAGTGCCATCCTCGGCGCAGGTCGCCTGCATCGGCGCGCTGGTCATTATCGCGCTGTTCATCGACGGATTGCGGGGCGAACAATGAGCACCGCCCCAGACAAAGTCGCCGTCCCCCGCCTCGCGCTGTCGGGCGACGTCATGCAGACGCTCTACCGCGTGCTCGCCGTGGTGCTGCTCAGCGTCGCGCTGGCGACGCTCAGCGATGTGTTCCTGACCGCCAACAACATCCTCAACGTGCTGCGGCAGACGGCGCTGCTGTTCCTGATGGCCTCCGGCCTCACGCTGGTGATCCTCACCGCCGGGCTTGATCTTTCGATCGGCGCCAATGTCGCGCTGTCGGGATGCCTGGCCGCCAGCGTCATCAAGCTCACCGGCTCGCCCTTGCTCGGGGTGGCCACCGGCATCGCCTGCGGCCTGGTGGTCGGTTTCGCCAACGGCGTGCTGGTGACCGCGCTGCGGATTCCTTCCTTCATCGCCACCTACGGCATGATGTGGATCCTCACCGGAGTCACTTATTACTACATGGCCGGCGAGACCATTCACGGCTTCCCGTCCGGCTTCCGCCAGCTCGGCAGCGGCTATCTGTTCGGCGTGCCGATGCCAGTTTACGTCATGGTCGTCTTTCTGGCGATCGGCGCGCTGTTCGCGCAGCGCACGGTCTGGGGCCAGCAGATCTATGCCATCGGCGCCAACCCGGTCGCGGCGCGGCTGTCCGGCGTGCCGGTCGAGCGGCGGCTGGTGCTGGTCTACACCGTCAGCGGCGCCATGGCCGGGCTTGCCTCGTTGATCATCCTGGCGCGCATCAATTCGGCGCAAGGCGACATCGGCGAGGAATTGACGCTCCCCGCTATCGCCGCGGTGCTGGTCGGCGGCACCTCGCTGTTCGGCGGCTCCGGCACGGTGGCGGGAACACTGATCGGCGCGCTGCTGCTCACGGTCGTCCTCAACGGCATGAATCTTCTGCAAATCAATTCGTCGTGGCAGCCGCTGGCCACCGGCATCATCATCCTGCTCGCGGTCTGGATCGATACCCGCACACGCCGGATCGGAGAATAGACACTTCACCACCTCGCACCTCGAAAAGGAGTACCAAGAATGAAATACCTGCTCAGTGTCACCGCCGCGCTCACGACGCTATTGTCGGGCTCGGCATTCGCCGCTGGCGAAACCATCGCCGTGTTCACTAAAAATCTGACCAACCCCTACTTCCAGGCGGTCCGGGTCGGCACCGAAACCGCCGCCAAGACGCTCGGCGTCAAGGTCATTCAATATGTTCCGACCAAGCCGGACAGCATTCCCGAGCAGCTGAGCCAAGTCGAGGACGTCATCGTCAAGAAGCCCGACGCGATCGTGTTCATTCCGGTCGATTACAAGGCGTTGGTTCCGGCGGTAGAGAAGATCAATGCCGCCCACATTCCGGTCACCAACATTACCGACCGCTCCGCGGCTGGCGATTTCATAGCCTTCGTCGGCGCCGACGACTACAGCATTGGGCTTGCGATCGGGAAACGCTTGCTGACGGGAATCGGCGGCAAAGGCAACGTCATCATCCTCGAGGGCGTCAAGGGTTCGCTGACCAGCACCAATCGCGTGCGCGGGTTCACCGATGCGCTGAAGGAGTTTCCCAATGTCAAGCTGCTCGCCTCGCAGCCGGGCAACTTCCAGCGGCTGAATGCGCTGCAGGTCATGGAAAACCTGATGCAGTCGTTCCCGTCAATCGACGGCGTCTTGGCGGCCAACGATCCGATGGCGGTCGGCGCCATCGAGGCACTCGAAGGCGCCAACCGCAAGGCGCTGGTGATCGGCATCAATGGCAGCAAGGAAGCGGTCGAGTTGATCAAATCCGGCAAGTTGCTGGCGAGCGGTGACTTCAACGGCTTCATCCAAGGCTGCATTGGCATTGAGATCGCCGTACGCAATCTGCGCAAGCAGTCAACGCCGAAGGAAGTGATGTTGAAGCCGATCGTGATCGATAAGACCAACCTCGCACCCTACGAGACGCCGGTCGAGCAACGTACCTGCCCAACGCTCGAGCAGATCGTCTCGAACTAAACGCAATGGGGCTGTGCGGGCCGGCCGCCACGGCCGGCCCGTGAGTAAAATGCATAGCCGTGGATACCGCATGGGCGTAATGAGTTCCTCAAAACCGCGTGCATGACAGCATGCATATGCGAATGCCTTGCGTCGGCCGGTCAATAATCCATAACCGTTCGTTATCGTCGATCCGGATAATCAATGATTTAACTATTTCAGTATGAGGACTTTTTCCAGATCCCCCGCTTCTGCATCAAAGCGACCTGCTTATCGATCACATCTCGCTTATACTCGGCGTGCTTCGGCGGCACTTTTTTCATGTAGCGATTCTTCGGATAAATTGGCTTCTCGTAAATGATTTGCGCGAGCTCCGAGCGGACGTCCTTCATCCAGTTTGTGACCTGTGCCGACTCCCGATGATGGCGCAACGCTTCAATGTTGATAACGCCCGCCACGAATGTCGAACCGTTAGTGTCGCGTTGCTTACCGACAAGCTGACCGCGATAGTCGACGATCATCGACTGACCGCCGCCGGCATCGATGCCGACCGGATGGTCGGCATCAAGATGATAGCTGCCGATATTCGGCGCCACGATGTACATGTTGTTTTCCAATGCGCGGGCGCGGTTGGAAATTTCGAAAATGTCGTTCTCGGTGAACGGCGCCGGCATCGAGGCGCGGTACACCACTTCGGCGCCGTTCATGGCCAGCCCGCGGCCGTTCTCCGGATAATTGCCTTCCATCGCCATCATGATGCCGAGGCGGCCGATCTTGGTGTCGACCACCGGCCAGAAAGCCTGCAGATTGCGGCCGTATTTCTCGATCCACCAGTCGTAGACGTCGTGCGGCGAGACCGAGCGCTCGACCGGCAGCAGCGCGGTCAGCTTGTAGTGCTTGAGGATGATCTTGCCGTCCGGATCGACGATGAAGCCGACGTTGAAGAAGCGGTTCTTCCAGTCGGGATGGCGCGCCTTGGCCTGCGCCATGATGTAGACCTTCCACTGCCGCGCCAACTTGCCGACCTCGTCGGTCTCGGGGCCGGGAATATCGATGCAGCAGGTGTTGGCGTAATCGGCGTGGTCGACGTCGAGCACCTCGTCGTTGAAGCCCATCATGGCGCCTTCCGGGATCGCCAGCAGCTTCACCGGGATGTCGAGGTTCGACAGCCAGAACGCCGCCTTAGTGAGGCCCTTCAGGTGCTCGATGTTGTGCTTGATTTCCTCGCGGCGGCGGATGCCCCAAAAGCTTGGAATCAGGCCGACGGCGTTATAGGGCTCGATCATGGCTAACCTCTTCGGCTCAATGTGAAGTGGGAATGGCGAAAGAGTGCGTCGCGCGCGTCCGCCTGACCCAGTCGAGCGAGCCAGGCGACCGGCGCCTGCTCATGCAGCAACGCTCGGTAGACCTGCGAGCGCCATAGCCAACTCTTTCTCGTCGTAGTTCTGGTCGACGAGCTTGCCTTCGTAGTAGTTGATGTAGGCCTGCATATCGAAATGGCCGTGGCCGGACAGATTGAAGACGATCGTCTCCGCCTTGCCTTCCTTCTTGCAGCGCAGTGCCTCGTCGATGGCGCAGCGCACCGCATGATTGGCCTCCGGCGCCGGTACGATGCCCTCGCAACGCGCGAATTCAACGCCGGCTTCAAAGCACGTAATCTGATGATAGGCGCGCGCCTCGATCAGGCCCAGCTCTTTGGCATGTGACACCAGCGGCGACATGCCGTGATAACGCAAGCCGCCGGCATGGAAACCGGGCGGGATGAAGGTCGAGCCGAGCGTATGCATTTTGACCAGCGGCGTCAGGTGCGCGGTGTCGCCGAAATCGTAGGCGTACTTACCGCGCGTCAGCGACGGGCAGGCCGCCGGCTCCACGGCAATGATGCGCCGTTTGCGGCCACCGCGCAGCTGGAGCCCGAGGAACGGGAAAGCGAGACCGGCGAAGTTTGAGCCGCCGCCCGCGCAGGCGATGACGACGTCGGGATCGTCGCCCGCCATTGCGAACTGCTCGATGGCTTCCTGCCCGACGATGGTCTGGTGCAGCAGCACGTGATTGAGCACCGATCCGAGCGAATACTTCACCGCCGGATCCTTGGCGGCCACTTCCACCGCTTCGGAAATGGCAATGCCGAGCGAGCCGGGACTGTCGGGATGCTGCTTCAGGATGGCGCGGCCCGACTCGGTCTCGTTCGATGGCGACGCGATGCAACGCGCCCCGTAGGTCTCCATCAGCGCGCGCCGGTAGGGCTTCTGATCGTAGGACACGCGAACCTGGAACACCGTCACGTCGATGCCGAACAGCGCACCGGCGAAGGCGAGCGAGGAACCCCACTGCCCCGCTCCGGTCTCCGTGCTGAGCCGCTTGATCCCCGCCTGCTGGTTGTACCAGGCCTGCGCCACCGCGGTATTCGGCTTGTGCGAGCCCGCCGGCGACACCCCTTCGTACTTGAAGTAGATCTTGGCGGGAGTGCCGAGCTTCTGCTCGAGGCGGCGCGCGCGGATCAAGGGCGAGGGCCGCCACATCCGATAAACGTCGTGCACCGGCTCAGGAATATCGATGTAACGCTCGCCCGACACCTCCTGCAAAATCAATTCCATCGGAAACAGCGGCTCAAGGTCGGCGGGGCCGACCGGCTGCTTCGTTCCCGGATGCAAAACAGGTGGTGGAGGCTTCGGAAGATCGGCCGTCAGGTTGTACCAAGCCTTCGGAATGTGTGTCTCGTCCAAAACAAATTTGACCTGGTCACGCACGCGACTCTCCCTTGCTAAGTCCAGTACAATCGAGCTTGAGCCAACATATATGAGCGAGCCGAAGTTGTGAACTCGGCGTGGACGGAGGCAGTCAATGTGGGACGCGCAACCACAAGATCGCAACACCAACCGACCTCCCGAGGTGGGAAGTTCTGCTTTTGCGACACAAAATGCGCGCCACGATAAGATAAAGTGCCAGAACCGGTATGACAGGGCTTCACAAGATTGATTTTGGACTTAGAATTCCCGTTTCGCGGCGTATCGACGGCGACTGTAGTCTGTCCTGCAAGACCGCTGCCAAACGAAAAGCGCCAAGCGTTCTTTTCCGAAGGAGAGGGAAATGTACCGAGTATTCACTCCGCTCACGGCCGCCGCGGCGTTTTTTCTTATAACCACCGCCGTTGGCGCGCAGGAAAAGCTTAAGATCGGTCTTATCTATTCGCTCTCCGGCCCGCCGGCTGTGCTCGGCCAGCAATCGAAAACCGGCTTTGAACTCGCGCTCAAGGATCTTGGTGGGAAAATGGGCGGCCGGGACGTGGAGCTTTTTATTGCTGATGACGAGCTCAAGCCCGACGTCGCTATTCAGAAAGTTAGGGGATTGATTGACCGGGATCGCGTCGACTTCATCGTCGGACCAATCTTTTCTAATGTGCTGCAGGCGATTCACAAACCCATCATGGATGCTGGAATGATTTTGATCAGCACCAACGCCGGCGCTTCATCGTTTGCCGGAAACGCATGCAATCCCAATTTTTTCGTGACGTCTTATCAAAACGATCAAATCTTTGAGACCCTTGGCAAGGTCGCGCAAGACCGTGGATACAAGCGCATTTACGCTTTGGTCCCGAACTACCAAGCCGGTAAAGATGCAATCGCCGGCTTCAAGCACGCCTACAAAGGCGAGCTCGTCGAAGAATCTCTCGTCCCGCTCAGCAATCTCGACTTTCAATCGGAACTGAGCAAGATCGGCTCCTTAAAACCCGATGCATTGTTTACCTTCATGCCAGGCGGCTTGGGCATTAGCTTCATTAAGCAATTCAATCAAGCCGGGCTTAACGATCGCATTCCGATTCTTTCCGCATTTACAGCCGACGAGGCAACACTTCCAGCGCTGCAGGACGCGGCACTCGGCATTTTTGGTGCCCTCACCTGGGCGCCCAATACCGACAATCCGCAAAATAAGAAATTCGTCGCGGCCTACGAGTCTGCCTACAAAGCGGTACCTGCGTCGTACGCCATGCAGGCTTATGACGCCGCCATGCTGATCGATAGCGCGGTTCGTTCGCTAAAGGGAAATCTATCAGACAAAGACGCCGTGCGCGCGGCGCTTAAGAAAGCAGATTTTCAGTCGCTGCGCGGCTCGTTCAAATTCAACAGCAACGGATATCCAATTCAGGATTTCTATTTGACGAAGGTCGCAAAGCGCGCCGACGGTAAATTCCAAACGGAAATCGTCGAAAAAGTACTTACCAACAATGCTGACAGGTACGCAAAGGATTGTAAGCCGTAATAGATCTCGCGGATCGGGGCTGAGCGACACATCACCTCTGTCGGTTCCAAAAATCTCCATCTATTGGATTCGCGATCACCCATGAACAGCACATGATTGCTGGATGTTCGAAATTGCCTTCCGCCCACCGGTATCTTCACGACGCGGAAAATTATTTTGGAATGACGGCGGTCGCTTCAATTTCTACCTTCGCTCCTGCCTCCAGAAGGCCAGCGACAATCAGCAGTGTCATGGCCGGAAAATGGCGCCCGATCACTCGACGATAGACCTCGCCCACTTCCTTCTGGCGTGCGACATATTCGGCCTTGTCGGTCAAATACCAGTTGAGACGGACGAGGTGGCTGGGCTTGCCGCCTGCTTTCACTAGAATCTGCATAACATTGGATAGCGCCTGCTCGACCTGCGCGACAAAATCGTCGCTTTCAAATTCGGCGTCGGCATTCCACCCCACCTGGCCGGCGACGAAGACTTGTCGGCCCTCAGCAGCGACGCCGTTCGTATAGCCTTTGGAGGCAACCCAATTGTCGGGGTGCAGAAATTCAAAACTGCTTGTGCTCATGGGCGTCACCATTCAAGATTTCTGCCGCAGTTTGAAGCGCTGGATTTTGCCGGTCTGAGTCTTCGGCAAGGCGTCGACAAAACTGACCGCGCGGGGATATTTGTAGGGTGCGATCTTGGCCTTGACGTGATCCTGCAGCTGCTTGACGCAAAGCGGGTCGCCAATGACGCCCGGTTTGAGCACGACATAGGCCGAGACGATCTGCCCACGCTCGCTGTCAGTCGCGCCAACTACCGCGCATTCGGACACGTCAGGATGCGAAAGCAACGCCGCCTCCACTTCTGGACCGGCAATATTGTAGCCGGCCGAGACGATCATATCGTCTGCGCGGGCAGCAAAATGAAAGCGGCCCTCTGCATCGCGTAAGAATGCATCCCCCGTCAGATTCCAACCGTCGCGCACATAGGATTTCTGCCGTGCGTCGGCGAGATAACGGCAGCCGGTTGGTCCGCGCACTGCAAGCCGCCCGACAGTGCCTGGCGCAACCTCATTCATATGCGCATCCACGATCTTTGCTTCGTAGCCGCTCACGGGTGTTCCGGTCGCCCCCGCGCAGGCATCGCCAATTCGGTTGGTAATGAAAATATGCAGCAATTCGGTGGTGCCGATACCATCCAGAATTGGCTTGCCGGTCTTGCGTGTCCAATCCTCGAACACCGGCGGCGGCAGCGTTTCACCAGCCGACACGGCAATGCGCAAAGAAGAAAGATCAGCGCCATCATCCATAGCTGCCAACATGGCGCGATAGGCGGTCGGAGCAGTGAAGCAGATCGTTGCTTTATACGTTTCGATGATTTCAATCATGTTGGCTGGGGACGCATTTTCGAGCAGCGTCGCGGTGGCGCCAAAACGCAGCGGGAAAATCGCGAGCCCGCCAAGGCCGAACGTGAACGCAAGTGGTGGCGAGCCAACAAACACGTCGTTGGGCGTCACATTCAGCACTTCCTGGGCGTAGCCATCCGCAATAATCAATAGATCTCGATGGAAATGCATTGTGGCCTTCGGTTCACCGGTCGTGCCGGAGGTGAAGCCAAGCAGCGCCACGTCATCTTGACTGGTCTTCACCGCGTCGAACTTCACCGACTTGTCGAGCGCGATGCGGTCGAGCTCGGCATCGTGATTGGACGTGCCGTCGAAGCTCACGACCTGCTTGAGAAAACGGCTATTTTTGGCGGTGACAACCAGTTCATCGGCGATGCGGCTATCAGTTAGTGCGAGCGAAATCTCAGCCTTGTCGATTATCTTAGCAAGCTCGCCGGTGCGCAGCATCGGCATGGTGTTAACTACCACCGCACCGGCCTTGGTGGCGGCGAGCCAAGCCGCAACCAGCGCCGGATTGTTGCCGGAGCGAATTAGAACCCGATTTCCCGGCTCGATGCCGTAATTTTCGACTAGCGCATGGGCCAGCCGATTCGACCAATCGGTCAGTTCTTTATAGGTGCGCCGTCGTCCATTGCCGATCAGTGCCACGCGATCGCCGCAGCCTCTCTCCACCAAGCGGTCGGTCAATTCAACTGCGATATTGAGTTGTTCTGGATACTGGAACTCGGGCCGCTCTAGAATGAAATCGGGCCACTGATCGAATGGCGGAAGATGATCGCGCGCGAAGGTGTCGACATGCGCGGACGGACCGAGCGAAGCGATTTTTCTTGCAGGTTCGCTCATGCGTGCGATCCTCCATTGCGGATGCGGGTGGCGAGCCCATCGAGATGCTGGATCATAGCTTCCGATTCCGCGTTGTCGAAATCCGAGAGTAGCGCGTCGACCCAGCCCTCATGGGCTTTGGCAATTCGCAAAAACTGCGACGCGCCTTTCGGCGTCAACCGCACTATAATGGCGCG
>Ga0184628_10001644_pt1 | contig 11001 bp, 8 predicted proteins | sample PLM4_5_b1_FD_133149 | JGI IMG/M metagenome (GOLD analysis project Ga0184628, IMG submission 133149) | Groundwater sediment microbial communities from an aquifer in East River, Colorado, USA - PLM4_5_b1 | ecosystem: Environmental > Terrestrial > Soil > Riparian zone | place: USA: East River...
CTCAACCCTCAACTGGATTAGTGTGCGCTCGTTTAAAACCGCCACTCCCGATGCCCCCGCGACACCCAGAGTCGCAACCAAGGTCCTTGCCTTCATCGCCGCCCCTACCGCCTCAATTTCTTTTTTCATGGCGACGTCACTATAGGGGATACTTTTCGCACTTTCCCCGCGTGTCTATTTCCCTCCGTTTTCCGCCACACTCCGAGTTTCCACAGGTTTCCGCCAGTTACCGCAGGTTCCCGTTAGTTGCCGGTAGTTGTCATAAGTTCCCATCTGTTTCCATCTGTTCCCATCTGTTTCCGCTAGTTGTCGCTAGTTACCGCAATAATATCTTCACTTTTTTTTCAAACCGCTTGACACCTTTTTGGCTCCCGGCGCCATACCCTCACCATGCGCCTGAAAACATTGCCTCTGATGATGGTTGGGCATCTCATTCGCTGGGTTGTTATTCTCCTCTGGCGTGCCTTCGTCTGGCTCCTTCGGGCCCTGAAGGTGTCAGGTCTCATCGTGGTATTAATATAGATAGTAAATGAGACCTCGGTATCAGGAACAGGCAGCCAAGGGGGACTCCGTTGTCCTCCCCCTTTGCCTGCCTTAGCGTGACACCCCGCTTTCCCTGTCTTCCGCCTTTGCATTTCAGTTGTGCGCAACTACCTTTCTACTGTGAGCAATGAGTATGCTGTCGCCGGTCATTGGCCGGGCGACTTTGATGAAAACGGGCTGAGGAAGTTCGCGGAAGACCTGCGCCAGCAGTTGGCGGCGCCGCAGGTCTCCCTGGGCCTGGTTTTCATGACTCCCCGGTTTTTCCCTCACGCGCGGCAGGTGCTGGAGATCCTGCGGGTCCATGGACGCATACCGCAGCTCATGGGTTGCTCCAGCCTCGGCTTGATCGTGCAGGGGGAGGAAGTGGAGGAGCATGCGGGGATCAGCCTCGGGCTTTACGCTCTTCCCGGGGCGAGCCTGAGGCCGTTTCATTTTACCCAATCGCAGGTTGAGGAAGCGAACGGGCCCGGCTATTGGCGGGTGGAAACCGGTATCGAACCCGGGGAAACCAATGGCTGGCTTGCCTTCCTGGATCCGTTTCACCTGGATAGCGAGGCATGGCTTAAGCAATGGAATGAGGCCTACTCGCCGCTGCCGGTGCTCGGCGGGTTGGCCAGCGGCGAGTTCAACGAACAAACCACCCAGCTTTATCTCAATGGTGAAGTTTACGACGAAGGCGGCATTGTTTTGTCCGTGGGTGGAGAGGTTGGCCTGGCGGGTGTCACGTCGCAGGGTTGCACACCCATCGGCGACACCTGGACGCTGACCCGCGTCGAACAGAATGTCATTCAGGAGATTGGGAACCGGCCCGCTTACGAGGTGCTGGCTGAGACCTTTACTCACCTGACGGCCGAGGAACAGCAGACGGCGCGAGGCAACCTCTTCATCGGGTTGGTGGTGAATGAATACCTGGAGGACTTTCATCGTGGCGATTTTTTGATTCGGAACCTGCTGGGAGCGGACCCGCGATCCGGCAGCCTGGTGGTGGCGGCCCTGCCGCGCCAGGGCCAGACGGTGCAGTTCCAGCGCCGGTCGGCGGCGGCGGCCACTGAGGACCTCAAAGAGCTGCTCGGGCGCGCCAAAGCCAGGCTGGCGGGCCAGCCGGTTTATGGGGCCTGCCTGTGCAGTTGTAATGGTCGCGGACAGAACCTGTTCGAAAAGCCGAACCACGATGCGCAAATGATCCAGGAACGCCTTGGCCCGATGGGGCTGGCGGGTTTCTTTTGCAACGGTGAAATCGGGCCGGTCGGCGAAAAGAACTTTCTGCACGGCTACACCGCCTCGCTCGCTCTTTTCGTGAAGGCCACTCCCCGGGTCGACGCCAGGCCCTGAGCGACGGATTATTCTTATTCGGCACTAACTTCCCTTGCTTCTTGTCATTGGGGAAGGCGTGGTATAAGTTCGGTTTTGACCTGCGCGAGTAGCTCAATTGGATAGAGCGTCGGCCTCCGGAGCCGAAGGTTGAGAGTTCGACCCTCTCCTCGCGCACCATTTATTTTAGGACGGCGCATCACGTATGAAACTGACATCGATGCTGGTCGTATTTGTCGCCGGCCTGGCGGTCGGCATGGGGGCACTCTACTTCAAGCTGCAGAACCAAAACACCCAGTTAGCCCTCGTGGAGCAAAAGCATCAGCAACTTCAGAAGGCGCATGCTGAACTTGAAGCCGCCAAAGTTTCGCAGGCGGAAGCAGAGACCGAAGAGGTCGCGCGGCTTCGCAAGGAGAACGAGGAGTTGCTGCGTCTCCGGAACGAGGTGCAGCAATTGCGCGCGGAGAGGAAGACCCTGAACCAGCAGGTCCAAACCGTGCAGCAGCAGGCGCAGGCCGTGCAGCAGCAGGCCCAAAGCGCCGCGCAGGCGGTGCAGGCGGCGCAGGCCCAGGCACTGACACAGGGCGTGAAGACCAACCTGAGCGCCGCCGAGGTGGAGATGTTTCGCAAGCGTTACGGAATAAACCCACCCACGACGCCCGCCACTCCGGAGCAACAGCAGCAACTGGCCTGCATCAACAATCTCCGGCAGATCGATGGCGCGATGCAGCAATGGGCCCTGGAAAACAAGCGGGCGCAGGGATCGCCGGTGGGGTCCACGGACCTCCTTCCCTACCTGCGGGGCAACGCGCTGCCTGCGTGCCCGGCCGGCGGGGCCTACACCATTGTCTCAGTCGGTGTGCCGCCCATCTGCAACATCGCGGGGCACAAGATCGGGAACTGAAAAAAAGTTTCCCTGTAGGCGCCGACGTGAGAAGGCGTTCCCCCTGTAGGCGCCGACGTGAGGAGGCGTTTTTGGGCTGTATTGGACGCAGGGAACCGCCCCCTCACGTCGTCGCCTACAGCCGGTCAGAGGGAAGAGTCGGCTTTGTCGAGGCCGTCCTTCCAAATGAGCGGGGCCAGGGCGAGACCGCCTTTAAACCAACCGGCGTGCGAGATGAACCAGTTGCCATCGAGATCACGGACCACTTCGGAGGCATGGGCATAGATGGTCCCCACCTGGTTTTTGACGTCCCAGTGGAACGGGTCCTCGCTCAGGAAGACGTTGATGGTGCCGCCGTCGCAGGCAAACAGGTAATAGGATTTGCCGCGGCGCACCACGACTGGGGATTCGGTCGGGCCGCCGAAGGTTCCCTGTTTCGGGTGCGTGAAGACCACCCGGCGCGAACTCCAATGCTTCAGGTCCTTGCTCGAGACGCTGACCACGGTATGGTGACCACCTTCGGGGAGGCAGGTGGCGGTGTAATACATGATCCATTGTTTGCCGTCGCGCAGGACGAACGGGTCCCGGCCATCAAAGCCATCGATGACCAGCGGATTGGCTGCGCTGCGGTCCCAATGCCAAAGGTCTTTCGACGTCAGGAGGTGAATCTTGTATAGGTGCCCCTCCTTGTTCCCGACACAAACGAACATGTAATAAAGGCCCTTGTGGCGGATGACATGCGGAGCCCAGAAGAACTTCTCACCGTATTTCTCCCAGTCCGCCACGACCGCGAAAGGCTGCTTTTGCCAGGGGGAGGCCGTCAGCTCTTTCGACGTGATATGCAGGAGTTGGTTGCCGGGGTCTTTGAAGAAATCGAGGGGGAGCGGGTGGGTGATGCCGAACACGTGCCATTGGCGGTCCGGTCCGTGCACGAAAGTATGATCATTGATGCACCAGGGTTCCTTGCCGCCGCCCGTGGGATCATAGACCTCGGAGAACTTGCCGGCTTCGACCAGGACTTTTTCGGCGGCCCGGGCGACCGGCCCAACGAAGAGTATGGCGGCCAGCGCCGGCCATGATGTGACCAGCAAAACTCGGGTGAGAAGTTTCATATGCTCACTTCAATAACCGCGCCGATTCTTTTGGAGAGGTAGTTCGGTTTCATGCGATGGGGTATGCGTTGAACTGAGCCGCTGACCCCGCGACTCCGGAACTAATTGGCGTCATCCTGCGCATCGAAAGCAAGCTGCGCCCACTTTTTCCCGTTGGCAAACAAATTCCTCCTACACTTTATCTCCCACTTTCCCCCTGTAGGCGACGACGTGAGGAGTCGTTCCCCCCGTGCGCAATTACCAATTACAGATTCTCAATTCTCAATTCTCAATCTCCCCCGCTTCGTCTCCCCCTTCCCCTCGTAATCCTAATCCTAATCGTAATCGTAATCCGGCTTTTCAAATTGCAAATTTCTGCTTTCTGTTTTGTCCCTCAACCATCAGCCGCCTCCGTGGCGTGAAGGATGCAGGTGGGTCTGTCACGGTAGATGCCCGGTTGGCCATACAGGTAGGGACGCCTCGCCGAGGCGTCCGCCCTCCCCCAACCAATCAAAACTCTCAACCATCAACTGCCTGGCCCCACACCTGGTCCGTGGCATCCGAGGTCTAGCCTCCCCCTCAGTTCCCTCCGTTTCCTCCTGTAAGAATTCAGCGATTTCAGCTTTCTGCTTTGCCCCTCAACTCTCCGTTTGTGATACGCCCAGCTCCGGAGGAGCGAAATGTTTATAGTAGCCACGCCCCCAACAAACGGCTCTAGCTCCGTAGGCAGCGGCATGGCTCAGAGCGCGCCGCCCACGCCCAACGCTGCGCCTCACCTACCGCCGCCGAGGAGGCAGGTGGAGCGCAGAAACGGTAATCGAAAAGGACTGTCAGGAACCGCCGTATGCGGACCCGCATCTACGGTGGTGTGGGAGCTGGGGGAAGCAATTCCCCCGGCGACCCGATTAAGCGGGGATGGGGCCATAAGTTCAGTCCTTCTTGAGCCTCTGTTCGACTGCCCGTTGCTTAGCGAAAAACTGCGCGCTTCCAGAGCCAAGCCCTCCTCGCAGCACCCAGCGTAACGTAATCACACCCGCGATAATGAACACTGCCAAGATCACCCCCACAGCCACCCACGAAAACGCGCCCCACTCCTCGCGCAAGCTTTGTAATAGCTTAATGAGGGTCTCCATATTCAGTGGTGCCTTGCCATGCCGCTTAACCAAAAGCGCAGCCACGCCGGGCCAGTGACGCCGGAATCCCCGTGAGACGATCGCCCGGCGTTGGCTGACGCGTTTGGTTGGGGCTTGGGCCGCTCATTTCTTGGGTGTCACGCACGTGAGCCTGAAACCATTAGTGGTCCCGGTACATTCAATCACGGTTCCAGTCCAATCGGAAGAGTAAGTCCGGTGCAGTTGGCCTTGGGCGTCATTGGTCGAGACGCCTCGCTCTCCAAACCCTGCCCTCAGGAAGACATCCACACTGCCCATATAGTCTCCGACCGCATTTACCTCAAGGCGGGCTCCAGTGCTGGTGAACGTCCATTTCGTTTTTGCTTTCGGAAGCTGACCAGTAAAGCTGATGCGTCCCCCATTCTTCGGAATCTCCTGACACAGGAACCAAATTAAGTCACCCGAATGAGGCTCGGGCGCCTTGGCACACCCGAAGGCAAGTAGCAAAGTCAACACTGTGGCTCTAGTGCCAATAGATTCAGCCGAACAGTATAAATGGGACAAAGATTTTTCGACAAAAGCCGATTGCTTTTGCGACATGGCGTCCATGGGAGGAACTATGCGATCCCCCGGGCGGGAGTGTCAATATGCTTCATTGAGTTAGGAACTCAGGAAGTTGACACCTGACACCTCGAATGGCCCGAACAAGCGAAACCAGGGCACGCCAGAGGATGGCGCGGGAGAGCGGCACTAATAGAGGATTTTCACCGCTGGCGGGCGCGCTGGCGCGTCCGCCAGAACGGCAGGTGTAAATCAGAGCCAAAGCTGAGGGCGACGCTACAGGAGGCAAAACCAGCGCCTTTTTCGTGCTGCTGTGTCAGCGTGTTCGAAAAACGCCCTTTCTTTGTAGGCGCCGACGTGAGGAGGCGGTTTTGACGTGTTACATTCTTACCGTCCAGCCCATCCAGGGCACTTGTTTTGGCACCCAGACGCGTGAATCGCGCTTGCTGAAATACACCGAGAGCCATGCGGGTCCAGACCAGTTGTCCGCGTTCTCCCACTCCGCCTGATTGATCATTTGCTGGTTCATGGCGGGGTCGAACGGTAAACCTCAGCCACAGGCCGCCCAGGACGATGGAATACGAACTGGACGCGACCGGCGAGTTGGCTGCAGGTAATGTTGGGCTTTCTACTCGGTAAAATCATAGAGATCCAAGCTCCATTCAGCTTTCAAATCAGCCATCCGCTGAATGGTATCCGCCAAAAGCTCGTGGACGACACCATACTCCAAGTCATGGATGCGCACACAGGACTGGAAATACGAAGTAAGGTTCATCCCGCGCATGACATCGAGAATTGCAGAACGGTGAGGCCAAACAACATCCAAGACCTCCCGTAACCCCGCATCGAGACTCTGGACGCGACGATCTTCGCACTTGAAGCACCAAATCGAGCTGACCACTGGTGGGCGACCGCTTGGACGAAGGTCTCCCTTTGTCTCGACGTAGGTCGGACTCATCGGAAGGCGGGCAGAAACCAAGTGCGGGTCGAAGCGAAAATCTGCCGTGAGAAAAAAGGAGGACGTAATCTGTGGCAGTTCACTACTCATGGACGCTATTCAGTAGCCCAACGTAAATGGAGTGTATCCGCCGCGCCCGGATGCGGAGGCCGTACGAAAGTTCGTGTGGGGTTGTCGGGCATCGCTGATACACTCTGGTTGAACTGAGCCGCTGAGCCCGCGATTGGCGAACTAATTGGCGTCATCCTGCGCATCGGGAGGAAGCTGCGCCCACTTATTCCCGTTTGCAAACAAAATCCTCCGCCATCCGGCTTCGAACCACATCGACGCTCCCAGGTAGGGCCGGCTCGCCGAGCCGGCCGCCCTCCCTTCCCTCAACTCTCAACTATCAACTACCCGATCAGGCCCGCCCCATGCCGCTCCTCCAGAGCTAGCCGCCCACGCCCAACGTGAGAGGCAGCGCGTATTCATGAAGGGCCTCCCTCTCATTAACACCCCGATTCATCGGGGTGTCTGCTGCGCGCTCGATCATTTCCCAACCGTTTCAACGGTTTCCTGGGGCGAGATTCTTCCAAGTATAACCACTGCGCATCTCCGCCGTCGCAATCGCAAGCGGCACGAACGCAAATCCAATCAACACCGAACGCCAAAGCAGCAGCTGAGAGCCATCATCAAACCGCGATGCGAGCGCAATGACTGCTACGGCGATGATGACTCCAGCCAAAAATCCCATGGAATTGCTGCGTGGTCTCATGGCGTTGCCCAACCAGTAATCGGCTTCATATTGGACGTATTATAAGGCGTCACGGAAGAAACATCGGACGTGACAACTAAAAGGGCTTTGGCCGGTGACTCAAAAACCCGGCCAAAGCCCGTGCAATCCTCATTCCCTGTTTGGAGGTCCAAGCGCAGCAGGGTGCACCCTGCTGCGCTTTACCGCGAGATGCTTAGAACAACTTGGGCCGATAGAACGTGGTGCCGGTGGCAGGCGTTGGGTAAGGGCTCGTGGCACCGTTGACGATCGTCCACGGCCCCGTCACGGCAGGAGCGCTCTCGAGCGGCACTCCGCCAGTCCAGGTAATCACGACGTTGGCACCCGACTTGGAGGCCTTGATAACCCCCGGGATCTTGGCAGCGGAAGGTCCGCCAAGGCCGGCAATATAGGCGTCCGGACGCCGGCCATCGCTGAATTGTATGCTGCTGACGAAGCCTTCGGCGACATCTCCGTCCTGGTCGGCAAAGAGCAGGGCGTAAGGGTCGAGGGCGAAACGGCCATCGCGATTGCTGAGGCCGCCGGTTTGGTTCCCGACTTTGACACCATCGATGAACTTGGTCAGAACAGGAGCCTGGCCCGGGCCTGCCAGATCGAAGGCCACCGCGATCCGGTGCCACGCGTCGGGAGCGACGAAACCTTCATAGACACTGCTGATGCCGATGCCGTTTCCGGGATTCAGGAACAGGTCGCCATCGGCGGTGTTGCCTGTCCCGGTTTGGAGCAGTGAACGCCAGGTCGATGAAGAACTGGTGTAGAGGATGTCGTAAATGAGGGTGTATTGGTTCACATAGCTGCCACCGCCATTCGGTGCAGCGCCATGATACATCTTGTAGCCGCCCCAGGCGGCGGTCGACGGAGTGATATGCATTACCGTGGTGGGTTGGCCACCGATGTCCGGCATGCCAAAACTGGCGGCGGTGCCAAACGTAGTGTCGGCAGTGACGGTGGCGTCAAAATACTCAAGATCGCGTCCATAGGTCGCGGCAAGGTTGCCGTTGAAGTCCCACTGGCCGGTGACAAAGACCGGCGGGTTGATAACAGTCAGGACGGCCGGAGCGGCGCTGGTCACGGAACCGCCTGGGCCCGTAACGACGACGTCATAGGAACCGGCATTACCTGTTTGAATGACCGGGAAGAGGAGGGAGGGCGAAGTTTTGCCCGACAGGTCCGTCCCATTCTGGCGCCATTGATAGGTAAAGGGCCCAAGGCCAAGCGGAGTGCCGATCGTGATCGTTGCGCTATTGCCCACGGCCACAGTCTGGTTGGTGGGGGTGGGTGAGGAGAGCAGCAGCGGTGCCGGGGCGCTGGGGATGCTATAAAAGCCGACGTTATCCACGCCAAAGTACCAGGAATAGAGGGCGACCTGCGCGAAACGGAGCCGCACAGCCGGCTGGTTGTCTGCCTGGGCCAACCGTATGACCTCGACGCGCTTGGAACTGGTTTGATCGTCGTCGCTGCGGGCCCCAAGGTAGGGTGCGAGCGTGGACCACTGGTTGGAGTTCACTCCGATGTACCGGCCGTAATGGCCTCCGGTCAGGGTGCCGGCGTCGATGTCTGCCACATCGTTCTTGATGGCGGCAAAGGTGTTCGAGGCGTTGATGAGCCCGGATGCGTCCGTGAGAATGTCGGGGCCATGCAGGAAGTAAACGGCTGGCAGCCAGGTTGCGCCGCCATTGATGGAATACTCCACGGACCCCAGGCTATCCTGGTTCTGCACGTAGATATTGTTGAACGCCAGGTAGACATTGGCCTTGCCGCTCAGGTTGTAATCCCCGGTAAACAGGTACTGGATCTGTTTCTGCATGTCATTTGGCCCGCGATCAGAGGCCGCGAAAATGAAGTTCGTTTCAATGAGATTATTGACCGGGGCACCATTGATGACCTGGTTGGGTGCGACGTTAAAGACGCCGAGGAAATCCTCCCCTCCCGGAATAACCGTTGTCACATTGGTCATGCTACTGCGGCTCACCACGACCCAGTCGAGGTAGGAATCGGAGTGAAAGTTGTTGAGGTCCAGGCCGGGGATGTCCTGGTCGGTGTAATTAATGACGGACCAGCCGGCCGGCAATGTGCCTTCGGCAAGGGAATCGAACGTCTCGAGGTAAACGGGTGCTCCCAAATCGACATTCACATAAGGCGCTACCGTGAAGCTACTCTGGTTTGTGGTGTTCGCCGTGGCTCCTCCCGTGTTGCCATAGGCGATGCTGAAGGTGTGGGTGGAAAGCGATCCCCACACTCCCGAAGGAGCAAACTCGATGGTGGTGACGTTATCCGTCTTGGAAACTGAAGGTGTGACGGGCGCGCCATCGTAACTGACCCCGATCGAAGCGGGGTTCAAAGGGGCGGAGCCATCCGCAAGCGTGGCGCGGACTAGGGGGGCAGGACCGACACCCGTGGATCCGTTGGCCGGGGTAAGCGTGGCGCTAACAGGGACAAAGCCGGCTGTCACATCCAGGGAGACCAGATCCACATACCCGTCGGGCTGTCCGCTCATTGCAGTAGCGACTGTCGTGATCGTCGCATAACGTGAACCAACCGGGACGACTCCCGTCCTGGTGTCTTTCGCCCAGGCGCGGGGTCCACTCCCGCCGGGGATCGCGGCCACGAAGGTAGCGCCGCCAAGCGTAATGGGGTTGCCAACCGGGACCATGCTGACATCCAGGAATTGGAGCGTAAGCGTGCTGTAGTCATTCTGACCGAGATAGGTGCTGAACCACGCCGAGGCATTGAAAGCACCCGTTGTAGAGTCGATTTGCGCTCCGGTTATCGCGCGAGCCAGGGTGACGGTTTGGGATACGGGGCCGCCATATGGGCGGAGGTAGACCTGGCCGCACCCGGCAGGGCCAGGTTGGGTGTAGTTGGCGGCGTAAGTGTAGGAAGTAAAAGCAGTCCATCCTCCTTCAGGCTCTCCACCACTGCCGGGACTGGTTCCGACTACGCCACTCAGGCTGTTAGTGGAGGACTCGTAGCTGCCGTCGATCACCAGATCGAGGGCCGACGCGGAGCCGACAAATGACATGCTGCCGGCGAGGATCGAGAGGCCCAAGTGGGCCTTTTTTGTCTTCATAGTTCTTTTGTTGAGTTGTGAGTTTAACGGGAAACGATTAGTCGGGAAATTCTTGCGAAAACCTCAGCCCTCGGTCCTCGTGGCACCCCAGGCTTTGAGATCTTTCTCGCGGGGCAGCCGCATGGCGGTTACCGGTGCGCGGCATTTGTCGCAAACGGGTGCGCCCATGCGGTCGCCCACCCGGGAACGCACAGTTAAATGCTGGTCTTTGTCACACCAATAACCTACCACCTCCATCAGGCGGTCTTTCTGGCACTTGGGGCATTTCGGCCCGATAAAAACGCTCCGGTCGGTATAAAGCTTGGCTCCACAGTCGAGGCAGAGATAACCGTTGGCGTCGGAGTCACTCGCTTCTTCGGCGACATCCTTCTTGCAGCCTGCCAGCGCCAGGCAGGCGGCCGACATTGCCACGAGCGACAACGCCTGGCGGCGGTTCAAGTTCGCAGGGGCGAAATAGGGGTTAGGGGTCTGCATCGGTGCCCAGGTAAATGACCGAGATGTACTTTGATTCCGGCTTGGCGGAAATAAACTGAACGTGGCCATCGGCGAAAGAAATGTTGCCGCCATCGGTGCCGTGGTTGTCGATGGCATCCGGGATATTGTTCCGGGTGCCCTGGTAGCCCCCGTCGCCATCGAGGAACAACATCGCCCGGGAGGCGCCGGAGACCTGCCCCACGTAGGACGAACAATAGGCAAAGTC
>Ga0184628_10001645_pt1 | contig 10994 bp, 12 predicted proteins | sample PLM4_5_b1_FD_133149 | JGI IMG/M metagenome (GOLD analysis project Ga0184628, IMG submission 133149) | Groundwater sediment microbial communities from an aquifer in East River, Colorado, USA - PLM4_5_b1 | ecosystem: Environmental > Terrestrial > Soil > Riparian zone | place: USA: East River...
CATCGACCACGCCTTCCAGCGACGGAAGGCGGCCGGACAGATCAACAACCTCGACGACATCGTCGCCGCGCACATGGAGGGCACGGTCCAGCGCGTGCGTCCGAAGCTGATGACCGTGTCGACGATGCTGATCGGCCTCATCCCGCTGCTCTGGGCCACCAGCTCGGGCGCCGATGTGATGAAGCGGATCGCCGCGCCGATGGTCGGCGGCCTCCTCACCTCGGCGTTCCTGACCCTCGAGATCATCCCGGTCGTCGTCACCTACTGGCGCCTCGAGCAGCTCCTCTGGGAGCGCCTCGCGTCGTCCGGGCCGGAGCTGCTGCGCCGCCTGAAGCTCGACGCGCTCGTCGTGGCGCTCGGCGCGGGCTGCGCTGCGGCGCTGGGGCTCGCGAGTATCTACCTCACATTCCCGGGGCGGAGCCTCCTGCTCGGCGAGCTGCTCGCGGGGCTCCTCTTCCTCGGCGGCATCGCCTCATACGTCCTCCACCGGCCCGCCGCGCGCGAGGCGGTCTGGCCCAATCCTCAGTAGACCCTCGAACTCAGGTGGACACCTGAAAAATCGTCGTTTGCCGACTTGTTGGGGTCCCGTTGCGAAGAACTAGGCGCGAGTTGCCTCAAAGGGGTGCAAAGGAGGCAATGAGGCCATGAAATCAATCCTGTTGAATCGAGGATCTGTTGCGCTTGTTTTCGTTTTCGGAATAACGGTGCTTGCCGGCGATTCTTCGGCGCAAAGCACGATCACGGATCCCGTCGCGTTCTGTAACGCCAGTGGGTTGAACGTCATAATTGGAACTCCCAACAACGATACGTTGACGGGTACGGCTGGTGCCGATTGCATCGCGGGCCTGGGTGGTCAAGACACCATCAATGGTCTGGGAGGCGACGACATCCTTCTGGGCGGTGAGGGCAATGACGTCATAAATGGCGGGGATGGCAACGACACCGTGATCGGAGATGGTGGACAGGACATCCTGAACGGCGACGCGGGCGACGACGACGTCCTGGGTGAAGCCGGCGACGATCAGGTGTTTGGCGGCGCCGGGGCGGACGAGCTGCACGGCGGCAGCGGCCAGGACGTGTTGACCGGCGGCGCCGGCAACGACGTCCTTCTGGGCGAAGACGGTGACGATCGCGCGTCCGGGGGCGATGGCAACGACACCCTGCTCGGCGGCGCCGGGAACGACAGGCTCGCAGGCGACGCCGGCAACGACACCGTGCTCGGAGACGCCGGGGATGATCGCCTCTCCGGCGGCGACGGCAACGACGTGGTGGTCGATTGTCTTGGCCACAATCAACTGGATGGCGGCCCGGGCACGGACCTCTGTCAGTTCGACGCCACGCAGAGCGGCGCGGTGGCTTGCGAGCAGCTGTCGAGCTGTTCGTAGCTGCAAGGGTAGGGCGCGACTGACCGCGTCCCGGCTCAGTCCGGGGCGCGGTCAGAGGTACCGGCGGCGCGGTTTAGCCCGTCTTGACCGAACGGAAATAATCGTGAATTTGCGCGTAGATCGGAGCGACACGGCGAACAATTTGCCGCCGGACGCAGCGTCGTCTCCCCCGGTTTGTTGGGCGCTGATAGACTCGCGCGCGCGATGTCTGGAGTGGCGGACGGGAGCCGCGCGGGGTTCGAAACCGCGCGGCTCAAGCTGGCTCGGCTTCGCCTCGACGGCGAGGACGCGCGGCAATCGGCCATGCGGCAGCTGGCCCGCGTCAGCGCCCACGCGCTCGACGTGGAACGCGTGGGCGTCTGGCTGTTCGAGGACGCCGGCCAGCGCGCGCGCAACCTCGGTCAGTATCGGCGCTCGTCCGACGCCGTGACGTCGGGTGAGGCGCTGGAGACCGGCGCCCACCCGGGTTACCTCGCGGCCCTCAGTGAGCGGCGCGTGCTGGCCGTCGCCGACTCCCGGAACCACGTCGTCGCGCGGGAGCTTGCCGGCTCGGCCTTCGCGCTGATCGGCACGACGGCGCGACTGGATGCGCCGATCATCCGCGCGGGCAACGTCGCCGGCGTCGTCTGCTACGAGCACGTGGGCGACGCGCGGATCTGGTCGCAAAAGGATCGCGACTTCGCGGCGAGCACGGCGGACATGGCGGCCTTGTTCCTGGAGCAGGCGGACCGCCTGGAGATCGAGGTCGCGCTTCGCGAGCGCCGCGAGAACAAGCTGGCCGAGGACAAGATGGCCGCGCTCGGCCGACTCGCCCGCGCGGTCGCCCACGACGTCAACAACGTCTTCAACCTGATCGCGATGACCGCGTTCCTCGTCGAGGAGCGCGAGGACGAGGAGCTGCGGCAGCAAGGCGCCTCGATCCGGCGCGCGGTCGGGCTGGGGGGAAGGCTGATCGAACAGCTCGTCCTGTTCGGCGAGGAGGCGTCCGCGGACAGTGGGCGCGTCGACCTGGTCGGGGTCCTGGATCGTCTGAAGCCCGTGCTGGGCGATCTGACGAGCGCCAAGCGCCTGGAGATCGCCGTGCTCACCGAGGCGCCGATCATCGTCGCGAATGCGGCGCAGATCGAGCAGGTCCTGCTGAACCTTTGCGTGAACGCCGCCGAGGCGATCCCACCCGCGACGGACGGCGTGATCCGCGTCGAGATCCGCGATCCGCGCCCGGGCGAGGAGGTGGATCCGACGTCGGTGGTGCTCAGCGTCGACGACAACGGCCGGGGCATGGACGCGGAGACGCTCTCGCACGTCTTCGAGCCCTACTTCTCGCGCAAGGCGAGCGGCCACGGCATCGGTCTGTCCGTCGTCTACGGGATCGTGAAGCGGTGCCGCGGCTCGATCTCGGTGCGCAGCGAGCCCGGCGCCGGCGCGACGTTCACCATCGCCTTACCGCGGGCCCCCGCTCCAGAACCGCTGCGTTGACGCCGTCTGGATCCACGCCCGCGACGGGCCCCGCCGGCGGCGTGCCGACACGTCTGGCGCCGGCGCGAATCACGCGGCCGGGCAGCCGCTCCACCCTGCTGCAGTCCGTGTTGCGCCCGCGCGCCGTGCTGCTGGCCGTCGCGGTGGTCGTGGTCGTGGCGGCGTCCGGTTTCTGGGTGCGGCAGCGGCTGCGGCATGAGGTCGAACGCGCGCTCACCGCGCAGCTCGCCGCCGTCCTCGACACCGCCACCCACGGGCTGCTGGGCTTCATGGAGAACTGCGAGCGGCTGGGCGGGGTGGTCGCCGAGAGCCCGGAGGTGCGGGCCGTCGCGTTGCCGACCCTCGCGGCCGCCGGCGGGTCCGCGCCGCCCGCGGAGACGACGCTCGCGCGCGCGCTGGCGCCCTATCTCGCCGCGGGCCAGCTCACCGGCTTCGCGCTGACCGACCCGCAGGGACGCGTGCTCGCGACCGGCGGCGGGTTCGGGCGCGTGGGCGATCGCTTGCCGCCGGGCGTGTTGCCCCTGGACGCGATGCTGCGCCGTGGCCGCCCGACCGTCGGGCTCCCTTTTCGCGACGCCGAAGGCCGTGTGCGCGTGGTGGTCGCGGCGCCGATCCGCGGCGCGCCCGTCGTCCTCGGGCTGCTCTTCGACCATCGGCCGTTCACCGCGTCGCTGCTGGCGGCGCGCGCGGGAACGACCGGCGAGACGTACGCCTTCGATCGCAACGGGCTCATGATCTCGACGAGCCGCTTTCCTCACCACCTGCGCGCCGCCGGGCTGCTGGGACCGGACGAAGACGACAGCGCGCTGCGCGTCGACGTGCGCGATCCGGGCGACGATCTGACCACCGGGTTTCGCTCGCCGGTTCGCCGGCGCGAGCAACCGCTGACCGTCATGGCCGCCGCCGCGACCGCCGGTCACGACGGCCTCAGCGTCGAGCCGTACCGGGACTATCGCGGGGTGCCGGTGGTGGGGGCCTGGCGCTGGCTGGAGGATCGCAGCCTGGGCGTCGCGTCGGAGATCGACGCCGCCCAGGCGTACCAGCCGCTGCACGCCCTCGAGCGCGTCTTCGCGACGCTGCTGGCGCTGCTCGCGCTCGCCGGCGGGGGCGTTGTGGCGGGCGTCGCCGTCGCCGAACGCGCGCGGCAGCGCGCCGCCCGCTCGGAACGCGAGGCGCGCCGCATCGGCGAGTACCTGATCGAGCGCCGGATCGGCGCGGGCGCGATGGGCGACGTCTTCCTGGCGCGGCATGCGCTGCTGCGACGGCCCACGGCGGTGAAGGTGTTGCGCGCCGATCGCATGACCGCGGAGGACCTCGACCGGTTCGAGCGTGAGGTCCGCGTGACGGCGACGCTCAGTCACCCGAACACCATCGCCATCTACGACTACGGCCGCACGGCTGACGGCGCCTTCTACTACGCGATGGAATTCCTCGCGGGCATCGACCTCGACAGCCTGGTGACGACCTTCGGCCCGCTGCCGGAGGCGCGGGTCATTCACCTGCTGCGCCAGGCTTGCGGGGCGCTGGGCGAAGGCCACGAAGCCGGCGTCGTCCACCGCGACGTCAAGCTCGCCAACCTCTACCTCTGCTCGCGGGGCGGCATACCGGACGTGCTCAAGGTGCTCGACTTCGGGCTGGTCAAGACGGAGGAGGCCCTGCGCGTCACGCGCGCCAGCGTCGTCGTCGGCACGCCCGAAAACATGGCGCCGGAGCTGTTCGAATCGGCGGCGAACGCGTCGCCCCTCAGCGACATCTACGCGCTCGGCTGCGTCGGCTACGCGCTGTTGACCGGCCACCGGCCGTTCGCGGGCAGCTCGCTCGCCGAGCTGTGCAACGCGCACCTCGGCAAACCCGTGACGCCGCCGTCGCAGCGCCTGGGTCGACCCGTCGACCCGACGCTGGAGCGGGTCATCCTCGCGTGCCTCGCCAAGCGCACCGCCGAGCGACCCCAGTCCACCCGCGCGATCGTCGCGCTGCTCGAGCGATCGCCGCTCGCCGGCGCCTGGACGCGCGACGAGGCGGACGCGTTCTGGACCGCCCACCGCGCCCGCATCGACGACGTCGTCAATCGCCGCGGCCGGCGCGCCGACGAGGACGCCGCCCCCGCGTCAGCCGCGCCCCCGATGCCCTGAAGCGCCGCTAGCCGACCGACTGGCGCGCCTGGGCCGCCTGGCGGAGGCTGGTCAGGGCGCGCTCCAGACTGGCGGCCGTCTTTTCGTCGGCGCTCGGCTCGCGGTTGGCGTCTGAAATGAGAGGACCCAGCACGCCGCGGACGCGCTCGAGCCGTCCCTGGAGATCGTTGACCGATGCGACGACCGCCGCCAGCTCCGGATCCCCCGGCTGAGCTTGCTCGACCTCCGCTCCCAGCCGCGCGACGGCGTCGAGGATGTACTGAAGCTCGGCACCCTCGTCCGTCATGACGAAACCCTTCGTGTGTTCATCGTCCGCCTCACGCCCCCAAGCTGACCACGGCAGGCGGCGGTACAAGATCGGTCGGGTAAACCTGGTATGCCTTCGGCCGTGAGCCTGGGCCGTCGCAAGGTCAGCCTCGATCAACCGACGCGGTGGGTCTTCAACCGCATGGCGGAGTTCTACGCCGCCCGCCCCCCGTACCCGGTCGCGCTGGTCGACGCGCTGGCCGATCTCGCGGGGCCGGCCGGCAGCCGCGTCGGCGATCTCGGCGCCGGCATCGGCCATCTCGCGCTCCCGCTCGCCGCGCGTGGCTTCGACGTGGTGGCGATCGACGCCGCGCAGGAGATGCTGGATCGGCTCCGCGCGACGGCGGCGGAGCGCGGGATCGGGTTGCGCGCGCTCCACGCGGCCGCTGAAGAGCTACCCCTGGAGCCGGCTTGCCTCGATCTGGTGGTCGTCGCCGACGCGCTCCACTTCCTGGACACGGAGCTCACCGCCGGTCAGATCGCGCGCGTCCTCGCGCCCCGGGGCGCGCTGGCGCTGGTGACCTGTGCCTTCGCCGAGACGCCGTTCATGCGCGGCCTGGTCCGGCTGATGGAGGAGGCGGCGCCCCGCCGGCCCCGCGCGCTCACGCAATCCATCGTTCACCTGTCGGCCTTGACGGGGGTTTCGCTGACGAACGAGCGGCGCTTTCACGACGAGACGCCCATCGATCACGCGACGCTCGAACGCATCTTGCGTTCGATCTCGTTCATCGGTCCGGCGATGCACCCGGCCCGGTTCGCCGCCTTCCGCCGGCGCGTCCACGCCCTGCCGGACGCGCCGGTCTGGGCGCGAACGTTCGTGCTTCGATCCGGCCGCCGGGCGGCCGCGCGTCAACCCCGTTTGCGCGCCGCGCGCTTGCCGCCGATCAAGCCGTAGCTTTTCAGCTTGCGGTACAGCGTCGCCGCGCCGATGTGGAGCTGGGCCGCGGTGTGCGTCTGGTTGCCGCCGTTCACCTCCAGCGCGGCGAGGATGTAGTCCTTCTCGACCTCGTCGAGCGGCCGCACCGCGCCGAGGGTCGCCACCGGCATCGGGAAGGCCTGGCGGATCTCCTCGGGCAGATCCTCCAGCTCGACCCGGTTTCCGCGCGCGAGCGCGACGGCGCGCTCCATCGCGTTCTCGAGCTCGCGCACGTTGCCCGGCCACTGGTGGCGCAGCAGCTGATCGGCCGCGCCCGGGGCGAGGCCGGCGATCTTGCGCTTCATGCGCAGCGCCGCGTCGGCGAGCAGCACCCGCGCGAGCGGCAGCACGTCGTCCCGGCGCTCGCGCAGCGGGGGCACGTGCAGCTCGACGACCTTGAGCCGGTAGTAGAGGTCCTGGCGGAAGGCGCCGCCCGCGACGCCGTGAGCGAGATCGCGGTTGGTGGCCGCCAGGATGCGCACGTCGACCCGCCGGTTCTTGTTCTCGCCGACGCGCCGGATCTCGCGTTCCTGCAGCGCGCGCAGCAGCTTGACCTGCATGCCGGGCGAGACCTCGCCGACCTCGTCGAGCAGCAGCGTTCCGCCGTTCGCCGCCTCGAACAGGCCGGGCCGGTCACCCGTCGCGCCCGTGAAGGCGCCGCGCGCGTGTCCGAACAGCTCGCTCTCCAGCAGCGTCTCGGTGATGGCGCCGCAGTTGACGGCGATGAACGCGCCCGCCGCGCGCGTCGACTCGTCGTGAACCAGCCGCGCGATCCGTTCCTTGCCCGAGCCGCTCTCGCCGGTGATGAGGACGGTCGAATCGACCTTGGCCACGCGGCGCGCCAGATCCACGACCTGCCGCATCGTCGTGCTCTTGGCGACAATCCCCAGCGGCTCGTCCACACCGCGCGCGACGCGCACCAGCGCGCGGCGGTGCGCGGTCAGCTTGCGCTCGGCCGCCTTCAGGGTCTCGGTCACGCGGTGAAGCGAAACGTCGAGGTGTTCCGCGAGGCGCTGGGCCTCGAAGAAGCGCAGCTCCTCGGCGCGCTCGTCGCCCCACTCCTCCCGCGTGCGTCCGATCAGGTGGCATGCCGCGTCCCCCTTGCCCAGGCAACGATCCTCGAGGACGTAGATCTCCTTGCCCGAGCTGAGGCCGACGTAGCCGCTCGTGAGCCCGCAGATCGTCCAGCACACAGGCACGTCGGCGCGGCCGAAGTGCAGCAGGTGCTGCTCCGCCTCGTAGGACGCGAGCAGCGTCACCCCCTCCTTCGAGAGCGGCCCCTTGCTGCCGGCCTCGACCCGGAACAGGCCTTCGAGTGCGTGGATGCGCGTGCCCGCGCGCTGCCAGTCGTCGTCGCTGTTCCAGTTGAACTCCGCCTTCATCGCCTCCGCCATGCGCCAGCCGTGGGCGAAGCCGAACTGGGTCAACACGGTGCGGGCGGCGGTGAGGCCGAAGTTCTCGACCAGATACTTGCGCAACAGGCCCATCGCCACCGCGTCGAGCAGCAGCGCCCGCTGCCCGGCGAAGCGGATCACGCCCCCCTCCGGGTCCAGCTCGAGCAGCTCCTTGTGGTCCAGATCCTCCGCGCGCATCGACGCCCTCATCCTTCGAATTGAAGGATATACCACTTCATTTTGATTGATGCCGAGGAGAAGGGCTCCGACCTTGCCGCGCCGCGCCTGGTCCGGAAGCTGCTCTGTGAAGGCGTGTCTACCGAACAGAAAGGCACACCATGTTGTGGACAGACGCAGTGAAGAAACTCCGGATCGCCGGGCTCGACTCGGGGACCTACCTCGCGGGTGGCACGCTCTTCGTGCTGATGATCGTCCTCATCATCGCGATCGCCCTCTAGCACCTGGCCCGAAAGCTGCTCTGTCAGCGGGCAGTTACCGAACAGAAAGGCACACCATGCTTTGGACAATCGCAGTGCTCTTGGTCGTTCTCTGGGGTCTCGGGTTGGTCACTTCCTACACCCTGGGCGGGTTCATTCACGTGCTCTTGATCGTGGCCGTCGTGACGGTGGCCATTCGCCTGATCCAGGGCCGCAGAGTTCTGCCGTGAAGAAGCTCGCGATAGTTGCGCTGCTGGCTGCTCTCGCTTGCGCCCCGTCGGTCGCATGGGCGGGGACGACCGGCGCGCGCTCGGCGGTCGTTGGCGACACGATCGCCCGGCGGCCCGTCGCGCCCGCGCCGGCCGATTCCACCAGCGGCGATGCGGCGAGCTACGCCGCGCGCGAAGCGGCGGCTCCGTCGCTCGGCGCGTTCGCCGGGGGCCGGGATGGGATCTACATCGGGGGTGGCGCGGTCGTCGTGCTGCTGCTCGTCATCATCATCATCCTCATCCTCTAGTCGCGGTGGGTGCCGAAGCTACCAGGCCACGGGCCGCGTGCGCCGGACCGCGCGCGCTGTTCCTCGGCTGCGTCCTCGCGAGCGGCTGCTATCTCGGCTCCGCGCGGACCGCCACCCCCGCCGACCTCACGCCCCCGGACGACAGCTGGAACCTCGTCGAGGGCGTGCCGCCGGTACGCCAGATCGCGCGCGAGGACTGCGGCGCCGCCGCCCTGGCGATGGTGCTCGGCTACTGGGCGCTCCCGGTCACGCGCGAAGACATCACGGCGGCCAACCCGCCCGCGCCCGAGCGCGGCATCCGGGCGGCGGCGCTGCGCGACTTCGCGCGCCGACAGGGTCTGCAGGCCTTCATCGTCGAGGGCCAGCTCGCCGACCTCGACCGCGAGCTCGCCCGGCGCCGTCCGGTCCTGGTCGGCGTCATGAAGCGGTACGGCGGGCGTGTCTACCCCCACTACGAAGTGGTGGTCGGTATGAGCCGCCGGCAACGGCGCGTCCTCACCCTCGATCCGGCGCACGGTCTGCGCGTGAACAGCCGCGAGGGCTTCGCCGCCGAATGGACCGCCGCCGGCCGGCTCACGCTGATCGTCTTCCCGCGCGCAGCCCCTTCATCTTGATTGAACGGGCGGGTCGTTCGGGAACCCCGGATGGTGCAAGTGCTCGAACTTGATTGCATCCCGCCGCTGGCCCGGAAGGTGCTCTAGCCAGCTGCCGTGAACCCTGGAGCTGGAATCATCGTCTGGATCCTCGTCGGCATATCGGCGGGCTGGCTGGCGAGCCGGATCACCGGCACCGATGGCCAGCGCGGCGCGCTCGCCAACGTCTTCATCGGCGTCCTCGCCGCGCTCGTCGCCGGGTTCACCACGCGCGGCGTGCTGGCCGGTCTCGGCTACGAAAACCTCGACATCGCCGGCATGGCCGGCGCGCTGTTCGGAACCTGCGCGGTGGTGTTCGGGTGGCACGCGCTCTCGCGCCATCAGACGTGATCGACATGGCTTCCTCGGCGCGACAGGACCTGCATGTCCCGATGACCACCATCCTCAAGCTGATCGGCAGCGGCTTCGGCTTGTGGGCGGTGTGGCTGCTGTGGCCTGAGTTTCTGCTGTTTCTCATCGCGATTCTGTTCGCGGTCACGTTGCATCCGGCGGTGACGTGGATGGAGCGAAGGCGGATCCCGCGGGGCGTGAGCGTGATCGTCATTGCGAGCTCTGCCCTCGCGCTGCTGGCGCTGTTCGTGATTTTCCTGCTGCCGCCGCTGACCGCGCAGATGACCCACCTGTTCCAGGACATTCCTGCCTTCCGCGACCGCATCCTGAGCAGGATCCCCGCGCGCTACCCCGCCGTCCAGGCGGTGATCGGCGCGATCCTCGAGTGGTCCGCCTCGCCCAAGGCGATCACGGTGTTCGAGCGATCGTTCGCCTGGGGCCAGAGCGCCGTGTCGGGATTGGTGACGGCCGCCATCGTCTTCGTGCTCACGCTGTATCTGCTCCTCGACGGTAAGAGCCTCTACGCCTGGCTGCTCGCCTTCGTGCCGCGCACCCATCGCGAAAAGCTGGCCACCACGATGGACGAGGTCTCCGACGTGGTCCACGCGTACGTGAGCGGCCAGCTGCTGGTGGCGCTGGTGTTCGCGATCTTCGTCGCCCTCTTGTTGACGATTCTCGGCGTTCCCGCGGCGGTGCCGCTGGCGGTGATCGCGGGCGTCTGCGACGTCATCCCGGTGCTGGGCATCCTGATCGCCACCGCACCGGCCGTCTTGCTGGCGCTCTCGGTCTCGCCCGCGACGGCGGCGGTGGTGGCGCTCGCGTACCTCGGCTATCACCTGGTGGAGACGTACTTCATCCTGCCGCGCGTCTACGGCAACAAGCTCAAGATATCGACGCTGTCGGTGCTGCTCGCGCTGCTGGTGGGCGGCAGGCTGCAGGGGATCATCGGGGCCGTGCTGGTGCTGCCGCTCGTGGCCGCCTACCCGATCATCGAACGCCACTGGCTGGGCGGGCTCCTCCAATCGCGCGTCCTCACCGACCACAAGGCGCTGGCCAAGGCCGCCGAGAGCGGCAGCGACGTCGCCATGGACACGGTCATCAGCGGCGAAAAGCACGCGTCCGAAGGATTCGCCGGACCAGCCACCACCGGAGTCTCGCGGCGATGACCCCCACCTCCATCGAAGGCGTGACGGGCCTCGCGCGTGAGTCCGCGCTCAGCCTCGGCCATCTCATCGGCCAGCACGTAAAGGTCGCGCGCCTCGAGATCGCGGCGGAGGTGCGGACGATGGGCCGGCGCGCCACCGCGGTCGCGGTTCTGGCGGCGCTGATCGCCATCGGGTACGCGCTGGCGATCGCCGGGGTCGCGGTCGTGATCGGAGGGGGCGCGGAGCTGGGAATACCACTGGTCGTCATCGGCGGCGCCCACGTCGTCGGCGCCGGTGCGGGGC
>Ga0184628_10001648_pt1 | contig 10972 bp, 9 predicted proteins | sample PLM4_5_b1_FD_133149 | JGI IMG/M metagenome (GOLD analysis project Ga0184628, IMG submission 133149) | Groundwater sediment microbial communities from an aquifer in East River, Colorado, USA - PLM4_5_b1 | ecosystem: Environmental > Terrestrial > Soil > Riparian zone | place: USA: East River...
GTCGAACCTGAAGTACAAAAACAGATTGATTCGGATTCTGAAGTGGGACTACATTTGTCATGTTACTGCTTCCTTTTTTGCCCGACCGTTACAGCGGTCGGGTTTCGTTTTTAGCGATACGGTTTTTTGTAAACCTTCATGTCGAGTGAATTTGATCGGCCTTAAGCAACAGCTCCCCGCACTTGGGACAATGAATGCCCGCCTGTCCACCAAAGAGTGGTCCCTTGGATATCTGTTTTTCGGATTTGCGTACGGCGACTTGGCAGGAGCGGCAGAGGACGAAATCATCACCACAGATGCTTCTCGTGAGCGAGTCGGCTAGGCGATTAATGCCCTCACGCAAGCGAAAGAAAATTTGAACGCCACAAAGCTCGCAAACAAAATACGGCTTCTGTCGCTTGCTTGTCCTGGACTCTAATTCTCGATGACAGGTCGGACAGGCCACCGTGCACGAAGCAACAATGCTCATAATGCGGAGCATGATCTGGTCAATTGTCGAGGAATGAAAGGCAGGAATAAGGGGTAGCGAATTCGAGCTACAGTATTTCTACGAAGCCACCGTTAATGAGGTCCTTCGCACTTCGATAGCGGTCCTTCACGAGTTGGACCACCGTGTTTGTGCTGCCAGGCTCTTTTTGGCTTTCACTCCGTTCGTAATCTTCAGGGTAGAGCGCGCGTCCGACCGCGGGCCAAGTTGCTTCGGGATGTGTCTCTTTGAAATCCCAGATCGTCAGATACTGCGGGTATTGTCGAAGACGTAAGCGTTGGCTGCTGTTTCCTCGTGGAAATCTAGTGGAAGCGATTCTCTTCCAGTCGGTATTGTTCATAGTTCGGTGAAACCCTAAACGACGAAGGACTTCAAAGTATCTTTCCGGCCTTTCCTGGCGTTCTCTGTCTAGGTTCTGGGCTATTTCCAAGAAGTCTAAAAGTTCCGGTTTCTTCGGCTCTGTGAGCCGACTGAGCACAAGGTCTGGCCGCAACTGGCTGCGCAACACCACCACGGGTGTGTCACAGGATTCGAAGAGAAGTCTTTGGTACGCGTGGCTATCAAATGAAATCTTGGGATTGCAGGGCCAAGCGACACCCCACTTCTGATCGAAAACCCACAGATAAGGCAGGATTGTGTCAGCGAAATATCTCTCCGACTTAGAACCAGCGCGACCAAAGAACTCATGCCAGAATGAGACGCTAAATCCGTGTATCTCGCCTAAGTTGACTTTACGGGCTTTAAACCAACGGTGGAATTCCCCGACAAAAAGCTGGTAATCGCTTTGGTAGATTGGATTGCGGCGGATGAATTCCCAGCGAAAATAACATTTTTCGCTAAATTCGCGATCCTGGAGTCCGCGTGTTTTCTTTGGCACAAGACCTTCATCCCCGTAACGTAACGTTATATTACGTCATAGGAGCAAAGAACTCAGTGACAGCACTCCGCGAGAAATAATACGCGATTGGATTCCTTTCCTCATTTAGACGGTCGGGATATTTCCTCTTGCGCAGGGACCGGGGATGTCACACATGGCTTCAATAGTAGTGCGGAGGAACAATGAGGATGTCGCCATCGGTATCGTCTGCGCTGCCGTCATGGTCCGCGATAGTAAAAGACGTGAGATGTATGCAGTTGCGCGGATCGAGATTAAAAGAAAAATGAGAAACAACACGTTGATCTGCTGCATACGATCCATGCATTTTTCGAAATGTTTGGTAAAGAAAAGGCAGTGTCCTTAGTATGGAGCTTCCGCGAGACCACGGGAGAAATGCTTCAACGAAAATTTTCGGCGAATGCGAGGAAATAGCGTGTGGTGGATCATGTTGATCGAGCGAAGCGCTCGTTCATTATGGCCGCGGTCCATTCAGAGAACACCAGTCCGGAAATGGCAGTCCGCAAAATCGTTTACGGTCTGGGGTATCGCTATCGATTGCACGTCCGAACTTTGCCGGGCTGTCCAGACATAGTGTTTCCTGGAGCGCGAAAGGTCATCTTTGTTCATGGATGCTTCTGGCATCGACATGGGCGCTGCCGTTATGCGACTTTGCCCAAAACCCGCCCCGAATTCTGGGCTTCAAAGTTTGCGGCGAATAAGACGCGCGATCATCGCGTGAAAATGAGCTTAAAGCGGCTGAATTGGGGCGTGCTCACTGTATGGCAATGCGAACTCAAAAGGCCCGAAACATTGACGGAGCGACTGAATGATTTCCTCAAGAAATAGGTCTGAGAAGACAAATGAAGTGCGGCCAATCGGCATCGACTTGTTCGCAGGCGCTGGGGGCCTGTCGCTCGGATTCGAACAGGCGGGATTCGATGTTAAGGCCGCTGTTGAAATTGATCCAATTCACTGCGCAGTTCACGAATTCAATTTTCCAAATTGCGCTGTCATATGTGCCGACGCAACGAAGACGACTGGAGAGAAGATTCGCAAAGCTGCTGGATTAGATGGCAAAACTGTCGACGTCGTGTTTGGAGGTGCGCCGTGCCAAGGTTTCTCATTGATTGGTCATCGAGCGCTTGACGATCCGCGCAATAGCTTGTTGTTGGAATTCGTTCGTCTCACTGTCGAGCTTGATGCTCAATATTTTGTTTTTGAAAACGTCAAGGGATTGACGATCGGAAGGCACAGGCAACTTCTAGACGAATTAATCCAAGCGTTTGAGGATAAGGGGTATGAGGTCTTTCTTCCATATCAGGTATTGAACGCTGCCGATTTTGGCGTTCCGCAGGATAGACGCCGATTATTCTTGATCGGGGCAAAAAGGGGGCTCCCACTGCCAAAATATCCGACCGACGATGGGGCCATGCGCACGACGGTTTGGCAGGCGATTGGCGACCTTCCTGATATCGACAAATTTCCTGAATTGATGGAAAGCGACACAATTGAATCGGTCCGATTTGGAAAGGCATCGCAATATGCGCGGCTTTTGCGTGGGCTAACGCCAGACGTCAGAGATTTTTCGTATCGAAGGCAATCGGATGGAAGACGTCTAACTTCCAGCATGCGGACAGTGCATACCACCTTGTCTCGCCGGCGATTTAGAATGACCAAACCCGGAAAGGTTGAACCGATAAGTCGATTTCTGAAACTAGACCCGGACGGAATCTGCAATACACTGCGTGCCGGTACTGGGAGTGACCGCGGCGCATTTACGTCCCCCCGCCCCATCCATCCTTATGCGTTACGTTGCATTTCCGTACGTGAAGCCGCACGGATACATTCTTACCCCGACTGGTTTCGGTTCCACACGACAAAGTGGCATGGTTTTCGGCAGATTGGGAATTCCGTGCCTCCACTGCTCGGTCGTGCCGTCGCCTCCGTACTGCTAAGCGCGATGGGTTTTCAGCCGAAGAAGCCGACGCAGGCTCTCGAACTTGGACGAGATTCCCTACTGCAGATGACGATGAGGATCGCTGCTGACTACTATGACGTTTCTGGTGATGTGGTGGGCAAAAGGCTTCGCGCCGATGATCGGAACAATGTCGAAGAATTCGAAGCTAAATTGGCCTGAAGGAGCTGTGAATGGCGAAGAAGGCCGGAAAATCCGACCGAAATGTGAACCAAGTTGAAGAAGACATAGCTCCCGCCAAAGCAGTGGCTCGCTATAAGCAAATTATTCAAGCAATTTTTGACCGACATTGGGAAAAGGGGAAAACAGAGTTTACGTTTGAGCGAGACGAACTCGCTCAAGTTAGCGAAGAGCTTCAACTCAAATTGCCGAAAAACCTTGGCGATGTCATCTATACATTTCGATATCGCAGCTCGTTGCCGAAAGCAATTTTGGCAACGCAACCAGCAGATAGGGGCTGGCTTATTCTGGGGGATGGCGATGCTCGTTACCGATTCCGTCTAAACAGACTGACGCACATTCGTCCGACGAACGGCTTGCTGATTCGCAAAATCCCAGATGCTACACCAGAGATAATTTCGCGTTACTCCTTGACGGACGAACAGGCCCTTCTTGCAAAAGTGCGCTACAACCGATTGATCGATATTTTCCTGGGAATCACTACATATTCTTTGCAAAATCACCTTCGCACGAAAATTCCAAATTACGGACAAATCGAAATCGACGAACTTTATGTGGGACTCGATAGCCAGGGCGCGCAATACATCGTGCCAGTTCAGGCAAAAGGCGGATCGGATGTGCTTGGAGCAATTCAGACCATTCAAGATGTAACTTTTTGCCAAACTGAAACGCGTTATGGTGATTGTATTGCGCGCGCGGTCTCGGCCCAATTTCTTGCCGACAACACCATTGCTCTTTTCGAGACGACGTTCGACGGCGATGAGGTTTCTATAGTGCGGGAACGGCACTATAGGCTCACCGAGTCCGCGTCGATTAGCGATGCCGATCTCAGGCGCTATCAGTTTCCGGAACCGAACTGATATGGCGCAGAAGAAAATGAAGCCGATACGGAAGAAAATCGACAGTCACGCTGAATCGATTGGAGAAATACTGCGAAAGCCGGTTTCTTACAAGGTGCCCGTAAACCAAAGGGATTTCGCGTGGACGGATGAGGAAGTCGACCTTCTTTGGGCCGATCTCACTGCCGCGCTCCGCGACGGACGGAGCGAATATTTTTTGGGTGCAATCGTTGTCAGTCCCAATGAGGACGACTCGAAAATAATGGAAATCGTGGATGGACAGCAACGGCTGGCAGCACTGTCGATGATTTTCGCGGCTATTGTTCTCGCCTGGAAGTCGAATGGCGATGAGAATCGCGCCGAAGATATTTTTCGAGAGTTTTTGGGAGCAAAGGACCGGCGAACGCGGGACTTGGTTTCTAAACTGTCATTGAACGAAACCAATGATCCGGTTTTTCAGAGCGTGGTTCTTCGCGGAGCGAAGCCGTCGCTGGGCGATAAGAAGAGTTGGCCAAAATCCAACAAATTGCTTGCAGGAGCATTCGAACGGGTAAAAGCAAAATTATCCAGTTGGCTGAAGGAACAGCAGGATAAGGGAGAGGCCCTGCTGGAACTTGAGGAATATCTCGCAGACAACACGAATCTCATTCGCATCGAAGTAGGGGACGAATCGGACGCTTTCGTTATTTTCGAAACTCTCAATGATCGCGGATTGGAATTGGCGGTTTCCGATTTAGTAAAGAACTATCTTTTTTCGCTAGCAGAAAACCATCTCGACAACTTCAAGAAAAGCTGGATTGAAATTTCGCTACTAGTGGGCAGCGAGAATCTGACGTCTTTCTTGCGCCATCTGTGGCTATCAGAGCAGGGTTTGGTTCGTGACAAAGAGTTGTATCGAAATCTCCGGAGTACTGTTCGGAGTAAACCAGCAGCCCGCTTATTCATGGAGCGCCTGCGAAAGGTGGCGGACTACTATGCTGCCCTCATGAATCCAGAACATGCGTATTGGTCGGATTTCACTCCTGAAGTGCGGAAATATCTTGATGCGTTACTTCTTTTTAAAGTCACTCAATTTCGACCGCTTGCCCTCGCAGTAATGGAAGGCGGGACGCCGGAACAAGTTACAAAAATGCTCAGGCAAATGGTGGTTGTCAGCTTTCGATATACAGTCGTGTCAACGTTAAGTGCTAACGAATTGGAAAAGACCTATTCCGATGCTGCATTGGCAATACGAAAGAATGAAGCTAGAAAGCCACAGGCAGTTTTCAAACTTATTAAGAGTGTTTATATCGACGACAAACGTTTTTCGGAAGACTTCCGTTCTAAGTCATTCGGGAAGGCCCAGATCGCCCGGTACGTTCTCATCGAACTGAATAACACCATGGAGAAAGATAGGGCCATCGGCGCAAAGAGCGAAAGCGTTTCGTTGGAACATATTATGCCCAAGAATCCGGACGGAAGCTGGGCGTCGTCATTGCGGGCCGACGATGATCCAGATGAATGGGTAGAAATGATCGGCAATTTGACCTTATTGGAAAAGCCAGTGAACCGTGGTCTCGGAAACAAGGATTTCGCCACAAAAAACACGAAAGGCTACACTCCATCTAAATTGGCAATAAATGCCGATGTCGCCGTGCAGAAGGGATGGACGTGGAAGGAAATTGAAATTAGATCCAAGCGATTGGCTTCGATCGCCAAAGACGTCTGGAAAATTTCATTCTGACGTAAATCGGGAACGAAGGGCCGCGGAACTAGCCGGGTTGAAGTAGGACGAGCGAAGCGCTGTCGTCTCGGGCACATTCGCTTCAAGTCTGGCTGACACGATACCTGATTTTATAAGGAGTCTGCGAAGGGAGACGCGCTTTTAATGGCCAACGTTGTCGCTTGTCTGAACCTCAAAGGTGGTGTCGGGAAAACTGCGATAGCTGTAAATTTTGCGGCATATTGTGGTCGTCAGGGAATGCGCACATTACTAGTTGATCTTGACCCTCAGACAAACGCTACGTTTTCGTGCATTTCAGTGGATGATTGGGAAGAACACGCTGCTAATAACGGCACAGTGGCCGATCTGTTTGGGGCACGCGCTCACACATCTGCTGAAGGAAAGCCCCGTGGATTGGATACGATTATTCTGAGGGAAGTGTGGAAGGGCATGGACCTTATCTGCTCAAACGTTGAGTTGTTCACTATCGACCTCGAACTTGCAGGAGCTACCGCGCAAGAGACTAAGCTTCGAAAGGCCCTGGCTCCGATAATGGATGACTACGATGTCATTGTTTGCGATTGCCCTCCGAATCTCACGATTCCGACTCAGAACGCATTGGCTATATGTACCCACTATGTCGTTCCGATTTCTCCCGATTTTTTGTCGGCTCTAGGGGTTGGCCTCCTTTTGCGTCAAGTTAAGAAGTTCTGTGATGATATGGATCTTGATCCCAAGCTCGCCGGGATGGTCCTTTCCCGCATTGGTCGCCCGGCGGGACATAGAGCCAGGACTGCAAACTCGCTTCGCGAACAATTTGGTGAGGATGTCTTTGACGCAGAAATTCGCGAACGAGTTTCCGTTAGTGAGGCGGTCGAAAAGAATCTCTCGATATACAGTCACGAACCGAACGGCGAAGCGGCCCGGGAATTTAAAGCTATGTCCCGAGAGTTGTTGGAACGGTTGGATAAGGAATGAAATGAAATCCCACGATCTTGCCCAAACATTAAACACGTTGGCGCGACTCTTAAAGTCAGGTCCAAATGTCGAACTGTCGCAGTTGCGGTTCAAAGACATGCTAGGCACACCACAGAGATCGCAGGAGCTTGCGCTTAATCTTTCAACCCTCGTTAGTTTGTCCAGTGTCGACAAATCTACTTGGTTAGAATTGATCAAAGAACACAACTTTCCAATCGAGGTTCGGAATCGGGATGCTTCCCGCGACATTTTCGGTAAGCTTTGCGCATATTTGGAAGCCAATCCTATCGCTCAAGAACGACTCAAAGCGACCGCCACGCGATCGACCGGTAAGTCCTCTTCTCCGGAGTTAATGAAAGCGCTTTCGACGTTGTTGAAGGAGACGCCGAAAGTCGAAACATCGAATGACGTGAAAGAGGACGAAAAGGATACTTTGAAAAATGAGCCTCATTCTCAGGGAAACTGAGTCTAACTTCGAATCATTCGACAAAGATTGGCGTACTCAAATGACGATAGTTTCCGCCAATCTGGCTAATCAACGTGCGATCTTTCTGTCCAGTTATCGGCGAATCGTTTCTTTGCAAGCTTGGCGACTTTTCCTTGAGAGTCGGATTTCAGATGCTAGTTTGCGTTTCTTTTTGGAGGCGCAAAATGATGCACTAACTTCGCACGTTTTCGCGAACTTGGGTTCCTGGCGTTCGGCATTAAAAGCCCTTCGAAGCTGTATTGAGAATGTGATGTTCTGCCTCTTTTACAAGGACCACCCTGTTGAATTCAGGCTATGGGAAACAGGCCAACACAAACCTCCGATTTCTGATTTCATGAACTATCTTGAGCAACACCCGGATCGAGTTAAGGTCCCCACTGTGGATCCAATGCCACATATTCATACGGAGTATTCGACGCTGTCGAAGGCAGTACACGCATCCGCGAAGGGATTTCGTATGACAAACGACGTCAAGACTACTCTGCTTTGGTCGGATAGCGTTCCAAGTCTGAATCAATGGCAAACGAGGGAAATAGCGGTTCTGACTAATCTAAACCTGTTGCTGGTCTCTCACTTCCGGAATGGTCTCACTGGTGCAGGAGCGGCATCCCTCCGAGAGGCAGTCGGCCTCGCCATTGCCGTTAACCGATATCCGGACATAAAGGCACATCTTTCCGTCACATTGCGCAAGCCATAACGGCTTAACTTGCAGTCGCAAGCCGTGCGAGCAAGTTCTGTCATACTGAAGAATTGGGTGGTGTCCTTCAGCGCGCAGATTGCTGGCTGCAGGCCTGTGTCAGCCATCGGTTCGCGAGCGAAGCTGTGCGGCGCACCTGTCAGCCTCCTCCATCAACTCGATCACTTTCGCCTGCAGTGACAAAAATCTATTGAGAATTTCTTCATGTTCCTGGCTGGACGCTGATGACTTGATCGGCTTTGCAAGAGCTATGTGATTTTCGAGTCTCTGGATTAGCCCCTTCTTTTCGGCTTCGCTCAACAAAAGGTTGGCAGAAACATAGGCTCGAAACGTCTTTCCACCTTTTTCCGAGTTGCATTCACGGCAACTTGGCACGAGATTGCCGATCTGATGACCGTAGCCGTTTAGTCGTCCTGCTTTCACTAAGTTCTCCAAGTGATCCCAAGTCTGCGCCGGTCGTCTGCAGTATACGCACTCCAAGTGGTTTAGGTCGTCCTGGCCGAGTGCGAGAAGAGACTTTTCAATTAGAGCTTGGTCATATCTATCGCAGGGCGCTAGAGCAGAGGCAAACGCATGGGCCACCGTGGTTCGTCGCTTCGCAATGATCGAGTACGGCTTCAAATGGTACCGAATGCTTTTTAGTGTCATATTTGCACGGCTCACATTTGGCCGAAGCCCCTCACAGAAAGGCTGATAATTTCCTGCAGCCCAGTTTCGCCATCGACTGCGGGGATAAGTAACTCCCCGTTTTTCGCGATCATTTTAGTGCAAAGTCGGCGAAAGCCCCCAATTTTAGGGCCGTAGTTCTCTGAGGCATAACCATATAGGCAGCAAGACAGCGGGCTCATAGCCGAATTTGCGCGAGCCGATTACCCGCGAAAAGCGGTTACTGTGAATGATCCTTGGCGGCCGGATGCGAAGACGCAATGCGAGAAAGTTCTGCCGCACTTCTGCCGCGTTAAGACATAAGTAATTTGAATTTTCGAAATTGCTGGGCTTTCTGTGGACTCGGAAAGACCACCATGGACGCCATGTGCTTTGTATTCAATCGCGACACGATTTCCCAAGCTGGACGTCGCCGGTTCGATCCCGGTCTCCCGCTCTTAGAATCAATAACTTGCGAGTGGTCGTTTTTCGCCAAACTTCCGTTACTTCCGTTAAGGAAGGTCGCTGCTGGAAATTCCCGCCGATTTGAATCAAGGTCGAGCACTTAACGGAGGACTTATCGGATCGAGCAACTGCGATTCTTGTGACTGCCAGCCTGGATGCCTTGGGCGTCAGCTCAGGATTGCCGACTCACGCGGGGACTCATTTCCGATATAGTCACGAACGTTGTGCTCACAATTGTTATAAATGGAATCAGGCGAAGCCCTGTTGGGGCCTAGTTGGCTTTCTGAAACGATGGAAATACTTGAGCCCAATCCTCTCTTGACGGACCGACGATCGCGACTTCGGACAGTCTTGTCGAGTAAGCGCCAAGAAATAGGTGAACTTTACTGGACGGGTATTACCGTTGCGTTTCCGACGACGCCGGAACGTATACGTCTTGCATCACATGCGATACGAGAAGTGGCAAATGCCTTAACGATCTGGTTGTTCCCTGGCGAAAGGCGCAAAAGGGATCCAAACCCGACGAGGGAAGATACCGCTAACGCACATTTTGATCCCGCCGTTTTGTCTATCAATTCAACTCGCGGCAAAGCGAGGCTCGCATGATTGCGCCGCATTGCCAGAAGGATCGCTGGTTCTGGCGAAAGGCACTTGTCGAGATGCCGACTTCACGTCTACTGAACGAACATTCGTAAATGCACGTCCCGGAAGTCAGTTTGCCGTGGCAAGACGTGCGGCATCGGCAAGGATGCGATCGAGCGCACGGCGATTGAGCAACCGTCCGCGAACGACGACAGCGGCGATGTCGTGAACATTGCGGATTGAGGCAAGAGGGTTTCCATTTAGCAGCAGAAAATCGGCGGGCTTGCCTGGAGCGACCGCACCAGCTCCCAGCGACGGAAACAGGTTTGCGCAGTTGATCGTCGCGGCGCGCAGGACCTCCGCGGGGGTCAATCCTGATGCAACGAGCATATCGAGTTCATCGTGAAGACTGAACCCCGGTGGATGCAGAAACGACAGATCGGTGCCGGTCACCAGGGTGACACCAGCGGCCTGCATCTGGAGTGCGACCGACTGTCGCTCGCGTACAAGGGCCGGCAGGCTTGCCAGCAGCGCCGCAGGCGCATTTTTGAGTGTCTGCTCCAATTGCTGTCGGGCGGATGCGGCCATGTATTTCAGTCGCGGATCAGGACTTGCCGAGGCCAGCAGTTTGGACAAATACCCCGTCGCTATCAAGGTAGGATCGACAACAGTTCCGTTTCGCACGAACACCTCAAAGAGCAACGTGGCGTCGGAAGACGTGCGCCACTTCGCAATCTCGCTAGCGTCCTGATTGTTGTGTGCTGTCGCGAATGTGCCTTCGAACAGGGTCTCGATGTGCTCGATCGTCTGCTGGCCTGCACCGGATGCTTCCGCTGGGGTCACTGTCATCGGGATGTGACCGACCAGCGGCAATCCCACTTTCTTCGCTTCGTCGGCGAGGGCGAAATAGGTCTCACGCGATGTGCGTCGATGCGTTTTCAATAAGTCGACACCGGCCTTCTTCAGCGTACGTACCGCCATCCGTGCGTCGGCCGCGTTCGCAATCAAAAGATGGTACTGGTTTGATTCCTGGCCGTTGAGAATCGGGCCGGCTCTCA
>Ga0184628_10001649_pt1 | contig 10970 bp, 9 predicted proteins | sample PLM4_5_b1_FD_133149 | JGI IMG/M metagenome (GOLD analysis project Ga0184628, IMG submission 133149) | Groundwater sediment microbial communities from an aquifer in East River, Colorado, USA - PLM4_5_b1 | ecosystem: Environmental > Terrestrial > Soil > Riparian zone | place: USA: East River...
AACGCGGCGCTCGCCGAAGGGCTTGCGAGGGGCGCGACCAGCCGCATCAGTAAATTCTCGCCCGACGGCAAGTTCATCAAGTCGTGGGGAAAGATCGGCATCAAACACGGAGAGTTCCGCACGCCGCACTCGCTGGCGTTCGACTCGAAAGGCCGCCTCTGGGTGGCCGACCGCGGCAACCATCGCATCGAGATCTTCGACCAGGACGGGACCTACCTCGAGTCGCGCTATATGTTCAGCCGCGTCAGCGGGATCTTCATCAAGGGCGAGACGCTCTACGCGATCGACTCGGAGTCTGGTCCTCTGAATCACGCGAACTGGCGCGACGGCGTGCGCATCGGGCCGGTGGACGAGGATCGCGTCGTTGCGTTCATCCCGCCGTTCGAGCGTGAGGATCGCGTCTATCAGGGCGCTGCGGGTGAAGGTGTGGCGGTGGACGCCGATGGAAACGTGTACGCGGCAGAGGGTCCGAACTCGTTCGTTCAGGCTGGCGGAGCCTTCACGAAGTACTCCGTCAAGTGACACTGAGCGGCCGGGACGCCGCGAGTCGCCGTGACTCGCTGGCGCCGTGCCGGCCGGTCATGCTCGCCGCAGCCACGTTGTATCGAAACAAGCCGGTTTCGCGAAGGACATACCGACGCTGGCAACCAATGGCCGGCAGGGTGACGCTCGAACTTGAGATTGTTCAGCGGAAGGTAAAGCACCACGCCACGCCTTCCAGAACGGTCGTTCCATCGCTGCGCGTGATGTGAACACGCAATTCCGTGACGGGCTTTGACGCGTGCACCGATGTCAGGACGAGTCGGGGCGTCGGATGGCGTGAGCTGATCGCACTGAACGATCTCGCTAGGAGATGCTTGGATGACCGGGAAGCAAGAGACCTGGCGAATCTCTCGAAAAATGAGCGTGAAATAGTGGCGGTCTCACAGACCGCGTGGGAACTTTTCGATCACGGCCCGATCGCGGAGATTCACCCGTCTGATTGGTGAGGCAAGGGGAACGTTGTCCTGACATCGGTAGCGCACGCGAGTGGCGCCAGGTCAGTGAGTCATCGCGTAAAGCAGCACGTTCATCGCGACCTGGTAGCCCTCCACGGAGAAGCTGTAGAAGTATTGAGGATCCTCCCCCTCCCGCTCCCAGGAGTCGCTGACATCCGTATTGTGCGTCATCAGGACCATGACGTGGCCCTTGCTGTCGGCGATCGCGCGCGCGTGCACTTGCGCGCTGTCGGCGCCGCGCTCCGATGTGCCGCCCCCGCTCCCACGCCAGAAACCGATGCTGGGGATCTGCGGGACCCCTCGAAGGTCGAACATGGTGTGGAAGATCGGGTGCTCCATCGGCAGATCGACGATCGTAAACTCACTCGGAGGCAACACTTTTCGAATCTGGCTGGCCCAGACGTCCCAGGCGTACGAACCCCAGAAATCGTCCACCCAGAGAAAGCCGCCCTTCAATAAATAGGTCTTGAGCTGCGCCGTATCCTCATCATTGAAAAAGAGGCTGCCCACCTCCTGCATCATGATGAGAGGGCACTTGAAGAGCTCATCGCCCGTCAGCCGGACGATGAGGTGTTGCGGCCGCCCTGGGGCGTCGAAGCCGACCGATATTTTCGTGAGCTCGGCGAGTCGAATCGAGAGGTCGATGTCCGCAAGCGGATAGTCCGTCAGCCAGCTCCCGCCGTCGCCGGTGGGGTTGCGCCGGTACATCGCGCGGCAGTAGTGGAAGCGCCCTTCGAAGCTGTCCGGGCGTGCCATGTGCGTCCCGATGCTGGCATCCCCGCCTCGTTCAAACTGTGCCCACGCGAGGCTGGCAAACAGCAGCGCGGCTGCCGCGACGGCCGTAATGGCCTTGAATCTCATCTGAAGCAGTCTACCCCTCTCGCGAAGCATCTCCCTGGCCAAGACCTTTGCGTGCGCCGTTGTTGGCTGTCACGGCCTCGCGGCGTGTAGGCCGCGCGGATCTATCAGTGCTTCTTCACATCAACGCAGCCTAACGGCGTCGCATCGAGCAGCGGCGCTCACGAGGCCAGCGAAGCGCCGGCCTCAGGGCGATGTCAGGTGTCACGCCGGTTCGCTCCAATTCCAGGCAAGAAGCGTCCGGTTCTTTCCGTAACGTCGCCAGAATAGACAGGCCCTCCTGTTTGCTGCCGGCGAGCTTTTCGCAGCGGTCCGTTTGCTGGTGTCAGTGTTCTGCGGCGTCTCACGGCAGCGCAGCGCCTCTGTTCGATGCCGCACCGTGATGAGAACGTCTGCTTTTCTGCGATCGATGCTGCACGGAGATGTGAGCGTCCGATTTCGTGTCGTTTGCCGCCCCGCCAGGATTACAGCGTCCATTGCACGACGTTTCGGCCACGGGGCGTTTGAAGTGATCGCCGCAGCCATAATTTCTCCATTGCGATGCGCAGCGGAGGTGATGTCTACCGCTTCGGTCCATTCGAGCTCGATTCAGGCCGCCGGCGACTCAGCCGCGGACGTGAGCCGGTCGCGCTTCCCGACCGCCACCTGGAGCTTCTCCTGCTGCTGGCCTCGAACCCCGGCCACATCGTCGCCAAAAACGCGCTGAGTGAGGCGGGCTGGCGCGACGTCGCCGTCAGCGACAACAGCATTACGCAAGCCATCAAGAGCCTGCGAAAAACGCTCGGCAACCAGAACGACGGCGCGTCATACATCAAGACCGAAATCGGGCAGGGCTACCGCTTCGTCGCATCTGTCGAACGCGCGCAGCCGAGCCAACCGGATGTCGCGATCGACACGCTGCTCGCGCCTTATCGGGCGTTTGTCGAAGGACGTGCCGCACTCGAGACGTTCGATCGCGATGCCATCGCCCGCGCACGCCAGGCGTTCGAAAGCCTCGTTCGTCACTGCCCTTCTGGCTTTACTATGTCGTCGACGTGCTCTAAATCGCGTTCGCCGGTCTTCTCCTCAACGATGATCTCCACTGCCTTTCGTCGATCCTCATTCAATACGTCATACATCGAGCCGACCGCTGCGGGTCCGATGCGTCCACGTCGCTGACGCAACCGCCATCCGATCAACGCGATGAGAAGGAAGAAGACGCCGTAGACGAACAGATCAAGCGTCATTCGATTTCGGTGAGCGGGGCTTCCGTGCACCGATCGGGACATCCGGGCCAGTTCGTTCCGCGATAGCGACCCAAGGCCGTTCCCATCAGCACGATCGCCAGCCACAGGATCGCATGGATCCACCACTGGATGACGCGCAGCGCCTAGAGTTCCAGTCAGATCTGCCCGGCGCGTGCCACGCGTCGAAGCCCAAGTATTTCGCCTGTGTGCCGGTTATGAAGGACGAGTGCGTCTAGGCAAAAAGCGCCCGGTCCGATCCATGTACGTTCGATAGCTGTCCCCAAAGCGTGCTACCAGGTTCGCTTCCTCGATCCGCGTTCGGATGATGAGTAGACAAAACAACACAACGCCCATCACCAAGAGGAACCAGTTCGCGGCGATCATGGAGACTGCCACCATGAGCAACGCGGCGGAGTCGTAGAACGGATGCCGGATCCATCGATAGGGGCCATGTAAGACCAGCGTGTGTTTTTGCCGTGTGACAACCGTGTCCGTCAGGTTCGTCCCGAGGCTCCGGAAGGTCCACACCAGCAGCCCGCAGGCAATGGTGATCACGCCGACCCCTGTCCACCGCAGCCAGACTGGAAGTGACACCGCGGACCAAGCCATCCAGTCTGGATCGACCATCCACGCGATCAGCCCGAACCAGAACGCAACGCCAAGAGGCCGTAACGTCGCCAGAATGAACAGGCCCTCCTGCCGCCGATCGAGTTTCTCGCCCGTCGCTTGCGACCTGAGCCTGTGGTAAATGCCGATAGGAAGGACCACAAGAAAGACAACAATCAGGACGGCCCGGAAAGTTTGATCCTGGCTCACCATGCGCGCCTTCACGGGATTCCTGCTCGGGCCCTATTTCAGCGCGTAGATGTCGTATTTAACCGCGGTGCCGACGCGCTCGCCGACGCCGACCGCCTGCAGTCGCGTGAGCCAGACGTAGCGCGAATCGCCGGTCTCGAAGAGTGGCGCCATCCTCAGCGACGCCCCGGCGTTCGTCGTCTGGCCGATGCCGTTGTACGTCACCAGGATCAGCGCCCCATCGTCCGTTTTCAGCGTGAGGCGAACGTCGAGCCGGTAGCTGCCGTCGGCGCGGTTGGTGATCCAGTCGCCGGCCGGCGTCTGCACCGACGCCTTGAGACGCGGGCCTTCGAAGCGGCCGCCGACCACCTGCACGATCGTGCGCGTCCCTTGCGGGCCGTTTTCGACGACGGTGCGGGTGCCGGTTTCGACTTGCAGCGTGCCGAGATGTTCGAACGCGGGGGCGCGCGGCTGCTCGGTGGCCTTCTGGGCACGGACGGCGGCCGTCGTCGGGCCGGAATTTTGAGCGAGAGCGAACGCACCGGACGCGGTCAGTCCGAGGCCGACCAGCAACGCAGTTGCGACACGCATAGGGCCCTCCTGCATTGAAAGCGCTGATTATAGCAACGCGTGCCGACTCGAAAAGAGCCGTGCGCCGCAGCGAGATGATCGCACAGGACGAGCAATATAATCCCTGACCATGATGATGACTCGTCGAGATGCCGTTGCCTCGTTTGCGCTGTTCGCCGAACTGCTCGCGTCGGGCGGTTACGCCGACGCGCAGACGCAGGCCGGGCCCGCTACACCACCCTCTCTCCCGCCGGTGTTCAAGCACGACCTGCCGAATCTGACGATGGATGACTGGGAAGTGACGGTCAGCTACGTCGACTACGCGCCTGGACGCGTCGGCGCGGCGCATCGCCACCCCGGCTTCGTGCTGGCCTATGTCCTGGAGGGCGCCGTCGTCGCCAGGATCTCGGGACAGGGCGAGGAGAAAACGTACACCGCCGGACAGATGTTTTACGAACAGCCCGGCGCGACGCACGAGGTCTCGAAAAACGCAAGTCAGACGCAGCCCGCGCGGCTGCTGGCGATGATCTTCGCGAAGAAAGGGTCGACGCTGACTACGCCCGTTCAAGGGCGCGGCGTGTAGCGACGGTCAGCTTTCGATTGTGACAATGTGCGCCTGGATCTTGCCGTCCACAGGCCCCGGCCCGAACCTCCGGGCGAGAGCTTCAGTGGCGATGTCGGTTGCTTCGCCGAGCCGCGAGGCGTCGCGAGCCTCAATCTCGTTCCGCAACGGTGTTCCCTGGCAGTATGCGACCGCAGGCACCTGAGGAGATGTCGCGCGACTGCGCGCCGCAACGGTGCTGATGTGGGGCGCCCTCATGAACCCACCGTTCGCAAGATCTCGCTTGATGGTCGGGCGATCGTAATAGCCGTGAGGTATACGAGCCAAGAAGCGCGGCGGGTCCCCGGGAAACAGGGACTCGAGTGCCGTCGTCACGCCGTCGGCGAATTCGTTTTCGTCGATCCGATCCCACACGCTGAAAATAAAAACGCCTCCCGGCCTGAGCACGCGACGCGCCTCAGAAAAGGCCCTGGATTTTTCAGGAAAGAACATGACGCCAAACTGACACAGAACGGCATCGAACGTTCCGTCCTGAAACAGCAGATGCATGGCATCTGCCTGACGCCATTCCACAGGGCGCCTGGTGCCGATCGCGGAAGCCATGTCCAGCATGGGCTGATTGAGATCCGTAGCGATGATAGAGACGCTTTCGGGTAGCACGGATGCCAGGTGACGAGTCACGACGCCCGTGCCTGCTGCAATTTCGAGTACCCGAGCAGGGGACCTCGAAGCGAGCCGATTCGCCACGTCCATCGCGTATGGCTCGAAGATAAGCGGGACGAGATAGGTCTCGTAAAGCTTTGGAATTGAGCCAGTGAAGATTTTGTCGGTATCGGGAGTGCTCAAGGCTCTGTGCTCAGTTCGTTCGACGCGTCGTTGGCTCGGTCAACGGCCGAAATCCGAACTGTGCGTAGAGTTCGTGAGCGTCACGTGTCGCGAGGAGAAATACTCGGAGCGCCTGAAGTTCAGGCTGCTCGAGAACGGCTTGCATCAGCGCTTTTAATATCCCTCGACCCTGGAACTCCGGAACAACAAAGACGTAAATAGGCGAACACCGCGCGGTCAGACACGACCCGCGCAAATGCGACCTGCCGCCCTGCCAGATACACACCGAAGCACGGTGAGTTCTTGATCGATCGCTCGACGACACTCCGCTTCCGCCCCTCGGCCCCTCCGCAGAGCGACGGAGCGGACCCTCAGGCGCGACCGCTGACGATGCCGCATTCATGGGCGACCCAAACGCCCAACGATGCCACTGCCGAGGATCCATGCTCCTGTTGCTTCACCGCCCTTTGCCGCCAAACGCACGTCCGTTCGAAGGCGAACCGACCATCGGGAACTCAGCGGCATGTTCACACCGAGACCGGGCTTGAGCACGACCCACACCAAGGAATTGGAGAAATTTGCAGGACGGGAGAAGCGCTGCGTATAGCGGGTGCCACCTATGAGAAACTGCGCGAAAACAGTTACACGCGGACGTTGCACGAGGCGCTGCCGAATCCCTCCCAGGACGTCGAACCAGCTTTCGCGCCCACGCGGTTCTCGCTCCGAGCTGTAGTAACTACTCACTTCCCCGGGCGCAGACCACTCCGACGCCGTCTGCTCAATCCATGTCCTGGTCCGCACGGAGACAGAGCCCGGGGCGAGACGAGCAGGCACCTGCACATGCACGCCGTCAGGTCCGGTCGCTTGACTGATCACGACAACCCTGCCCTGTCGGAATTCGACGTCGATGCGATCCGCGCGCCCGATCTCGAACCCGATCTCGAGATCCCTAGCGAGATCGGTCCATTGGCCGGGCGCGACTGGTTTCATGAAAGCCACAGCCTCCGATTTGAGAGGTAGCGGGCCGGAGGTGACGACAAACCGGCGCGCTGCGCTCAGTCTGTCAACGCCGTTCCGGTGTCGGCCTACTCGGAGGCTGGCTTCGCCGTCTGCCACTTCGTCGGGAAGCGTGAAGTTGAGGCCGAACACCGAGATCCCTGTCTCGATGTGCCACTGCGTGCCCCGTGCGTCCATCAGCTGAACGTAATCACCGGCCTGCGCGGGTGTCTTCGCCACCACGAAGACCGCTTGTTCTGGGTGAGGTCGTTGGGGAAATATCCCAGTCAGTTCAACGTCCCGCACTTCAATGATCCGCATGGCCACCGGAACGCTTCTGCGTCCGTTGACGTCAACCACGACCTGCCAACGGCCCGGCGTCAGCGCCGCGGGAATGACAACCTGGGCGTAATGGATATCGCGATCCCGATCACGACTGATGGCCCGCCCACCGCCGCCGACGGCTGCAACGCGCTCCACGTTGCCTCGCGTAAACAAGAGATGAACGAGGTCCATTTTTTCAAACCCGAGCGCGTAGCCAGACATCGTCACGATGGAGTTAGGAGCCGCCGCGGAAGGCCGGATCGAGGTAATCCGCGGCGGGCCGGTTGCTCTCGAGCGTTCGAGCGCCGGCGCGGCCGGCAGGACGACGGCGGGCGACACCGGATCCGCCTGACAGTTGTCCGATCCGAAGATAGACGTGCTCGCTCCATTCTCCCCCCACCAGCGCAGCCACCGTCTTCGCTGTGCGGAGGAGTCACTGGCAGTTCCGTCGCACCATGCCCGATGCGTTAACGTCTGTAGAGCACCGCAGAGCCCATTTGGAGGAGGATTCTTCTCGAACATCCCGATCAAGACCGGCACCGCTGCGCCCGACCGAGTGTTCCCCAGGGCAGTGACAATCGACGCCCGAACGTCTGGAGGCGCAGCGGGAACGGCGCGTTCGAGGTCCCGGACCGCTTGATCACCACCAATGCGGCCGAGTCCAAGTGCGGCGTAGCCCCTCGAGGTCGGGTCGGCCGTCTCGTCCCGAAGCACGCTCACGAGGAAGTCTCTATCGTCTTGGTGACCGATGCGCGCCAGGGCCAGCACGATTGTTGTACGGCTCGCGCCGGGGCTGCCACCAAGGAGGTTCTTCAGGTGCATGCGGCTGCCACTTGAGGCGATTCGACCGAGGGCATCGATGGCGGCTTGGCTGAATTGGTCTTCTGTGACGAAACGAGCGATGAGCGTTTCAAGGAATGGCGGCGCACTCTCGACAATCGCGGCTCGCGACCGATATCGGCGCACAGGGTCAGCTGCATCGGCGTCGGACACGAGAGGGGCAAAGGCATCCTTCAGTGCATCGTCAGTAGAGGCAGCGATGTTCAGAGTCAATGTTCGGTCGAACTGCGCGCCAGGAACGGGATCGGTCGTGGGGGACGTCCACCGAACTCCCGCTTTTCCGGACGCAGTCAGGTCGTACTGACCTGGCCGCAGGTCGTACTCCTTCAGCAGATATCTGAAGGACGTGGTCTGTCCTGGCGGAAGTAATGGAGGGTGGCTAAAGCCGCCGCCCTGGACGCCCCCACTCATGCCGCCGAAGCAGCCAACGATGTTCGGTCGCACTCGCCGTTCAACGCCGGTCACAGCGAGCTGGACGCACCACTCGCATGATGAATATTCGACGGCCTCGTCGCCGACATTCCGTACATCCACGACAACGACGACGGGCTCTCCGGCCAGGTATCGAACCTTGTCGAGATGCACGTCCACCTGCACCTGAGCCTGCGCCGACGTGGCGGTGAGCAATAAGAGCAGGCAGTGCCAAAGCGTTCTGCGCATGCGCCCGTCCTTCAAACTAGCAGACACAGGGTTGGCGTGGGCCCCTTTCGCGAGGGTAATGGGTTACCTGCTAAATAACGCAACGGCTACGGGTGTTGACTGGCTAATCTGAAGCTGCATCGATTCAGAGCCCGGCGTCCAGATTCGTGTAAACCGGCTGACTTCTCCGCCATCCCTCGAGACTTCGGTACCGACAATGACGGTCGTGTCACTACGAGAGAGAATACTGAAATCGCGAACGAGCGATGGCGATCCCTTTGTTTCAGCGAGTTGCATCAACCATGCGCTCCCCGTGAGTTCCTCTGCATATCGGTTAATGAGCCGTGCGCCGTCTGGGACCAGACGACCCATCGGTACAAGATCGCGACTCGCCAGCGTCTCCTCTTCGGGCAACACAGGTTGGTTCTGGCGTTCAATAAAAGGCGAAACACTAGGGCGCGACTCCAGAATCACATTCGGCGACCGCAAGAAGGTTCTTTGAAACACAAGCAGTCGCCAGTCCTCGTTGCCTCTTACCCATACGTACAACCGCCTCGTCGTGTCCGAGCTACCTTCTTCGCCGGCACGCCCGGCGATGATTGCTACATCGCGATACATGGCAGTCCACAGTGTGTCCATGTTTACGGCCGAAGGGTCGTCGTAGGTTGCATACTGGTCAACGGCCTGCGTTCTGTTCAACAACCTGCCGTCGGGCCGTATCTCGATGAAAGCATCCGCCAACAAATGAGTCACGGGTTGTCGTCGCACCCGGGCAACTTCGTACGACCGTTGCAGGTCGAGAATTTGCTGCGGCACCGGTTGGCCCTGCTGCGGAGGTTGCGGACCCTGCGCCGCCAGGCCCGTCAACGTAAGAGCGAGACAAACCACCACAACCGAGGTTGCCAATCCCGTCCACCTTGCATATCGATACGTAACCACGGTCCGTTAGACCCCAGCCACGCAGAGACGGCCTCACCCTGAATCACCGTGGCCTGTGACCGAACCGCCTCTTGGCGTGGCCAGTCACGCGAGAAACCATTGCGCGCCGTCGGTCTCGAGAGCCTTCAGACGATGGGCACGAAGTTCCTGATGTGTGCGAACGCGCTTGGCGGCTGGTGCCTCGAGCTCGAAGCGAGGGGAAGGGCAAGGCAGGCGATTGGGTGCAAACGAATGTAACCGGTGTGGTTGTTGATGTTCTTAAGGCGCCGGTTGGCGGGCCGTGGGCTGCAAGCGCTGTTTGGGTCGGCATCACCAGATGCGTGGAATAAGCCTCTTTGTTCTTGTTCGGGACGCATGCGCCTCGTACTCGCTTAAAACCGTTTCATTTGCGTCTTCGCTTCACTTCCCGTTTCTTCGTAGTCGACATGAATCGGCACCCCATCAAGAGCAGATCGCGCAGCGCGTCCTGGTGGATCCGAGTCAACCGCACGAGCACACAGGGATAGGTCACATAGTGATCGGTCAGGTAGTAGGTCTTCGGCTCCCCGGCAATCAGCTCGTCGCGCTGATCGAAGTCGATGCGAACCGCCAGGGTGTTCGGCTCGGCTGACCGATGAATCGCCAGACAGGCGAACATCTTTCCGCGAACCTTGAGGGCCGGCGACCCGTAGGCTGTGCCTTCCTCGACCTCAGGCAGCGCGAGTCCCATCTGTCGCACGACATCGAACCCCGTCTTTTTCCTGGGCATGCGCGTCGACTTCGCGGTCAGTCTATGTCGGCTTACTGCTGTTACGCGTCCTGTGCCGGCGGCGAGTGCCGCAGGAGCTCACCCATCGTCGTCACGGAGCTGTGAGACGCGGTGTGTCCTGAGCGAAACCGTGGTCAGGCCGAAGGCCGATCCACTCAGTTGCTCGCCGTAGCCACGTTACGTCGAATCAAGCCGGTTTCGCGAAGGACATACCGCGTCTCACAACGACAGAAATCAGCGGGAGTTCGCGGGCGCAGAGCGAAACCGTAGTCAGCCGAAGGCCGATCCACTCAGTTGCTCGCCGTACCCACGTTGTGTCGAATCAAGCCGGTTTCGCGAAGGACATACCGCGTCTCACAGCGACAGAAATCAGCGGGAATTCGCGGGCGCGGCCGTCTTAACGTTCGCCGGAACGGGAAACACGAGATAGGGATTGTTCGACTCCCAGGTCTTCACTTCGATATCCAGGATCGTGCGGCCGCCTTGCTTTCGGACGATCCGGCCTGGTGTCTTGATATCGGTCAGGACTTCGGCGCGGTCCGCGTAGCTGGAATACTCCGTCTGCGTGGCGAGGCTCGCGAGCGCCGGATTGTCCGCCCGCGTCTCCACTCTCGTGACCAGGTTGTTCGAATCGAGCGTGGCCTTCACCG
>Ga0184628_10001651_pt1 | contig 10955 bp, 18 predicted proteins | sample PLM4_5_b1_FD_133149 | JGI IMG/M metagenome (GOLD analysis project Ga0184628, IMG submission 133149) | Groundwater sediment microbial communities from an aquifer in East River, Colorado, USA - PLM4_5_b1 | ecosystem: Environmental > Terrestrial > Soil > Riparian zone | place: USA: East River...
ACGCGAGCGAAAAAGAGTCAAGCCTTGACCAAGGTGGGCTACCTGCTGCGGCTGGTGGCAAGGCTCAAGCTAGACTGGACCCAGCGATGGATTGAAGATTTCTTCGAGGCCCATCCGGACAAGAAGCTCGTCGCCTTGACGATGCACACCTTCGTGATTGACCATCTCAAGGCGAGGTTCCCTCAGGCGGTCATCATTGATGGGCGGGTGACAGGCCGGATGCGGGACGAATCGGTCCGGAAGTTTCAGTCGAACCGCAAGGCAAATTTGCTGCTAGGCAATTGGCGGGCGGCGGGCGTGGGAATCACCCTCCATGCGGCTCACAATGCTGCGGCCCTGGACTTCCCTTGGACACCAGGTGACCTTCTCCAAGGTGAGGATCGCATCCATCGCATTGGTCAGAAGAGCGACGTTATCATCCATTACCTGGCTGCCCTGAACACGATTGAGGAGAAGCTCATCAAGATCCTGCGGAACAAGTCACGGATATTGGATGCGGTGTTGAATGGTGATGCCGACGCCGAGGATCTGGATATCTTCGACGAGCTGCTCAGAGAAATGAAGAAAGAAAGTTGACTATGCCTAGGAGATCTGTCATATCCCAAACTCCGGCCGATCCTGAGAAGCCTCGTCACGAAGCGAAGCTGTTCGTGGAGGGGATTCCAGCGACCACCAAAGCGGAATTCAAGGGGGCTTGTGCGCGGAAGGGGCAGACCATCCGCGATGCGGTGATCGAGTTCATGCGTGACTACGTCAGGCGGAACGGTGTATAGAAATCACACACAGGTCCGTCCGTGGTTATACACTCCTCCGTCCGTAGTCTCGCGTCTCGTTTGTTTCTCAGCGGGTTAGGGTTTCGGCATGGAGCCTGCTCATTGTCTGCCATGGATGCGACAATGAGAAACGAATACAAGGCGACGGATTACATCTTTGCTGGCATCGTCCGCGCCTGTTGTGTCTGCCACCCAGGCGAGACTATTTTCAACTCCCACCCCGAATGGAAGGACGCCGGCCTCGAAGTTTCCCACGGATATTGTGCCGAACACCGCGAAGCACTGATGGCTGAAGTGATGAAGATGAAGGAAGCCCGCCGCCAGGCTCTGGCCCTCGCCGCTTGAAGATAATACGACGAAGGCGGCGGTTGGTTTGTTGTTCGTTCGTTCCACGCCTAGACCGGCAGCGGCCAATCTTCCCGCTGCCGGTCGATTTATGACGATTGAGGAAGTTCTAACCGATCTCCAGGTGCCCTTCTTGCGGGCCGGGCATCACCACTGTCGGCCTGGCTGGATTCAGATTGACTGCCCGTTCTGTGGGAAGGACTCAGATCGATTTCATCTAGGCTACAACCTTGGGCTGAGATATTTCAATTGTTGGAAGTGCGGTGCCAAGTTTGTGGACCAAGTCTTGAGAGAGCTGGGAGTTGCCAGCGCGAAAGCACGCGAAATCCACCGCAGCATTGAGTCGGAAACGGTCGTCCCACGCGAGAGAGCCAGAGTCTCGCTCCAGGTTCCCATAGGTCTTGGCCCTTTGCTGGCTGCTCACAGGAAATACCTGCGAGGTCGTGGGTTTGATCCTGAGGTCATAGAGGACGTCTGGAAGATCAAAGGGATTGGGATCTCTCATGAGCTGTCCTGGCGGATATACATCCCAATCTTCTTACGTGCTCGGCAGGTCAGCTGGACCACCCGGGCCATCGGTGAGCGAGTCACCCAGCGATATATCTCAGCCTCGGCCGAGGAGGAATCGGTCAACCACAAGTCGGTCGTCTATGGAAGGGACTTCTGTCGCCATTCAGTGGTAGTGGTCGAGGGTCCCATCGATGCCTGGGCGATTGGACCGGGCGCGGGGGCTCTGTTTGGGACGGCCTTCTCTTCTGCTCAGGTGCGCGAGCTGGTCGACATCCCTAATCGGTTCATCTGCTTTGACTCGTCCAAGGATGCTCAGAACCGGGCGGAGGAACTCGCCAATCAGCTGGCGTGCTTTCCAGGGTCCACCGAGAACATTCAACTGGACGCCAAGGATCCAGGTTCGGCCCCACCAAAAGAAATTCAGTTGGTGCGGAAAGCCGCCAGGCTCTGAATCCGTTGAGATCATTGGTTGCGGACCGCAGGCAAAATGATTCAAAAGATTTGTTGCATTGTGTGAACAATTTCGTAGATTAGCAGCATGAAAGTTGAACGCAATCACAAGAGCCGAAAGGCCGCCGCCCTCTACCTCACCACCCGCGGTTGGGTCCGCGGCACTGACAGCATCGGTGACTGGACCTTCAGAAACTCGTCCAAGAACCACCGCAACATCATCGTTCAACTCAAAAACCGCACCTGGGAAATCCAAGCCTGGGGTTGAACCACCGAACATATGAAAATGATCCCACCCATCCCAGCCGAAACCCTCGTAGGAGTTCAGGGCAGCGTCGGAGCCTACCGAGTAATTCGGCGCCTTGCTCCAAACCGCTACCTCGTCAGCTACCAGGGCAGGGAAGCCCTCATCCGCCGCGAGATGCTGACCCACCCACTTCCGGTCGGTCGTTACCTTATGAACGGCGAGTCCGAAAACTTTGTCACGATTCCCTGAAGATAGTAACCAACGAAGAACGAAGATGAAACCAACTCCCGAAGTTATGGACAAGCTCAGGAAGATCCTGTCCCTCGCAAACGGCATGAATGCCACCCAAGGCGAAATCGAGAACGCGATGGCCAAGGCAAAAGAACTCGCCATGCGTCACAGTATTGACCTCGCTGACGTCGATCTGGATGAAGGCCAGGGCCCCGCCCCGATCGAAATCGAGGTGGACAAGGAGACCACAACCCGTTCAGAATATCAGCAGCCTTACCACTCTCCAGTCCTCCACATCCTTAAGAAGGTCTTCGGCGTCCATGCCATCAGGAACATCACTTCCTGCTACGGTGGGACTCGTGTCAACCACATCACATTGGTGGGCGATCCGTTTGATGTGGCGATTGCCAAAGTCATTTTTCCGTGGCTGGAGAAGCTCTTTCCGAAGAGCCTCAGCGCCCTGGTTCGCCGGGGCCAGTTAACCTACTGCGCCGCCGACACCAATGGTTATTACAATGGTCTGTGTCATGGGATCATCAAGGCCAATGCCAAGGAGGAAGCCAAGCTGAACCCAGCTGATTCCGAGACTTGGGCACTGGTGGTCCGCAATAAGGAGACGGCCATCGCTGCTCGGGTAGAGGAGGAGTTCCCCAACCTGAAAAAAGGTGATGGCCGCAAGCGAGAGTTCAACCACGGAGCCGCGGCGATGGGCTTTATCCACGGCAAGCGAATCAATTTGAGCCAGGTGGGCAGGGGCACTGAGAAAAGTCAGATAGGATGATATCGATCAGGACAGTTCGACTAAACATGAGAAGTCAGCACCAACCGGCAAGCCGTGGATCTAAAGGTGAAACCTTTCGAGTTTGCCGGGAGTGGCCCGTAGGCCCGCGAATGTTGGTGAGAGGCCAACACTGTCCGCAACAGATATGAAACGAGTCTTGGAGATTCTCTTCTACGTTGAATGCTATGAAGCCGACATGGTGTGGGAGCTTCAACACGGCACACCAGCCGGTTTCGTTTCAGCCAAAGAGAACTGGACTAAAGAGATTCGCAAACTCGCCAAGCACATCTTCTCATGTCCAGTGGAGATAATGAACTAGAGGTGTAGGAAACCTCCTGGCCGAAAAATAATTTGGGCCGCTGTCCTAGGCTGACCCTTGCCGTCTCCCCGGCGGCAATTTCCTACCTACCTGGGACGGCGGTTCCTTTTGAATTGTCATGAAAACAACGGATCGAATCAAGCCCGTTGGGCATAATCTGCTCATCATTGATGATAGCCATCCTGAGCGGGGAGGGGCACGGATAGACCCAAATGTGATGGAGCAGGAGTCCTTGTCCTGTAATGCTAGAGGAATTTACGTCTGTCTGGTTTTTGAGTTCTTGAAAGAGGGAGGACTACCTGTTTTGGTGAAGGACTTAATCAGTGGAAGGAAAGACAAACCAGGTCCAAGCCTGTCGGCTCTGAATGAGCTAGAAAAGCATGGTCATGTGAAGGTGCTATGAAGCGAAAAAGAATTGGGCGGGTAATTGCCTTTCAAACGATCTACGTTGAATGGACCGGGAGTGTCACGGCAGCCTTGATGCTCTCTCAGTTGATCTATTGGGAGGAAAAAGGTGATGAGGACGGATGGATTTTCAAGACAATGAAGGAGTGGCAGGAGGAGACGGGACTCACACCGGATGAGCAGTATGGGGCCAGGAAGAAGTTGAGGAAATCAAGACTGGTGGAAGAGAAGCTTGCTGGACAGCCTGCTCGGCTGTTCTACCGGGTGGTTGATAGGGAGTATCGAGAGAGAATCAATGCCCATTTTCAGTTAGAGGCTTTTCCTCTAACTAGCCAGGGGAAAAGCCTCACACTAGCTAGAGGCTTTTCCCCACACTCTCATGATACTACGTATCATGATAAAAAGATTACTGAAAGAGATAGCGAGGTTCGTGCTCGCATTGCTCGCCCCAAAACCTCGCACTCCTTTGGACTTAATGGGGATGAGCATACTGCCAAATCAACCACTGGTGAGTGGGTCAAACAATTTGACGAGTTTCGCATCTCACATCGTCTCCATCTTGGTAAGGCCAAGCCCAACCTCCGCAAGTGGGAACAGGTGGCCCAAGAACTGCTGGACCAGCTTGATGGTGATACTGATCGAATTCAGTTGGTCTTGGACTGGTATTTCCTCCATTGGAAGGATCCGTGGGTGGTCCACTGCCAAGCTTTGACCACCTTCTGTGCTGACTTCTTCAAGATCGAAAAGGCCATGCTGCGGGAGCAAGGAGCCACCCTTCCGAAGAAGACAATCAGGGAGTTCCGCTCAGCCCAGGAGTTTGAAGATAGTATCCGCGAAGGCGACAAGGTGGCCCACGCCGAAGATGAAAGTTAAGAAATACCAGACGGATGAGGAGCGGTCCATCCTAACTGGGATGATTGTCAATGACCGAGTCCTAGCCAGGATTCGTTCACACCTCAAGAACGAGAAGAAGCCCTTCCGATCCAAATGGTCCAACACCGTTGCGGGTTGGTGCATGGACTATTCGGCCAAATACGAGAGGGCTCCGCGGGTTGCTATTCAGACCCTCTTCCAGGCCTACGCTGATTCCTCGCAGGACGAAGATTCCGTCCAACTGATTGAGAAGTTTCTCTCCTCGCTCAGTGATGACTACAAGGGCCTGGCGAAGGAGATGAACGAGGATCACCTCATTGATGTGGCGGCGGCCTTCTTCAATCAGGTCAGGATGGAGCGCCTATGCCAGTCAGTCGAAGCAGATCTGCTCAAGCGTGATGTCGAATCGGCCCACCAACGGGTGATAGGATTCACTCCGATCAACCTAGCCACCACTTCCATTGTGGGGGTCCTCACTGACAAAGAGGTCTTGGCGGACGCCCTGGCCGAGGACGACAGTGAGGTCATGATCCACTACCCAGGCGCGCTGGGAGAGTTCTTTGGTCCGCACTTGTGCCGCGATGGTTTCATCGCCTTCCTGGCGCCGGAGAAGCGAGGGAAATCATTCTGGCTGATTGATGTGGCCTGGCGGGCGATGCAGAACAAACGGCGGACCCTTCTCTACTCGGTAGGCGATATGTCACAGCGCCAAATGATGAGGCGGTTGATAGTGAGGGCAGCTCGTCGGCCTCTAGGCTCTGAACGAGTCGTCCGGCCGATGTCAATCAAGTTGAATCGCGATGGCACCGCCCAGGTAAGGAGGGTGGCGAAACACTTCAAAGGCCCTATCTCTTATGGAGCGGCCCGGGCGGCCATGAAAGAGGTCAAGGCCAAGACAGCCCATACGGACTCGCTGCTGAAACTCAAATGCACCTCCAACTCAACGACCCGGGTGTTGGATATTCAGTCAGACATTGATGAGCTGGTGCGTGATGGTTGGGTGCCTGATGTGGTGGTGATTGACTACGCGGACATCCTCGCGGCCGAGTCTGGGGCAGCGGGTGTTGAATTCCGCCACCAAACGAATGAGACCTGGAAAGCTCTGCGGCGGCTCTCTCAGGACAACCATTGTCTGGTGGTGACGGCGACTCAGTCTGATGCTGCTTCGTATGATTCAGAGGTGCTGCGGAGGAGAAATTTCAGTGAGGACAAACGGAAGCTCTCGCACGTCACTGGCATGGCCGGACTCAACCAGACGGAAGAAGAGAAGGAGAAGGGCATCTACCGTCTCAACTGGATCCTGCTCCGTGAGGGGGTCTATTACGAATCTCAGTGTGTCACCGTTGCCGGGTGTTTGGGCCTGGCAAACCCGGCCCTGGTCTCCATCTGGTAAATAATTGTGGGGTCCTGATTGAATTTGTAGATAATGTTCTGTCAACGGTTCAACAACGAAAATGAAAGGTTAACATGCAAATCAAGCGAGCAACGGCCGTGGCGCTCTTAGTGGCGCTCGGATTCACCAAAGCCGACGGATGGGACGATGCAAAACTCAAGGACCGCATCGGCCAAGTGCCCCAGAAGGTGGGAGAGGACGAGGTCCCTGATGACCACAAAGAACTCTACGGCCAGCTCAAAGCTGCCAAGGGTGATGTGGAAATCATCACCGGCCCAAGCAAACCTGCTACCCCGCTGCCGGAGGAAGAAGTCGATGTCACCACTCTCGACAAGACGGCGCTGAAGTCTCTCATTGAGGAGGAAGGCCTGGGCATCAAGATTGCTGCCGAGGACACCCTCGAGGACACCCAGAAGGCCGTCAAGAAAGCCCTGGCGAAGAAGGCTGCGGCTCCGGCCAAGCCCAAGAAGGTTCCTGCCACACCCAAGCCTGCTGCTCCCGTGAAGGGCGCCGCCGCTCCCGCGAAGGCTCCGAAAGCCCCCGCCAAGCCGAAAGCCCCTGCTCCTGCCAAGGTGGAGAAGGACAAGTTCGGTTGCAAGGTCGGCACGATCTCGGCCGACGTCAACAAGGTCCTGTCCAAGCAGTGGCAGGATGAGGACGAGATCGCCAAAGCTGCCGGTGTCTCGTTGGACCAGGCCCGCGGCCGTCTCTACTACGCCGCGGAGAAGAAAATCATCGAGTATCGCCGCCTGATCCAGTATCGGATCATCACGCCGGCCGAGAAGCCGAAAGACCCGGCCAAGGCCTGATTGCGGAGGCTGGTGAATTGACGACGATAATAGACCATGATTACAGTAACGAAATCCTATCGGGACCTGCCAGCGGCTCATCGACAACCCAAGCATGATGGGCATTGCTGTCTGATTCATGGTCATAACTGGGGGTTTGACATCACGTTCGTCTGCACCGCCCTGGACGCGAATGGGTTTGTGGTCGATGTTGGTAGGCTAGGGGATGTGAAGGCCTTCCTCGAAGCAAACTTCGACCACACCCTTCTCTTGAATGAGAACGATCCATTGGTGAATCCGGTCTTGCCGGCGTTGGAGAAGGTGTCAAAGATTGTTACCGTCCCCAATTGCAGTATGGAGGCGTTGGCTGAATTCGTTTGGGTCCGGGTCAATCGTCTCATCACCGCCGCGGAGGACAAGAGACGGGGTTTGCGGTGTGTGGAGGTGGTGTGTTGGGAGGACCAAAAGAACCGCGCCACCTACCGGGCGTCTGATTGGAAATGATGAGTATCTTCCCCATCCACGAGCGGTTCCTCACCTTTCAAGGTGAGGGTATCCACATGGGCAGGCCGGCATTCTTCGTGAGGACGTTTGGTTGCCCGGTGCATTGTCCTTGGTGCGACAGTGCGGGCACCTGGCACCCTGATTGGGTTCCAAAGGAGGTTGCCAAGATGTCGGTGGAGGAGATTGTCACTGAAGCCGAGACCAGCAATGCCCCGTTCGTTGTCATCACTGGAGGCGAGCCTACCATTTTCGATCTCCACCCTTTGGTGGAGGGCCTTCACAAGATTGGGCTGGGGGTTCACTTGGAAACCAGCGGTGGGTTTCCTATCAAGGGTCTGTTTGATTGGATCACCTTGTCACCGAAGAAATGGAAACCGCCGCTGACGGACAATGTCTGTGTGGCGGACGAGTTCAAGTTCATCATCGAGACACCAGAGGATATTGTCTTCTATCATCAAATGCTGCTCGACAAGGGATTACCTCCGACCCAAGAGAGTGCCCCGATTTGGCTTCACCCTGAATGGAGTTGCCACGAGAATCCAGAGGTGCTGGACGCCATCTCCAAAGCGGTTGGCAATGGGGCGGATCTCTTCCGTGCCGGTTGGCAGCTTCATAAATGCTACAAGGTGGACTTTCTAGATCACAGGGCCCGTATTCCGGTGCCACTGGGTGGGGATGTGAAGCGAGGATTTTGATGAGGAACACAGGACCAGAAGACATCGTCGCCAGGTTGCTGCTCTTCATCGGTGAGGATCCTTCACGCGGCGGTCTAGTCGAAACCCCCAAGCGAGTCATCAGAGCGTGGAAGGAATGGACCAGTGGCTACGGTCAGGACCCGGCAAAGATTTTGAAGTGCTTTGAGGATGGCGGTGAGAGGTATGACCAGATGGTGGTGGTCAAGGACTTGCCTTTCTTCAGTCACTGTGAACACCATTTGGCTCCGTTCTTCGGCACGGCCACGATAGCCTACATCCCGCAGAAGCGGATTGTGGGTCTCTCAAAGCTGGGCCGGGTTCTGGATATCTATGCCAAGCGGTTGCAGGTGCAGGAGAGACTAACCAATCTTGTGGCTGATGCTGTCCATCAGAACCTTAAGCCGAAAGGGGTTGGGGTGATGATCAAGGCGCGCCACCTCTGCATGGAATCACGGGGACTCTCCCGTCAAGGTCACCACACCATCACTTCGGCTCTGCGCGGCGAGTTCCTGACTGATGGGAAGGTCAGGCAGGAGTTCCTCTCCCTCGCGCAATGAGCAAGGAAATCTATTCTGAGTCCATCTTCGTGGACAGCGGTGCTCACTCGATCTACAACCTCTTCGTCTTGAAGATGGGCAAGCGGAAAGGTGAGCACGGTCGTGAGCTTGCCAAGCCTCCGGTTCGCTGGAGCCAGGGAGATTTCTCCTACTACAATTTGACGAAAGGGAGCGACTTCAGGAAATACTGTGACAGCTATGCGGCCTTCATGAAGAAGATGAAGCAGCTGGGGCCAGAGGTTTTGCTCGCCAATGTGGATGCGATCTCCAACCCGGACCTGACTTGGGAGATCCAGAGGTTCTTCGAGGAAGAGCACGGAGTCCAGCCAGTGCCGATCGTCCACTACAACACTCCCATGGTTTACGTGGATCGCTACGTTCAGGCAACTGTGGTGAACCGATCAGGATCTGTCGAGCCGAAGTATGACCTTCTGGGGGTGGGTGGGCTGGGCCAGGGTGTGTCGCGGCATGAGTATTTCTCGTGGGCTGATGAGTTCTTCATTCACCTCTGTCCCGAAAAGAACAAGCTGCGGCCGGTGATTAAGACCCACGGTTTCGCAATGACCTCTTGGGAGCTGATGTGCCGGTATCCTTGGTGGAGTGTTGACAGCGCCACTTGGGTGAAGCTTGCGGCCTACGGTTGGCTCTACATTCCGCGGTGGTCGGCGGACAAGGGCTGGCGGTATGACCTTCCTCCCTTGAACATCAATTTCTCCGTCCGCCCACCCAAGGACTATGAAATCGTAGAAGGGATCATACCAGAGGAGAGAGGCTGCTCACCGCGAGAGAAGGAAAGGCAGAAGCACTTCAACAACATTCCCAAGTGGGCCCAAGAGACATCGCTCCGGTGGCTCAAGCACTTGGGATTGGAGATGGGTTCGGTTGACGCTGAAGGCAAGGAGAAGGTGTTTGGGGTTGCCTCACATCACCGCGCCCGGTCCATTGCAAATCTCTCATACCTCAAGGAGTTGGAAGCCAGTCGGCCGGAGTGGCCGCATCCATTGAGTTCTGAGGTGGTCGAGCATCACGCGGTCAAATACCGTCGAGGATTTGGGTTGTGAAGATTCCACCTGGCTCGAGAACCATTCCTGGGTTTCGAGGTTTTTATCGAGCCGACACTGGAGGTCAGATCTGGTCCTGTTATCGTCGAGGGAGGTCTAAGGATCGAAAGGGGCGATGGCGCTTGTTGAAATTGACTTTGAGAGAGGATGGTTATCTTTGGATATACCTTTGGGACGGTGATCAATATGTCGCACGGGCTGTTCACCGTCTAGTGCTGGAGGCCTTTGTGGGGCCGCGTCCGAAGGGGTTAGTTGGGAGGCATTTCCCTGACAACACTCCCACGAATAATCACCTTTCAAATCTGCAATGGTCCACCCAAAGGGCCAACCTTCTCGATAAGATCCAAAACGGAACTCATCCAGCCGGAGAGAGGAATCCAAGTGCGAAGCTCACTTGGAAGAAAGTGGGGCGGGTCCGTGCTTTGATTACGGTAGGGCTGTCTGATGCTAGAATTGGGTCTAGGTTTCTTGTCAGTCCCTCAACCATTAGTGATGTTCGTCATGGGCGGAGTTGGAAGACAGATTATAGATTATGAGTCGAGAAGAGCGCAAGAAGGAATTCATCCGTCGGCTGGCCAAGTTCTGTGTAGGCAACCAGGCTGGCAAGAGCATTCTTCTTGAGATGGAGACACGGGTCCCAAAGCCGTCGCCCATGCCGAGCCTTGCAAAGGAGTGGGCTACACTGAGGCATGCCACTCCTTTGCAAGGCTACCCCACCTACGATGAGGCGGTGAAGGTTCTAGGAGAGTTCTTAGCGTGAGTCGCCAAGATAAGATTACGAAGCTTTGCCGTGCTATCAAAGCCTATCGAGGAATTGCACATGGGTTCGACAAAGAGAACAAAGTCATCTGGTCAATCCCGCCGAAAAAGGCGGAGCAGAAGAGGGTCATTGGATGGCTGGACCGGCTAGGGATTGATCCTGAGGAAATCGCGTTTATTGACGGACTCAAGACGGAAGCTGATTTCCGCAGTTGGGTGGAGACGATACGATGAGAATTTACTTCAGTGGCGGCGGCGGTCTTG
>Ga0184628_10001652_pt1 | contig 10954 bp, 9 predicted proteins | sample PLM4_5_b1_FD_133149 | JGI IMG/M metagenome (GOLD analysis project Ga0184628, IMG submission 133149) | Groundwater sediment microbial communities from an aquifer in East River, Colorado, USA - PLM4_5_b1 | ecosystem: Environmental > Terrestrial > Soil > Riparian zone | place: USA: East River...
CGACCTGCCGGCTCTTGATAACGACGACGTACGCCGCGGCGAACCGACCAACCACAAAATTTTTGGCGATGGCATCGCGCTGCTCGCCGGCGATGGGTTGCTCACCGAAGCCTTTCATGTGCTGTCTGCGCCCGGGGTGTTAAAGTGTCTTCCTGCCGAGTTGGTCCTCAAGTTGATCCATGAACTTTCTCACGCCGTGGGCATCGCCGGCTTAGTCGGCGGTCAAGCGTTCGATCTGGAGGCCGAGCGGCGCGAAGTCGATATTGGCGTGGTCGAATATATTCATGTGCGCAAAACCGGCGCGTTGATCCGCGCTTCGCTGCGCTTGGGCGCGCAGGTGGCCGGCGCCAAACCGGCGCAGCTAAAGCGCATTGCGCGCTTCGGCGAGTATCTCGGCTTGGCTTTTCAAATCGCCGATGACATCCTCGATATCTTGGGCGAGACCGCGCCAGGCGAGCGTGCCGAGTCGGGACACAGCGAGTGGAACAAGGCGACTTATCCGTCGGTGATCGGCATTGCCGCGGCGCAGCAACGGCTCAAGGAGTTACGCCGGCAATGTTTGCGCGAGTTGGCGCCCTTCGGCCCCGGCGCCGAGGCGTTGCGCGCGATTGCCCGGCAAGTTGCCGATCGAGCGTTGAACATGAATGGCGAAGCTTTAACCAAGGAGATACAATCCTAATATGGCGCGATTGTTAGACGGTATCGAATGTCCGCGCGACATGCGCAAACTCAGCATCGACGAGTTGCCACAGTTAGCCCAGGAGATCCGCGAAGAAGTGATCTCAGTGGTGTCGGAGGTGGGCGGCCACTTCGCTTCAACTCTGGGCGCGGTGGAGCTCACCCTGGCGCTGCATTATGTTTTCAATACGCCGGAAGACCGCGTCGTTTGGGACACCGGGCACCAAACCTACGCTCATAAACTCATCTGCGGCCGGCGCGACCGCTTGTCGACGATCCGCCAGTTGGGCGGTCTGAGCGGCTTTCTCTCGCGCGAAGAGAGTGAATACGACACCTTTGGCGCCGGACATGCCGGCACATCGATCTCCGCGGCGCTCGGTATGGTCGAGGCGAACGCGCTGGCCGGCGGCAAGCGCAAAGTCGTCGCGGTGATCAGCGATGGGGGGTTGAGTGCGGGATTGACCTACGAAGGACTTAACTCGGCCGGCCATCTGGACCGGGATTTGATCGTAATTCTAAACGACAACGAGCACTTTATCGATCCGCGTGTAGGCGCGGTGTCGTCGTTCTTGAGCCGGCAATTTACCACCGATCTGGGCCTGCGGTTGCAAAAAAACCTATCGACTTTGCTTAAGAGTTTGCCCAACGGCGAGCAAATCAAATACGCGGCGCGCAAGATTCGCGATTCATTTTTGAGCTTGGTCACGCCGGGATTTCTCTTCGAGAGCTTGGGTTTTCAGTATGTCGGTCCCATCGACGGTCATGACATCGGCGCGATGATCGCGACTTTGGAGAATATCAAAAAGGTCGAGGGGCCGACCTTGGTACATGTCCTGACCAAAAAGGGCAAAGGCTTCGCACTGGCGGAGCAGGACCCGGTCAAGTTTCACGGCGTCACACCATTTCACGTGTTGACCGGGAAAGCGAAAAAAGACAAGAGTCCGGTGCCGAGCTACACGGAGGTTTTCGGCAAAGCGCTGGTTCGCCTGGCCAAGGAAAATCCCAAGATAGTCGGCGTCACCGCGGCAATGGGCAGCGGTACCGGCATCGATAAGTTGCAGCGCGAGTTGCCGGAGCGCACCTACGATGTCGGCATCGCCGAACAGCATGCGGTCACGTTCGCCGCCGGTATGGCGACCGAGGGTTATGTTCCGGTGGTGGCGATCTATTCGACTTTTCTACAGCGCGGCTACGACGAGATTCTCCACGATGTGTGCTTGCAGAATCTTCACGTGGTGCTCGCCCTTGACCGCGGCGGTTTGGTCGGCGCCGACGGTCCGACACACCACGGGGTTTTCGATTTTGCTTATCTCCGTTCGATCCCCAACATGGTCATCATGGCGCCCAAGGATGAAAACGAGTTGCAGCATATGCTCAAGACCGCCATCGACCATTCGGGGCCGATTTCATTGCGTTATCCACGCGGCGAAGGTTGGGATGTCGCGCTCGACGAACAGATGCACAGTCTGAGGATCGGCAAAGCGGAACTGCTGCGCGGCGGCACCGATGTGGTCATCGCCGCCATCGGCAACACGGCGATTCCAGCGCTTAGAGCCGCGCAAGATTTGGCTCCCCTGGGCATCAACGCCGCGGTGGTCAATTCACGCTTCGTCAAACCGCTGGATGAAAACCTATTTCGCGATCTACTGACCAAAGTGCCGCGGCTCATCACTGTCGAAGATCATGCGATCAGCGGCGGTTTCGGCAGCGCGCTGGTGGAATTTCTCGCCGATGACGGCATTAACGGTGTGGATGTTAAAAGGCTCGGTGTGCCGGATCGATTCATTCCCCATGGCACCCAAGACGAGCTCAGGAAAATCTGCGGCTTCGACAAAGATGCCATCGCTCAGGCGGCCTTGCAGATGATGCGCCGTGGCAAGAAGAAAATTAGAGAGGGATGGGAAAGAGGCAGCGCTTAGACTTGCTCTTGGTCGAGCGCCACCTGGTGGCGAGCCGGGAGGAAGGGCGGCGTCGCATTCTCGCCGGCGAGGTTCTAGTCAATCGGCAACCGGTCACCAAAGCAGGCAACTTGATCGACCGCGCGGCGCCGATCACGGTTAAAGCCGCGCCTCCCTATGTCAGCCGCGGCGGCATCAAACTGGAGAAGGCACTGCGCGAGTTTGCTATTGAGGTCGCCGGTAAAGGCGCTATCGACATCGGTGCTTCCACCGGCGGCTTCACCGATTGCCTGCTTTCTCATGGCGCCGCCAAGGTCATCGCGGTGGATGTCGGATATGGCCAACTCGATTGGAAACTGCGCAATGACCCGCGCGTGGTGGTTCTCGAAAAAACCAACATCCGGTATCTGGAGCCGGCTCGTCTGCCGTTCATCCCGGCACTCGCGACCATCGATGCCTCGTTTATTTCGCTCAAATTGATCCTGCCGAAAGTACATTCGCTTATTGCCTCAGAAGGGACTGTTGTGGCGCTGATCAAGCCGCAGTTCGAAGTGGGCAAAGGCAAAGTCGGCAAAGGCGGCGTGGTGCGCTCGGCGGATGAGCATAACCGGGTCATCGATGAAATATCGCGAGCGGCGGTCAACTGCGGTTTTCGGGTCTTGGCCGTCAGCGAATCGCCGCTCTTGGGGCCCAAGGGCAACAAAGAATTTTTGCTTCATCTTAAAATGAATTCGCTCGCGACGGTCTAACTTTTCACGCGTCTGTAGCGAGGGCGGCGCGGCCGCAACCAAAGATGAAAAGGGAATTTCACCGTGAGACACGGAGTTCGCAGAGTGCGGAGTATTGCTAATCCAAAAATTTTACTCTGCGTTCTCCGCGCCGCCGTGGTGAGTTTTCCGAAAATTTGTGCAAGCCGAGTAACCTTTCATGAATAGGAGCACGAATCGCGCGAAGTTCGTAGATAGGGTCATCCGAACCCTTCGTGAACTTCGTGGTGAGTTGGGTTTGCCTGCCGAACACGAGCGAAAAATTTGCTCTAGCTGCTAATAATCGGATCCCCAGCAATCTAAAATTATCGCCATGCCATCGTTCAAGAAAATTGCCCACCGCGGCGCCTCGGGACACTACCCGGAAAATAGCCGGCTCGCCTTCGAAAATGCCATCGCCGCGGGCGCCGATGTGATCGATCTTGACTGCCAACTGAGTGCCGATGGCCATGTGGTAGTGTTCCACGATGAGCGGCTTGCGCGTACTACCGGTGCCCGTGGGAAAGTTCATGATAAAACGCTGGCGCAATTGCGCGCCCTCGACATCGGCAAATGGCGCAAGCCGGCCTTTCGCGGCGAGAAGATCTTGACCCTGGAAGAGGCGCTGGAGATTTTTGCCGGCAACGTCGATCTATGTCTGGAAATCAAAGCCGTCGCCGGTGCTCCGCCTGGCATCGAATTGAAGTTGCTGTTCATCTTGAGCCACTACGATTACTTGGAGCGGACGGTGATTTCGTCTTTCGATTACCGCAGCTTGGCCAGGGTACGGGAGTTGGCGCCCGAGGCAGCCGTCGGAGTCATTCATGGTGCCGGTTGCCGGGAAGACCCCATCGCCGCCGCTGAGCGGCTCGCCGCCACGTCGATCCTTGTGCAAAAGCAGCTGGCGCAGCGCGAATTTTGCCACCGCGCTTGGCAAGCGGGCTTAGATCTCTACGTCTGGACCGTCAATGATCGGCGAGAGATCGAGATGTTCGCCGATTTGGGCGTACAGGGAATTTTCTCCGACTATCCGGAAAAGCTATTCCTGATTGGCCGCGCTGGTTGATTGGCAAAACGAGGGCGCTTTTTGTCGGCTTGTTGGCGATCCGTAGAACCCTTGTGCAAAGCCTCGTTTCATCCTCCGCCAATTAATGCAAGCAGTTAGATTTAAAAGTGTTTTACTTGACTTGAAGGATTTATCAGCTAAAATTGAATCCGGTTTATGTGCGGTCTGCCTGGATCGGGGGTGAGTCACTTCTATGACCGGAGTTCGTGTTCGAGATAACGAGTCGATTGAAAGCGCCATCCGCCGCTTTAAAAAACTATGCGAAAAAGCCGGCATCCTCGCCGAATTGCGTAAACGAGAACATTACGAGAAGCCTAGCGTAAAACGTAAGAAAAAAGCGATTGCCGCGAAAAAACGCGCCTTACGGCGCGTGCGTCATGCATTTTAGGCGCGACATCGAAAGCCAAGCACAGCGATGGAATTGAAAGTGGAGATTCAACAAGCCGTGAAAGCCGCTATGAAAGGCGGCGACACGGTGACGCTCTCAACGCTGCGCTTGTTGTTGGCGGCGTTGCAGAACGAAGAGATCCGTCTGCGTCGGGCGCTGAGCGCTGATGAGATTCACAAGATTATCGCTACTCTATGCAAGCAACGTGGCGAAGCGATTGAGCTGTACCGTAAGGGCGGGCGCGAGGAGCTGGCGGCCAAAGAAGCAGCCGAGCTCGTGATCCTCCAGGGGTTTCTCCCGCAGCAACTTAGTGACGAAGAGATCAAGTCGGCAATCCAGATTAGTATCGACGAGGCCGGCGCCAGCGGGCTTGCCGACCTCGGAAAAGTTATGAAGTTAGCGATGCCCAAGATGGCGGGACGCAGCGACGGCAAGCGGGTTAGCGACCTCGCCAAGGCATTGCTTGGCGGTTAGATCATTCTGTTTCCCGGAGTAGATATCGACTGTGCGAATATGGCGAGCGTCTGGAGCGACTGTCGATCGGTGCCGCCAACGCAGGTGGGTGCCAACTGGTGAATTGGGTCGATTTGATTCTGCTCGCCGTTCTTGGGATATTTGGCTTGCGAGGGTTCCTCAGAGGTCTCTTCCGTGAAATCTTATCACTGGCCGGACTCATCGTCGGTTTCCTGGTTGCCGCGCGCTACGGCGATGTGGCAGCGCAGTACGCCGCGCAGCATTGGAAGTTTGCGCCGATAATGCTCAAGGGTGCGGGGTTTGTTGCGATCTTTTTTGTAATTTATTTCGGCTTTAGCTTAGCCGGTTGGCTGCTGCACCGTTCGGAAAAAATGTTGTTTCTGAAAACCGTCAATCGCGCCGGCGGCATCGCCGTCGGTGTCGGTAAGGGCGCGGCTGTGGCGGCGCTGGCGATCTTCTTGTTAAGTTCATCTTCATTGCTTCCCCAACCCACCCGTGAGTCGCTTGCAAGTGCTTACCTGGTCCCGCCACTGTCTCAGCTGGGTGAAACCTTGATCAAAGCGGGTAAAGAGCGAATCTTCACCGGCGCTGGCGCCGCGCCGAAACCGGCCGCGGGGCGGCAGGCGATCTAGTCTCTAGCCATGATTAGCCAGGATAAAATCGCCGAAATTCGCAATCGCGCGTCGATTGTCGAAGTGATCTCCGACTACGTCACGCTCAAGAAAGCTGGCCGCAATCACATGGGACTTTGTCCGTTCCATGGCGAGAAGACGCCGTCATTCACGGTCAACGAAGAGAAGGGCATCTATCATTGCTTTGGCTGCCATGCCGGCGGCAGCGTGTTTCAGTTTCTCATGGAGTACGATCACCAGAGCTTCCCCGAAGCGGTGGAGCAGGTGGCCAAACGCTACGGTATCGTCATCGAACGATCGGACGCGGGTAATTATCAGCGCGACCTCGGCGAGCGCGAGAATCTTTTCCGCATCAACGAGCGCGCCGCGGCCAACTATCAGCGTATTCTGTTCGATCATCCCGAGGGCCAGGCTGCGCTTGAGTATCTCAAGCGGCGCGGCGTCGACGAAGCCATCGCGCGCAAATTCATGCTGGGCTTTGCACCCCGGGGCGGTTCGGGTCTGGTCGGTCTGGTCAAGAACGAAAGTTTAGCGTTGGCCGACGCGATCAAGTTGGGTCTGGTCGGCCAGCGCAGCCCGCAACAGTATTACGAGAAGTTTTTCGCCAGGGTGATGTTTCCTATTGCCAACGCGGCGGGCAAGATCGTCGGCTTCGGCGGCCGGGTGATGGATCAAGGGATGCCGAAATATCTGAATTCGAGCGAGACGCCGCTGTTTCACAAGGGTTCGACGGTTTACGGTCTGCACCAGGCCAAGGAGGGCATTCGCCAGGCCGACCGGGTTGTCGTCGTCGAAGGTTACCTCGACGTGATCGCTCTGGCGCAGCATGGCATCGGTTACGCGGTGGCGACTTTGGGCACGGCGCTGAGCGTCGAACACGTGCGCGCGCTGTCGCGTTACACCAAGAATATTGTCGCGCTATTCGACGGCGACGATGCCGGGCTGAAGGCGGCGGCGCGCAGTTTTGAGATTTTCGTCGAAGCCGGTTTGCTCGGCCGCGCGGCGTTTTTGCCTAAAGACGAGGATCCGGATACCTTCGTCCGCCAGCAAGGCAAGGACGCCGTGGAGAAGCTGCTCGATCAAGCGGTGCCTCTGGCCGATTTTTACTTTTCCTGGCTGCAGCGGCGCCACGGCAACACTCTCGAAGGTAAGAGCCAAACCGCCACTGAGATTGGCCGGTTGCTCGCTAAAGTGACCAATCCATTCGAGGTCGATCTGTTGATTCGCCGGGCGGCGGACTTGGGCGTTCGAGAGGAACTCTTGCGCCGGCCGTTGGCGAATTCGAATGCGCGGCTGGCGCAGCCAACCCGTTCGCTTGCCACTGCGGCTCGGGCGCCGAGCGACGGCCGTGACGATATCGCCGAGCGCTCGCTGGTCGGATTGGTGCTGCGCGTGCCGGCGTTGCTTGAGAAATTGGCTCGGGAAACCCGCGTGCGCCAATGTTTTAGCGACAAATGGCGTCCGGTGGTTGACGCGATCATCTTGGAATGGCAAGAAACAGGGAACATTGACATTGGCGCGATCACCCAGAAGTTGCCGGCTGAGCTGGTCAGCGAGTTTGCCGCCTTGGTGCTGGAGGCCGAGAACCGATCCGATGCCGAGTGCGCCAAGATGGCCGGCGATTGCTTAACCCACTTACAGCGCAAATACTTAAAGACCCAAGAGCGTGATTTGCGCATCGCGATACGCGCTGCTGAAGAGAAACGTGACGACATTGCTAAGAGAGAAAGGATACTAGAATGGCAAGACCTCCTGCAAGAAAAACGCCAGCTAGAACGCCGAAGACTCGAGCCGAAACTAAGTCCACGCTAGCCAAATCGAGGAGCACCTCCGACGCTGCTGGCGAGCCAGTGGAGAAGAAGAATCTAAAGGAGGTCAAAAAGCTCATCGACCTGGGCAAGGAGAAGGGCTATCTGACTTACGACGATGTAAACGACATGCTGCCGGCGGAGGTGGTATCGCCGGATCAGATCGACGATGTCATGTCGATCTTCGGTGAAATGGACATCGAAGTCGTCGATGCCAACCAGCGGGTCACCCTGGGCGGCGCCGGCGACGAACTGGTCGAGGAGGAAGAAGAGGAAAAAGAGGCCGAGGACGCCGACAACGACGTGGTCGGTAAGACCGGCGATCCGGTGCGCATGTATCTGCGCGAGATGGGCACGGTTTCGCTGCTCAGCCGTGAAGGCGAAGTCGAGATCGCTAAGAAGATCGAAAATGGCGAGAACCGTGTTCTTGATGAGGTCCTCTCCAGCCCGCTGGCCTTGACTCATATCCTTGATCTCGGCGAAAAACTGGCGCTACATGAAGTGCGCGTCCGCGAGATCATCAAAGAGGAAGGCGAAGAGGAAAACGAGGATTTCGAGGAAGAAGAGGTTCATGCAAAACGCTTGCTCGACCAGATCGGCAAGATCCGCAGGACGGTCACCGAACGCGAAAAGATTAAAAAACAACTGGAAGGAAAACGAGTGTCGGCGCAACGGCGCCAATCGCTGCTTGACGGCGTCGCCAAGTACAACGAGCGGATTATCAACGGCCTGAAAAACTTACAGCTCAACCGCAAACAGACCGAGGCCATCGCCGATGGTCTCAAGCGTGCCCTGGAGCGCGTGCAGTCGATGGAGCGACGGGTCAAGGATTACGAGCACAGGCTCGGCAAGTCGGGCAGTGAGATTCTCAAGCTAGTCACGGCCGCCGAAGCGCAGAAAAAAAACTGGCCCAAGCTCACTTCGACCTTCCGCATGGGCCATGACCCGATCCTGCATATGGTCGAAGAAATTCGTAACACCCGGCGCGACGTGCGCCATATCGAAAAAGATCTGGAAATGCCGGCCGAGGAGATCAAGCGGCGCGTCTGGTCGATCATCGACGGCGAGACCCGCGCCAACCTGGCCAAGAAAGAATTGATCGAAGCCAACCTTCGCTTGGTCGTCAGCATCGCCAAGAAATACACCAATCGCGGGCTGCAATTCCTCGATCTGATCCAAGAGGGCAATATCGGTTTAATGAAGGCGGTGGACAAGTTCGAGTATCAGCGCGGCTACAAGTTTTCAACTTATGCGACCTGGTGGATTCGCCAGGCGATCACGCGCGCCATCGCCGACCAGGCACGCACCATCCGCATCCCGGTGCATATGATTGAGACGATCAATAAATTGATCCGCACATCGCGCTATCTGGTCCAAGAGATCGGCCGCGAGCCGACGCCGGAAGAGATCGCCAGTAAGATGGAGATCCCGCTCGACAAAGTGCGCAAAGTGTTGAAGATCGCCAAGGAACCGATCTCGCTGGAAACCCCGGTGGGCGAGGAAGAAGACAGCCACCTGGGCGACTTTATCGAAGACAAGCGGATCATCACGCCGGCCGACGCCGTAGTCAACATCAATTTGCAAGAGCAAACCCGGAAAGTGCTGGCGACACTAACGCCGCGCGAAGAGCAAGTGTTGCGCATGCGCTTCGGCATCGGCGAGAAGTCCGATCATACTCTCGAAGAGGTCGGCCAAAAATTTACCGTCACGCGCGAGCGCATCCGCCAGATCGAAGCCAAAGCGCTGCGCAAACTGCGCCACCCGAGCCGCAGCAAACGGCTTAAGAGTTTCATGGAGAACTAACCGCGGGTTTTCTCGGATGTAACTCCAGGCTCTCAACGCTAGATTCAAGACTCTATCGATACGGGCCCATAGCTCAGTTGGTTAGAGCCACCGGCTCATAACCGGTTGGTCCCTGGTTCGAGTCCAGGTGGGCCCACCAACTTCTTCTTGTTTTTCGCTGCATCGCCTTCATTTCATCGGGATGCCGGCTAAGGTTTTACCAGGGTTGCGCCTTGGCCGGCGATCCGGGCCAATTGACTCCCGCCGTGTCCTGCTTCGGGACTTGCGCTCGATCTTGCCCTGCCAGTAATTTCATGCGTAATCTTCTCCGTCCAACACTTGCCCGCCGGGTACCGGTTGGACGCACTCCGACTGGTCGCTGGCCGGCGCGTTGACGATCTTCGAGACCTCGTAGGCTTCCATGTAATTTGCCGCCATCGGCTGCAGGATCGCGTCGAGCGTCATCGAGATAGTTGTCCCGCCACCCTCCAGCCACTGCTTGCCCATTGCCTGATCGTAGATCACCGGCATGCGGTTGTGAATATGCTTAAGCATCGAGTTGGGCTTGGTCGTGATGATCGTGAAGGTATGGAGCACATCCTCGGACATCTGTGGGTTGCGCCACGAGTCCCACAGGCCGGCGAAGGCGAACGATTCTTTTTTTTTCAAACGGATCAACATAGGAAACTTGCGGTTGCCGTCACGGCGCCATTCATAGAAACCGTCCGCCGGCACCAGGCAGCGGCGCTGCTCGACGAGACGCTTAAAGCTGGGTTTTTCCATCAGCGTCTCGGCGCGCGCGTTGATCATCCGGTTGCCGATGGAGGAGTCGGGAGCCCAAAAAGGGACCAAGCCCCACTTCATAATCCTCGCCTCATTGCCGCTTTCCCCCTTGACGATGACCGGCACTTTTTGCGATGGCGCTATGTTGTAACGCGGCGCGAACTCGAGATCGCGCTCGATATTCCACCGCACTTTGATCTCGCGAAAGTCGAAGGTCTGTGTGAACCGTCCGCACATGGCGAAATCCTAGCACAAGGTCAACCGGGTTTCTTCCTCATCCGGGTGACCGGTGCTTGGACATAGTCTTCTCGTAATCGTTACTGTCGACCATGTCGACGCTAGCAACTTCGCCGTTGGTGCGTCGAGCCCCGCGAGTCCGGCTGCCAGCAAAAATCCAAAAAACCCTCTTTGTTCGCGTGATGATGTTGCATACCGGCCTCCGCGAATTTTTCTGTTTAGCTGCTGATTTTGGTCGGCCGGCAGAAATGCTCTGATGCTATCGAATGCCGCACAACAGCAAGCGTCGGTCAAATATAAGATCTCATCGTGGTTCTCATCCTTTCGTCTTGCTTAGGCTTGATTGCTGCCTAGAAACCGACCTTATTTCATTCCGCTGCCTCAAAAGGTTGCCTTAAGGTTGCAGGTTGGGATGTCTCGCGCATGATTTGAGGGAGAGACGGGCGAGAGATTTTGTGGCTA
>Ga0184628_10001653_pt1 | contig 10953 bp, 12 predicted proteins | sample PLM4_5_b1_FD_133149 | JGI IMG/M metagenome (GOLD analysis project Ga0184628, IMG submission 133149) | Groundwater sediment microbial communities from an aquifer in East River, Colorado, USA - PLM4_5_b1 | ecosystem: Environmental > Terrestrial > Soil > Riparian zone | place: USA: East River...
CGGCGCAGGCACCGCGTTCCACCTGCAACTGCCCATCACGCTTTCCGTGATTCGCGCGGTCGTCGTCGAGGTCGGCGGCGAACCGTACGCCTTCCCGCACACGCGAATCGACCGGCTCCTCCGCGTCCCGCGCGACGCCATCCATTCGCTCGAACACCGCCAGTTCATCGCGGTCGATGGCCAGAACGTCGGCCTCGTACTCGCCGGGCAACTCCTCGACGTGCCCGCGGCGCCGCCCCGCAAGGACGAGATTCCCGTCGTGCTGCTCAGCGACGCGACCGGCACGTACGGGCTCGTCGTCGATGCGATCCGGGGCGAACAGGACCTCGTGGTGCGTCCGCTCGACCCGCGGCTCGGCAAGGTGCCCAACCTCTCCGCCGCCGCCGTGCTCGACGACGGCGAACCCGTGCTCATCCTCGACGTCGAAGACCTCGTTCGTTCGATGGACGCCTTCATTCAGACCGGCGCCCTGCGCCGCTGCGAGGTTCGCGACGCCGGGGCCGTTCGCAAGAAGCGCGTGCTCGTCGTGGACGATTCCATCACGGTGCGCGAAGTGGAGCGGCAACTGCTCCTGCACGAGGGTTACGAGGTGACCGTGGCGGTGGACGGCATGGACGGCTGGAACCAGGTGCGGGCCGGCCAGTTCGATCTGCTCGTGTCGGACGTGGACATGCCGCGCATGAGCGGCCTGCAACTCGTACAGGCCGTTCGCGCCGACGACCGGCTGAAGAACCTGCCCGTGGTCATCGTATCGTACAAGGAGCGGGAAGAAGACCGCCAGCGCGGGCTGGAGGTCGGCGCGAACCACTACCTGACGAAGAGCAGCTTCCACGACAATCGCTTCGTGCAGGCCGTCCAGGACCTCATCGGATCGGCCTGATCCAGGGACCATGGAACGTCTGTGATATTCACTTCTCTGCTCAACGACCGGCGAACAACCTCTTGTTCGGTCGGATCTCCAATCCGGTGATGCCGGACTTCCCGATGGCCTCTTTCAGCCTTGCGGAAATATACACCCGGATCCCCATCCCCCGCTCGAGCCGGAACAGGTCCGCCGTCGGCAGATGGTCCTGAAGCAGGACGAGTCTCTTGTAGTCCATGCGGCTGAATTTCTCGAAGCCGTTCAGTTGACCCTCAAAAGCCAGTTTCTTCTTTTCGGCCAGGTCCTGGGCCGAAGTGATCGTGACCGGCCCCTGCGGGATGCTCACCAGGTCGTTCACGTAGAATTCGGATCGCGCGAAGTCGATCGCTGTCCACGGGACGAAATTCCGAATCAGCAGGTAGGTCATCGGGTGCTCGACGCCTTTGCCGCCGCTGACGGCGACCGGGTACTCCCGGAAAATCCCGAGTTCGAACTGCTTGAACACGGCCAGCGCTTTTTCGCTGTAGAGGTATCCCACGGACCACGACACCGGGAGTTCCGTCAGCACCACGTCGGTCAGACGGCCCCGTCCCTTCAGCTTCATCTCAGGAATCGGGACCTTCGGGAAACCGTCCGGGCCGAGCCCTTCGCCCTGGGCCGAATCATACACGAGGGGGTCCCGCTTGATCGGCGTGGCCTCGCGTCTTGAAAGGGGGAAAAGGATTTCCCAATAGTCCGGGGATGCATCCTGTTCGGCGGCCGGCTCGGCGGCAAGCGTTTCGAGCTTCTCGGCCACGACGTCGAAGGGATGTTTCTTTTTCGCCACGACGTACTCCGAGCAGATAACGGAAAGCATTCTCGAACGATCGAATGCCGCCCAGACGCCCGATCGGTCAGTAGCCCTGGTGCATCTCCGTCATCTGCCCGTCCACGAAGACGCGGTACGTGTTCGGCTTCAACCCACCCATCCAAACGGGCCGCTCGTGTTCGATCGTTACCTCGTGTCGCTCCCCCTGGCCAACGACGAACGTGTAGCGCTTCACCCACTTGAAGTCAAAGTGGGTGGTCAGACGGGTCGGGTCTACGAACACGACGTGCCGGCCGTCCGCCGTGATCCGCATCGTGCCGACCCAGGGGTTTCGGTAGAACTCGACGCGCGCCGTTTCGATATCGCCAAGTTTGAAGGCGAATCTCATGCTCCACCTGAGGTTGGTTGTGATTGTGGATGCCGCCCACCAAAGGTCATTCGCTCCGGAGGGCAACACCTTTGGTTGGAAGCCGAACGGCCAAAACAATTTCATCTGTTGTGGCGGCTGAAGAGAAGTGGAATCGTGAAGCCGGCCCGGTCAACTGCATCCGTTCGTTCACCGACCGACTTCACGACCGCCCAACCGCTACTTGTCCTTCTTCTCCCGCTTCCCCTCGATATCGAACTCCTGCTTCTTGCCCTGGAACTCCGCCGCGCCTTTCCCTTTGAGCTTGTCCCCGGTGATCGTGAGCTTGTAGTCGACGGGGATCTTGTTATCCATCAGCTCCCGCACGGCGGAGAAAGTCAGCTCTCCGTCCTTCAGTTTCACGTCCTTGAGTTTCGCGTCCTTCTGGTCCGGCCAGGTCATCGTTCCGGCCAGCTTTTCCCCGTCCTTCGTGATCGTCAGTTCGGACGTCCGCTTCATGTCGCCGATCTCGTACTCGCACTTCCACGTCCCGACCGGGTCCGCCTTCTCGTCCCGCGCGCCCGCGAGGCCGCAGAGCCCGATCACCAGCGCCGCCGAGAGGATCGTCTTCATGTGTGTCTCCAGGAAGTGGCGGCAGGAAGCCGTCCGACGCGGACCGCCTCCAGCCGCTGACTGCGATTCTAGCGAACTCCTCGATCGGGCAACGGCTTTGCACATCAATTCCTCCGGACGCCGAAGCCGGACATCCGACCAGCGAAATACCCTTGTATTTCACTGGTCCGGATGTCCGGCTTCGGCGTCCGGAGGAATTGATGTGCAAAGCATCGGGCAGCAGAAGGGGACTCGCTACTCCTTCAAGCGCGTGACGAGGATCGTCGCCGTTTCGCCGTCCAGAACCATCAGTATCTCGCCGTTGGCACACAGAGACATGTGCGTGATTTTCCGGCCGCCGATCTCATTGCCGTGCTTCCAGATTGCCTTCTGCGCGCCGGTCTTCGGGTCGTGGATTGCCACGTAATCATCGGCAATCACGCCGAGCTTGCCGCCGGGCAGGAACTGAAGACCCCCTACCTGGGGAAAGCTATCGTGTGGCGAACCCCCAGGTTGAGTGACATCCTTGCTTTCCGCGATCGTGCTGATGTGCTTGAAAGTGTCCATGTTGTAGACTTCCAGCGCTTTGTTGAAGAGTCCATTGTCCCCGACGACCGCGAGCAACGTTCCGTCCGGTGAGACGGCAAAGGTCCTGGTATCGTTCCACGACGCCAGCACGAAGGCTCGGACGAACTTCTGCTCGCGGACGTCGAAGAAGTCAACCTGGGCTTTTCGCGGCAGGGAGGGCCGCGTGATCGTCGCAACCGTCTTGCCGTCCGCAAGGGGGTGCAGACTCCAGGGCTCCCGATTCTCGGGAATCTTGATGTGGCAGACCTGCTGCCAGTCGGCGACACGCCAGCCGGCAAGGACGTTGTCCAACTTCGCGTGAACGAGGGCGTACAGCATGTCTCCGTTCGGGGAGAACGCAATCTTGCCGAAGTGCGTGATCGCGTCGTCGCCCAGCACCGTCACGACGTTGCCGGTCGCGACCTCGCGGACCTTCACCGTCCGATGCCCATCGTAGCTCCTGAAAATGACCACCTTGCCGTTGGGCGAGACGAGGGGTGGCTGCCCGTGGTGGGAGCGGTCGTGGGCATCTAATGGATCGTCCGGATCGTCGAACTCGGTGATTACCTTGCCGGTGGCCCGGTTGAAGATGTACTTGCGAGGCGAGGCAGCGGACCTCACGGCAATTACGCTGGCATCCGCCGAGGGGCCGAGACCGAGGATGCCCCGTGCAAATAAGAAGGGGTCGCGATTGGGCAGGGGAATGTTCGTCTCGATTCGCCGCTCGATGCTGTGCGCTTCCGATCCCCCGCCCTCTCGTGCTTCCGGGACCGGTGCTCCCGGCTTATCCCCCGCCGGCTGGCTCCGCTTCCCGATCCAGACGACGATGATGACCACGACCACCACGGCCACCGCCGCTCCACCGAGGCCGAGCCACAGACCGAGCGGCGGGCCGGCGGTCTTCCTTCGCCTGCGACCGATTCCGCCCTTCTTCGAATTCCTTTTTGCGCGGCGCCGCTTCCGCCTCTCCCTCCTCACGCTCGTCGTCGGAAGACCGCGGCACGATTCATCTCCCCCCCGGGCCCTGATCATTTCAAACGCTGAGCCAGGTCGACGAGGTAAGCCTGCCATGCCGCGTAGTGGGGCGTCGGCCGCCACCGATTGACGAGTTCCGACTTCAGCGCGATCCGATCCAGGTACTTCACGCCGCGTGCGAGGGGCCGGCCGTACAGCGCCGCCAGGTACTCGCACGCGGCGACCACCTCCGCCGACGGGTACTCCTGCGGCGACCCGCGCTCCCATTCGCCGAACACCTCGAACGCGTCCTCGATCGGCTGACGGTTCCCGCGCGCGACCGGGCTGCGGCCAAGGAAGAACATGGCCAGCCACTTCACCGCCGCGTCATTCTCGAATGCCCGATACCCCCAAACTTTCATCAGCGCCCCGCCTCTCGTGGTTGAACTCAGGCTCACCTGCCGCGGCGGCGCGGTGAGCGTGAACCCTGCTTGGGATTCGTGCCGCCCGGTCAGGTGCCGAGCCTTGCTCGGCCTTGAGCCTACTCCTTCTCGAGCTAAGAAGCGGATGGCTGCCTTCTCGGCTCATACCGCAGCGCCACCGCCCCCGAGCCGAACTCCAGCCGGCTCACGAGCGTCAAGTCGACATGCTTCGATAGCCCGGCGAACAACGTGGGCCCATGGCCCGCCAGCCTGGGCTGCACCACGAACTCGTACTCATCGATCAATCCCAGCTCCGCCAACGCCAACGGAAGCTTCACGCCTCCCACGAACAGTCCCTTGCCCGACTCGAGCTTCAGCTGCTGAACGGCCTTCCCCAAATCCCCGCGCACGAGTTCCGCATTCCAATCGACCCGATCCAGGGTGCTCGACACGACGTACTTCTTTGCCGCGTCGATCGTCCGGGCGAAAGGTTCCATCCACTCGGCCATCCAATCCGGCCTCACTCCCGTCGCCGGCGGTCGCCACGCTGCCTCCATCATTTCGTAGGTGACCCGGCCGAAGAGGAGCGCATCGGCCTGCGCGAGATTCTCGGCCCAATAACGATGCAATTCTTCGTCCGTCGACCCTGCCCGATGATCGCAGCACCCGTCCAATGTGACGTTGATGGAATACCGAAGGGGTCGCATTTAGGTGTTCCTGAAGCGGGCTAACAACACGCTCACCTGCACGGGACGCCTCGAGATCTGCCCCATCCAAACGCCTCTCGCGGCCCGTGTCAGGTGCGGCAACGCTCGGCCTCTGCCGCGAGTCGCGATTCATTCCTGACTGCGTTTGGCACCCAGCTGATCGACCGGCGTATCGAGATAATACGTGAACGCGCCGAGCAGGTCGCCCTTCCTGGCGTTCGCGTGACATTCCAGGCAGTACTCCCTCGCGCGGATCGCGCCGAACATCCGCGTCGGCGCCTCCGGGGTCCACACCAGGTTCTCGCCGCGACGCACGGCGTCGAGACCGAGGCGCTCGAACTCGTCGAGCGGTCGGCGTTTCGCCTGCCGGGCGAGCGGCGGCGTCGCCATCTCGTCGAGCACATACACCGACGGTTCGTAGTCGGTCAGCAGGCTGACCAACTCGACGCGGTCGATGACCCGCGACGGGACCGAAGTGCCGCGATCATTCCTGTAGACGGCCATGCGCACGAACCCGAAACCCGACGCGCTCTCGAACATCGACATCGTGAGATCGTGGACGCGGTGCGGTCCGGATAACTTGTCGGCGGGTTTCGGGGCCGGTTCGACCGAACGGCACGAGGTCGGCGGCATCGGCTCGGCGGGTTTGGGACTCGGCGATGGACCGTTCTTATTCAGTCCCTCAATAACCGAGTCGTAGGGAAGGCCGAGGCGCTTGCGGTTCGGATCGGCGGGTCGCACTGCTCGTCGGCTCCGCTCCAACTCGCGAACGTCGGCGGGCGGCTCGACGAACACGATCGGCTCATGGAGCGAATCGGCGAGCTCGACCGGCTCGATGGGGAGTTCGGTTCGCTCGATCGGTCGGCGGATCCGATCGACGACGGCAACGGCGGTCACCGCGCCGGCAACCACGACGCCCACGATCGCGAGATGCTGAAGTCCAGACATGTGAGCAGCCTCCCGTGAGATCCGCCGTCAGAACAAACGTTATGCTCAGCAGCGGCGGGAGCGGCCTGCCGAGCACGGGAAAGAGCTCAGAACCCGCCGTCCGCTCAGTCGCACCCCGAGGCATTTGCGGGCTCATATTCCAAACGAATGCAACGTCATCTTCAAGTCTTTCTCCGACAGTAACCCTTCTTGATGACATCGACTCAAGAACTTTTCAATCGCTTGGCGAAGCAATCGACGACTCTCTTGTCTCGCGGTGTGCTTTGCACCCCGCTGAATCGGTGGTGTTTTCCCAACGAAGTTGTGCTTTTTTTCGTACTCGGCCTGGCCGGCGCGAAGCCTTTCAAAGCGTTTCTGATAACCATCGATTACCGCGAGACAGTGTTTTGTTTCGCTCACCCAAAAGTCCACATTGGCAGCATGGCCGGCGAGTTGATGCACTGGCAGACCAGCGGAATGCTCAAGCGTTTTGACAAGTGGCGCGCATATGCCGTCGATGTATGACACGCGAGGCTTTGCTGGGGACTTCTTTGGCTGAGGACGAAGCGCTGCCATTTTCTGAGCCTCTCGCTCGACCTCCTCCTCTCGAGCCTTATTGGCCTTGTATTCGAACCAGAACGCATCCCATTCCTTGGTTAGCTTAGGCGATGGAATACGAATCCACGAAGGTACGGATTCACAGGGCTGTTGGCAGATGGGACATGCCACCGACGTCAGCGATGGTTTGCGTCGGTACGACTTGCGGCAAGTCACGCAGGTCCAAGTCCGTTTACCCATCGCCGAGCCTTTTTGTCCCCGAACGCCGGCGATCACCCGCGCGCCCGCAAGTGGGACGTTGAAATCTGAAAGACCGAAATGGGCCGACGTCGGGAGCAGCGACTCGTTAGGCCCGGCTTACGCCAGCGGCCAGCGAAACGCCGGTTCCACACGGAGGGCCAGCCCTTCAGCGGAATAACGCCCCGCGATCTCCGACACTTCCAGAGCCGTCGCGCCTTCCGCGAGCGGTGCCCCACTGTCCAGCAATTGCCGAGCGCCCTGCAACCCGGCACCAAGTATCCGCCCCAAGCGGACGACCACTTGGTTGCGAGTTGCCGGCTCCCACGCCACCCAAACGGTGTACCGGGTCATGTCTGCGGCCTGTTCGACACGCTCGGCGAACCGCAGATACGCCTCTGACTCGACATACTTGACCACAGCAGCCAAGAGCGCTCGGATATTGTCCTCAGGGCCGCGACTGAGAACTTGTCGAATGTCCTCGCCCAGAATCAGGGCGTTCGGAGAAAGCTGTAAGCTCTCGCACTGATCGGGGAGCGGCCCAGAATATCGGACCTCGGCCGCGCGGAGTAATGCCAGCACCCGCGTTTCAAGGTCGGACCGCATCGGCACCAACTCGCCGTCGAAATACAGTCGCCCAGGCAACGCCCCCAGAGATGGACTCGGCTGCGGAAAGGCGTGCTGGACGAGCATCACACCGCGCTCGCGCCCGGCTTCGTCGGTGGCCTGCAACACCGTCGTGCCGCCGTCGAGAGCATACGCGCAGTTGTGGACCGTCAGCGATGCTGGAAGCACCATCCGTCATGCGCCCTCTTCATGTGCAGCGACCGGTTCGGCGTCCTGGGCGTTACCAGCTGTACCCGACAACACGCAGACCAGAATCAAGCTGACGGAATGGGAACAGCCCCACGGCAGCCAACCCCTCCGCGACGCCTGCAACTTGCTCGGCGGGCACCTCCACCCAGTCGATCTCACGGTACGGGATCGCTGGTGTCAGACCGAAGTCGCCAAGGCAGCTATCCAGCAGCGCCCACTCCGGGGGCGGCTCTTGCCACGTGATCCGATCCTCACGAACGAACTTCCACGCCATCCGGCCGACGCCCAACTGCCGAAGAGTGACGAAGAGTTTGCGCCACTTGGCGTCACTCATGTGGCAAGCGGTTGCCGTAGCGATGAACGCATCGACTCGCCGCTGACGTTCCTGTCGATCAGCTTCATCGTTCCACGCCACGCGGCTCTGCCCTCGCCGAACGCCGGCGATCACCTGACCAAACCGCGCATGCGGTTTGGTTCAGTGTGCATCGCCTTGTTCGCCGTTCGTGAGTCTACACCGAATCGCTAGCCAGGGGAATCATTGTCGAAGATTGGGAGGTCCCGGGGTGTGCGGTTCGGTGTGTGGACTAACGGCTGCGACTCAGCGCTCTTTGATCACACGGCTTGTGCGAAGCCTTCGACTTCTTCGCCGCGGTGCCGAAGGAACGTTGGTGGGACGACCAGAAGACGGTGGCGATCCACGTCAGCCGCGAATAAGCTGTGGATGCGACAGCATATTGAAGTTGTCAGATCCTATGGCTATCCTCCATAGGCACCTCGAAGAACGAACTCGAAAAGGATTTAAGATGACCACGTCAACCGAGCACGGTCGTCAGCACTTCTTGGCCGAACTCTGGGATGCTGTCTCGCTGCGCACGGTCTCGCTGATCGGCGGCGTGCTGCTCCTGCAGTTCGCGTTCATCACGTCCTACGTGGCCGCGTTCCATGCCCCCAAACCCCACGAGATCCGGCTCGGGATCGTTTCGCGATCGGAAAAGATCTCCGACCAGACCGCCGACAAGATGAACGCGATCGATTCCCACCCGTTCCATGCCGTTACTGTCGCCGACAGGGACACCGCCATCCAGCAGATCAAGTCCGGAGAACTATCTGCGGCGCTGGTCATCAACGTATTCGGGAAGACCGACACGTTGCTGATCTCCAGTGGCAGCGGCGCCTCGGTGGCGACCACGGTCACCAAGGTGATGATCCATCTGGAGGCGACCCAGAACCGGACCGTGAAGGTCGAGGACGTGGTGCCGCTGCAGAGCGGCGACTATTACGGATTGACCGGCTTCTACCTGTGCATCGGCTGGATCGTCGGCGGATATCTGATGGCTTCTCTGCTGGGCGTCTCGGCCGGCGCGCGTCCCGCGACACCGCGACGCGCCTACATCCGGCTGAGCGCCCTCGTGCCCTACGCGATCATTTCCGGCTTCGGCGGCGCCTTCATCGTTGACCAGGCTCTGGGCGCGCTCACCGACCACTTCGTGGCTCTGGGGTTGCTCGGCACCCTGCTGGTCGCTGCGGCGGCGTCGGTCACCATGGCGTTTCAGACGATGTTTGGGGTGGTCGGCATCGGGATCGCCGTGCTGGTCTTCGTGATCCTGGGCAACCCGTCGGCGGGCGGTGCCTACCAAACGGAGCTGCTGCCGCCGTTCTGGCGCTTCCTGAGCAATGCGCTGCCGACTGGTGCCGGAACCGATACCGTCCGGCGCATCGTCTATCTGGACAACCACGGCATCACCGGGCACATAATCGTCATCTCGATCTGGGTGATCGCCGGCGCGGTGATCACTGTCATCGCCTCCCACCTGAGGCAATGGCTGTCGGTGCGAAAGAACAAGGTCGACTCACCTGCTGACGTAGCCACCGTCGATCGGCAGTGACACACCGCAATCGAACACTTGCTTGTACATGTCGTGGCCGTCGCGGGCAGGGAAAGAGCCCTGGGCGAGGGCGCCGGCATCGTCCCGCACCAGGACCTGTGTCGATATCCCAAGTCGCGAAAAGTCTCCATGCAGTCCAAAACACAGATTCTGCATGTTCGTCTTATTTTCCCGACACTACGACTCCGATAGTTAGAGCAACCGGTTTTACCCATCCTCGGGCACAACTTGCCCAACTTAAGGAGAAGCGCGACCCTGGGGGACAACCCAGCCTCAGACTTCACCGGAGGGCCCATGCGAACGAGATTGTTTACTGCCGTGCTAATGCTGGGAGCGTGGTCCGGGCTGGCCCATGGACAGCCATACTCTGCGTTCGAAGTCCGAGGTCCCGGGGCCGGGCCGGCGCAGGGCCAGCCATCCTTTGCGGGCCCAGTCAGAGGTCCGGGGGCCGAATTGTCGCCCGCGAGCATCGCGGAACCCATGCCGCCGGCCGCAACACAGCCTGGCGGCGTTTGCCTCCCCGAGCCGGCTGCGGCGCAAGGTCCAGGAGGGCAGTTCTGTGTGCGCGGCGAATACTTGCTGTGGTGGACGCAGGGCAGTACATTGCCCGCGCTGGCGACGACGGGAATAGCCGGCTCGACGCCGCTGCCGGGAGCGATCGGGCAGGCGGGCACCACGGTGCTCTACGGGAACTCGGACGTCGATAACGGGCCGCGATCGGGCGGTCGCTTCACGGCCGGATTCTGGTGCGATTCGTGCCGGACCTACGGCTTCGAAGGCAGCTACTTCTTCCTCTGCTCCCGCACCACCAACTTCGACGCGGCCTCCGATTCCAGGGTCGGCTCCACGTTTATCTCCCGACCGTTCTTCGACGTGCTCAACGGTACTCAGAACGTGCAACTGGTGGCGTTCCCGGCGCTGGCCGGCGGTCAGAACATCCTCACCGCCACCGGTCTGGGCATCGCCAGCGGCGACTTCCACGCTTCCACCTACAGCCGATTCCAGGGAGCGGATCTCAACGCCCTTTGCGGACTCTGCTCGGGCTGCAACTACCGGGTGCTGATGCTCGCCGGTTTTCGCTACCTGCAACTCGAAGAGGGGATCAGCATCACCGAGAACACGCTCGTCAACCCGGCGCTTCCGGCCGGCAGCCCGTTCTTCGGCGGGAGCGCGATCTCCATGACGGACCAATTCGACACGCGCAACAATTTCTACGGCGCGCAGCTCGGGCTTCGCGGCGAGGTGCGCGGC
>Ga0184628_10001654_pt1 | contig 10953 bp, 4 predicted proteins | sample PLM4_5_b1_FD_133149 | JGI IMG/M metagenome (GOLD analysis project Ga0184628, IMG submission 133149) | Groundwater sediment microbial communities from an aquifer in East River, Colorado, USA - PLM4_5_b1 | ecosystem: Environmental > Terrestrial > Soil > Riparian zone | place: USA: East River...
AGACGCGCGCGACGCGGCCGCAGTCGCCGGCTATTCGCGGATCGATTTCGATCTGGATCTGATTTGTTTCGGATCCGTGCCGGGCTTCAACTGGAACGGCTTGGGCAATGTCGGTGCAGCGGGCGCCTGGCTCAGAGGCAATTTCTCTCTGGGTGTGGCTGCCCATGAACTGGGCCACAACTTTGGCCTCAATCACGCCAATTCTTGGGAGACGGCCGGGCAAAGCGTCATCGGTCCCGGCGCCAGCATTGAATACGGGGATGGCTTTGACACCATGGGGGATGGCCGGCGGTTTGACAGCCGGTATCACTTCAACGCGCGCTACAAGAGCTACTTGGAATGGCTGACGACGAACGACATTCAGGCGCTCACAAGCAGCGGGACGTATCGCATTTATGCACAGGACGATTCGCTGGCCACGGGCTTGCGGGCGCTCAAGATTGCCGTGGAGGTTCCTTCCCTTTTCCCGTTGCCCACGCCGGGTCCCGTCAACTATTGGGTGGAGTTTCGACAAGAGATTACTGGGAATAAGTGGCTGCTGGACGGCGCCGGTTTGCGCTGGGGTTGGAATGGAAATCAAAGCAGCTTGTTAATGGACACCACTCCTGGATCGAGCGACGGCAAGAACGACTCCGCTCTCGTGATTGGACGGACCTTCTCGGATGTGGGTGCCGGGATTCACATCACGCCGATTGGCAAGGGAGGCACCTCACCGGAGTCACTGGATGTAGTGGTGAACCTGGGGACCTTCCCTTCGAACCTGCCGCCGGTGCTGGCCGTCACTGCGGATGCCAGCAACACCGAGCCTGGCATTCCCTTGAACTTCGCCGCAGCCGCGAGCGACCCGAACGGAGATTCACTGGCGTATTACTGGGATTTTGGAGACGGGAATTACGGCACCAACGGGCCTGCGGCCAGCCACAGTTGGAGCAGCGTTGGGGAATACATGGTGCGCTGTCGAGTCACCGACATGCGTGGCGGCAATGCGAGCCGCTCGGTGGTGGTCGCAGTTGGCGCGCGCGCCACTTATCACATCAGCGGGCGAGTCACTCAGGATGGCCAGCCGCTGGAGAATGTCCGAATCTTCGTATCGTCCACGCAGATGAGTTACACGGACAGCGATGGCCGCTACACTTTGGCCGGTTTGCCTCCTGGCAATTACACCGTCAACGCCAGTCTCGATGGCCATTCGTTCAGCGCTTCCGGCTTTTCCAACCCGGTGAGTGTGGCGTCGGATGCCATTAATATTGATTTTCTCGCCTCAAGCATCATCTACCCGCCCTACGTCATTAGCCAACCGCGCAGCCAGACGGTTCAGCCCGGGACTGATGTAGCTTTTGGCGTGGTGGCAGGCGGGACTCCGCCGCTGAGTTATTGGTGGCGCTTTGACGGATCCATCATCGAGGGAGCTACGAACAACACTTACACACGGACCAATGTTCAATCGTTCGACCAGGGAAGCTACACGGTAATCGTGAGCAACGCGGCCGGGATGATGACCAGTGCAGTCGCCGCATTGATGCTGGATATGCCGACGACGATTACGATTATTTCGCAACCCGCAAGCCAGATTGTCAACATTGGCTCGAACGCCACCTTCAGCGTGGTCGTGGCCGGCGGCACGGTTCCTTCGTTTCTGCGGTATCAATGGTTCTTTAATTCAACCAACCTCATCGACGGGGCCACCGGCCGCACATTCACGGTCATCGGTGTGCAGGACAGCGATGCCGGCTATTATTCGGTGGAGGTGGATAACGGAGCGAAGACGACCAGTTCCAATGCCCTCCTCACCGTCAACCATCTTCCCGTGGCGGGCCCAGACACTCTCTATCGGCAGCCGACCAACTCCGTGCAGATAGCTGTCGAGATGTTGCTCTCGAATGACGGCGATGCTGACGGGGACTCGCTTACCTTCGTTTCCTTCAGCACGAACAGCGCGCATGGAGGCACCCTCAGCCTGGACAACGGCTCGCTCACGTATTCGCCGCCGCCGGGTTTTACGAACGTCGATGAGTTGACGTACACCATCGGCGACGGTCGCGGCGGGATCGCGACAGGAACGGTGACCGTAGCCATCGTTCCTCCGCCTACACTCACGATTACCAGATCGGGCAATGGCTCATATTTGATCCGGCTCGAGGGCATTCCCGGCAAGACCTATCGCCTTGAATACACCGACGATCTGGAGCACCCGATTTGGCAAGCGTTCGGCACCGAGCGAGCCGACGAATTTGGAATCCTCGAATGGACCAACAGCCCGCCTTCGGACTCGGGAGCAAGATTCTACAGGTCGGTTCTTCCTTAAGATGCCTCAAACGACGCTCGCGCGGAGCATTAGATGGAAAGAGATTTCGCCGAAAGCATTCGCGCTTTGAAGCCCAGAACCTCTGCCGAGACGCCGCCACGCGGAGGGAAAAATGGCGGAGCTTGAACCGGTTGAACTCCGTGAATCAGCCGTGCGCAGCCACGCAAAAGCCGAAGCACATGGTTGACGCTTGGCGATGAAGGGGCATAATCTCCGAACATGAACCCGACGCAAAAGCAATTCTCCCTGAGCCACGTCGCGTCAAGAAAGCAAGTTTCTATCAGTTCCGTTTCACTTTTCGGATTACACGATGGACTACCCTCCAGCCTGGCATCCGATGAATGGCAGCGGGCGTAAACAGCAAAATCCTGGCGGCTCAATGACTTAAGGAACGAGTCGGACGGACACAAAAAAGGAATTATGAATCGAAAATCAACAATCGGATCACTGACGGCAGTTTGCGCTGTTGTCCTTGCCAATTACCCCATTACGAACCACGCTCAAAATGCGCGCGGGGCGGCACCGGATCGAGCCGTTCAAGCCGAGGATCACGTTCCCGATGTCCCGTTTGTTTTCCACGGCCGAGTTTGGCCGAACCAAAAGGCGTTTATCGACAGCGGAGCGCGCTGCGCCACGCGCCACATTGACGACGCCGAGGTCGAGGCATGGGATCGGATGGAGCGGCAACTGCGCGGGCAAGCCAACGGCGCCAGACCGCCGGGCGGCGGTGGTGGTGGTTCTTGCCCGCCAACGGCGTCCACCAGAACGTACCTGGTCAACGTCTATTTTCACGTGATTCTCGACAACGCTGGCAACGGCGCACCTACTGACGCGATGATCACCGATCAGATAACCGTGCTGAACGCCGCGTTCCCTGTACGATTCACCTTCTTCCTGGCAGACGTTGACTATAGCAACAATTCCTCCTGGTACACCGCCACTCCGGGATCGGCGGCGGAGGATCAAATGAAGGCGACTTTGCGGCGGGGCTCCGCCGACGACCTGAACATTTACGCCGCAAACATCGGTGGTGGACTCCTCGGCTGGGCCACGTTTCCACAGGATTACAGCGGCGACCCTCGCAATGACGGGATCGTCGTGCTGACCGCTTCGCTCCCCGGAGGCAGCGCCGTGCCTTACAACGGAGGCGATACTGCCACGCACGAAGTCGGTCACTGGATGGGCCTCTATCACACGTTTCAGGGGGGCTGCAAGGGGAGCGGGGATCTCGTTTGCGACACGGCACCTGAGCGTTCGGCGGCGTTTGGCTGTCCGGTTGGCCGCGACAGTTGCCGCGGCGGCGAACTGGATCCGATCCATAACTTCATGGATTATACGGACGACGATTGCATGGACACCTTCACCGCCGCTCAGGACGCGCGGATGGACTCTCAGTTCTTTACGTACCGTTTCGGGAAGTAGCGCTGTTCAAATCAGGTTTCACGGCAGGGCGTTGGCCCTGCCGCTTTTTTCATGCGCGCAAGATAGGCAGAGAAGACGCCTCCCAATCCTATTCCCTTCCGTGTCTTCGGTGTCTTCCGTGGTTCCTGCTTCGCGAGTCACGTCAAAAAAGAAATCTTCAGCATCAGTAGTTTGACGAGTGGGCTGCTGATGCGGTAACAGTGGCGCACACCGCAATTCCCAAACATGAAGTATTTATGGGCACATCATACTCACTCCTGATCCCGTTTCTCGTCGCTCTGCTGCTCGCGCCGGGGCAGCTTTCCGGCCACCTGCTGGATAACTTCGATGATAACACGAAGACCGACTGGCAGGATTTCACCTTCGTTCCTGGTTTCGGCCTTCCGACCGAGACCGGCGGCCATTTCCAGTTTGTGTTGCCGCCCGCCGGGCAGGCCATATTTACCGGGAGCAGGAAGATCTCGGAGGAATTCGAGTTGAAAAACGGACGGACCATCGAGTTCAAGGTGGATCTGGTGGAAGGTGTGGGACAGGATAGTTTTGCCGTGCTGGCCTTCATTCCCAAGGCGAACTCGCTTGGCACGTTGGCCGGCTATGGCCTGGCCAAATCCACGACGGACATCCTGCTCACCAAGGGCATCGGAAAATATTTCTACAACGAGAACGTCAGCCCTGCGGTCAAGAGCGACAACATCACGCTGGTGCTCACCCTCAGCGCGAAGGCGGGCAGCGTCACGATCAAGGGCCAGGTTCTGGACAAGGACAACAGCAACGCCGTGCTCTGGGAGGAAACGGTGACGGACACGCCGGATGCGGATGTGTTGGCCGACGGCACGGACGATCCGGCGGCACCGTATCTGGCCAGCGGCCATTTTGCCCTCTATTGCTACGAGGACTTCAATCCAAACGCGGCCCAACCCGAGTACAAAGTGGTCTATGACAACGCCGAGGTGTGTGTGCTGGACGATGTGATCCTGGACGATTTCGACGACAATACGAAAACCGCCTGGAGCGACTTTACGTTCGTGCCCGGCCTGGGTCTGCCGGTGGAACATAACCAGCAGTTCGACTTCACTCTGCCGCCGGCCGGGCAGGCGATCTTTACGGCCAGCCGCAAGACCTCACGCGTGTTCGATTTGCAGGAATGCGGTCACCTGCAATTTCGAGTTGATCTCGTGCATGGCGAAGGCAAGGACTCGTTCGCTGTTCTGGCGTTCATCCCGGAAGCAAATTCGCTCGGCACCCTGGCCGGTTATGGCCTGGCCAAATCGACCACCGACATCCTCATGACCAAGGGCATCGGAAAATATTTCTACAACGAGAACGTCAGCCCTGCGGTCAAGAGCGACAACGTCACGCTCGTGTTGGACCTGATTGTTTCCAACCGCACGACCGTGTTCATCCGGGGCCAGGTTCTGGACAAGGACGCCAATGACGCGGTGCTGTGGGAAAAGGTGGTGGTGGACAGTCCCGACGCGGATGTCTTCGCCGACGGCACGGATGATCCGGCCGCGCCGTATCTGACCACCGGGCACTTTTCGCTTTTCTGCTACGAGGATTTCTCTGCGAACTCGCCGCAAGCGTTTTACCAGGTGATTTACGACAATGCCGCGGTGCTCGCACCTGCCCTGGCCGCGAACCAGCCGCCGCAGATTTCGGAAGTGACTCCGGATGAGACCGCCAGCTTCCTGCCGGCTTCTACGCAGATCACATTCAAGGCCGCCGATGATAAACCGCTGGTCAACACCGGAATCTCCGTGACGCTCAATGGGACCAACACGTTCACATCGGCCAACGGGCTCGTGATCACCGGTACGGGCAATAATCGCAACGTGGCTCTCGGCGGGTTGCGAACCAACGTCGATTACACCGCCGTGCTGCAGGTTGTGGATAGCGACAACGCCACCAACCGGGTCGTGCTCCACTTCGACACTTTCGATCCCGCCAACCTGGTCATTGAGATCGAAGACTACAATTTCGGCTCCGGCGGATTCTACGACGATCCGGTTCCGCTGGCCGAAGGCAGCGGTCCGCAAGCCAACTCCTACAACAACCAGGTCGGCTCACTGAACATCGACTATTTCGACACGCGCGCGTCGCCCAATTTTACGGACACCAAATATCGGTCCAGCGACCCGATCCGGATGCAGCACACCTTCGATGTCCCGCGGCAGAAGTACATTGACGCCGGAGGGATGGCCGCGAACGTGTTCGACTACGACGTGGGCGACATTGTCGGGGGCGAATGGATGAACTACTCGCGCACCTTTACACCAGGTTCCTATTTGATCTACCTGCGCCAATCCATTGTGAACCTCGGCCAGGCGGAGTGCGTCCTCGAAAGGGTCACCAGCGAGCCGTTCCTCGTGGATCAAACGACCGCTCCGCTCGGTTCGTTCCTGGGCAGGCTGAGCGGCTTCCAATACCGCAATGTGCCGCTGACGGACGCGCTCGGAAATCCTACCATCGTCCGGCTGACCGAAATCGATACGATCCGATTGCGGCAGATCACCACGCAACCCGGTGATGCTCTGATCAGCCAGAATTACCTCCTGCTCGTGCCGACGGCCGATCCAGGTTTGCAGCGGTGCCGCGTCGTGGCCGTGTCGCCGAACGACGGTGCCACCGTCAACACCGTGACGCCGGTTATCGGCGTGACCATTCAGAACTTTGACACCGCCGTGCAGGAGGATTCGATTGTGCTCAAGGTGAACGGGGCGACGGTGGCAGCCACGGCTGTACCGACGGCTTCGGGCGCGACCGTGAGCTACGCGATGTCCCCGCTGCCCCCATCCGGTTCGCTGAACACCGCTCAGGTCATCTTCACGGACGATTTCCAGGTGAAGCAGACCAACACCTGGAGCTTCACCGTTGTTTATCGGAGCCTGAATCCGACCAATCGAGTCCCAGGCGTGCCGGTGGAGCGCGGCTTCAGCCTGCGCATGGTCCAGGCTCCAGCCGGCCCGGCCCTGGAGAACTCGCTGCTGCGCGCCGAGGAGCAACTGGCCATCCCATCCACCATTCCGGCCTTCATCGACACCAACACCACGGTCCAGACCATCAACCAGAACAAGGCGCCCTTCGGTTCCGCCGGAAACTTCCCTGGCGATTACCCGGTTCCCGGATTGTATGACGACGCGCTCAATTCCCTGGGCAATGGTGACAACGATTTTGCGGTCGAAATCGTGGCCTATCTGGACCTGAGCGCTGGGATTCACACCTTCGGCGCCATCTCCGATGACGGCTACAAAGCGTCCTCCGGCTCCCAGCTTCACGACTCCAGTTCGGGGTCCGTGATCGCGTTTCACAACGGCGGCCCGGCCAATGAGACCTTCGACTTCGCGGTGACGACGGTTGGAATTTATCCTTTCCGCTTCATGTGGTATGAGCGCGGCGGCTTGGCGCATGCTGAACTCTTCTCAGTGGATCGAGCCACAGGAGCCCGCACGTTGATCAACGACCCGGCGACGGAGAACTCGATCAAGGCATATTTCGAAGTGGCCCAAATTCAATTGCTGTCGGCACCAGTCGTCACGGGGCCATACCTGGCAGATCCCAATGCCGTCCTTGACGTCAGCCAGAGCACGTTCCAGACAACGGTGTCCGGCAATTCACGGTTCTATCGCCTGCTCTCCAATACTGCGTATCGGATCAGTTCGATCCGGGTGACTGGCGGCAATGTGGAGATCAAATATACCCCTGCGCCGTAACTGGGAACCCAGACGGCATTCTCACCCCAGTTTGCGTGGTGCGTAGGTGCGTGCGCATAAACGCAACGGGGTCGCCATTGATACGGCCAGTCTCTGGCGTTGCTGCTGACACTGCTCGTTGCGCCCGTCGCGTATTCATTTCGCCTCAGCGCGGCAAGCAAAGGCATGTGTCAACACCAGTGACCCCTTTTACGCGTACGTACGGATCCGCAGTATCTTCCAAGTCCGGTTTCTTATTGCGGCACCGGAGTTTCCCACTGGAAGAAGCTGCGGTCGTCGATCTTGACGCCGTCGGGGAAGGTGCCCCGAGCCGTGAATTGGCCTCCGCCGATGGCCTTGCCCGTGACGCTCAGGCTGCCGTCAAATGTCACCTTAATGACGGGGACGCCATCGGCAAACACGTGGCCAACCCAGAGGATATGACCCGAAGGCTCCACTTTGCCACTCCCCACCGCGACGATGCGCTGTCCATTATGCCCGCCAACTTTCTCAAGCGTGGCGTCAAAATTATTGCCTTGCTTGGCAGTGATGGTCAGCAGGCCGGGTTGGGGTTCGAGGCCCGGGTTCACGAGGCTCCAGTGGTTGCCGTAGTAGGCACTTTTCAGATCATTGATGTCGGCTGCGGAGGCTGTCGTGAGAACGAGAGCGCTGACTGCCAGAAACGCGATAAATGTGACGATGAGTCTTGTAATTTTCATACCTAATCCTTTCCAATAAAGCTTGCCAAAACGTTGACTTTTCAGTCAATGCCGATTCTTGGCAATTTTCCTCCGGTCCCACCGGCTCAGGCAAATCACTCGTCGCTTCGGTGCTGCACTTCAAGTCGCTCGCGGAGGGGAAGCGTTCCGTTTACACGTGCCCCATCAAAGCGTTGGTGAACGAAAAGTGGATGGCCCTGTGCCGCGAGTTCGGTCCCCACAACGTCGCCTTCATCATCACCCACCGGAAATGTGCTCGAAACCATTGAAGCCGTTGGTGATCGTGAAGTGTTTTTTGCCCGCCGACAGCCGTGATGCATGACGTGCCTCGCCCTCGATACTCCGGTGGCCGACACATTTCGAAGGAACGCCGGGGCAAAATCGCCTCGACAGCGGCGGCGCAGATCCGCAGAGTTCGCGCGGTTCCATGATTTGCGATGCACAGGGGATTCAGGATCGTGCGGCGCGTCAGACTTTTCGGTTTTGGCCGCGGTTTTTCAAGTCGCCCTGTTTTCGCGGGAAGAATTGATCAAATCAAAGTCAGTCACTTCGAACGCAATCCATCCAAAACCAATGCGCTCTTCACCCCTTTGGTTCCGCATCTGCGCCGCGAGCGCGATCCTGCTCCTCGGCGGCCCGGTGGCCATCGCGCAGGTGGCGGACCCCTCGACCACGCCGTCCGCCACCAACCGCATCGAACAGTTGCGATCATTGAAGCTTGAAGATCTGTTGAAACGGGAGGTCACCTCTGTCTCGAAACGCCCGGAAAAGCTGTTCCAGTCGGCGGCAGCCGTTTCCTCGATCAGCAGCGAAGACATTCGCCGTTCGGGGGCGCGAAGCTTTCCGGACGCCTTGCGGCTGGTGCCGGGCGTGAATGCCGCCCAGATCAACGCCAACGAATGGGCGGTGTCGATTCGGGGCTTCAACGATCAGTACAGTAAAAACCTTCTGGTGCTGCGTGACGGTCGCACGCTCTATTCGCCGATCTTCAACGGCGTTTTCTGGGGCCTCCAGGATTATCTACTGGAGGACATCGATCGCATCGAGGTGGTGCGCGGTCCCGGTGGCACCCTCTGGGGCGCCAATGCCGTGAACGGCGTCATCAATATCATGACCAAGGACGCCAAAGACACGCAGGGCGTGTACGCGGAGGGCGGCGCGGGCAGCGAGGAACGCGGCTTTGCTGGCGGCCGTTATGGCGTTCAACTCAGCGACAACACCTATGGGCGCGTGTACGGCCAGTATCGCCATCACGATAATTTTTCCGGCGGCAACGACAGCTCGGATTTTGCCCAGGGTGGTTTCCGCACGGACTGGGACGTGGACCAGGCGCACTTGACGGTTTCAGGGGACGCCTACGTCGGGTACTTCAACAGTCTGTCCCACTCCAACAGCGTGACCGCGCCGCTGGTGCGGGCGTTCAAGGACGAGGCTGAGGACGTGGGCGGAAATTTTCTGGCGCGGTTTGAACGGAAGTTCAGTTCGGAGTCGGCGTTGCAACTGCAGGCCTATTACGACCGTGCCGCCTTCGAAACGGATGTCGAGGGTACGCACAACACGCAGCAGATTCTTGACTTCGATCTCCAGCACCGTTTTCCGTTGCCGGGGCGGCAGCAAGTCGTTTACGGCCTGGGCTATCGCTATTTCCCCACCAAGCTGGAGGACACGTTCAAAACCACCTTCTCGCCCAACAACCGCGATCAACAATTGTTCAGCGGATTCGTGCAGGATGAAATCGGCGTGGTTGAGGATCGCTTGAACTTGATCCTTGGCACGAAAGTAGAACACAACGATTACACCGGTTGGGAAACCCAGCCCAGCGGACGTTTGGTGTGGACTCCTACGGAGCGGCAGACATATTGGGGATCGGTTTCGCGCGCCGTGCAGGTGCCGGCGCGTGTGTTTCGGGACATCGCCGCCATTTCCCTGCCCAGTCAGGCCACGACGGCCGACACACCTTTTGGACCTCTCCCTGTTTTCGTTTCGGGCCGGGCCGATCCCAACCTGGACAGTCAGGAACTGATCGCCTACGAACTCGGCTACCGCTTCCAGCCTGCGGATCAATGGTCGTTTGACGTCGCAGGATTCTACAATGTTTATGATCGCTTGATTACCGGAAAAGTCGGCACACCGTATTTTGATCCGGCTCCTGCACCGCACCTGGTGGTGCCGGTCACCGGCGTTAATGGCGGCAAGGGCGACACCTATGGGTTTGAGTTGGAGGCCCGCTACAACGTGTCGGAATGGTGGCGGCTCGTCGGCACGTACTCGTACCTTCGTTTCGACCTGGACCCGCCTTCAGCCGGCGAGGGCAACGATCCGCGCCATACGGTCGGCCTTCGGTCTTCGATGGATTTGCCGGGGAACATTCATTTGGACCTATGGGGCCGTTACGTCAGCAACCTGACTGCGCAAAATATTCCCGAGTACTTTGATTTGGATGTGCGCCTGGCCTGGCGGCCAAACCAACGCTGGGAGTTCGCCCTGGTTGGACAGAATCTCATCGAAACCCAGCGGTATGAGTTCACTCCTGGCGGCACCGTTGGGGGCGGCCCCATCGCTGTTCCATGGGGTTTTTACGGCCAGGTCAGCGCGCGGTTCTAATCACAACCGGCGCCAGGGGTTGACGCCGTCCATCCGGCACTGCCGGTAAACCAGGGCGGTGTAAATCAAGTTCAGGGAAATGATGCACAGAAAACAGGCGTGGCCGAGCAGCGGCGGCGGGCGCGGGTTCGGCGCCGCCGAGAGCACGCAGGCCGGCCATGCAAAAATGTTTGCCACCAATATGCACAAGGCGATGTAAAGCGACTGGCCGTGA
>Ga0184628_10001657_pt1 | contig 10943 bp, 20 predicted proteins | sample PLM4_5_b1_FD_133149 | JGI IMG/M metagenome (GOLD analysis project Ga0184628, IMG submission 133149) | Groundwater sediment microbial communities from an aquifer in East River, Colorado, USA - PLM4_5_b1 | ecosystem: Environmental > Terrestrial > Soil > Riparian zone | place: USA: East River...
GATCGCCTCTCTTGCCGAGGGTGATCATTTTTTCCGCCAACGGACGGATCTCCTTTGCCTTGGCCGAAGTAGTCTCGATTTTTTCGTTCTTGAGCAATGAGGTCACGAGCATCCGGAGCAGCGCCTTACGGTGCCCGGAATTTCTCCCAAATTGCCTGCCTGCGCATCCATGTCTCATAGTGTTATCCTTGCCAAAATAAAGTAATAGTACTACGCTTCACTCGGTTTTTCCGCCAGCAGCCGCCTGGCCTCTGCCACGATCTTGTCGTCAACTTTCAACCCGAGCGACAGGCCCATCTCTGCGAGAATTTCCTTGATCTCGTTCAGTGACTTCCTGCCGAAATTCTTGGTTTTGAGCATCTCACTTTCGGTCTTCTGCACCATCTCTGCGATGGTCTCGATTCCGGCGTTCTTGAGGCAATTCGCAGCGCGTACGGAGAGCTCCAGTTCATTCACGCTGCGCAGCAGATTTTCATTGAATGCCGGTACCTTCTTGATTTCCTCTTCCGTGATCGGGAGCTCCTCTTCCTCTTCGGGCAGATGAATGAAAAAGGACAAATGATCTTTTAACAGCTTCGCCGCGTGCGCAACCGCGTCGTCAGGCCGGATACTCCCGTCGGTCCAGACCTCAAGGACGAGTTTGTCGTAGTCCGTGTCCTGTCCGACGCGGGCGTTCTCCACCTTGAAGTTCACTTTGCGGATCGGGGAGAATATGGAGTCGATGGGAATGACCCCGATGGCCTGCCCGGGCTCCTTGTTCCTGTCCGATGCAACGTAACCCCTGCCGCGGCGAGCGCGCATCTCAAGCTCGATCTTGCCGTTCTTATCGATCGTTGCAAGGTGCAGGTCGGGGTTCAGGATTTCAACTTCTGCGTCGGCCTCGATGTCTTTTGCCAGCACTTCTCCCGGGCCTTTCGCCTTGAGGGAAAGGATTTTGGGTTTGTCCGTATGGAGCTTGAGCCTTACCTCTTTGAGGTTCAGGATCAGGTCCGTTGTGTCCTCGATCACTCCCGGGATGCTTGAGAACTCGTGTTGCACTCCCGAAATTTTCAGGGACGTTACGGCTGATCCCTCGAGGGAAGAAAGGAGAACCCGGCGCAGGGAATTGCCCAAGGTAGTTCCAAAACCGCGCTCCAAAGGCTCGGCCGTGAACTTACCGTACGTATCGGTTATCTTTTTCGGATCATATTGAAGCTTCTTAGGCATCTGGAAATCTTTGGCTTTTTTGAGCATGGGTCCTCCAGAACGGAGTGAAAAAACTTTTCTCTAAAGACCAAGGAGCACTCGCGATGACGAGCGCCCACGCAGTCCTCAGCACTATTCTCAAATGAATAGAACGGGCTTACTTCGAATAGAGTTCGACGACGAGCTGTTCTTTTACCGTCGGCAGCGTGCTCTCATCCCTGGCCGGCAATGATAACACCTTCCCCTTGAACTGCGCTTTGTCGATTTCCAGCCAGGAGGGGAAGCCGCGTTTTTCTAATGCCGCAAGGGTTTGCTGAATCTGGGCAATGCCCTTGCTCTTGTCCCGAAGCTCCACGACATCACCGGCCTTGAGCAGATAGGAAGGGATATTGACTTTTCTCCCGTTGACGTGCAGATGGCCGTGGTTCACAAGCTGCCGTGCTTCCTTTTTGGAACCGGCAAATCCCATCCGCTGCACCACGTTATCGAGCCGTCGTTCGAGGATCTGCAGCAGGTTGTCGCCGGTGATCCCTTTCATCCGCTCGGCCTTTTCAAAATAACCGCGGAACTGGCGTTCGAGCACGCCGTACACGCGCCGGATTTTCTGCTTTTCCCTGAGCTGCAGGCAGTATTCAGACTGCTTTATCCTGGCCTGTCCATGCTGTCCGGGCGGGTAGCTTCTCCGCGTGACGCCACATTTATCCGTATAACAACGCTCGGCCTTCAGAAAGAGCTTCATGCCCTCTCTTCTGCAGAGCTTACAGACTGATCCGATATACCGTGCCACTGGTTCCTCCATTTCTCGCTTCGCGAGAATTGCTAAATGAAAACTGCAAGTAAATTGAGACCGTTTTATTCATTCAATTTACAATTTCCAATCTTCAATTTTCAATGCGACGTAGTCGCCTACACCCTTCTGCGCTTCGGCGGCCTGCACCCGTTATGAGGGATCGGTGTCACATCCTTGATCGCCACAATTTCAAGCCCCGCTGCCTGGATCGACCGGATGGCCGATTCCCTGCCCGTCCCCGGCCCCTTCACGTAGACCTCTACCTGCCTCATACCGTGTTCCATGGCTTTTTTCGCGGCGGTTTCCGCAGCGAGCTGCGAGGCGAAGGGAGTGCTTTTCCGCGAGCCCTTGAAACCCTTGTTGCCGGAGCTTGACCACGTAATTACGTTACCCGCGGTATCCGTGATCGTCACGATCGTGTTGTTAAACGATGCATGGATATGTGCAACGCCATTGGCCACTTTCTTTTTTTCTTTGCCCTTCTTGGCCATTGTTCCTCCTCATGAAATACGCTGGATGCCGCGGTACACACCCCGGCGGCATGCGCCCGCCATGACCCGCCGTTACTTCTTTAACAGCCCTTTCTTCTTGCCCTTGCCGGACATCGCGGACTTCTTCGGTCCTTTTCTTGTCCTCGCGTTCGTCTTCGTCCGCTGCCCACGCGCCGGCAGTCCCCTCCGATGGCGAAGGCCGCGGTAGCTGCCAATGTCCATCAATCGCTTGATATGCATCGTCACGTCCCTGCGGAGGTCACCCTCCACAGTAAAGTCACGGTCCAGAATCGAGCGTATCTTGACAATATCGGATTCGGAAAGATTCCCGCTCTTCATGTTCGGGTCGATTCCGGCCTCAGTAATGATTTTTTTTGCAGACGTCGGACCAATCCCGTAGATATAGGTCAGCGCAATCTCGATTTTCTTGTCTTTGGGGAGATCTACCCCGGCAATTCGTGCCACATTTCCTCCTTGAGAATCAGCTCATAGCTTGCAGCTCGTAGTAACTCTGTCAGCTTATGAACTATGAGCTACGAGCTTCTTTACCCTTGCCGCTGCTTGTGGCGCGCATTTTCACAAATCACGCGCACAATTCCCTTGCGGCGGATGATGGTACATTTGGGACATATTTTGCGGACTGATGACCGAACTTTCATGGCTCCATACTTCCATTTCCTGTAAGATAGTTGAAGCGGTACCGTACGCCGCTTCTTGGTTCCGACTCTCTTTATTTAAACCGGTATGTTATTCTGCCCCTGGTCAGATCATAGGGGGTCAACTCCACCGTTACCTTGTCTCCCGGAAGTATCTTGATGAAATGCATCCGCATCTTGCCGGATATGTGAGCCAGGATCTTGTGGCCGTTTTCCATCTCAACGCGAAACATGGCATTGGGGAGCGTTTCCAGCACTGTACCTTGAACTTCTATGGAATCTTCTTTCGCCATATCCTCTCGTAATCTGTGGCTCTGATCCACGCAGGCCGTCCTGCCTGCAAACAGCACTATTACTTCATCGTCAGGATCCATGGCCCGTCCGGCATGACGGCTATCGTATGTTCGAAATGGGCCGACAAACTTCCATCTGCCGTGACGGCTGTCCAGCCGTCCTCCCTGACAATCGTTGCGCTGCCACCCATGTTGACCATCGGCTCCAGCGCAAAAACCATGCCGGGCTTGATTCTCGGCCCCTGCCCTCGCGGACCGAAATTGGGGATCTGCGGGTCTTCATGCAGGTTTCGTCCGATCCCGTGTCCGACGAAGTCCCGAACTACCGAATAACCATGAGACTCGACATGGCTTTGAACTGCATAGGACACATCGTACAGGCGGTTGCCGGCCTTCGCCTGTTCAATCCCTCTGCTGAGCGATTCATCGGTAACCCTGATCAGCCGCTCAGCCGCCGGGGTGATCGTACCAACCGGCAGGGTGATCGCCGCGTCACCATAGAAACCTTCAACGATAGCACCCACATCCACACTGAGAATGTCGCCCTGCCTGAGAACCACATTGTTCGACGGAATGCCGTGAATAACTTCGTTGTTCACCGAGGTACACAGCGTCCTTGGGTATCCCCGGTAACCTTTGAAAGCCGGTTTAGCGCCAGCTGCGAGGATGAACCGTTCTGCGAATTCATCGAGCGTCTGCGTACTTACTCCCGGCCGGACCATGCCGCGAATTCCTTCAAGCGCATCGGCGACAACTAAACAGGCTTTCCGAACCTTCTCAATCTCCTGAAGGGACTTGAGGATGATCATGACCGCTCCGAGGCCTCACCGTCTCCCTTTGATCGAAACGCCCTTCAGAAAACCTCCGTAGTGTCTCTGAATTAAATGCGACTCTATCTGCGAAACGGTATCCAGGGCGACGCCGATCACGATCAGGAGCGACGTACCTCCGAAATAAAACGGAACGTTAAAAAATTTGTAAAAAATATCCGGCAGAACACAGACTGCGGCGAGATACAAGGCGCCGCCGAGCGTAATACGGTTCAGGACCCGGAACAGATAGTCAGAGGTTTTTTTCCCCGGCCTGATTCCCGGTATGAAGCCGCCGTACTTTTTAAGATTGTCCGCGATGTCCACCGGGTTAAACACGATAGCCGTATAGAAATAAGCAAACCCGACAATCATGACGACATAGACCAGGGTATAGAGCACTTGCCCCGGCGACAGCTGCCGTGCGAACCACTGGAGCCACCCGACCTGCACAAAACCCGCGATGGTCGCGGGAAAGAGCAGGATGGAGGACGCGAAGATCGGAGGTATCACGCCGGCGGAATTTATCTTGAGCGGCAGGTGAGTGCTCTGACCCTTGTATATCTTCCTCCCGACCATCCGCTGCGCATACTGGACCGAGATCTTCCGCTGCCCGCGCTCCATGACGATAATGGCTGCAACAACGGAGATAATGAGCGCGATGATGATAAAGACCATGAAGTAGGCGATCTCACCCGACCTCACGAGACTGATCGTATTGGTGACCGCGCTCGGGAACCCGGCCACGATGCCGGCAAAAATGATCAAGGAGATGCCATTTCCGATGCCGCGTTCGGTGATCTGCTCGCCAAGCCACATGATGAACGTCGTACCCGCAGTGAGGGTGATCATCGTGAGTATACGGAACGACCAACCAGCCGAGTCAACAAACGCTCCGTCGCCCATCTTTTCAATCCCGACGGACATCCAGAACGACTGAAATCCGGCTATCAAAACCGTGCCGTATCGCGTATATTCGGTAATTTTCTTGCGGCCGGCCTCTCCCTCTTTGGCCAGCGCCTGCAGCCTCGGTATCACCACGGTCAAGAGCTGCAGCACGATCGAGGCAGTGATGTAGGGCATGATGCCGAGTGCAAAAATCGTGACTCGCGACAATGCCCCTCCGGAAAACATGTCAAAAAAACCCATCAGACCCGCGGCGGACTGGTGCAGGAACTGGCTGAGCGCCTCTCCCTTCACTCCAGGCGTCGGGATGTGCGCGCCGATGCGGTAGACCGCAAGCAAGAGGAGCGTAAAGATGATACGCTTCCGGAGTTCGGGAATATTGAATATATTTTTCAGGCCTGTGAACAAGGGTTAGATCACCTCGGCCTTGCCGCCAGCGGCCTGAATTTTATCAAGAGCGCTTTTACTGAACTTATGGGCACGCACGGTAAGCTTGGATTTCAGCTCCCCCATGCCGAGCACTTTGACTCCTGCCTTCAGATTTTTGATCAGTCCGTTCTGCATGAGCGTTTCCGGCGTTACTGGGCCGGAGCCCGCTATTTTTTCCAGGTCCGCCAGATTCACGACGGAGTATTCCTTCCGGAAAATATTCGTGAAGCCCCGCTTCGGGATCCTGCGCTGCAGCGGCATCTGCCCGCCTTCAAAACCGGCGCCTTTTACGCCGCCCGAACGGGCTTTCTGTCCCTTATGACCCTTCCCGGAGGTTTTACCGGAACCGGAGCCAACTCCTCTGCCGACCCTCTTCGCTTTTTTCGTCGCCCCTTTTGCGGGCTTCAACTCTTCTGGTCTCATAGTATGTGATCCTACATTCAATCTGCGGTTTAATTTTTGAATTCTTCTACCTGGAGCAGGTGGCTCACCTTGTTAATCATGCCACGTATTTCGGGAGTGTCCTGGCGCACAACCGACCTGTTCAACTTCCTGAGGCCGAGGCCGATCAAAACAACCTTGTGTTTGCCCGGACGGGCTATCGCGCTCTTCACGAGTGTGATCTTCAGTTTTTTCGGTTCGCTCTTGGCCATGTTAAACCAGCTCCTCCACGGACTTGCCTCGGAGCGCAGCAACCTGCGCGGCGCTTCGCAGTCTGGTCAGTCCGTTAATCGTCGCGCTGACAACATTGTGCGGGTTGCTGGATCCGAGGGATTTGCACAAAACGTTCCGCACCCCGACGACTTCCAGCACCGATCTGCTCGCGCCGCCCGCGATCAGCCCCGTACCTTCAGAGGCCGGCTTCAGCAATACTCTTCCGGCGCCGTAGTGCCCCAGTATTTCATGGGGGATCGTGTCGCCTTTCAGGGATACGAGGACCATGTTCTTTTTGGCCCGCTCCACGGCTTTCTTGATGGCGACCGGCGCCTCGGCGGCCTTGCCCTTGCCCACGCCGATCCTGCCCTTGCCGTCGCCTACGACCACGAGAGCGCTGAAGTTGAACCGCTTCCCGCCCTTCACCACCTTGGCCACACGGTTCAAGTAGACCAGTTTGTCCTTCAGGCCGTCGCCTTCTTCCGTCTCTTTATTACTGTATCGCTCTGCCAATGCCGCCTCCGAAATGACTGCCTATCCTAAAAGGTAAGCCCTTTTTCCCGCGCCGCATCCGCCAGCGCCTTGACGCATCCGTGATACTGATAACCGCCGCGATCGAACACGACCGCCTTTATGTCCTTGTCCAGCGCCCGAGAGGCAATGCTCGCGCCGACCTTCTTGGCCGCCTCGACATTGCCGCCGTGCTTCAGTCCGGTGTTCACCGTTTTCTCCGTCGTCGATGCCGTCACGAGCGTTTTCCCCGTCGTGTCGTCAATGAGCTGGGCGTAAATATGGCTCAAGCTCTTGAACACGCTCAGCCGGGGCTTGGCCGCTGTTCCGAACACCTTTTTCCTGATCCGTACATGTCGTCTCTGTCTTGACTTTAGTTTGCTCTGTGCCACAGTTCACTCCATCCAGTCATTATTGTGGTAGGGAAAATCGCGCTTCGTTTTTCCACAATTCACAATCCGAAATCCAAAATTTAATTACTTCCCGCCCTTGCCGGTTTTGCCTTCCTTGCGGTGAATGACTTCGTTACTGTACTTGATGCCTTTCCCCTTGTAGGGTTCAGGTTTCTTCAGACTCCTCAGGTTCGCGGCGATCTGGCCGACGAGCTGCTTGTCGACACCCTTCAGGACTATCTGGGTCTGCTTGGGATCCACCGTCGCCTTGATGCCCTTGGGAAGCGGATAGACGACCGGATGGGAGAACCCCAGACTGAGCATCAGGTTCGAGCCCTGCGCCGATGCCTTGAAGCCGACACCGGTAATTTCAAGGGTCTTTTCATATCCCTTGCTGACACCCGTCACCATGTTGGCGATCAGGTTCCTCGTCAAACCGTGCAACTCACGGTACAGCTTCTGGTTTGACGGCCGTTCAACCAGCAGCCGGTTATTTTCTTTCTTGATCGTCAGTTTCGGGTTCACATCCTGGCTGATCTCTCCCAGCGGACCCTTAACCGTAATCTTGCCGATTTCGAGCTTGGTCTCGACGCCGGATGGTATCTCTATCGGTTTTTTCCCAACCCTCGACATAACAACTCCTACCCTCTTCCTGAGGACGAATGCACTGCCTGGTGCTTACCACACGTGGCAGATAACTTCTCCACCCACATTATCCTTTTTCGCCTGCTTGCCGGTCTGTATTCCCTTCTGTGTAGACATGATTGCCGTTCCGAGACCCGCCAGGACTTTGGGGATCGCATCATTGCCGGCATAAACGCGGCATCCCGGCTTGCTCACCCGTTTCAGGCCCTGGATAACCGGCAGTTCCTCGTCGGTATATTTCAGGTAGACGCGGATGAGGCCCTGCCTGCGGTCCTTCACCAGCTTCACATTCTTCACAAATCCCTCATCCTTGAGGATCTTTGCGATCTCTATCTTCAGCTTTGACGAAGGAATATCGACTTTTTCATGCTTTGCCTTACTGGCGTTGCGGATACGCGTCAGCATGTCCGCTATCGGATCGGTCATCATTGGTTCAAACCCCTTTTTTACCAGCTTGCTTTTATCACGCCCGGGATCTCGCCCCGGAGCGCTCTGTTCCTGAAACAGATCCTGCACATGTCAAACTTCCTCAGATACCCCCGGGACCGTCCGCACAACGGGCAACGGTGATAATTCCGCACCTTAAACTTCGAGGGTCTCTGCGCCTTTGCTATGAGCGACTTCTTTGCCATCGTTCCTCCATTACGTCCGGTTGGACGGACTACTTCCGGTACGGCATACCCAGGTGGCTGAGCAATGCCCTGCCTTCTTCATCGGTCTTCGCCGTCGTAACAATCACAATATCCATGCCGTGGATCGAGTCCACCTTGTCGATCTCGATCTCCGGAAAAATAACCTGTTCCTTGATCCCGAGCGAGTAGTTCCCCCGCCCGTCGAAGGACTTGGGTGAAATGCCTTTGAAATCCCTGATGCGGGGAAGCGCGGCACTAATGAACCGGTCAAGGAACTCATACATACGCTCGCGCCTGAGGGTCACCGTGCAGCCGATCGGCATCCCCTCTCTCAGCTTGAAGGTTGCGATGGACTTCTTGGCGTGGGTAATGACGGGCCGCTGTCCGGTGATCTTCGCCATTTCCTCTGCTGCATGGTCGAGGGATTTTGCGTTGGTGATCGCCTCTCCCATTCCCATGTTCAGAACCACCTTGACGAGCTTCGGCGCCTGCATGGGATTCTTATATTGAAATTCCTTCATCAGCGCGGGCACGGCGACCTCATGATACCGCTTCTTCAAACGCGGCGTCGGGATGCTCTCGGGAGCGCTCTTTTTGCCGCCCTCTGCAGCTTCCTTCTTCGCGTCAGCCGCCGGTGCTTTTGCTTTTTTTGCCGGCGCCTTGGGTGCTTTAGCGACAGTCTTCTTTTGGTCGCCGCCCTTTGTTTCCTTGGTCTTGTCTTTTTTATCTGCCATATATCGTCTTCCCTATTCTACCAGCTCTTACTGCCGGATAACGCAGGAGGAGCAGCTTAATCAATAGTCTCGCTGCAGGTCTTGCACACCCTCACCCGTAAGCCGTCACCCTGTGCTTTGCGCGCTACGGCCGTCGGTTTATCGCATTTTGAGCAGATCAATTGCACGTTCGATGCCGCGATCGGGCTTTCCTTCTCCACGATGCCGCCCTGCCGGAGCTGCTGATTGGGCCGCGTGTGCCGCTTGATCATATTCAGCTTTTCCACCAGGAGCCTGTTCTTCGCGGGGTAGACAGCGATGACCCTGCCGCGCTTCCCCTTCTCCTTGCCGGAGATCACCATTACGTTGTCATTTTTCTTTATCTGCATATTCTTAAGTTCCTGCTTTTCCTCAACTGGCAATGACAGCCGCTCCTACAGCACTTCAGGCGCCAGTGAAATAATCTTCATAAAGTTCTTTTTGCGAAGCTCGCGGGCAACGGGTCCGAAAATACGCGTTCCGATCGGTTCGTTCGCATTGTTGATCAATACCGCAGCGTTCCGGTCGAACTTGATGTACGAACCGTCCTGCCGCCGTACTTCTTTCGTCGTGCGGACGACCACGGCCTTGGCCACCGTTCCCTTTTTTACCTGTCCCTCGGGGATCGCCATTTTGATGGCCACCACGATCACGTCGCCGAGCGAGGCATAACGCTTGCGTGTGCCCCCGAGGACCTTTATGCACATGACCTTTTTTGCGCCGGAGTTATCGGCTACGTCTAATACCGTCTGCTGCTGAATCATATTTCAATCCTCTACGAAGATTTTCGTCCCTGGTCGTTAATTAGCCTTCTCGACGATCTCGAGCACCTTCCACCGTTTTTCCTTGGACAGGGGCCGGGTCTCGATGAACCGCACCACATCGCCGATCTTGCACTCGTTCTTCTCGTCATGGGCCTTGAACTTGGTGGTCCGTTTGATGGTCTTGCCGTATCGCGAATGCGCGATACGCCTCGTCACTGCAAGTACGACCGTCTTGTCCATTTTGTCGCTGATGACCTGCCCGATGTGCGCTTTTCTCTTTTTAGACTCGTCCATATTTTTCCTTTAATACCGTTTTAGCTTTTGCGATATCCTTGCGCAGTGCTCTCAGGCGCATCGGATTCTCGATCTGCCCCATCGCCTGCTGGACCCGAAGGTTGAACATCTCCTTTTTGAGGTCCACGGCCTTTGCCTGCAGCTCTTCGCTCGACAGGTCTCGCAAATCCCGTGCACGCGTCTTCATATATCAGCCTCCCGGGAGACAAACTTTGTCGCGATCGGCAGCTTATACGCAGCCAGTCGGAACGCCTCTTTGGCCACGGCAACGTCAACGCCGCCCATCTCGTAGATCACCCGTCCGGGTTTCACAACGGCTACCCAATACTCGGGTGCTCCTTTGCCTTTTCCCATGCGGGTTTCTGCCGGCTTTTTCGTGATCGGCTTGTCCGGAAAAACACGGATCCAGATCTTGCCGCCACGCTTCACGTAACGGGTCATGGCGATACGCGCCGCCTCGATCTGCCTGCTCGTGATCCAGCCCGGCTCCAGCACCTTCAGGCCGAACTCGCCGTAGCTTACCTCGGCGCCGCGGTAGGCAGTGCCTTTCATTCTTCCCTTATGCATCTTCCTGTGTTTTACTCGTTTGGGTGCTAACATGATAACAGTCCTTTAATCGCTCGTCATTCGTTCGATCGTTAACGCCTACGCCACCGTAGTCGGCTTCTGAAGCACGTCTCCCCGGTAGATCCAGACCTTGACCCCGATCTGCCCCATAGTGGTCTTCGCTTCGAAGAACCC